>Ga0164292_10000370_pt1 | contig 34636 bp, 35 predicted proteins | sample GEODES117metaG_FD_111486 | JGI IMG/M metagenome (GOLD analysis project Ga0164292, IMG submission 111486) | Eutrophic lake water microbial communities from Lake Mendota, Wisconsin, USA - GEODES117 metaG | ecosystem: Environmental > Aquatic > Freshwater > Lake | place: USA: Lake Mendota...
GCTCGTGATCGTCACCCTCATCGGCGGGTCACTCGCCGCGGGGGGCGCCAATGCCCTCAACATGGTCATCGACCGCGACATCGACCGCTTGATGACCCGCACCCAGGGCCGTCCCCTGGTGACGGGTCTGATCACCCCCCGAGCCGCCAAGGTCTTCGCCTGGAGCCTGGAAGTGGTGGCTTTTGCCGTCCTTTGGATCTGGGCGAACCTTTTGTCAGCCATACTGACATTTAGTGCCACACTCTTCTACGTTGTCGTCTACTCTCTGTGGCTCAAGCGCACAAGCCGCCAGAACATTGTCATCGGGGGCGCCGCGGGGGCAGTTCCGGTTCTCGTCGGTTGGTCAGCGGTCACCAACTCGGTGTCCTGGAGCGCGGTGGTGCTGTTTCTCCTGATTTTCCTGTGGACTCCGCCCCATTTCTGGGCGCTGGCCATCAAGCACGCCGATGACTACCGAGCGGCAAACGTCCCGATGTTGCCCACCGTCGTTCCCATGGGCGAGACCATCCGCAGCATGTACCTCTATACGGTGGCTCTGGTCGCAACCAGTCTGGTGTTGGCTCCCGTCGGGGATTTGGGGCCGATTTACTGGATCAGCGCTGTGATCCTGGGTGCCGCCTTCCTTGCCGGAGTAGAGATTCTGCGGCGTCGACCCACCGAGGCCGTCTCGATGCGCCTCTTCTCCTTCTCGATCTCCTACATCACTCTCCTCTTCGCGGCCATCACGACGGATGTCCTCGTGCGCTACGGCGTCTCCTGATCACAAGCCCACAAAGCGAGTTGGTTTCCATTCCGGGACGGGCCGGTGGATAGTCTCGGTACGTCATTTCGAGAAAGAGTTAGCCCTCCATGACCACCTTCGATACGCATGCATCCGGATCGCATGTGACATCTACGTCCGGCTCGAGCGCCATTGGGGCGTTCTTGGCCGGCGTTGCTGCGTGGGCCACCACCACTGATCACAAGCGCATCGGACGTCTCTTCATCGGTCTTGCCTTGATCGTGGGTGCGGCCGGAGCGGCGATCGGCGCGCTTCTGGGATTCGAGCGCATCAGTGCTGATGGTTATTCACTGCTCGAGAGCAACACGATCGAGCAGCTCTTCTCGCTGTACCGCGTGGCGCTGGCCTTCGGTGTTGCGATCCCGCTCATGCTCGGCATCGCCATCGCCGTGGTTCCCCTGCAGTTGGGCTCGAAGTCGCTCGCTTTCGCGCGATTGGCGATGTTCGGTTTCTGGATGTGGCTCGCTGGCTTCGTCGTCGCCGTCGCCTCGATCGGCGCAAACGGAGGTCCCGGTGGCGGCAACGCCGACATGGTCGACCTTTTCCTTCTCGGTCTCGGCATATGTGCTGTCGGTGCCATCGCCGCAATCGTTTCTCTCGTCACCACCGTGCTCGTCAACCGCGCACCGGGAATGTCACTCGATCGCGCGCCGATCACGTCGTGGGGTGCCATGGCCGGTGGATTCGCATTGCTCGTCACGCTGCCCGTCTTGCTCGGTACGGTGATCTACCTCTACGTCGACCATCGCTATGCGCGTGCTGCATTCGGCGGCAACAAGGGCATTTCGGAATGGATCGGTTGGGCCGTGACCCAGCCCCAGACCTACGTCTATGCCGCCATTGGCGTGGCGGTCATGGCCGAGATCGCCATCGTCGCCAGCGGTCGCCGTCATCCGCAGCGCTTTGCATTGATGGTCGGCGTCGGCATCGTGTCGTTGGCCGCTCTCGGTGGCGCGACACAGATGCAGCACGGCCTCACCTGGACCGACACGTCGGTCGGCGAGAAGATCAAGGAGCTCATCCCGTACCTCGTCTTCAATGGTTTGCCGGCTCTCGGCGTGCTCGTCGTCCTCGGTGTCAGTGTGCTCGGTCTGGCGATGGGCAAACCGCGGGTCATGAGTCCGCTCGTGCCGGCGTTCCTCGGCCTCGGCATGGTGCTCGTCGGCATGCTCGGTCACCTCATCTCGCTCTTCAAGCCGGCCGGACTCGCCGGAACGGTGTTCGAAGAGGGTGAGTTCGTCTACGTCGTCTACGGAACCGTGCTCATCGGCCTCGGTGCGGTTGCCTACTGGGGTCCGAAGTTGTGGGGACGTCGTCTCCCAGACAGTGCAGTGTTCGGCCTCGGTCTTCTCGGCTTCCTCGGCACCGTTCTCGCCGCGTTCCCGATGTACATCGCCGGATTCGCGAATCAGCCCGCCGGCCAAGTCGACGGCTTCACTTACGGCGGGCCACAAGAACTGTGGAACACGCTGTCGGCGGCCGGTCACGCACTGATGGCCGTGACCGTGGTGCTCTTCCTTCTCACCGCATTGCGTGCCTTCACCGCGGGAGAACTCAGCGGTGACGATCCGTGGGATGCACAGACCCTCGAGTGGTCCGTTTCGTCCCCCGCGCCGCACGACAACTTCGTGTCGATGCCGTCGGTATCGAGCGCCGAACCCCTCCTCGACATCAAGCCTGCAGGGAGCGAGAAATGACCCACGCATTGCCCGCTGGACCTCAGCCCGCGCCCCGGCGTCAGGTCTTCATCGGCACCGGCCTCGTAGCAGGTGCGGGTGCCTTGCTGATCGGTGGAATGTTGTCGATCTGGTTGCGCTTCCGTGCCAACGCTCCGTTGCGCACGTCGTCCGACGGTCTTTACCAGATCAAGGATTGGCTGCCCGAGGCGATCAAGATTCCCGAGGTCATCACCAACGTCAACCTCGGTACCTTCACGGTGATCTGCATCATGGCCCAGTGGGCCGTGTACTCCTCGCGCCGTCATGATTCGCGCCACACCACGTCGGCTCTCGGGCTGACCTTCCTCTTCGGCCTCGCAGCGATCAACGCCTTGGTCACCACGTTCACGCAGATGGAGATCGGCGTCGCCGACGGTGCATATCAGTCGATGTTCTACGCCATCACCGGCACCATGATCGCCCTCGTGGCTGGTGGGCTCGGATACACGTTGGCGGCTCTCTTCAAGAGCATCGGTGGACGGGCAACCAACACCGATCTCATGAGTGCACATGCTTTGTATTGGTACTTCCTCGCTGCTGCGTACGTGGCGGTGTGGTTCGTGGTGTACGTCCAGAAGTAGGTCCAGATGTTTACTCCCGGCTCCAAATACTTCCTCGGCCTCGCAGGGTTCTCCACTGCGTTCATGATCGCCTACATCGTCGTCGTCGATCAGTGGGACGGCGGTGCCACTGCACTCGCCGCCATTGCGTGTGCCGCGGGTCTGCTCGCGGGCCTCAGCCTCTTCAACCGTGACGGTGAAGTAAAGGTCGGCGACACCAGTGCCGCAGCCAACGCCGCTCCGCTCGGCGCCAGCCTCTGGCCGTTGATCGCCACCGTCGGCGTCGTGCTCCTCGCCGTCGGACTCATCACCCACGAGATCGTCTTCCTGCTCGGCCTCGTCGCCATCGCGGCGTCCTTCATCGAATGGGTCGTGCAGAGCTGGAGCGAATCCGCTTCGTCCGACACGGCCTTCAACAACGAAGCCCGTGGTCGCCTCCTCCATCCGCTCGAGTTCCCGGTCCTCGCCGCCGTCGGGTTGGGCATCATCATCGTGTCGTTCTCGCGCATCATGCTGGCCGTCTCTCGAGACGTGGGTGCGATCACATTCATCGTGGTGTCCTCGGCCGTCCTGTTCGTCGGATCCGTCTTCGCGCTCAAGCCGAACATGAAAAAGACGCTGGTGGCCGGGATCTGCACGATCGGTGCCGTCGGCATCATCGCCGGCGGCATTGCCGGTGCCAGCAACGGGAAGCGCGACGAACTGGTCGAAGCCAAGGAAGAGGGTCACTACTCGCACAAGGAGTGCGGCCCCGAGAAGAACAAGTACTTCGACAAGAACGCCGAGAAGACCGTCTCGATGCGCTCGAACCCGATCGCCACGATCGAACTCGTCGACGGCAAGTTGCAGGCGCGCGAGTTGGGCGTCGAGGGTTACACCCAGACGATCACCGTGCCCCGAGCCAACAGCTCGACCGTCATCTTCCGAAACAAGTCCAACGAAGAACATCGACTCGTCCTCTACATGGGTACCGAGCAAGTGCAAGAAGGCGTCACCGAAGACATCCTCACCTGCACCCAGATGATCGGGCCCGACAGCGAGCAGGCACTCACGTTCAAGTTGAACAAGTCCTCGTACGGCCAAGAAAAGCCGTTCGCCTTCACCGTCCCCGGACTCGAAGGACAGAGCATCGAGGCCTACGTCCCATGAGTCGTCATCACACCCCACATCACGGAGCACACATGACCAAGTCAATGCGCAAGTTGGTTGCTTCAGCAGCGGGTCTCGGTACGGCTGCATTCCTGGCGGGATGCGCCAAGGATGCACCCCAGGACACGTGGCAGCCGAAGGGTTCCAATGCCCAGAAGATCGACGATCTGCAAAAGCCGGTGTTCGCCATCGCCGGTGTCATCGGTCTCATCGTCATCGCGGTCGTCACCTACGTGATCTTCCGTTACCGCGATCGCGGCCAGCCGATCCCCGAGCAGACTCACGGCAAGCCCGCGCTCGAGATCGGAATGACCATCCTGCCGGCGCTCATCCTCACCGGTGTGGGTGTGTTCACGTTCCGCACGGTGTTCGACCTCGCCAAGACATCCGACACCGAGATGATCATCAACGTCACCGGCCAGCAGTGGTGGTGGGAGTACGACTATCCGGTGCAGGAAGAGTTCGGCATCACAGAGCCGATCATCAGCTCCGGACAGTTGGTCATGCCCGTCGGCACCAAGGTTCTCCTGCGCGAAACCAGCCGTGACGTGATCCACTCGTACTGGATCCCGGCACTCAACGGCAAGCGCGACGCCGTTCCTGGTCGTGTCCACACTCTGCGCCTCGACGCGGACAAGCCCGGCATCTACGCGGGTCAGTGCACGGAGTTCTGCGGTCTGTCGCACGCCAACATGCGCATGGAGGCCGTTGCCCTCAGCAAGGAAGACTTCGCCGCATGGGTCCAGAACCAGTTGAAGCCGGCGGCAACTCCCGCTGACGGAACCCTCGCCAAGGAAGGCGAAGCCGTCTTCTTGAACCAGTGCGTGCGTTGCCACCAGGTGAACGGGCTGTTGAAGGCCGACGGAACACCCGCCATCGCAGCCCCGGACGAGAACGTCTACTCCGGTGCCGCACCGAACCTCACGCACCTCATGTCGCGCAACACCTTTGCCGGTGCCACGTGGGACCTGCTGAAGAAGGAGTGCCGTGACAACGTCTGGAAGGCCACGCCCGAGGAGTTCGGCAAGAAGTATCTCGCCGGCGTCTCGGAGGACTGTCTCAACCAGATCGACCTGCGACGTTGGTTGCGCAATGCGCCCGAAATGAAGCCAATGTATGCAGATCCCACGAAACTCGAACCCACCAACGGCCTGTACCGCGGGATGCCGAATCTCGGCCTCACCGAGGACGACATCGACAAGCTCGTCGCCTATCTCGTGACACTGAAGTGATCGGAGAAATCTGACATGGCAATCATCGAACAACCAGCACCCGCAAGCACGCCGGAGCCGGCGCTGCCGGCAACGCCGACTCGCGCCTACGGTGCATTCAAGCGTCCGGTGGCCACCACCGGGTGGAAGTCGTGGGTCTTCACGGTCGACCACAAGAAGCTCGGCATCATGTACGGCGCCATGGCGATGTTCTTCTTCATCGTCGGTGGTATCGAAGCAGTCCTCATCCGACTGCAGTTGGCCGCTCCGGACGGGAAGGTCCTCAGCGCAGACGTCTACAACCAGATGTTCACGATGCACGCCACCACCATGGTGTTCCTCTTCGTGATGCCGATGGCGGCGGCGTTCGCCAACTACTTCGTCCCGCTGCAGATCGGTGCCCGAGACGTTGCCTTCCCGCGCATCAACGCATTCGGTTTTTGGTGCGTTCTCGCCGGTGGTCTTTTCATCAACCTCTCCTGGTTCTTCGGTGGAGCCGCCGACGGCGGATGGTTCATGTACGCCCCGAACTCCGGTCCGGTCTTCTCGCCGTCGACAGGTGTCGACTACTGGGCGTTCGGTCTGCAAATCGCCGGTATCGCATCGCTGACCGGTGCCATCAACATGATCGTCACGGTTCTCAACATGCGGGCGCCCGGAATGAGCCTCATGAAGATGCCGATTTTCACGTGGCTGACGCTGGTCGTCCAGTTCCTGTTGCTCTTCGCCGTGCCGGTGATCACCGTGGCGCTCTTCCTCCTCAGCTTCCAACGAAGCTTCGGAGCCACGTTCTTCGACGTTGCAGCAGGTGCCGACCCATTGCTCTGGCAGCACCTCTTCTGGATCTTCGGACACCCCGAGGTGTACATCCTCATCCTCCCGAGCTTCGGAATCATCTCCGAGGTTCTGCCGGTGTTCTCGAAGAAGCCGCTCTTCGGCTATCCCTTCGTGGTGTTCTCCGGAGCAGCCATCGGCTTCGTGGGCTGGGGTGTTTGGGCCCACCACATGTTCGCCTCCGGACTGGGGCCGGTGTCGGTTGCAGTGTTCTCGGTGGCCACAATGGCCATCGCAGTTCCCACCGGTGTGAAGATCGTCAACTGGACCATGACCATCTGGGGCGGCAAGCTGAACTTCACCGCGGCCATGCACTTCGCCGTCGGCCTGATCGTGCTCTTCACCATCGGCGGTCTCTCCGGTGTGACGCACTCGGTTGCACCGTCCGACACCCAGCAGACCGACACGTACTACATCGTGGCGCACTTCCACTACGTGCTCTTCGGTGGAGCCGTGTTCGGACTCTTCGCCGGCTTCTACTACTGGTGGCCCAAGATGTTCGGCAAGCAACTGAACGAGCGACTCGGCAAGGCCAACTTCTGGTTCATGGTGATCGGTATGAACCTCACCTTCGGCCCGATGCACATCCTCGGCCTGCAGGGCCAGCCGCGTCGTATGTACGTCTGGACCGAGGCCCGTGCCGGCGAGGGCTTCTTCAACCTCGGATTCTGGAACTTGGTGGCCTCGATCGGCTCGCTCATCCTCTCTGTCGGCGTTCTGCTCTTCCTCATCAACGTGTGGAAGACGGCCCGCAGCAAGGAAGTCGCTCCGCTCGATCCGTGGGATGCCCGCACCCTGGAATGGATGACCACGAGCCCTCCGAAGGAGCACAACTTCGACGTCATCCCGACGGTGCACCACCTCGACGAGTTCTTCCACCGCAAGTACGCGGAGGATCCCGTCACCCACGAGATCAAGCAGGTGGCCACGGCCGAAGACATCCTCGCCGAGCAGGAAGCCAATGCCGACAAGCACATCCACATGCCGTCGCCGTCCTACTGGCCGCTCCTCCTCGCATTCTCACTGCCGATCATCACCCTCGGCATCATCTATTCGATTCCGGTGGCGATTCTCGGTGCAGTGATCACGCTGCTGTCGATGTTCGGCTGGGCTCTCGAGCCCTCGACCGCACCCGATTCTGATTACGACCCTCCCGCATCGGGAGAAGGCACGAAGGAGCTGGCTCCCCTTGGCTGACGTAGCGGTACACCACACAGACCACGCCGACCATGGAGATCATGGCGGACACGGTCACGCGACATCCACCGGCTTGTCGAACAACAAGCTGGCAATGTGGCTCTTCCTCGGTTCCGAGTGCCTGCTCTTCGGCGGGTTGATCAGCACCTACATGCTGTACCGCGGGCGCGTCGGCGACGGCCCGCGTCCGCACAGCATCTACGACATCCCGTTCACCTCGGTGAGCAGTTTCGTGCTTCTCATGAGCTCGCTCACGATGCTGCTCGCTGTGTCGGCCGCCCAGAAGCGCGACGACCGCGGAACCACCCTGTGGCTCACAGTCACCGGACTTCTCGGGGCCACCTTCGTCGGCGGCCAGGTGTACGAGTTCACTGCCATGTACAACGAGGGTCTCGGCTTCACCACGAGCCTCTTCGGATCCAGCTTCTACACGCTCACCGGCTTCCACGGCGTCCACGTCACCGTCGGCATCATCATGCTGATGGCGTTGGTGGGCATCATCAAGCGCAGCAAGGTGCCCGGTGACAAGGCCGAAGTGGTCGAACTCGTCGGGCTCTACTGGCACTTCGTCGACGTGGTCTGGATCATCATCTTCACGCTCGTCTATCTCATCCCCACGTGATCATCGAGAACAGGTACGCACCATGAACGCCACCGCAACGGAACATTCCCACGAGGAGCACGCAGAGGCCCACGAGCACGGTATGAGCAATGCCGGCTACATCAAGATCGCCATCCTGCTCGCAGTCCTCACCGCCATCGAAGTGGCTACGTACTACGTGGACTTCGGGGCGTTGTTCCTTCCGACGCTGCTCGTGCTGATGGCCGTCAAGTTCTTCATCGTCGTCTCGTACTTCATGCACCTGAAGTTCGACAGCAAGTTGTTCAGTTTTTCGTTCTACGCGGGACTGGTTCTTGCCGTGACCGTGTACGTCGTCATGCTGTCCAGCTTCAAGTTCTTCGCCGCGTAGTTCCCCGACCCCCATCCATCCCCCGACACAGAGCGGAGGCCACATGTTCGCCGAAGCCGCAAACCCACTCTTCGATCCCTTCCGGTTCCAATGGCACCCGGAAGTGTGGTTGCTGGTGTCGTTCCTCGTGGGTGCCTATGTGTACGCGGTGAAGGTCATCGGGCCGCGTGCCGTACCGCAGGGCGAGGTGGTCTCGCGTCGCAACATCGTGGCGTTCACCACGGCCATGGTGCTTCTTTGGTTGTCCACCGACTGGCCGATGCACGACCTTTCGGAGGAGTACCTCTATTCGATGCACATGCTCCAGCACATGGTGCTGTCGTACTTCGTGCCGCCGCTTGCCCTACTCGCCACGCCTGACTGGTTGTTCCGCGCCGTGGTCGGCAACGGCAAGGTGTATTCGGTGATTCGCTGGTTCTCGCGCCCAGTGGCGGCAGGACTCACCTTCAACGTCGTGGTGATGCTCACACATATTCCTGGCCTCGTGAATCTGAGCGCATCGAACAGCCCGTTGCACTACTTCCTTCACGTCATCCTGGTCACGAGTGCATTGCTCATGTGGATGCCGATCTGCGGCCCGGCGCGCGAGATGCACATGGGTCCCGGCGGCAAGATGATCTATCTCTTCCTCATGTCCGTGGTACCCACCGTCCCTGCGGCATGGCTCACATTTGCCGAGGGTTCCGTGTACAAGCACTACGACATCGGGATCCGGGTGTGGGGAATCTCGGTCGAAACCGATCAGCAGTTGGCCGGCGCGATCATGAAGCTCGGTGGTTCGATCTTCCTGTGGACCATCGTCATCCGACTCTTCTTCAAGAAGTTCGTCGGCAACTTCGAAAACGAGCAGTCCTACATCCGTGAGGGTGCCATCCCGACCGCCGAAGTGGTGGGTCACGACGACATTCCGCTCACGTACTCCGAGGTCGAAAAAGAGTTCCAGCGGGTGCCGCCGGCACCCGAGCCGAACAGCCGCTAGTTCCAGCGGAAGAGGCGGACCGCTGCGAGTGGTGCGAGCACGGCCCATGCCACCAGAACGAACCATGCCGAGCCGATGTCGCCACTGGACATGAGAGTGTCGCGCAGGACCTCTGCCAGGGCAGTGGTCGGAAGTAGATCGCTGATGGCCTGCAGCGCTCCGGGGAGACGATCCTGGGGGAAGAGAACGCCACCGAGGAGCAAGAACACCAAGTACAGCCCGTTCGTGGCCGCAAGGTTGACCTCACCGCGCAGGGTTCCCGCGAGGGTGAGACCGATTCCCGCAAAGGCAAGGGTGCCGAGAACCACCGCGCCAACGACGAGCACCCAGTTCGGTGCAACCGGGGACCAACCGAGGACGAGCCCGAGGCCGACCAGCAACACCATCTGCACGATCTCGACGATCGTGACCGAGAAGGTCTTGGCGGCAACGAGTCGGCGTGTACCGAGGGGAGTGGCAGCCAGGCGCTTCAGAACCAGGTACGAGCGCTCGAACCCGGTGGCGATACCGAGGCTCACCATCGACGTGCTCATGATGGCGAGCGCGAGGATCCCGGGAACGAGGAAGTCGACCGCTTCTGGTGTGTCACTCGGCAGGACGTCGACGACGCTGAAGAACCCGAGCAGGACGAGGGGGATGCCGAGGGTGACGAGCAACTGCTCCCCGTTGCGCCTGACGAGGGCGATCTCTGCACGCAGTTGGGCTCGCAGCGCGCTCATGATTCACCTCGTGTGAGTTCACGGAAGAGGTCTTCGAGTCGTTGCTGGCCGACGGCCAGATCGTGAAGTGGCAGGCCCATCGATCCGAGCCACGTGGACACACGGGCCACGAGGTCGCCCGACATCGAGGCATCGTCGCTGGTGAAGTGGATCACGTACTCACCAGATACTCCGAACTGCACCCGCTCCACGGCCAACCCGACGTGACGCGACAACGCTTCTGTGTCGAGTTCGGCTGACGATCGGAACTTCACGCTCGAGCGTCCTGCGCGCAACGTGTTGAGTCGTCCGTTGGCCACGATGCGACCCTTGTGGAACATCACCACGCGGTCGGCGAGACGCTCTGCCTCGTCGAGTTCGTGCGTTGCGAGGACCACCGCCGTGCCGCCGGCGGCAAGCTCACGGATGATCTCGCGAATGTCGTCCCGGCCGTTCACATCGACACCCGACGTGGGCTCGTCGAGGAAAGCGACTCGGGGTCGTGCGGCAAGGGCGAGAGCCAGCAACAGGCGCTGCTTCTCTCCGCCGGACAGCCGTCGCCAGGTCGACATGGCTCGGTCGCGCAGGCCGACACGAGCGACCAACTCTTGCGCGTCGGCACCGCGACCGTAGAGATCGCAGTACTGAACCACGGTCTCGCCGACACGTGCGCTCGGGTACACGCCGCCCTCCTGCAGCATCACTCCCACCTCACGGTGGAGTTCGCTTCGCCGGGCGAAGGGATCGAGTCCGAGAACGGTCACCGTTCCCTCGGAAGGCCGTCGAAAGCCTTCACAGATCTCGATGGTCGAGGTCTTGCCCGCGCCATTCGGCCCGAGGACCGCAGTGACCTCACCGAAGGCGGCCTCAAAAGACACTCCGTCGACGGCGATCGTGTCCCCGTAGCGGACGACGAGATCCTGCACAACGACCGCCGACATGGACGCCAGCGTAGGCAGGTGGCGGACAAAAGGCGAAGAGGAACGACGGGGCGGCAGCGTTCGGCGTGTCGTCGCTAGCCTGTGGCTTCTGTGATCGACGTTCGCCTCCTCCGCCATGCTCCCGACACCATCCGTGAGGCGTTGGCACGTCGGTCGAAGTCCGAACTGATCGACCAGGTCGACGCCGCCATCCGACTCGACGGCCGTCTGCGCGACATCGGTCTGGAGCGAGACGACCTGCGCCGGCGGGTCAACGAAATTTCGAAAGAGGTCGGTGCGCTGCGCCGCGGTGGCGACACCGCCGCAGCCGAGGCACTGATGGCCAGCAGTCGCGAACTCGGTGCGCGCGAGTCCGAGCTTGCCGGCGAGTTCGACGAGGTCGATGCACAGTTGCGCGAGTTGCTGTTGCGGATCCCCAACTTGCCGCATCCCGACGCACCCGACGGCACCGGTGACCACGACAACCCCGTGGTGACGGGACCGAACAACATGCCGACAACCTTCGCCGATCATCAGCGAGTGCCGCACTGGGAGATCGGCCGTGACCTCGGCATTCTCGACAACGAGCGTGCGGTCAAGATCGCCGGAACCATGTTCACCATGCAGCGCGGTCTCGGGGCGACCCTGGCCCGTGCCCTGTGTCAGTACGCCCTCGACATGAACGCCGATGCCTTCGAAGAGGTGCGCCCGCCGACACTGGTCACCACAGCGACGCTCACGGCCACGGGCCATCTGCCGAAGTTCGCCGACGATGCCTTTGCCATCGAACGCGACGGATTGTGGTGCATTCCCACTGCGGAGGTTCCCCTCACCTCGCTGTACGCGGGCGAGATCCTGACGGAAGAGGACCTCCCTGCCCGTGTGATGGCGTACACACCCTGCTACCGCCGCGAGGCAGGCTCCGCCGGTCGCGACACCCGCGGCATGCTGCGGGCACACGAGTTCGACAAGGTCGAGATTCTCGCCATTGCGACACCCGAGCAGGCGCCGACCATGTTGCAGGAGATCGTGGCACGGGCCGAGAAGCTCATCTCCTCTCTCGGCCTGCCCTATCGCATCATCGAGATCTGTGCCGGCGACATGGGCCAGAGCCACCATCGCAGCTTCGACATCGAGGTGTATGCGCCCGGATGCGATCAGTGGCTCGAGGTCAGCTCGATCAGTTGGTTCTCCGACTACCAGGGTCGGCGCGCCGACATCCGCTTCAAGCGCACCGGCCAGAAGGGGACCGAGATCGCCCACACCCTGAATGGTTCCGCACTCGCGGTGCCCCGTGTGTGGGCGGCGATTCTCGAGAACCATCGCCAGGCCGACGGAACCGTGCTGATCCCCGATGTTCTGCGCCCGTACATGCGCGGCGCCACGGTCATTGCATGAGCCTGCGCGATCGACGCGTTCAATACGAGACCGCCGGGCTCGATCTCGCCGATCTCGATCCGTCGCCGTTCGTCCAGTGGCACCGTTGGTACGACCAGGCTGCAGAGGCCGGTGTGGCCGAGCCGAACGCCATGACGGTGTCCACCGTCGACAGTGACGGTCTGCCCGACGGTCGCGTCGTGCTGGCGCGCAGCATCGACGACCGGGGTCTCGTCTTCTTCACGAACTACCAGAGTGCAAAGGGCATCCAGATCGAAGGTCACCCCCGTGCAGCGGCAACCTTCGCCTGGCTCGACCTGCACCGGCAGGTGCGGGTGCGCGGTTCGGTGGAGCGGGTCAGCGACAAGGAAAGCGACGACTACTTCACCGATCGACCACGTGAATCACAGATCGGTGCGTGGGCATCGCCCCAATCGCAGGTTCTCGTCGATCGCACCGATCTTGATGCTCGTATCGAAGACGTCGCCCGGCGATTCGCGGGTGCCGCAGTGCCGCGACCGGAACATTGGGGCGGCTACCGCATCGTGGCCGACACGTTCGAATTCTGGCAGGGCCGGCCGAGTCGTCTGCACGACCGTTTCCGCTACGTGCTCACCGCACAAGGGTGGACCATCACGCGACTCGCACCGTGAGGCATCACCAGCGGTAGTTCACTGCCGCGGTCGCCAGTGCGTCGACGAGACGTTGCGAGTGCGGGTTGAGTCCCGGTCCTTCCCAATCCCAGAACATCGGGCTCGTTCCACGAATGCGCGGAGGAAGTTCCAACTGTGCGCCACCGAGACGCGGGAGGTTCACTGGATTGGCCGGATGCAGTCCGCGCAGCTCCTTCGGGATCGTCTCCATGTCGGTGCGCACGTCGTAGGCGGGCAACACCGTGCGGATGTGGTGGCCGACATGTTCGGCGAGGTGGCGGTTGCCGCCCCCCAACAAGAGTGTTGCCCACATACCCATGCGTCCGAACCCGTGAACGGTGACGACGAGGTCGACATGATCGAGAAACTCGGCGAGCGAATCGGAATGTTCCGGTGACACCTTGTGCGAGGGAATGTGCCACTCCATGCCCACCGGTTGGTGGACTCCGTAGTACGACGCGCTCGCCTGTTCGGCGGCTGCGCGAGCGATCACGTCGGTCATCTCTTCGAGTCCGCCGCCGTGGTACGCCATGAAGCCGAACTTGCCGCGCAGTTCCAGCACTTCCTCTACACCCTCTTCGGCGAGTAGTTGGTCAAACATCGGAATTGACCTCGCGATGTGAGCCGACGCGCACGGCCACGACGGCCGCCGCGATGATGCCACCGAAAACGAGGGCAAGTTTCCATGCACCCTGTCGCTGCAGGAACGTGGCGATGTCGCTCTGCCAACTCTCGACGCGGCTGACGAACGACCCGGGTTTCGACTCGGAGATGGCGGCATACCAGTACCAGGTGAGATAGATGCCGGTGAAGAGGACGAAGCCAGCCGAGACCCGGTCGAGGTAGCGCATGCCGCTGCGCAGGATGCGCAGGAGGCCCCCCTTGGCGAAGGCCAGTGTGACCGTCAGGGCGGTGACGATGGCACTCATCCCGAGGCCGTACAGCACGGTGCTGAGAACGCCCGAGGCGAATCCGTGGCGGTTGACCGAGCCGAAGATCACCGTGGTGAGGAACCCGATGGTGCAACCGATCGATGCGATGGCGTACGCAATGCCGAAGAGGAACATCGAACGAACGGTGCGGTCCTTTCCTCCACTGACGGTGGGTGTCGCAATGCGCGGCTTCCAGCCGAACAGCATCGCGATGCCCATGACGATGAGAACGATACCGATCACGAGAGATGCGTATTTCGCATTGCGCTCGATCTGACTCGTGAAGAGGCGCGAGATGAGTCCGACCACGAGGAACACCGCAATGAATCCACTGGAGGTGGCGGCACCGACGAAGAGTGCCCGGCGCAGCGATGCTCGCTGGCTCGAATCGGGTCGCGACCCTTCGAGCCCGAGGAAGAACATGAGATAGGTGGGGAGCAGGACGAATCCGCACGGGTTCACCGCGGCAAGAACGCCGAGGATGAAACTGAAGGCGAAATTTCCCTCGATCACGACACACCGAAGTACGTGTCGAGATTCTCGGCCAACCGGTCCGCGGTGATCTCACCGGCGTGCTGGTCGACGATGACGCCACCGGCGTCGACGAACAAGGTCATCGGGAACGTGCCGACGCCGAGGTCGACGAGCGACTGTCCGTCGGGATCGCGCAGGATCGCGAAGTTCACACCGTATTGGTCGGCGAACTCGCGGGCCACGTCTGCACTGTCGTTCGGATTGATGCCGATGAAGTCCACGCGGTCCCCGTGAGCGGCATGTGCCTCGACGAGTGCAGGGAACTCCCGCTTGCAGGGTTCGCACGTGGAGAACCAAAAGTTGATGACGGCCGGACGGCCACCCGAGTCGTCGAGGCGTACCTCGTTGCCGTCGAGGTCGACCAGCGTGAGATCGGGAAGCAGTTTTCCGGCGACCGGGGCGTTTGTCCCGATGGTGGGATCCTGGGTGCTGGCGCCCGGTGTCAGGGTGACGACCCCATCACGCGAGTCGTCGGCGTCCCCGCCACCACTGTCACCGGCGCGGCTCAGGAGCCAACCACCGGCAACGCTGACAACGACGACGAGAATCAGCGAGACCAGAAAACGCCGACGTTGCCGTGTCACGGGTTCAGGCTACCGAGGCCACCAAGTGCAGCGGAATCGGGACCTCGTCGATCGGTGTGACCTGTCGAACACGAATCACCGGTCGGCCACGGGGGCGCTTGTTGGCGACGATGCGCCCGTTTTCCAGCAACTCTCCGCCCCACACGCCCCAGGGTTCCTCGCGTTCGAGGGCTCCGCTGAGGCAGGTCTCACGAGTGGTGCACTTGGCGCAGATCGCCTTGGCACGAGCAATGTCGACGAACTCTTCCGAGAAGAAGAGGTAGCTGAGCGTGCCGTTGCCGTCGGAACAGCGCATTGCCGAGAGGGCGATCGGGCGGGGTTCGAGAAGTGTGGTGTTCGGTGCAAGCATGATGATTCCTGTCTGTGGTGGTGATGCGGACATTGCGCCGGAAAACGAAAAAGGCCGCCGGGTGGATCACCCAGCGGCCGCGACTTCCGACGTTTTTGTGGTTACGTCGGGCTCCTGTCGGGGCGCCGGGTGGTGCGCTTCGTGAACATCACCGCGTGCACAGCGGCAGCCCAAGCAGCCGCCGCGGTGGTGGCGGCGGTGCGAGTGCGGGCGTGGGTGACGAACAACATGAAGCACTTAGGAAAGCATCGATTTGCGGCAACGTCAACCGATTTACCGGAACCCTTTACCCATTAGGGTTTGCGCCATGGCAGCGGGGGACAAGGTGGCGCTCGAGTTCGTGCCGGCACCGCCCGAGGGACGCGTGTTCCGCGCCGATCGGCGGGTTCGTCTCGGCGACGTGACACCCCGCGGACGCCTGCGCCTCGATGGCGTCGTTCGCTACCTGCAGGACGTTTCCCACGACGACACCCGGGAGGCCGACTACGCCGACAAGGACGGTTGGGTCGTGCGCCGCACCGCTCTGCGAGTCACGAAGTTCCCCGTCTTCCAGGAGAAGCTGCGTCTTTCAACTTGGTGCAGTGGTCTTGGCTCGCACTGGGCCGAACGTGCCACCCGACTCGAAGGTGAACGCGGAGGTCTGATCGAGGCTGCGGCCGTGTGGGTGCACGTGGACCTCGAGTCGATGAAGCCGGCAACTCTCGCCGATGATTTCGTTGCGGCCGTCGGTGCAGCCAGTCTCGGACGACGCGTCTCGGCGCGTTCGGTTCTGCGCAACAAGCCCGACGCAGACTCCGCCCGGCATCTGTGGCCACTGCGCTTCTCCGACATGGACGCTCTCGGGCACATGAACAACGCCGCCTACTGGGAGGCAGTGGAAGAATGGCTTGCCGCTCACCGAGACGTGCGGGCCCCCTTCGACGTGGTGATCGAACACCTCGAACCGGTCACACCCGGCGATCAGGTGATGACCGTGGTCGAGGAATCAGCAACGCACGTGATGATCTGGCACGAAGTCGACGGACGACTGATGGCCGTCACACAACTCCAGCGTTGACGGGTCGGCGCGAAAGCGCTCAGGCGACGCGGACGTATTCCAGGTAGCCACCGCGTTCGTGGCACTCGAACTCGCCCGCGAGTCGCAGGTGTTCGAGATGGGCGAACGTCTCGCTGTCGGCCATCGGTCCCTGTGCGCGGGCCGAGAAGAGATGCTTGGCCACCTCCATCACCGTCGCGGGACGACCGAGTTCTGCGCCGATCTCGCGCAGTTTGTCGAGGCGTTCGACGTGGTGTTCCTTGATCTGCTCGACGCGTTCCACGACGTTGGCGAACGGAGCACCGTGAGCCGGCAAGGCGATACTCATCTGCGAGCCGAGGCTGGCCACCTTGTCGAGAGAGGCGAAGAACTGGGCCAACGGATCGATGGCATGCGTGAGTCCGGAAATGTGCGGCGTGATGCTGGGAAGAACATGATCACCGCTGAGGAAGACGCCTTCTTCGGGATCGATGAGACAGAGATGATCCTCGGTGTGTCCGGGTGTGTGCACGGCAAGCCATTCGCGACCGGCCAGCGTGATGCGATCGCCTTCGTCGACACGACGTGTCGGGTGGGGTACGCCGAAGACCCGTGGAAACTTGGCGTGCATCCGCAGTTGCGTGCGACGGCGCCACGGGATGTTGTACCCCTCGCCACCCCACGGTGTGGAGCCGTTCGGCTTCGGTGGGGCAACCAGCGGGAAGTCTTCTACGTCGATGTCCGGTGGCTCGTGCGGATCCCACCAGAGGCGAAAGCGGCGGTGAGCGATGATCTGTGCGCCGTGGTCCTTGTGCAACTTTCCCGCACCGCCGTAGTGGTCGGGATGGCTGTGTGTGACCACGACGGAATGCACACGGTTCAACGGAACTCCGATGTCGCGCAGACGAGCCTTGAGGGCGAGGAACGATTCCTTGCCGGGCAGTCCCGGGTCGACCACGGCGACACCCTTGTCGTCCTCCAGGACGTACATGTTGACGTGGCCGAGACCGGGAAGATCGATCGGAAGCTGCGTGCGAAGAATCCCGGGAGCCACCTCGACGATCTCGTCAGTGGCGGGCATCTGCTCCTGGCGCAGGGGTCGCTTGGCGTCGGAGCTGGTCACACGGACAATCTAGTTGTCAGGGTAAGGGTGCCCGGAAGGCGTGGGCGCGGTAATAGGCGAGCTCGGCGACGCTGTCGCGGATGTCGTCGAGCGCGCGATGATTGCCGGTCTTGCGCGGTCGGGCGGCGTCGAGGTCGGGGTACCAGCGCTTCACCAGCTCCTTCACCGACGACACGTCGACGGATCGATAATGCAGGTAGTTCTCGATGTCGGGGAGATATGCCGAAAGGAACCGTCGGTCGGTACCGATGCTGTTGCCACAAAGGGGCACGCTCTTCGGTACCCCGATATGGGCCTTGATGAAGGCGAGCGTTTGCTTGCCGGCTTCCTCGAGGGACACCTTCGACTCACGGATCTGGGGCAATAGCCCCGATGCGGTGTGCATGTCGACCACCACCGGATCCATGAGAGCGAGAATCGAGTCGGGTTGGTGAACGACGAGATCGGGACCCTCAGCCACGATGTTGAGTTCGTCGTCGGTGATGATGGTGGCGATCTCGACGATGTGATGAACCGCCGGGTCGAGTCCGGTCATTTCGAGGTCCATCCACACCATCACGGCGATCAATCTAGAGTCGGGGTGTGGTCAACGTCGCCATCCGCCAGCTCGATCCCGATCTCCCCCTGCCGACAGCCGCACATCGCGGCGACGCGGGCATCGATCTCTATGCTCGCGAAGATGCCGTGATTCCGGCAGGTGGTGGGCGAGTCTTGATGCCCACCGGTATTGCCGTGGCGATTCCCGAGGGGTATGCCGGCTTCGTCCTCCCGCGCAGCGGACTCGCCCTGAAGCATGGCGTCACGTTGGTGAACACACCGGGCCTCATCGATGCCGGATACCGCGGAGAGCTCCAAGCGGTGATGTTGAACACCGACCGTCACGCCGACTACGAGATCCACCGTGGCGATCGCATTGCACAGTTGGTCATCCAGCGCGTCGAAGAGGTCACGTGGATCCCGGTCGACTCACTCGACGGTTTCGACCGTGGCGGTGGCTTCGGCCACTCCGGTCGCTAGAGAATCTGGCGGGCGTTGATCGCCACGGGGATGTGCCAACCGCGCTCCATCCAGCGCCGAGCGAGAAGTTTTCCGTTGTCGTCACCGACATCGAAGCTCGCCACCATCGACGCTGGGGCAACGACGCCCCACAGCGACTGCAACTGGAACTCGTACCAGAACTGATCCCACGAATAGTCCGGTACGCCTGCGGCCACGAGAGCATCGTGGTACAGGTGCAAGAGACGCATTCCGTGGTCGTCCCACACCTTCGTATCGGCCGACGAAGCGAGCAGGTAAGCGATGTCCTGAGCGGGCGTGGCTCGGATCACCAACTGGAAGTCGATGAACTTCATCCGCGAGGCGTCGTCGTTGAAGAACATGTTCTCGAGTCGTGCATCACCGTGGCACAGTGTGTGAGCAACCTCTCCGGTCCGAGTGAGGATCGACTCGAACTGTGCGGCGAGCTCGTGTCCGAGTGCCACCGCTTCCGGTCCGATGACGTCGTCCCAGTCCTTCTCGATGACGGTCATGGCGTTGCGCATGATCTCGGGCACTACTGCCATGTTGGCCGGTGAATCGTTGGTCGGCAACCATTCGAGGTTGGGCAACTCGGGGTTCTTCCACCACGCGGCATGGAACTTGGCAAGGCCGGCCATGGCGGTCTCGAGTTGCGGAACGGTTGCGCCCTCGGTCTGTTGGCCGACCGCCATGTTGCGGATCTCGTCGATCAGGAGAACGAACTCACCCTTCTCGACGTCCATGTCGTTGTGGAAACACTTCACGATGTCGACGGGCGTCTTGTCCGCCATCGTGGCGAAGAATTGTGCTTCACGCAGGTACAGGCCGAGGGCCAATCCCACGGCCTTGTTCTCCGGGGCGGTGGTGGGCATCTTGAGCACCATGTACTTCGGGCCGGCCAGTGGCTCGGTGTAGTCGACGACGAGTCGGGCCAGCGTGCCGAACACACCAGTGCCACCGCCGAGGGTCTCGCGTCGAACAGAGGAGACCTCGACATCTGCGGGGATCACGCCCCCGTTCTGCAGTGCGGCGGTGAGCCACGCCGCAGTGGCCTGCTCCGGCGAAGACGGACGTGCGATTTCCCCCATGAAACTTTCCCCCTGTGTCACGTGCCTTTCGGCAGGCGACTCAAAAGTACTCCACCTTCGGTGAGTTTCCGAACCGATTCCTCGGACAATCCGAGCAGTCGTTGGAGCACCTCCGCGTTGTCTTCGCCGGGGTACTTGGGCAGTCCAGAGGTGGTCGCGTCGGCATCGGAGAAGCGCCATGGAGCGTTCGGGATGCGCACGGTTCCGCTGCCGCGGTCGCTGACCTCGACTGTCACGTGGCGATCGGCACCCCACGGTGTGTCAGCCAACTCCCGCGGCGTGCGGACCTTGCCACTGGCCAGGTTGTGGCGGGCGAGAGCATCTTCGATCGCCGTTGCATCGGGCAATGTTGCGGCCCAGTCGCGCAGAATGCCTTGCAACTCCCCGAGGTGGGCGAGTCGACTCGGGACGTCGCGGAACCGTGGATCCTCGATGAGGTCGCTACGGCCGATCCCCTTCACGAAGTTGTCGAACGTGCCGCGTTCCGCGGGATGTCCACTCACGATCACGACGTCGCCGTTGGCCGCCGTGAGCACGGGGTAGTTGCCGGGCTGGAACGAGCGGATCCACTCGGGTGGCGTCGGGTCGGTCCAGAACGAGTCGTGTGCGTGTTCGTTGGCGTAGAGCATGGTCTGGGCCATCGCGATGTCGATCCATTGGCCGCGGTTCGTGCGGTGCCGTTGGATCACGGCCGCCAGGATTGCACTGCAGCACTCCATTGCGGTGTATACGTCGGCATGCGAGAACGGGTCGTTGGCGAACACGCCGCCGCGTGCCGTTCCTTGGTAGTGGGTGAATCCCGATTCGGCATTGATGACCGGCGCATAGGCACGTCGATGCACCCAGGGACCCGACGCACCGTACCCGGTGATCGAGGCGTAGATGAGTCGTGGATTGATCGCGGACAGCGCGTCGTATCCGAGGCCCAACTTGTCCATCACTCCGGGTCGGAAGTTCTCCACGACGATGTCGACGTGTTCGACGAGACGCTTGACGATGTCGATTGCCTCCGACTTCGACAGATCGAGGCAAATGTTGTCCTTGCCGACGTTTTGTTGGATGAAATACGTCGACAGCGAGTTGCGTCGAGGATTGGAGAACCGGGTCAGATCGCCGTCGGGTGGCTCGAGCTTGATGACCTCTGCGCCAAGGTCGCACAGCATGCGCGTGGCGTGCGGCCCCGTGAGGACACGACTGAAATCGAGAACCCGCAGGCCGTCGAGCTGATGCTCTCTGCGCTGTGCATCGTCGAAAGCCGCTTGTGTGGAATGTGTATGTGTCGAGGTCATCTTTGTTCCGCTCACTGAAAATCCCACCGTACAACGCGCACTACGGTGGCGGCGATGACGAAAAGCAGCCTGCCCCCGTACCGTGAACTGCCGTTGCGCGGAGGGTTGCCTTCGGCGTGGGACGTGTGGACGGAACCCGGCGCGCGGTACTTCGGATGCCTGAATTTGCTGACGCCCGACCGCGTCGCCGCGGCCGCGAGCGAAGTGCGCAAGGGTGCGGTGTTCGCGATGAACTGGAGCATGCGAGAGCCAAACCCACCGCTGTTCGGGCGCGAGGGGTTCGAACACGAGGTGACGGGTGGCGAGCGCGCCACCAGCCACGACGACGTCTTGCACAACTGGAACACGCAGTCGTCGAGTCAATGGGACGGTTTCCGTCACATTCGCAACTTCGCTGCGCAGGCCGACGAGGACGGCACGGGGCACTTCGGCGGCGTGCCCGACGAAGAGCACGGTGTGCACCACTGGGCCGAACGTGGCATCGCTGGTCGTGCGGTTCTCGCCGACATCGGTCGCTGGCGCGACGCCATCGGCAGGCCGTTGCGCTACGACGCGCCGGATCCGATCGAGGCGGCGGAGATCGCCGAGTGTCTCGCGTTCCAGAAGACCGAACTGCAAGAGGGCGACATTCTCTTGATTCGTACCGGCTGGATGGGCTGGTATTCACAGCAGTCTCCAACTGAGCGCGAACGTCTTGCGGTCGTCGGCGAACTCGCGACTCCCGGTCTGCGCTCCGACGAGTCCACAGCAGAAGTGTTGTGGAACCTGCACATCGCCGCGCTTGCGTGCGACAACCCGGCGGTGGAGGTGTGGCCTCCGGGTGCACTGCTCACGACGGAAGAGACTGCCGCCGTGCGTGGCGACAAGCGACGGATGCACGAGATCTTCACCCACACGCTCTTCTTGCCGATGCTCGGTCTTCCGCTCGGTGAGATGTTCGTGTTGGATGCATTGGCCGCTGACTGCGCGGCGGACGGGCGCTACACGGGGTTCTTCACGTCGGCGCCGTTGAACCTGCCGTCGGGGGTGGCTTCGCCCCCGAACGCCCTCGTGATCAAGTAGCGATCAGGAGAGACGCACACCGAGATGGCGCAGTGCCATCGCCGCGTAAATCGACACGCCGATCGACATCGCGTCTTCGTCGAACATCACCTTGTTCGAATGATTGGGTGCCGCGGTCGCGGGATTCGTTCCCTTCGGCGTGCCCCCGAGGAACATCATCGATCCGGGGAGACGTTCCAGCACGTAGCTGAAGTCCTCCGCTCCCATCACGGGGTGCGGCATCTGGGCGACCTTGCCTTCGCCGAGTATCGACGTCGCCACTTCGCTGGCGAACGAGGCGAAACCGGCATCGTTGACGGTGACGGGATACCCGAGATCCACATCCACTTCGGCCACCATGCCGTGGGCGGAAGCGATTCCCTCAGCGAGCCGGGTGACGTTCTCGTGGACCTTGCTGCGCGTCTTGGCACTGACGGCACGGATCGTGCCCTGAATCTTCGCGGTCTCGGGGATCACGTTGAAGGCCGTGCCAGCCGAGATCTTCGTGATCGTGACCACCGCGGGATCAAAGGCATCGATACGACGCGTCACCATGGTCTGCAGAGCCTGGACGATCTCGCAGGCCACCGGCACCGGGTCATCAGTGCGGTGCGGCTCGGAAGCATGTCCACCGGACCCACGCACGACAATGCTGAGTTCGTCGCTCGAGGCCATGAGCGGACCACCCTTGATGGCCACCATGCCGACGGGAATCGCTGACGTCACGTGCATGGCGAACGCACCGGTGATCGGCGACTCGCTGCCGTCAGCTGCCTTCGGCAGGTCGAGCAGGCCCTCGTTCAACATGAACTCCGCGCCCCCATATCCCTCTTCGCCCGGTTGGAACATGAAGAGCACACGACCGGCGATGTCACCCTTGCGTTCGGAGAGCACACGTGCGGCCTGCACCAACATCGCAGTGTGCAGGTCGTGTCCGCACGCGTGCATCTTGTTGCGGTTCATCGAAGCAAAGTCGAGACCGGTGTCCTCCGGCATCGGCAGCGCATCCATGTCGCCGCGAAGCAGAACGGTTGGCCCGGGCTTGTCGCCGGTGAGCAGAGCGGCGATGCCACTGGTTGTCTTGTGCAACGTGAGATCAAGGGGCAGGCCATCGAGTTCCTGGAGCACTTGTTCGCGCGTGGCGGGAAGATCGTTGCCGATCTCGGGATGGCGGTGGAGCGAGCGACGCAGGGCGACCGCGTTGTCCTGGAACGAGCGGGCCTGTTCCTGTAGTTCGCGGCTGGCACCGTGCTTTTCGACGAGAGCTTCGACGGACATGTCGCCATGCTGGCACACTTCCGGGATGCCTCCTGAGAGCGCGTCCAAAGACGTCGACCCAGAACTCGTCGACGTGATCGACGAGAACGACGTCGTTGTCGGTCGGGTCACGCGAGCAGAGATGCGCAGGCAGGTCTTGCGCCATCGAGCGGTCTTTGCCGCCGTCGTGTCATCGGAAGGAAAACTCTTGATCCACCGGCGCAGTGACACCAAGGACATTTGGCCGGGATGGTGGGACATTGCCGTCGGCGGTGTGGTGACAGCGGGGGAGACCTACGACTCGGCGATGGTCCGTGAACTGGCCGAGGAAGTGGGGATCGACGACGCCGTTTGTCGCCCGCTCGGTAAGGGGGCGTATGCCGACCCGGTCGTCTCCCTCATCGGACAATGCTTCCTCGTGGGCCACGACGGTCCGGTCGACGCCCGGGACGGCGAAGTTGCCGAGTTCTGCTGGGTGAGTGTCAGAGAGCTGCGGGAACGGCTGGAGCGGGATCGTTTCTTGCCCGACAGCTGCGCTTTGATGCTTCCGGGCCTTTTCGACCATCTGCGCTGAGTCGGTACGATTTCGGTCGAGGAGGGCACATGTTGTCTGTCGAGTTCACGATCGAACCGTTCGTCGAGGGTGCCCCCGGCCCGCACGTCACGGCTGCCGTGGAGGCTGTCGAGGCCCTCGGTGCCGTGGTCGAACTCGGCCCGTTCGGGACCTCCTTCGTTGCCGAGACGGCGCGAGTTCCCGCCATGGTCGGTGCGCTTCTCGAGGCCGCTTATGCAAACGGAGCCACGCACGTCAGCGTCCACGTGGAGCGCTCCGAGCCATGACCACTCCTTCCCACCCGCTGGTCGACGCCGTGGCACCGCTCGTCACGGCGGTCGGAGCCACGCTCGTCGCCGTTGGCGAGATGCTGCCGAGCGACATTCCCCTGACATGGGAAGGAACTGTCGTTGCAGGCGTCCGCATGCCTGCGCTCCATGGTGCTCTCGATCGTCTCATCGAAAGCGTGGAGAAGGAACTCAAGGGCTCGCTCAAGAATTTGTCGCGTGCCGACAAGCAGAGGGCCGTTCGCCTGCTCGATGAACGCGGGGCGTTCACGTTGCGTCGTGCCGTGGAAGACGTGGCCGATGCCATGGGTGTGTCACGGATCACCGTGTACAACTACCTCAACGCCATCCACCGCTGAACAGCGGTTCGTCGTCTCAGAGTTTGCGCAGAGCCACGTTGGTGACGCGGTGGTTCGCTCCCTTGTTGATCACCAACGATGCACGGGTCTTCGTGGGCGCGATGTTCTCTTTCAAGTTCAGACCGTTGATCTGCGACCAGATGCCACGTGCAACTTCGGTCGCCTCGTCGTCACTGAGATCGGCGAAATGACGAAAGAAACTCTGCGGGTCCTGGAACACCGTCCGGCGCAGAGCATGAAAGCGCTGGATGTACCACTCCTGGATGTCGCTCTCGTCAGCGTCAACGTAGATCGAGAAGTCGAAGTAGTCGGAGACGAACTCGTTCGAATCGACCCCCACCTGCAGAACGTTGAGACCCTCGAGGATCAGAATGTCGGGCTGACGCACCGTGATGTGCTGGTCGGGAACGATGTTGTACTCGACGTGGCTGTACACCGGCGCGGTGACCTCGGCGTGTCCCGCCTTCAACTGGCGAAGGAACTGGAGCAGTTCCTTCGTGTCGTAGCTCTCCGGGAACCCCTTGCGGTTCATGATGCCGCGTTCCTCGAGCACCTCGTTGGGGAAGAGGAATCCGTCGGTGGTGATGAGATCGACCTTTGGATGTTCGGGCCAACGCGCGAGAAGGGCCTGCAGAATACGGGCGAACGTGCTCTTGCCGACCGCGACACTGCCGGCGACACCGATCACGTAGGGCACCTTCGGTGACATCGTGCCGAGGAACGTTGCCGAAACCTTGTGCAGGTTCTGTGTGGCGCTGACGTAGAGATTGAGAAGACGGGTGAGGGGCAGGTAAACGGCGGCAACTTCGTCGAGATCGATGTTCTCGTTGATTCCGCGCAGCGCGGCCAGGTCCTTTTCGCGGATGGTGAGCGGTGTCGCGGCGCGCAGATCGGCCCACTCTTCGCGCGTGAACGGAATGTAACGATCGTTGTCGAGCATGAAATCCCCCGGTGACTTTTCTAACGCAACCGTATTTTTAACGTGACCAGGGTGCCGACGGCGAAACCGCGCCGTTTGCGGTGAGAACTTCCACGCCGGTGTCGGTGACGAGAATGGTGTGCTCGAACTGGGCCGTCCACTTACCGTCGGCGGTGACGGCGGTCCAGTCGTCGTCCCACATCTTGTGTTGCCACGTCCCGAGGCTGATCATCGGCTCGATCGTGAAGGTCATGCCCGGTCGCATGATCATCGAGTTACGCGGATCGTAATAGTGCAGCACCTGGATGTCGGAGTGGAACTGCTCTCCGATGCCGTGACCGATGAAGGCGCGAATCACACCCATGCGGTGCTGCTTGGCATGGTTCTCGATGGCCTTGCCGATGTCGCTGAGTGGTCGCCCGGGAACCACAGCCTCGATGCCTTTCCACATGCACTCCTCGGCGACCTTCACCAGCAACTTGTTCTCGTCGCTCACGCTGCCGACGAAGAACGTGGCGTTGGTGTCACCGTGCACGCCCTTCACGAAACAGGTCACGTCGAGGTTGATGATGTCACCGTCCTTCAACACCGTGGAGTCGGGGATGCCGTGGCAGATCACTTCGTTCAGACTTGTGCACACGCTCTTCGGGTAGTTGTGGTAGTTGAGCGGGCTCGGGTACGCACCGCGACGAATCGTCTCGTCGTGGACGAAGACGTCGATGTCGTCGGTGGTGATCCCGGGACGCACCCTCTCGCCCGCCATGCGCAGGATGTCGGCTGCCATGTCGCACGCATACCGCATGCGCTCGATGACCTCGGGCGACTTCACTCGACCCTCGTCCCACCTCGGCACGGCGCCGGTCTCGGCGTAGGGCGGCTTCTCGATATCGTCGGGCACCGCTCGCATGGGGCTGACCACACCTGGGATGACACGACCCTCGAGGGGCTTGTGACAACGCTTGTACTTGCGGCCACTGCCGCACCAGCACGGGTCTCCTGCCGCCGGCAGGGTCTCGGGAGGGGTCGTCACGCTCATTGCCCGAAAGGCTAGGGCCGTTCCGGGAGACCTGTTGATTTCTGCCCGTTGCCATGCTGAACTGCATGTTGCACACATAGGGGGTGTGAAACAACACGACACAATCGGGGGAAAGGAACAGCCGTGGTGCAGCGGTCTGTGACGGACACTCCGGGTGGGTCACGAGATGCCCTCTATGAGCGCCGTTCGGCGTTGTCTCGTGATCTCCTCGGTTCGTCCACGTCAGAACAGTCAGGACACGAGTCGAAGAGGAAGACGCCCGTCGGTGGCCGTCGCCGAATATCGCAGCCGAAAGAGTCTCGGCAAGGGCGAACGCGAAGAACCCCGGAGATTGCCCTCGGTGTCTGCCTCGTCCTCGGCGGTGCACTGGGTGCTGCTTCTCTCGCGGGACGGGGGCCAGCCACGGCAAGTGTCGTTGCGGCCTCTCGTGACCTGGTCGCCGGAGATGTCGTCACAGCTGATGACCTCGTTGCGATGGAACTGGGAGTCGACGCAGCTCGACATTTCGTCTCCGCTGCAGATGCCCAACAACTTTTGGGAATGAGTGTGGCCGTGCCGACGTCACAAGGAGCACCGATCTCGCTCTCGACAATGACGCGGCTGGATCCCCTGGCCCCCGACGAAGTCCTCGCCCCATTGTTGGTGGCGGCGGGAGATGTTCCGCCCGGTCTAGTTCCTGGTGATGTGGTCAAAGTGGCGTTCGTACCGGATCCGTCCTTGTCCACGAGAACCGCACCTCAGCAGTTCGACGGGCCCGTTTCAGTATGGGCTGTGGAGCCACCGACGGAGTTGCGTGCGGACTACGTCGTGACTCTGCGAACGACAGAGAAGTTCCTTCTCGAATCGGTCATCGCAGGCCGCAGCAAGGTGGTGATTGCTCCGGGGGAGAGTGAGGTCGGCGGTGAATCATGATCTCCGTTCGCATGTGACCCTGTTGCCCACCAGAGCGGACGCTCACGCCGCGCTCGTCACGGAGTTGACCCAGCGGGTCCGCAGGGAACTCGCCGCCGACAGAATGGAACGGCGAGAGCGAGGACAACCTGAGCCCTCGTTGCAGGACGAAATTGCCTTGGCGCGAGAGGTGATCGACGAAGAACGTCGACGCGCGCCGGATCAAGGGGCAGTCGCCTTCGAGCTGACTTTCGACGAGTTCGACCGTGTAGCCGAAAGCGTGATCGCCTCCCTTCTCGGTCTTGGTCGACTGCAGCCGCTGCTCGAGGATCCGGACATCTCCGACATTCATGTCCGTGGTGCTGCTCCGGTCTGGGTGAAGCGGCGGGATGGCTCTCGAGTTGCTGTCGAACCTGTTGTGGACTCCGACGAGGAACTCATCGAGTTGATTCGCCGTGCGGCCACGCGGCTGGTTCGCAACGAGCAACGCTTCGATGCCGCCAATCCCGAACTCAACCTTCAGTTGCCGGATGGCTCGCGCCTCTTTGCTGCAATGGCCGTCTCACAACATCCGAGTCTCGTGATTCGACGGCACCGATTCGAGATTTCGTCGCTCGACGAGTTGCTCCACAGGGGGCTCTTCGGGAGAGAGGTCGGACGTTTCCTGGCCGCGGCTGTGCGGGCACGACGCAACATCATCATCGCGGGGGGTACCGGATCCGGAAAGACAACGCTTTTGCGAGCCTTGCTCAACGAGGTACCCCCGACCGAGCGCATCGTCACGATCGAGGACGCCTACGAACTCGGTATCGAGAGATTCGCTGAGATGCATCCCGACCACGATGCACTTCAGTCGCGGCCGGCCAACATTGAAGGCCATGGCGAGATCTCGATGGCGGATCTCACGCGAATGGCCTTGCGAATGGATCCGGATCGGGTGATCGTCGGGGAGGTCCGCGGAGCGGAAGCATTTCCGATGTTGATGGCAATGAGCCAGGGAAACAACGGTTCGATGTGCACGATGCATGCCGATAGCACGAGATCGGTGTTTCCGAAGTTGGCCGCCTATGTGTCGATGGCATCCACGGGATTACCCGTCGAAACAGTGAATCTCCTCGTCGCAAGTGCGGTCCATTTCGTGGTGTACGTCTCGAGCGAGGACGGATCACGGCGCATTCGTTCGATCCGCGAGATCGTCGACTCGGACGGAACGCAGATCGTCTCGAACGAAATCTTCTGTCCGTCGGAAGCCGGTGGGTGCCGTTCCGCCTATCCCATGCGGGAACAGACACGACGCCTACTCGAAGCCCACGGCTATCTGGAAGACGAAGGGAAGTGGCGCTCGTGAACCGGACTGCCTTGATGTTGTGCGGAGCAACCGTTGGCTGTGGGTTGCTCGTGCTGCGAATCGGCCTTGCAGGCCGACGTCTGACGTTCGAACGAGCTCCTGCGGGAGTCGCCCTGCTGGGTGTTCGTCGGCTGGGGATGTCGCTCGGCACCGGACTCGTGGTGTATCTCCTCACCGGCTGGCTCATCGCCAGCACTGGCTGTGCCCTACTCATTCTCGCAGTCTCGATCGGTGCGGCCAAGAGCGCGTCGACCCGACGTGATGAACGCATTGCAGAAGCCATAGCGCTCTGGTCCGAGCAGTTGCGCGACACGCTGGCCGCGGCGCACGGACTCCAGCAGACGATCGTTGCGACTGCTCCACACGCACCGACGATGATCAGACAGGCTGTCGCTCGACTCGCCGCGGCATTGCCATACGGATCGGTGTCGCAGAGTCTTCGCCAGTTCGCTCTCGAGGTCGATCACTCGAGCGCGGACTTCGTGGCTGCAGCGATGATCGCAGCAACGGAACACGAGGCACGGGACGTTGCATCGTTGCTCGGTCATCTTGCCCAATGCGCTCGCGACGAGGCACAGATGCACCAGCGGGTCTGGGTCGGTAGGGCGAGAACGCGTACGGCGGTGAAGATCATCATGGGCACGGTGATCGGTTTCGTTGCGGCATTGATGTTGCTCAACCGGGACTATCTCGACCCCTATTCCACACCGTCGGGTCAGCTGACGCTGGTCGGGATCTTCGCCGTCTTTGCAGTGGCATTGATCATGCTGCAGAGGGGATCACGCATCCTTCTTCCGGATCGTTTCATTTCGGGAGGTGCGTCGTGACCGCGCCGGTCTACGGGGCGATCGTGGGAGTCGGTGCATGGCTGGTGTTCCGTGCCGCACGACAGGAGGCATTCGCGGGATCCTTGCGTGCGCGAGGTGAGAGAGAGTTGGTCAACAGGCACCGAACGAATCTGGCGATCGTCGGAGTCGACGAGAAGGTCTTTGTTGCACGAGCCTTCATCGTCGTTGTCGGTTCGATCGTTGTCGCGGGCAGTGGATCTCTCTTGTTGGGAGTCATCGGAATATCGGTACCTCTATTCATCATTCCCATCATCGTTCTGGTGGCCCCCGTCATCGCGCTCGTGCTTCTGACCGGTCAGTTGCAGACGCAAGCCCGTCAGCGGCGGATGAGTTTCGGCTATGCATTGTCGAGCTATCTCGACTTGGTGAACGTCCTTTTGGCCGGTGGGGCCGGAACCGAAACCGCTCTGTATGCCGCGGCAAAGACCGGAGACAACTGGGCGTTCCTTCTCATCCGTGATGCCCTCGATCGGTCCAGGGCCGAGCGCATCGCACCGTGGGACGCCTTCGCGCAACTCGGCCGGGTCATCGGTGTCGTCGACCTCGAACGTATCGCTGGAAGCATGCAGCTGGCGGGCGAGCAAGGCGCAAAGGTGCGTGTATCGCTGGCCGCCCAGGCTGACGCTCTCCGGTCGCGTCAGGTCAGCGAAATCGAAGCTGCCGCACAAGCGGCAACCGAGCGGATGGGTGTTCCAACCGTTCTGCTCTTCACCGGTTTCATTGCGCTCTTGGGCTATCCGGCCCTTGATCTGGTGGTCGGAAACATGTGATGAGCCGATCCTCCAGACGAATACGACCCATTCATCACGTCTCACTCACAGCAACGAAAGGTAAGACCTATGGACTTCAAGCAACACTTCGAGTATTACTGGATTCGCTTCCGGGCTTCGCGTCAGAACGATTTCGACCGCGGTGAAGTCAGTGCAACGACCGTTGTGATGGCGGCGGCATTGATTGCGCTCGCCATCGCCGTTGGCGCAACCATCACGTCGAAGGTGCGGAGCAAGGCCAACTCACTGAATCTCGGATGACCGTCATGGCTCGGGCGGTCCACCGAAGGAGAGACGACAGGGGTGAAGCCGTCGCGCAGACGGTGCTCGCAGTCCCGGTCGTCATCGCAATTTTTTGGATGGCGATTCAGATCACGGTCTTTCTCCACGGGGCGAACGTTGCCTCGTCGGTGGCGGCCGAAGCTGCATCTGCAGCGTCCCGAAACGGTGCAAGCGCTCGAGTTGGCGAGCGTGCAGCTGCCCGCGCACTCGCCGACTTCGGAGCAACCGCGGCCCTGCCTCCACGTCTCGAGTTCTCTGGGCGAGACGTGGTGGCAACGGTCGTCTTGCGCATCCCGCAAATCGCTCCCTTCTTTCCCACGACGGTGACCCGTAGTGCTCGTGAGTCTCGCGAAGAGTTCCGCACGGAAGATGATCGAGAATCATGAAGAGACGAACAGCAGATCACGGTAGTGCGGTCGTCGAGTTGGTTCTTTTGGCACCGGTTCTCATGGTGCTCACGCTGTTCATCGTCGTCAGCGGTCGCTCCGGCGAGACGCTTCGCCAAGTCCAACATGCGGCGGACCATGGCGCACGTGCCGCGTCACGGACTACGGAGTCGCGGCAGTCTTCGGTCGGGACAAGTGCTGCGATGTCGGACCTGGCAATCTCTGGCGTGAGTTGCCGGTCGGTGCGAGTGCAGACCGGGCGAGAAACGAAGGGCGGATTGCGTTTCGTGTCGGTGTCGGTGTCGTGCACGATCGACCATGCCGGCCTGTCGTTGCTCGGATTGGGAAGCAGAACGGTCTCGGCACGGTCGGTCGAAGTGATCGATGTCTACAGAGCGTCGTGAGGTACCCGAAGATGTGGCATCGGAGAGGTCGACATGATCGACGAGTCGATCAGGGCTCCATCTCAGCGCTTGTCGCGGGCCTTGTGATGACTTTCATCGCCTGTGCCGGACTTGCCGTCGATGGCGGGCGAATGGTGGCAGCGAGAATTCGTGCCTCGGACCAGGCCGAGAATGCGGCTCGCACCGGTGCGCAGGCATTGACCGACATACGTCTGGGGGTTCCTCGCATCGAGCCTCGCCGCGCAACCCAACTCGCTTCCGCATACCTTGCTTCGCTCGGTGCCGAGGGCAATGTCCGTGCATCCGACAAGGAGATCTGTGTGACAGTGACGGAGACGCGGTCGATGACACTTCTCGGTCTGGTCGGAGTCGGGAACAAGACGGCCACCTCAACGCGATGCGCTCGATCCATCCGCGAAGGGGAAGAATGAACACCACATCGTTCGAAGTCGTGGAGAAAGTGGCCGTCCTGCTTCTTGCCATCGCAGGGTTGTGGTTGGTCGTCTCCTTTTTCGTGCAATTGGTTGCGGAAATCAACGGTCGTCTGGTGACCAGAGGCTGGGTACCGAGGTTTGTCCGCATCGCTGCGGTTTTTCTGGGAGGTCTCCTGCTCTCGGCGCGAACTGTCGGGGGCCAGACGGATGAGATCGCAGACGGTGTCAACTCCGAGGGGAATTCGCAGAGTGGATTCGATTCGATGGTGGATGTGACGCTGATCGGATCGGTTGCCACGAACGTCGCCCTCGGTTCTTTCCTTCTGGCGAAGAGGCGCAACGAATTGAGAAAAGTGGCCTTCTCGGGGACGTCGGGGGTCGATCTCACCGTTGATGTAGCTCCGAGGCACGATCGTGTCCCCGATTGGCGGGTCTTGGTGCGTGTCCTTGGTCCCCCGTGCGTCGAAACTCGTGACGGCCGAACCGTGACCTTTTCGAAAGGTAAGTCACTGGAGCTTCTGGTGTGGATGACCGAACACAGGTCATCTTCGCTGCGGAGTGCCGCACGGACGGCACTTTGGGACGGGAACGTCCAGGATGCCACCTTCGCCAACGTGGTGTCGGACATCAGGCGCGGATTGAACTCGGTCGTCGGCGAACCCGAGGATGAGGAATGGATTCCGCGTACGTTCTCGGATCGGTTGCCACTCCACGCCGAGGTGGTGACGGATGCACAACTACTGGAAATCGAAATCGATCGATACGAAAGGGGTGACAAGGTTCGTGGGCATCAGGCGCTCGCCGAAGCTCTCGAACGAGCGGTTCATCTCCCGTTCTTCGGCGTGAACTACGGCTGGGCCGACGCTGAAGGGATCACGACGTCGCACGTCATCCTCGTGGTGAGGGCGGCCGTTGCACTGGCCGAACTTTCCATTCTCCAAGGCGACACGGCCCTTCTCTTTGCATCGACGGAACGTGGACTACGTGTCCTTCCCGGGCACGAAGAGCTCGTTCTCTTGAGGATGAGGGGTCACGCCCAGCTTGGGAATCGTGCGGCTATCAAGATGGAGTGGGAGGCGTACGCTCGAGCAGTCGAAGCCGATGCGTGGGCCGGCGGGGAGCCGTCCGAAGTCCTCCGTGAAGCTGCCGAGGAGTTGTCGAAGGTCTGAACCGCAGTCGGCTTCACTCCGCTTCGGCAGAGCAGGTGGTTTCGGTCTCCGGGGCCTTGAGGTCGACGAGGTAGGCGTCGACGAGGGTGTTGACGCAGTCGCTCGTGCCGTAGCCGGTGTGCTGATCCTGCATCACCACGATGAGCCGGCCGTCGCGCAGAGCCGCGGCCATTTTGCGCGAAGACTCGAGAGGAGTTGCCGCGTCCCCCGTGGTGCCAACCACCACGATGGGTCCGGTACCGATGTCGTCGAGCGGTTCGCGTCCAAGGGACTCGACGGGCCACAGCGCACAGGTGTAGCCGGACGCGAAGAAGCCGCCGAGGCGTGGCGCGACCTGGAGAAACTCGTCGAGGTGCGAATCGACGGCATCGGGCGAGGTTTCTCCACGATCGTCGAGACAGGAGATGGCCGTGAATGCTTCGAGCAAGTTGTCGTAACTGCCGTCGGGACGACGTTGGTAGTAGTCGTCGAACAAAGCGAGAAGTCCGGTTCCGTCGGGAGTCTTCGGGTCCGTTGCGGACTGTATGGCCTCGGCGAAGGTCGGCCAGAGTGCATCGGAGTACATGGCATCGACCGCGGCCGTGTAGCCGACGGTTTGGGTGACGAGGGTGCGGTTGTCGCTGACGAAGAGCGGATCACGGTCGAGGCGGCGCATGAGTTCGTCGAAAACGGCTGCCGGCTTGCCGTTGTTGTGGATTGCACACGTGGTGCGCTTGGCGCAGTCGGCGAAGAAACTGTTCAGCTGTCGCTCGAAACCGGCGGCCTGATCGAGTCCGGCCTGTAGGTAGCTGGCATTGGGGTCTGATGCACCGTCGAAGACTGCGGCACGAACGGTGTCTGGATAGAGCGACGTCCACATGGCACCGAGTTCGCTTCCGTAGGAGAAGCCGAAGTACGAGACCTTGTCTTCGCCGAGGGCGCGCCGGATGCTGTCCATGTCCATTGCGCTGGCCCGGGTGGAAATGTAGGGAAGGATCGCACCGCTCTTGTCGAGGCAGGCGTCGTTGAACGCCTTCGCGTCGTCGATGAGTTTCTGTCGCTCCTCGGGCGTGTCGGGTGTTGCATCGGAGGTGAAGTACGGGTCGTAGTCGTCGACGCAGTCGACGTGCGGCTCGGTTGCGCCGACGCCGCGGGGATCGAAGGCGACGATGTCGAAGTGATCGAGGAGAGTCTGGGTGAAGTAGAACTCCGCATCCGGCGCCATGGAGGCACTCTCGGCACCGGGGCCGCCACGGTTAACGAGCAGGACTCCGCGTGACTTGTCGGGCTTGTCAGCCGGCCGCTTCTTCAGGTTGAGGCTGAATGCACCGATGTTCGGATCCTCGTAGTCGAACGGAACCTCGAACTTGGCGCACTCGATGTCGGGGACCTCTTCGGAACCACACTCTGTCCACTCGATGGGTTCGACCGGGAACGGAGGGTTGGTTGTGGCGCTCGGTGCCGTGGACGAAGTTGCATCAGGTGCGCTCACCGTCGTTGCGACGTCGGTCTGGTCTGATTCGGACGAGTCGTCACCGCCACATGCCGCCAGGATCATTCCTGCAACGACGACCGCGATGGTCCGGGGGAAACGACGGCGGCGCATGAGTTCGTAGGCTACGACCTCTAACCTGAGCAGGGTGCGCATGAACCCCCACATGATGTTGCCGGGTGACGCCAGTGCCGTTGCGGGA
>Ga0164292_10000371_pt1 | contig 34623 bp, 32 predicted proteins | sample GEODES117metaG_FD_111486 | JGI IMG/M metagenome (GOLD analysis project Ga0164292, IMG submission 111486) | Eutrophic lake water microbial communities from Lake Mendota, Wisconsin, USA - GEODES117 metaG | ecosystem: Environmental > Aquatic > Freshwater > Lake | place: USA: Lake Mendota...
CAAGGCGTTGACCCCAACAACCCAATTGGCATCGCCACCGTGGACGAGCTTGCCCAACCGGCCGCTCCAGCTGCCACTCTTTTCGCCAGGCCCGCAAGCCGCCCCGGTGTCGCAACCAGCGGGTGCACAACTGACGTCGCAACCGGATTGGTTTGACGCGACGCCGCTCATGTATGGATGAGTTGGCACGCCTTGAGCAGGCACACCTTGGACTGGAACACCATACACCGGATTCACACCTTGCACGGGTGCCGCCGGTGTCACACTCGGGAGATTGGGCTGCGGAGCGGGCTCATAGTTGGGAGCGAACTGAGGGGCTACTTGGACTCCCGGCTGCTGCGGTGCGACAATATCCTGCCGGTAACTGACGGGAAAGCTCGCTTGACCATTTGCCGCTGCGACCGCGAATCCGCCGGCCGCTGTCGTTGTCGAAGTCATGCCGGCTGGAGGAACAGCTTGACCGGGAAGCTGAGCCGGCAGTGGATAACGCCCCACCGGTGCGGTTGCTGGGCCTCCCGGTTGCGGTGCCTGTTGAGCCTGAGCTGACTGCGGCACTTGAGAGTATCCATACAGATGTGCCGGCGAGGGAACTGCGTAACCGTTGGGTTGAGTCGAACTGGCTGGAGCAACGCCCGCTTGGTCCCAACTTGACTGCGCAGTGGTCAAGCCAGACCAGAGACAGCATGTTCCGAAGACAACTTGGGGCAACCAGGACTTTTTCATGGCGACGACTCCAACCGGGCGAGTTGCGTTGAATGGCGAGGCCATGGCAGCCCCGACGACCAACTGGAGATTCAAGCATGAAAATTGGCAAATCAGTTCCAGCAGGCACAATCCCCATCGTCCGGAGAATCGACAGAACTGACATTAAAGGAGCGAGCATGGGCCATTTGGCGGCAGCACGGGAAGCACAAACCGAATGACCGCTGCAATTTGCGTGACCGTCAAACTTTACCGACGCTCCGATTGCCCCACCAGAAAACTCTCACTCCGGCGGGAAACGCCAAGATTTGATGGCGTTGAGATGAGCACTGTCGCCCGCACACGAGTTCCGACTTGGAGTGCATAGAAGGGCCCCGAGGCGCGAACAGGCGACGCAGCAGCACAGGTTTCCTCTTGTCGCCCGACCGCGCAGCCCGCTTTCAACCGGTTTGAGAGACCAGCAAACGCGAGATTTGCCAAGCGACGAATCGCTGCAATTGGCGAGGAGACTGCTGGTTGACTTGGAGAAATTCCTTGGGAACCAGCTGATTCTGGTCAAGGACAAACGACGTGTAAGAACGCGCGAGATCTGGACTGCCGATATCCCACAGTCCATCGACGGCCACCAAGACGACCGCCTCCGCCCGATCGATCAAGACTACAGTAACCGCAGTCTTCATCGGCCAATTGAAATCGAACTGGTTGACCCGAGTCAGCATCAGCGCTTCGCAGTTGTATTGTTCCGTCAGGGAGAGGAGGTGTCGCTCGTTAAAATAACCATGCAACACAGCATCCAGATCGCAATTGCAACCATGCAACCGGTGATCCGTAATGACTTCAAACAGCTGAGCCTCCCGCAGGCTGCTCGCCAACTGCTCCACAAACTGTGATTGCAATTCAAACGGTTGGCGTTGACAGCTGGTCGCCGCCAAAAGCACCCGTCGCGGGCGACGCTGGAGATAGAGCGGGTCAATGAAATAGCTGAAGCCCTCAGGTGAAGTCAGATAGCTGACATCCCGGCACTCGGTCGGAGGGGGACAGTTCCAGGCACAGCCTTGTAATTGAGGCCACAACAATCCCAAGCCGGTCGAATAGACCAGCCACTCACGCCGGGACCAAACTCCCGCCGACAGCGACTCCGCAGAAGCAGATTGTTCAAGATTAGCCGATCGATTTGGTTTCATTTCAGTCTTCGAGAGGGGCTCAAAAATGCCACGCCGACAGGATCGCTACTGGGACAGTTTCAAAGCTGATGCCTGTTGTCCGTTGATGATTGGCGGTGCCGGTGCCGGCTGTGTTGCCGGCTGTGTGGCAGGCTGTGTGGCAGGCTGTGTGGCAGGAGGCGAAGCAGCGGGTGGCATCGCGGCAGGTGGCTCGGTGATCGCCCGCAACAACAAGTCGTCCAGTGTCTGTTCGACCGTCTGCATCAGGTTTTGATACTGGCGGGCGAGTTCGGTCTTCTCCGAGTCTGCCTTTTCAAGTTGCTGCTTGAGCAGCAGGTTTTCGCGAGTCAACTTGTCCACGACGCTGCGAACATCAAGGAACTCCTGGCGGGCCCTCGCCCACAATTCGTCCTGCTGTTTGAGGCGGGCTTGCAAGCCTTCAATCGTTTTAAGTTGGGCCTGCAACTCCTCTTGCATTTGCTGCTTTTCATCCAGCAATTGCACGGCCCGCTGGGAAGCGGGCTGCTGGGGCGAATTCAGCAGTTGTCCATAAACTGGGGAGCCTTGCTGGTAATGCCCCTGTGCAGGACCTTGAGCAGAGCCGCCCTGGAGTGCCTGATTTCCGAACCCTGATACGGGAACTCCGTTCTGGCCGTTGCCCGTCTGGTCGCTGATGATTTCTCCGGATTGTTCGGCTGATGAGGCTTCGATTGGCAACGATGATCCACCCAACGAATCGGCATCCGGCTCCGCTGAATCGGCCGGAGTCGGACCAACGGCTGACTCACCGATCAACACCGAGGAAGGGTCTGCCAAGGCGGGGTCAGGTTCCTCCAAGTTTGCCAACCTCAATGGTCCGGCATTCTCTGGGATGGCCTCCCCGACCATTTCCGGAATCTCCTCTTGGTAGCCAACCGTTTGCACGGCCGAAGGCCCGGCGGTTTGAGGCGACTGCCTGGCTGGCGCAGTGGCTTGTGCCGAATGGGGAGCCGTTACCTCAAGCGTCCGCGAATTCCGCAGCGGATTTGGTATGGGAGAGTCACTCAACGTGAGGCTCGCCCCGTCGGGAGTTTGCAGTGTTGCCTCACGGCTCAGCGGCGGAGTCGTCACTGTGGCCGCAGGTCGGGCTGGAGCGTTTCGGGCTGAGCCATGTCCGACCGGTGCGGTACTTTGCGCGGAACGGACGAGCGGCGGAGGGGGACTTGTCTTGTTAGCAGTCTGCTCACGTTGGGGAACGGAAGGGGATTTCAGCTCCGCCCCTTCAGTGCGCGAACCATTTATCGGCGCCGGTGGGCGACCGTCCGGCCTCGTCCCGGCACGCCAATCGACTTGCCGTTGAGGTACACTCCCGGCGCATCCCGATGCGCCGCCAAGACAGACCAGCAAGAGGGCCATCGGCAACGCGAGCTTGAATAGTTGGTCGATCATGGAACACCGGTGCGGAGAAACTTTCGGGAACACTGACTGGAGCAATGACTCCAAACTCAATAAGTCAATTCAATGGTGATTCTTTCACCGCAGCTGCATATAACTTCGATTGCCGTCACGTCAGTTCCTTGTTTATGCACGGTTACCTGAGGTTGGCGACAGACGTTGGCATCGGCTCCGACTGGAACCCGCGCTTGGGTTGCAGGTCCGGGAACCTGAGGGGCGAGTACCTTGCGGGCAATCGCCACCGGAGAACCCGCGTTGTCGCCCTGATTGGGGGCTGGGGAGAAAATCAGATGAGGCTTCATTCGGTTTCCTTGCGGTAAAGTTCCTTGAGCTGAAAGGAGGCTTCGCTGAGGAGGCGTGAGACGTAAGATTCTGAGTAGCCGAGGACTTCGCCGATTTCCGCCAAAGTCAGGTCGTCAGTGTGGTACATCGTGAGCACCAGTCGTTGTTTTTCTGGCAGTCTTTGGATGCATTCGGTCAGCACCCGTTTGATTTCTTCCAACTCAAGGTTGCGCTCCGGTCGCTCGGTCGAATCTCGCCAGGAGCTGTGCAGAGTGCAATAGAGATCATTCCAGGCTTGCGGCGCGAGAAATCGCGAGGCTTCCAGACACGACTGGACCTGTTCCAGGGTCAGTCCGGTGTAACGGGCAAGTTCCTCCGGAGTAACGGGAGGTGAGAGTTGCTGGTACGCTTCGCGCAGTTTCCCCAATTGCTCCAGCATGTGCTGGGAGACGGGAGAGGTCTTCCGCAACTCATCAACGATGGCACCATGGATGCGGGGATACGCAAAGGTCCGAAAGGCGGCACCCCGAGCGGGGTCATAACTGTTGGCAGCCTCGATCAAGCCAACAACACCAGCGGATTCCAGCCCATCCCGATCAACATGAGCCGGCAAATCCACAGTCAGCTTGCTGAGGATTTTTCGAACATAGGACAGATTTTCGACTATCAGCCGCTCTCGGGAATTCTCCCGGGCGGCTTTGCGATAGGCTTCTTCAGGATTGAAATTCATGCTCGGTCACCTCGCCTACTGCCGATTGCTTTTCGCAGGAGGAGTATTCGCCAGTTGGATCACGCTCAATCCGAAAGCCAGCACGCTCCCCATCAGGATTGCGGAGCCGGCTGCACGGAGCAGGATGACATGGGGTTCCAGGCCCAACAGGACGCCGACCAGCGTCACGGCGCTGGCGGTGCACATACCCGCTACGGTTCCAACGGGACCGAGCCGACGGCGACGTGATTGTCGAGCGGTGTTTCTGGCCATCAGTTGCAGTTAGTCCTTTTCATCAGTTGGCTGGAGCAGCCGGGTCAGGGGCAGTACCCATGCCGGGGAATGCCTCCGCCTCGCCGGGCGAGTCGTCGAAGACATCGGCAAAGCGGACCATCGAGATCGCATTAATCAGGGTCGTAGTGGGAATCTCGCTGTAGGCCACAATCGACAGGTCGGGAAGGGAACGATAGACAGCCCGACGCAAGGGCCGGCGGACGGTGGAATCAACGATCAGGGCGATCGGTTCATTCTTGAGCGAAGCCATCTCCCAATCCTTTCGCAGCCGTTCAACGAGTCGCTGGAGTTGCCGCGGCGACAGCGAGAGGTTGCCTTCAAACAGCATCTGTCGAATCTGATGCTCCAGTTTGGGCTCCAGGTAAAGCACGCGGGCGCGTCCCTGCTCATCCCGGAAGCGGTCAATTATCAAATGGCCGATATGCCCCCGCACCTTTTCGGTCAACTCTCCCGGGTCCTTGTTCGTCGCTGCATACTGCAAGGCGCCTTCCACGATCGATTCCAATGCCGTAATCGGAACTTGCTCCTGCATCAGGTTGACGAGGACTTGGTGGAGAACCGACGGGCGAAGTGTATCTGGACGCAATTCCTCGACAATGGTTGGACTGGTCTCCTTCAGTTTGGCGAGCATCTTTTGGAGGTCTTCCCGGTTGAGCAATTCATGCGCGTGGCGGCGGACGACCTCCATCAAGTGGGTCGCCAGAACTTCGGCCGCCTCGACGACGATGAAGCCCATCATTTCAGCCCTCCGGCGACTGGCTTCGGCAATCCACCGAGCAGGCATGCCAAAAGCTGGATCAACTGTGTCATCACCTGGAATCTCAGCTTTGAGATTGCCAGGATTGATCGCCAGCAACTCACTGGGACGCAATTCGCCCCGACCGACTTCGCGACCACCGATCAACAACCGGTACTGTGAAACGTCGATCATCAGGTTGTCGCGAATCCGGACCCGAGGTACCCAGAAGCCGAATTGCCGAGCCACCTCTTCCCGTTTTCTGGAGATCAGATTGGCGATGCCAGCGCCCGTTTTGGGGTCGACCATGGCCAACAGACCGGCGCCCACTTCAACCACGATTCGGTCGGTCTGCAGAAACTGCTGGAGGTTCCTTTCTTCCGGGGGAGTTCCGTCTTCAGTCTTGTCCGGAGCGGGCGGCGGCGCTGCCTGTTCGCGAGCCTGCTTCCGTCGAGCAGTTTGGGCAAATAGCGCTACGCCGCCGGCCAGCAGAAAGAACGGGATCTTGGGAAAGCCAGGCGTAAATGCGACCAGAGCCAGAATCGCGGCACCGGTCAACAGAGACTGTGAACTGCGACTCGCCTGCAAGCCAATTTCCTGACCAAGACTGGAATCCGAGGATGACTTGGTGACCAAAATACCGGCGCTGACTGCGATCACCAGAGCTGGAATCTGCGAGACCAGGCCATCGCCGATTGTCAGGATGGAATAGAACTCGATCGCCTCGAGAAAAGTCTGTCCATTCATCACCCCCCGGACAATCCCGCCAAAGATATTCACAGCCAGAATGATCAACCCGGCGATTGCGTCTCCACGGACATATTTACTGGCACCGTCCATGGCCCCAAAAAACTCGGCCTCCCGCGTTAGATTTTGGCGTCGCCGGCTCGCTTCCTTCTCATCGATGGCGCCCATGTTCAGTTCGGCATCGATCGCCATTTGCTTGCCGGGCATCGCATCCAAGGTAAATCTGGCATTAACTTCGGAAATCCGGGTAGCACCTTTGGTGATCACGATGAACTGGATCGTGACCAAGATCGCAAAGATCACCAACCCGACCACCAGATTTCCACCAACCACAAAGTCGCCGAAGGTCGCAACGATTTTGCCAGCGTCGCCCTCTAACAGGATCAACCGCGTGGTCGCCACGTTCAACGAGAGTCGAAAAATGGTCAACAGCAGGAGCAGCGAGGGAAAAACGCTCACATCCAGTGGTTTGCGCGCATTCAACGTCACCATCAGCAGCAGGATCGCTCCGGCGAGGTTGACCGCGAGCAACATGTCGAGGATGACCGTCGGCAGCGGGATCAACAGCACGACTAACGTGAGCAAAAACGTAACGCTGAGCAGAAGCTCACTGCGACCGGCGAAGCCGAAATTGCTGTCAGTTTGTTGAACTGGGGCGACGGTGGACATAGGTCGGCTGGCTCCTTTATCCACCAAAGCTGGTAACAAGGGCGCGGGAAATCAGTTGCCAGCCATCGACGAGGATGAACAAAAGCAACTTGCACGGAGTCGCAACCACCACCGGTGGCATCATCATCATCCCCAATGACATCAAAACGGTGGATACCACCAGATCAATCAGCAAAAACGGGATGTAGATACAGAAGCCCATGATGAACGCCGTCTTCAGCTCGCTGACGACAAACGCCGGCACCAGCACCTGCAAGGGAGTCTGGCTGAGGTCGGAGGGCAAAGGTGAATTGGAAAGCTCAAAGAACAGCTTCAGGTCGGCCTCGCGCGTATTGAACAGCATGAATGAGCTCAGTTCGCGGGCGGTGTTATCCCAAGCCTCGGCGATGCCGAAGGCACTGACGGCAGGAGTTCCATCAGCGGAGGTCGAGGCGGCTGCCAACTTTTGGGCTGCCAAATAGGGCTGAATTGCCGTCTCATTGATTCGCCGAATGGTCGGTGACATCACAAACAGGGTCAGAAAAAGTGAGAGCCCCAGAATCACAGGATTGGGGGGAATCTCTTGAGTCGTCAGGGCGCGGCGAACAAAGGAGAGCACAATGATGATCCGGGTGAAGGCCGTCACGCTGACCAGCATCGCCATGCCGAAGCTGAGCGCACCGAGAAAGATCGCCACCTGGAGAGGTGGAGCGAGCTGCTCGAAGGCTCCCTTGTCGATGGCTTGTGCCAGAAACAACAGGCGATCCATGCCAAACTTTCCGAAACAAGTTCCCGCAGGAGACCTTCTCCCGCGCGGTCAGCAGCCTAACGTCCGGTTCGGGCTGCCATGAAATCACCTTCCATATCCTTGATCATCTTGACGAACTGTTCGATGTTCACCGGTTCCTTCACAGGGTTGGCCGGTTGGCTGGGAGCTGCCGGCTCCAGGTGCTCCCGTTCTGTCTCCAGAGCGGGCTCCAAGGCAACCACCGAGCGGATCCCGCCGCCGTCGATTGCCACGAGGACCTGATTTAAACCACAGCGAACCACTTTCAATTCAGCTTTCCCGCCGAGACTCAGTGTTTGCTCGATTCTCAAGCGGCCTGCAGGACGCTGCTGATTCGGCTGTTGCCGCGGCAACGTTTTTCTGGCAACCATGATCAAACCGACTGTGGCAGCAAGGACCAGCAGGGTATTGAGGCCCACTTTGACCAACGTTGAATTCAATTGCAGCGACTCAACTCCTTGAAACGCAGCCAGTCGGCTACCAGCCACCCCAAGCCCACCCCGGGTAGAGCCAGCCGTTCCCAAGCCGGGCGGGGAAGTGCTTTTTGCCGAGGTCGCGGCAGCCTCGGCAACCGGCGCTGGTGTTCCAAAGTCGGGCCAAGCAGCCGCCGGACGGTTGTCGGCCAAGCGAGTCTCGGTTTGATTTGCTGCGGGACTCAAATTGCCATCGCGCGAGAAATTGCCATCGCGCGAGAAGTCGCGTGCAGACGAGCCAGACGGGGGCTCCGCCGACCAGACTCCGGCTTGAGTACCGCCAGCCTGCGTCTGACTGATACCTTGAGAACCGCTATTGGAATGCGAACCGCCAGCAGAGTGATCCTGATTTGGTAGCGGCAACGGAGCTGGTGACTCAGCCTGCAGCTTTTGCAAGCTGGGCAAGAGTTGCTCAAGGTACCCTGATTCGCCGCGGGTCTCGATTGGAGTGCCAGAGTTCGGATCAAACGCTCCGTCACGAAGTGGATTTTCCTGGGCCCCGCCCTGATTGGCGACTAACAGCAAGGCCAACGCCAACGACCAGCGCGCAGCTGCCGAGCGACAGGCCGTTCCAGCTTTGAGCCGCAAGGTTTGGTTCAGAGGTTTGGCTGGCCAGCTCATGGACTTATTCCTTCAAGTCGCCGATTGGTCTGGATACGGGTTCGGCCGCGGGGCATCCTTGCCCAGCGGCTTTGCGATGTTCTCGAACTGAATGCGCGAAAAGTAATCTGGGGCGTGAGTTCGCCCCGCTAACCTCCTGATTGCATGGCTGACATGGTCCCGGAATAGACTTCGAGGATCCGGATGGCGAAACAGTCATTGACCACGACCACCTCACCATTGGCCAGCGGAACGCCTTGGGCAATCAACTCTACGGGACTGCTGATTGCCCGATTCAGTTCCACTACTGAGCCAGGGCCGATATTCAACAGCTTCTGAATTGGAACTTTGGTCCGCCCCAGCTCGGCGGCCAAGGCGACCTGCACATCGTGGAAGCGCGAGAACTCAGGTCCCTGCTTCGGGCCGGGTTCGGCGCTCAAGGGAGCAAATTCCGGAGTTTGCACCTGGGCAGCGGAGCCTGCCGCCGCGCCAGCGCCGGAATCAAGTTGTTCGGGGGTTGTCGTTTCAGAGGTCGCTTCCGACATGCTGAGCATCCTGAAGTAGGGCAGGGGAGTGCCCGGTGGCGAGAGTTTTCGGCTCCGGGCGCGGTACGTTTAGCGAATTCAGGGAATCTCCGCTACCTGAAATGCCTGTTTAATTCCTTGTCTTCCCGGCCAACCGAGAAAGAGCGGTTGATCATCCAGATAAGCGGTCAAAGGACTGTCAATTGGTTGGTCAAACACAATGATCGCTCCAGGCCGAAGTGCCAGCAGGTCGTCCATTCCCAATCGCGTTTCCCCCAACCTGACGATCACTTCGACCGGCATTTCCTCGACCAAAGGCTGAAGATTGACCGGTTTGCGGTCTTCAAGCCGCTGGGGCTCACCCAAGAGCTGTTTGATCAGAGCGGTCGTCGCCGCTCTAGGCAGAACCCACTGGAAGAGGACGCGACCTGCCTTGGCATGCACATTCAAGCCCGCCACGATGATTGGGTCACTGCCAGCATACAGACGAGCCCGTTGTGGATTCCGGTCCAGCTGGCCAGACTTGCAATTCAGCAGCTCCTTCTGCAGCCAGCTTTCCGCCAAGGAGGCGCTCAACTGCTCCAGCAGCAGTTCACAGAGATTCATCTCGATCGAAGTCAATTCACGCAGTTCGGGCTTGCCTTCCAATTCCTCGGAAAGCAGTTCCAGAACAAGAGCCAGCTGGTCCACTTGTGCAACCACCAATTGGGATTGCAGGCCAACCGAGTCCGGTTGTCCGGGATCCAGTTGTACCGTGACGCCGAAGCTGGCCGGATCGCAGCTTTCCTGAAAATTGGAAAACGCCTGGGCAAACAAGGGTTCAGGCGTGACCGAGACCGAGGTGTTGCAGATCTCGCTCCAGCGTTGCTGAAAGCTGCCGCAGGCGCGAGCCATCCAGGTTCGGAGATAACGGGCGACCGGTTCTTCGATCCGGGCCGCTTTGCGAAAATCGTATGTTCGGCATTCCTTTGCCATTATTGCACGTTGAGTTCCTTGAACAGGATATCCTGTATTCGTTCGACGCCGTCTTCGAACAATTGTTGATTGAAGTACTCGCTGATTTCCCGCCGTAACCGGCTGTGGCCAAACTTGCCCTTGATGTCATCGAGGCTCTTGTCAGCCAAATGGCTGATCAGCCAGTTTTTGAGAATGGCTTTCTTCCCCTCGATCAGGCTTTCCACATCGCCGCGGTGGTTTTCGGCAACCTGCAGCGAGAACACGACCTTCAAATATCGGTTAAAGCGGGATTCGTCAAGGTTGACAATGACTTCGTCGAACTCGATGAAAGCCGGGTATTTGCTCGGCTTGGGGAATTTGACCTTGCCGAATTTGGGGACAATTTTCGCGGCTTCGCCGTGGCCGCCTCCGTGCCCGCCACCGTGACCTCCTCCATGCGCAGCGGTAGCAGCGTGTTCAGCAGCGGCATGCCCTTCGTCCCCATGCTCATCTCCGTGCTCATCTCCGTGCCCATCTCCGTGCTCGCCAGCATGCTCATCACCATCTTCAGCGTGCTCTTCTGCTGGTTCATTGCCGCCCAGAAACTTCGCCGCTAGCACTGGCGTAGCAAGCCCGCCGCCGGTGGCGATGACTGCAATAATGATCCAGACGAGAATGCCAGGACCCGACTTGCGTTTGGCTTTGGCTTCGCCTTCTTGTGGAGCAGCGGCTTCCGGATGCGACATGGTAAGTTCAAACCCCGAAGTAGGTCTGGAATTTGGGCACGAATAGATACTCATCCGCCCGGCATGGGGCGGCTACCTGAAACCCTAGGATCGAAAGCAACCACTGAGCGGCCATTCCCCGGGACGATTTCCTATTTTTTCCCTGAGCTTGCCGGGCAAGTGCTGGCAGCGGAGGGAAAAAGATCGCCGAAATATCCCTCCTGACCGGCAAATCTTTCCTAATCGGCATGACTTGTGCCGATAAGCAGATATACGGGATCGCCCCTGCGCCGGTTGTGCAGATGATCTCCAACGCTGTTCGCAGGTCCCTGCCAACTCCAAAGGGAGGCTGGACCTGCTGGCTCGATTGAGTTCCCCCCAACTCTCCGCAAGGATCGCGGTCATGATGCGCGGTTTGTACTCCGGTGCCACGGCCATGGATGCGCTGACTCAGCAACATGAGTTGATCGCTTCCAACTTGGCGAACATCAACGCCAACGGTTTTCGCCGAGCCGTATTGGCCATGGAGGAACGAAGCAGCCCAGATAATGCTCAATTGGTCGGGACCGAGGTTTCGGCCAAGGGAATTGACTTCAGCGAGGGTCCCAAGCAACGGACTGGTCGAACGCTGGATGTCGCTTTGAGCGGAGACGGCTTTTTTTCGGTGCAAACTCCCGAAGGAGTGAGGTACACCCGCGCGGGCTCGTTTTACCGGGACCCCAACAGCAGTGAATTGGTAAATGGCGATGGATTTGCCCTCGTCGGATCTGGTGGACCGATCACGATCGATGGTCAGTTCAACGAAAGCGAACTGTCGATCGACCCCAGCGGCACAGTATCCGCCCGTGGCCAGGTGCTGGGCTCAATCGGCGTCACCGCGTTTGCAGATAACCAGCGCCTAATCCCGCATGGCCAAGTCTATTTCGAGGCTCCTCCGGATCTCGCCCAAAATCCAAGCAATGCACAGGTCATGCAAGGACATCTGGAAATGTCCAATGCTCAACCTGTCACCGAACTGATCTCTCTGATCATGACTTCACGGATGTTCGAGGCAGCCGAACGGACAGTCCGTTCGATCGCCGAAACGACTCAACAGAACTACCGCAACTAGCCGGAGTCCGGAGCCTGACTACCTGACTCGCCCGTAAACCAAGTCTGCAAGGATTGCCCACATGCTTAAAGCCTTCTACTCCAGTGCGACCGGAATGCGAGCGCAGGAGCTGTTGATTGATAACACGGCCAACAACCTGGCCAACGTCAATACGACAGCGTTCAAGCGCAGCCATATCAACTTCGCCGACTTGATGTACGAAGTTCAACCAGCTCCCGGAGCCCTCTCGGCCACCGGCCAGGTTGCTCCGATCGGAACTCAGATCGGCAACGGTACCCGGGCTGTCGGAACAACCAAAGTGAACACGATGGGGGTTCTGACGGAAACCGGGATCGATACTCATCTCGCGATTGAGGGCGACGGCTTTTTCAAAGTCACGTTTCCCAACGGCGACATCCGCTACACCCGGGACGGCACATTTACTTTGAACGACCAGCGTCAATTGGTCACCGCCGACGGGCTGCTGGTCGAGCCAGCAATCACGATCCCGATTGAAGCCGAGAGCTTCACGATCAGCCCGGACGGCGCTGTCAGCTTCCTGCAAAACGGGACGTCGACAATTGCCGGACAGATCCAGTTGTTTCGCTTTCCCAACCCCGTTGGTTTGGAAAACAAGGGTAACAACCTTTATGCGTTGACTGGCGCATCAGGAGCCGAATTAGCTGGCAATCCGCGGGACCTCGGCTTCGGGGCTCTGCGGCAACGGTTTGTGGAGGGTTCCAACGTAGAGGTAGTCAGCGAACTGGTTTCGCTGATCACAGCCCAGCGAGCATACGAAATCAACTCCCGGGCCATCCGCGCCGGCGATGAGATGCTCTCCAACACTGGCCAGCTGGTGAGGTAAGCAATGATCAACCGCGGTAGTCTATTGCTGATTGGACTAGTCCTCGGCTCAATTGGGGCCTGGGCACCGGCGTGGGGCTGGAGCCAGGTTTCCGTGCGCCAATCGAATCTGCTCGCGGTCCGAATCGAAGCTGAAGATCGCGCCGTATTCAATGGTGTTCTGCGGGTTGGAGACTTGGCCGAAGTTGAGGCTGAAAACAACTTCCTCGCTCAGCGCGTCCGGGCCTTGGACTTGGAGGTCCTTACGATGGAGTCGCCCCGGACGACCATTACCCGCCAGCAGATCGAATACCGCCTGTTGCTGGCCGGGATCAAACGCGAGCAGATTGCCTTGACTGGATTCGAGCGGGTCACCGTTGAGCTCCAAGACATTCAAGAGGTGATGCAGTTACTCGCGGATACAATCAGCCAACAATGTAGCCGCAAGTTTGGCACGCCAGCCGGATTTTGCCAATTCAGCCTGCAAGCCGAAGCTCGGACAGTTCTGGAACGCAGCCAGCTCAATTGGCGGGACGTCTCGGTTGTGGCGAATCTGCCCGCCGAACTGCAGGCCGGAGAACAATTGCTGCCGGTCGAATTCTATTCCGGGTCTGTTGTGACTACTTTGCAATTACCGGTCCACTTCCGCTTTAACCGTGTCGCCTCCAGCCTGCCTCAGGCTGCGCTACCTCTGCGTTCCACCAGCGGATCGGGCTCTTCCCTCGAGACAACAAACTTGGAGTCTGCGAGCCTGATCCCCGCCAACTCCGTTTTCGCACTACCACGTCCGGCAAATGCCATGGCAGAGGCTCGTTCAATGGCAGCGACTCGGGCAGACAGAATCGAGCCCCCAGGAATTCAACCCTCGGCCCGATTGGCCAGCTCAACCAGATCGGCGTCCGCCAATTCGGCTTTCGAGGCTGAATCTCTTCCGACTCCCTCCGCTTCCGTGGCTACCGTCAGTTACGAAATCGCGGAGGCGGGTGGAACGCAAGTCCTACGGATCGCAGAGCCGGTGGCTCCTCGCGTCGAGCAACAGGCCAAACTGGTCTCCCGTGGTTCAACCGTTCGGCTGACTCAGCGAATCGGCAAAGTCTCCATTGGCTTGAAGACAGCCAAGGCGGCAGCCGATGGGCGGCTGGGCGAAGTGATCGAAGTTGTGGCACCCTACAAGGGACGCGACGGGCGAGAAATCAGACTGCTTGGGCGGGTAGTGAACGAAAACGAGCTGGAACTGGTGCGGTGAAAAATAGACTTGATTTGAACCTGAAGCGAGGAACGCCATCGATGTCTCTTGTGACCAAGCACTCCTCCCGAAGCCTTGCAGCGCGGCTCAGCCGGCGTTTGCTGACAGTCGCGTTTTTTGCCCTGTTTGTCGCCAGCTCAGGGTCGCTTTGTGCCCAATCGATTTACGATAACGCCCGCCCCCGGCACGCCAACCTGTTCAGGGATTTGCGATCCTTCACGACGGGCGATTTGCTGGTGGTCACCATCGACCAAAGTACCGACGTACAAAACCGCGATCAGCGCAACCTCAACAAGGACGCCAGTGCTTCAAAGTCGCTGGGATTGGGTTTTGGACTGGGTGGAGTCTTTGGCACGGATGAAGGCTCCATCGAAGCGGAAGGAAGCACCGACTCCAATCGTGCCTTTAACGGCAATACCCAGCTCCGAAGCGAGCGAGACTTCATCGACCGGTTTACAGTGACGATCGTCGACCGACTACCCAATGACAATCTGCTGATTGCCGGCAAGCGAAGCGTCACGATTGACGGCGATACACGCACCCTGATTCTGACCGGAGTGGTTCGCGCGATCGATATCAACACCAACAACACCATTTCTTCGCGGCTCGTCTCGCAGCTCGAGTTGAGTTACGAAAACGACGGCGTCGAATCGAAATTCCTGAACCAAGGGTGGTTGGGCAAAAAGTTCAACCGCTGGTGGCCCTTCTGATTCAAACCTTCCTGATTTTTACCGGGTTTGAACTCGCTGGACTGCACGACAACCAGGATTCCTTGAAATGCCGAAATCCAAAATCCCACACCGCCGACGCAGAGCTCTTCTGGCCGCGCTCGCAATTCCGGCGGGGCTGTTGGCGGCGGGGCTGTTCGAGTTTCGCCTGTCTGGTTGGGGCTGCGCGGCGGCCACCGCCCAGCAAGTGCCGATGGTCAACGCACCAGCTCCTCCAGAGCAAATCCAGGCCCCGGCGCCGATGCCCCGCACTGGCGCTTCCGGACCTCGCGCGGGCATGTCCGGTTCGTTCGAAAGCAATGGAATGCAGGCGGCCGAAGAAGTCCCCTTACCGCCCGCAAATGATCCCGCCCCGCTGGCTGAGCCAATGACCGTGGATTCAGGCGACCTGGTCGTGCGAATCCGGGACATCATCTCGGTGGACGGCCACCGCTCAAACAGCATTCTGGGCCGCGGCCTGGTAACGGGCTTAAATGGCACCGGCGGCCGCAGTCCGGATACGCAGCGCATGGCTGCAAATCTCGCAGGCAACCTCGGCAACAACCCGGTGCCACCGTTTAACAACACGCGCAGCGCTTCAGTCGTCATGGTCAACGGAATGCTCCCGCCATTCGTCAAGAAGGGCGAAGAAATTACGGTCATGATCAGCGTCATGGACGACGCCACGAACTTGCGCGGCGGCATTCTTCAGGACACTCCACTGTTGGGTGCCGACGGAGAAGTCTATGCGATTGCCAGCGGTCCGATTCTGAACCATGGGTTTGGCGTAGGAGGAGATGCCGGCAGCGTTACCAAGAATCATCCCACCACGGGAACCTGCCGAGCGATTGTCGAAAAGGAAGTCTGTTTTGACTCTGTTCTTCGTTCCTCACACGTCAAACTCAATCTTCGCAACAAGGATTATGTGACGGCGACACGAATTTCATCGGCGATCAATGAACTCTTTCCGCGCCACGCCCGGCCGCTCGATATGGGCACGGTCGAGGTTCTGGTACCCAAGAGCTTTACTGATGCCCAAACCGAGTTCATTTCGATGATTACCAGTCAATCGGTCGTCCCCAACATGCCGGCCCGGGTTGTGATCAACCAAAAGAACGGCACGATTGTGATTGGTGCCAACGTCCGGATTTCCCGGGTGATTTTTGCCAATGACAACCTGATCGTCACGACCAACGAGAATCCGGTCGTCTCGCAACCCAATCCGCTGAGCGGTGGCACCACCGAAGTCGTTCCCCGAACCCAGATCACTGCGATCGAACAGGGAGGCGACTACAACGTTCTCAAGGAGAGCATCTCGGTCGGCGAATTTGCCGCTGCCCTGAATGCCTTGGGGGTTCCTCCCCAAGACCTGATTTCCATTTTTCAAACGCTTGAGAGCAGCGGAGCGCTGCATGCAGAGCTGATTATCGAGTAACCGATCCCCCCGTGAGGCACTCATGAATTCGATCACTAACGCCGTTTCCGCCACTCTTCCCCTCGCTGCCAGTCCGCAACTTCAGCAAGCCGTCAATCAGCAGCTGGATTCAAAACAGCATGCTGCCGAGGTCGGCAAAGAGTTTGAGAGCCTGTTTCTTTCGCTCATGCTCAAGGAACTGCGTTCGTCATTGCAGGATGGAATGTTTCAGGGAGATGGCGGTGACGTCTACGGCGGGCTCTTTGATCTGATGATGGGACAGTCGCTGGCCACCAGCAATCCCCTGGGAATCGGACAGATGATCCAAAACTACCTGCCGGCGGAATCCACAGCCGAAAGCGGCTCGAAGCTCAACGCCCAACTGTAAGCTCGCCTGTTCAACTACTGCCATTCACGATTTCCCGACCATTTCAACCGCCTGAGGCAAATCATGTTGAATTCTGATCAAGCCCGACATGCGGCGGCGGCCGCCCTGCTGCAACAAATTGTCGATCACTTGGCGTCCGAATCGCGTCATCTCGACGAGATGATCGACTGCAGCCGCGAGTTGCAACGGCAGTTGCGGAGGCAACCAGGACAAAGCGCCGACGAGCTCCCTCAGCTTTTTCGCGACATCGAGCAGCGTCAATTGGCAATCAATCAATCCCGTGATGGTGTGGTCGCGGCTCTCGCTACTCTCCCCGGCACCCCATCCAGTCTTTCCGCCTACCTGGCCCTGCTCCCCGAGGAACAGGCGGTCCCGGTAAGGCAGATGCGGAGCGAGATTTTCGACAAACTGGACATGGTCCGGTCGATCACCCTCGGCAACCAGATGGTCTTGTTCTATTCCTATGACTTTTATCAACGGCTGTTGCGGGGCCTGAGCGGAAACGAGGCCCAAGCCGGAGGATATAGCCCGGCCGGCCGCAGGGAAAACGTCGAAACGGGAAAGGTCGTGCTCCGCAACTGCTGAGACTTTGCAAGCTAGTCGCCAGGAGAGGGGCCGGTCATATAAATCCGGACGCCGACCTTGGCAGGAGAAATCGCCATGCAGTTTTTTGCCACTGCCCTTACCGGGCTGATCTCTTCGCAATATGCAATCGATCAGACAGCCAACAATATTGCCAATGCGAATACACCCGGGTTTCACCGCCGTGAAATCCAAATGGTCAATCGCAAGGAATTGAGTACCAGTGGTCGCTTTCTCGGAGGCGGCTCGTTGATTGACATTGTGTCCATGGTGCGGAACAAGTCACTCGAGACCAGCCTTACGCACGCGACCGGCGATTTGGCCTCGATCGACCATCGTTTGGCCTATGAACAACAGGTTGAGTTTCTCTTCTCCAATCGTCCAGGCTCATTGTATGAGCGATTCAACAGTTTGTTTGGCGAGCTTGGCAAGCTCTCAACCGATCCCCAGCAGGCTGCACAGCGGAATGTTGTCCTTGGTACCGGGGAGCAATTGGCAGGCCAATTCAAACAGTTGAGCAGTCAACTCGACACCCTCAAAAAGCAGGCACGCAATGAGCTGCAGCAGGAGATCACCGACCTGAATCGAATGATCTCCGAGTTGGCAGACCTGCAACTCCGGATTCAAGACCGTGTCAACAAGCAGCCGCCCAACGATTTGATTGATGAACGCGACCGGCTGATCAATAAAATCGCCGAGGTGGTCGATGTGTCACGGAATGAGTTCGTACAAGGCGGGTTTGGCCTGTCCTTGGCTGGTGGCTCTCTTTCACTGGGCGACATCGCTCCCAAAATTGAGCTCAAATACAACGACGACGGAAGTGTCCAGATCCAGATCGGCTCTCAAGGTCGCCCCCTGACACCACGCAGCGGCCGCCTGGCAGCCTTGCTGGAAACCCACAATACGCTGATTCCGGAGTACCAAAGCCGGATGCGGACTTTGGCAAGTGACGTTATTCGAAACTTCAACCAGACCCATGCCCAAGGGATCGGCCCCGCGGGACCGTTTAACCTGCTGAGTGCGGCCAATCGCGTCACCGATCCCGATGTCCCCTTGGCTGAGGCGGGCTTGCCCTTCGACTTTGAGGCGGGCGACCTTTACATCACGGTCACCGGACCAGGCGGGGAACGCCGTGTGTCCAAGATCAGCATTGACCCCGCGACCCAGTCGCTGAACGACGTCGCCACCGCACTGAATGGCATCTCCAATCTTCAGGGTGTGGTCGACAGCGAAACGGGCGAGTTGCGCGTCTTGACCGACCCGGGTTTCAAATTCGATTTCACCGGCAGGCTGGAGACTGTTCCCGACCTGACTGCCTTTACGGGCACGTCTGTCCCGAGACTCTCGGGTGAATACACTGGAACAGCCAACGACGAGCTCCGCGTGGTCGTAAACGGCACGGGAACCGTTGGATTGACTCCCGGACTGACGGCTGACGTCTTTGACGGAGCGGGCAATCTGCTCAAGCAAATTGAAATCGGCGCCAGCTATGAGGCGGGAAAGGCGATCGAGGTTTATCAGGGAGTCAAAGTCTCCTTCGCCGCCGGTGACGTGGCCAATGGAGACCAGTTCACGACCCCGCTGGTGGCCAATTCCGATGAGGGCCAGTTCCTCTCGGCGATTGGCTTGAATAGCTTTTTCTGGGGCCAAGACCCGCTCGCGATGGAGATCAGCACTGAGCTGAAGAATGACAGCGCCCGCATCTCAATTGGAAAAACGGGGGAATACGGCGACACCACCATCATCAAGAAACTACTCGCGCTGCGCGAACAGCCGTTGGCGGAAGACGGATTGACCTTCGAGCAATACCACGCCGAAACCACGGCTTTGGTTGGCAGCCGAGTCCGTTCCAGCACCTATCTCCAAACCCAGTTGCAAGACTTGAAATCCGAGTATGAACAGCAACGAGAGGGTATGTCGGGGGTCGACGTCAATGAAGAAATGGTCAACCTCAGCAAGTTCCAGCGGGCCTATGAGGCCACGGTCAGAGTGCTGACGGCGATGGACCAAATGTACCAAGAACTGTTGGGCGCCCTCCGCTAATTGACAACAAACATTAACTGAAACCTCAACTCTCATGATTCCACGCGCCACTACCAATGGACTGGTCTCCCGCCTGGCAAGCTACTCATCGCTGCATGGCACGAGGCTGCTGCAGCTGCAAGACCAGCTATCTTCGGGAATCAGGATCCGAAAGTCGTCCGACGATCCGCTCGCCTTCCGGCAAATCACTTCCATTCAATCCCAGCTCAAGCACTTGGACGATGCGACCTATGTAATTCAGGAAGCCGAAGGCAAATTGAACGCCAGTGTTTCCAACTTGACCGAGTTTCAGCAATTGTTGAGCAGTGCCCAGCGTCTGGGGCAGGAAGGTGTACAAGCTCTCAGTCAAGAAGAGCGGAATGCCTTGGCCTTGGAAGCCGAGGGGCTGCTGACCCGACTGAAAGACCTCGCCAATGCCCGCTTCAACGGCCAGTATCTCTACGGAGGTGCGGCCAGTGAGCGGATCCCCTACAACTTTGCCGAAGGGCTGCTGCCCGGCCGGGCGCTGGAGGTATCCTACTCCGGAGCCGAGAAGTCGGGTGAGTCCGTCATCAGCCCGAGTGTGTCGATCGAGACACTTTATGCGGGCGATGATGTCTTTGGGGCGGGGGAGCGCGGACCGACGATCTTGTACGGCAAGTCCGGTGCTCGGGTCGGCAGCGGCACGGACACGATGCGGGGCCGGGCAACTTTGCAAATCCGGCATACGCTGACCACATACCTCGGTGCTGCGGGGCTCAGCGCCGGCTCCGGTTCCCCTGGCAACGATGCGGTACTCGGCCCGGCTGGGACTAATACGGTTTCACTGATTGATACCAGTGGCACCGGGGCAGGCGGAACGATCTCGCTGAATGGTGGTCCCCCGATTGCCTGGGACAGCAGCCAAACCAACCTGGAAGTAAATGGCCCCAACGGCGAGCGGATTTTCGTCAACACGACGGCGATTGCGGCCGGCTTCTCAGGCTCGGTAGACCTGACTGGCGATGGAACCTTAAGCGTCGATGGCGGGGCGACCACGACCAACATCGACTTCTCGGCCAGTCAGGTGGTGACTGACTCTTTAACCGGCCGGCGGGTCTCAATCAACTCGTCTGCAGTCAATCGCACGGGCGACGACTACCTTGAATTCACAGGGACGTCGAATGCCTTCCAAGCCTTAGACGAACTGATTCAGGACCTCCGCGGCACGCGCACCCTTGATAATGCTCAGTATGCCGAGGCGGTGGCGCGGCGGATGGGCGAGATGGAAAAAATCGCTGACCGCGTACTTACGGCAGTGGGACTTCAAGCCACCTCGCTGGAAGGACTGGAGCAGTTGAAAAACCGGAACCAAGACCTGCGTTCCGAGACGGAGATCCGGCTGGGTGATCTTCAGAACACGGACTTTACCCGGGCCGTGGTTGAATTGACCAACGAGCAGATGCTGCAGCAATTCACCTTTTCGGTCGCTTCGCAGATCATGAACCAAAGCCTGATCGACTTCCTGCGGTAAAAGCGCCGCTCGCACCGACTGTTCGAGCGACGCCTCCGGAGGCGCTTATTTCCGCGCGTCAATTGCCCGCTTGATCGCCGAGCCCATATCTGCAGGACTCAAGGCGACTTCGATCCCGGCAGCGCGAAACGCAGCCTGCTTTTCGGCCGCAGTTCCTTTGCCACCGCTGATAATGGCGCCGGCATGCCCCATTCGCTTGCCCGGAGGAGCAGCACTGCCGGCGATGAACCCGGCAATTGGCTTCGTGACGTACTCTTTGGCAAAGGCGGCAGCCTCTTCTTCGGCCGAACCGCCGATCTCGCCAATCATCAAAATCGCTTCCGTCTGGGGATCATCCTGGAACCACTTCAAACAATCGATGAACGAGGTTCCGACAATCGGGTCGCCACCCAAGCCCACGCAACTTGATTGGCCCAGCCTCAAATTCGACGTTTGCCAAACGGCTTCATAGGTCAATGTTCCGCTGCGACTCATGATGCCCACTTTTCCAGGCTGGTGAATGTAGCCGGGCATGATTCCGATCTTGCATTGTCCTGGAGTGATCACGCCCGGGCAGTTGGGGCCGACCAAAACCGATTGGGAACGCTTGACCCGATCATAAACCCGCACCATATCCAGCGCCGGGACGCCTTCGGTGATGGCTACAACCAATTCAATTCCCGCGTCGATCGCCTCGAGAATCGCATCCGCCGCGAAGGGAGGCGGAACAAAAATCATGGTCGCGTTACATCCAGTAGCGGCCCGCGCTTCTTCGACCGTGTCAAATACCGGCAAGCCTTCGGCCGTCTGACCACCTTTTCCCGGGGTTACGCCGCCGACCATCTTGGTGCCATATTCCTTGCAGCCCCGGGTGTGAAAAGCGCCGACGCTGCCGGTGATGCCTTGGCAAATCACCTTGGTTTCGCTGTTGACGAGAATGCTCATTTGATAATGCCTGGATTAAGTGGGTGCTCGTTGTGATGTGTTTGCTGGAGTAACGCGAATGCGGAGCAGGACATTCAATCCCGCTGCTTCGCAACGGTTCGGCTCAGATCGCTGCAACCGCCTTCTTGGCCGCGTCGGTGAGGTCCGTAGCGGCGATGATGTTGATTCCCGAGTTGGCGAGAATCTTTCGCCCTTCCTCGACCTGGGTGCCTTCCAGGCGCACAACCAATGGGACCTTGAAACCAACCGTCTTGGCGGCGGTCACAATCGCTTCGGCAATCGTCGTGCACTTCATGATGCCGCCGAAGATGTTGACCAACACAGCCTTGACATGTGGGTCGGAAAGAATGATCCGGAACGCTTCCGTCACTTGGTCGGCATTTGCTCCGCCGCCGACATCGAGGAAGTTGGCCGGTTCGCCCCCATGCAGCTTGATGATGTCCATCGTGCTCATCGCCAACCCGGCACCGTTGACCAGACAGCCAATATTGCCTTCCAGCTTGACGTAACTCAATCCGGCATTTGAAGCCCGCACTTCGGACTCTTCTTCTTCCGACAAGTCGCGAAGTTCAGCCAAATCCTTGTGTCGGAACGCCGCGTTATCGTCAAAGGTGATTTTGGAGTCCAAGGCTACAAGGTCTCCAGCCTTGGTCACAACCAGCGGATTGATTTCCAGGAGGCTGCAGTCCAGCTGAACGAACAAGCGGCAAATTGCCCGCATGAACTTGTCCGCTACCAGAACGCTCTTGCCTTCGATCCCCAGTCGCTTGCAGAGCTTCCGCACTTGATAGCTCTCGATACCCTGAGCCGGATCAAAGTGCTCCTTGAAAATCTTCTCTGGAGTTTCGTGGGCGACTTTCTCGATGTCGACACCACCTTCCTGGCTGCACATCAGGACAGGCAATTTCGCAGCCCGGTCGAGCACAATGCCCAAATAAAGCTCCCGGGCAATGTCACAGCCAGCCTCGACGAGGACTTGATTGACAAGCTTGCCTTCATCTCCGGTCTGAATCGTGACGAGCGTCTTGCCGAGCATGTTGCCAGCTGCGGCAGAAGCTTCTTCGGCCGATTTGACCAGCTGCACACCGCGCTGCTGGGGATTTTCCTTGAATGTCCCTTTGCCGCGGCCACCCGCGTGAATCTGGGATTTAACGACTGCAATGCTGCCGCCCAGCGCCCGAAATGCCTCGGCTGCTTCGGCTGCGGTACGGGCGACCCGGCTGGAAAGCACGGTGACACCAAAGTCGGCGAACAGTTTCTTGCCTTGATACTCGTGAATCTTCATTCGAACTCTCGTCAGTGGCGAGTCTTTGGACGAAAAGGCACGATTATAGGACCGGGGCAATTTAGGGGTCAATTGCCCGCGAATTTGCCGCAGATTTCTTCCGCTTTCGACTCTTTCCCCTCGTTCTGCAGGCCGTTAAACTCACGGTGGCTCGGCCCGTGAGTTCGCCAACCAGACTGGTTTTCAAACCGGTTTCACTCGCTCCCGCAGCTACTTTTTCTGCCCAGTTTGGTCTTCCCTTGAGGAACGCCCCATGATTGTCGGTGTGCCAAAAGAAATCAAAAAGGATGAGTATCGGGTGGCCTTGCTGCCGGTGGGGGTTCATGAATTGACCCGGCGCGGACATCAGGTCCTGATCGAAGCGGGTGCCGGACTGGGCAGCGGGCTTTCGGACCAGCAGTACCAGGCTGAAGGGGCCACCATTGTCCGAAACTCCCGGGAGATTTTTGAGAAGGCCGATCTCGTTGTCAAAGTAAAAGAACCGCAGCGCTCGGAGTGGAACCAGATTCGACCCGGCCAAATCCTGTTCAATTACTTCCACTTTGCTGCCGATCGTGAATTGACGGAAGCGATGCTCAAGTCACAGGCCGACTGCGTGGCCTATGAAACCCTCAGCCTTCCCGACGGTTCCCTGCCACTGCTGACGCCGATGAGCGAAGTCGCCGGTCGCATGAGCCTGCAGGTAGGCGCCCGTTTTCTCGAAAAGCCGCAAATGGGCCGCGGCATTCTCCTGGGCGGTGTGCCCGGAGTCGCACCCGCTCACGTCACCATCATCGGCGGTGGCGTCGTCGGAACGAATGCAGCCAAGATTGCCGCCGGGTTCCGGGCGAATGTCTCGATCCTTGACATCAATCTCGAACGCCTGCGTTACCTCGAAGACATCATGCCTCCGAATGTCAACGTGCTGTACAGTGATCGGCACATGCTGCTGGAGGAGATTCGCAAAGCAGATCTCGTCATTGCGGCCGTGCTGATTCCCGGCGCGAAGACGCCCCGACTGATTTCCCGAGCCGACCTGAAGATCATGAAGTCCGGCAGTGTGGTTGTCGACGTCGCAATTGACCAAGGCGGGTGTTTTGAAACCAGTCGTCCCACGACTCACAGCGACCCGGTCTTTGTGGAAGAGGAAGTAATCCACTACTGCGTCGGCAACATGCCCGGCGCCGTTGGCCGAACCAGTTCCTTTGCGCTCTGCAATGCCACCCTTCCTTGGGTCATGAAACTGGCCAAATCGGGTCTTGCCGAGGCCGCCCAAGCCGAGCCGGCCATCCGCATGGCCACCAATGTCAGCGGCGGAAAAATCTGCAATCTGGCCGTCGCCGAGACATTCAACCTGACTTACCATCCCTTGGTTTGAGCGCTCTCATTTGGCCTTCCGCCCCTGAAAACTGCTTGATCGCGGCGACTTGGCAAGAAGTTCCGGTGGTTCAAATACTTTCGGGAATCGCGGCCGAGAATCGAGTCTGGCCAACGACTGCCTGTCGTTATCCGTTTCCAATGTCCTTTCAAACTGCCCAGCCAACACCATGTCTGTTCCAGCTCCAATCGCTTCGCACTCCGCACCCGTTGGCTCCACAACTCCCCGCTCTGTGCGCTGGGAGGGAGCAGCAGATGGCCAGCTTTGGCTGCTCGACCAAACCAAATTACCCAGCGAGTTGCTCGAGTTCGCCTGCCCTTCGGCCCAAGCGGTGTGGGATGCAATTCGGCAACTGAAAGTTCGTGGCGCGCCGGCCATCGGCATCGCCGCTGCCTACGGCGTTATTACGGGGATGCAGGAACGACTGGAGGCGAGCAGCGAACTTCCCTCTGCCGCAGCCCAATCCCTGCTGAATCAGGTCTGCGACTTTCTCGCCACCAGCCGGCCGACAGCAGTCAACTTGTTTTGGGCGCTCGACCGGATGCGAGCCGCCGGGACAGCCGCCTGTGCCGGCAAACTGGTTCAGCGCTCAGAGTTGTTGGGCCAGCTCTTGCAGACCGCGCAGGACATTCACGCCGAAGACCGGGAGATGTGCCATGCGATTGGCCGGCATGGTGCCGAGTTGCTCCGCTCTGCCCAAGGGGTACTGACCCACTGCAATGCCGGTGGCTTGGCAACGGCCGAGTACGGCACCGCTTTGGCAGCGATTTTTGCCGCTCAGGATGCGGGCCATCTGCTGCATGTCTACGTCGATGAAACTCGTCCACTCCTGCAGGGCGCGCGGTTGACTGCCTGGGAACTCCAACAGCGGGGCGTCCCCGCAACCCTGATTTGCGATTCGATGGCGGCCCAAGTGATGAGAGAGGGCAGAGTCCAGGCTGTGATCACTGGAGCCGATCGAATCGCCGCCAATGGCGACTCGGCCAACAAGATCGGAACATATGGACTCGCGGTGCTCGCGGCCGCGCATGGGATTCCGTTTTATATCGCAGCCCCCAGTAGCACGTTTGACCTCAGCCTCGCATCGGGCGAGGGGATTCCGATCGAACAACGGGCTCCGGAGGAGATCACCGAAGGCCTGGGGAGGCGAACGGCACCGCTGGGTATCGATGTTTACAACCCGGCCTTTGATGTGACCCCCGCGAGATTGATCCACGCCATCATTACCGAACAGGGGATCATCAGCCCGGTGACCACAAGCAACGTCCTCGGTCAACTTCAGGCAGCAGGGAAAGCACCGCAAGGGACAAGCTGAGCCGGAACACCCTGCATTACTTTCAGGCCAACCCTTTTTTTGCCGGATTCGCCCCGATGTTCGACCTGCACCACGAAAGCCGCATTGCGACCCTCACCCTCAAGCATGGCAAGGTCAATGCGATGGACCTTGAGTTTCTGGAAACTCTCAGCCTGCAACTCGAGAGCTTGGCTGCCGACCCAAATGTTGGGGTGTTGATTCTCAGTACTGCGGGAGCGACCTTCTCGGCGGGCGTCGACCTGAAACGACTGGTGGCCGAACCACTGGGGTACAACGATCGCTTTCTTCCTGCAATTCGCCGGCTCTTCCGCACGGCCTTTGAATTTCCCAAGCCGCTAGTGGGCGCAATTCGAGGCCATGCGCTCGCCGGAGGCTGTGTCTTGGCGAGTTGCTGCGACTATCGCCTATTGGGATCGCAAGCCAAGATCGGCATGCCGGAACTTCGAGTGGGCCTGCCGTTGCCGCCAGAAGGAATTGAAATCCTCCGCTTTGTTTCGGCAACCCAGCACTTGCAGCGCATCGTCACCAGCGGCCGAACCTATGTCGGTCCGGATGCTGTGCATGCAGGCCTCGCAGATGAAGTCCTGCCAACGGAACAGGTTCTGCCGCGAGCTCAGGGAGTGGCAATGGAGTTGCAAGCCGTACCAGCGAGCGTGTTCGCGCTGAGCAAACGGCAAATCCGCCGTCCAATCGTCGAACGAATCTGCCGGCACGAAAGCCGCTTCGAGTCGGAAATCGAACGGCTCTGGCGGGATGAAGAAGTGCGCGACAACGTTCGCCGATTTGTAACCGAACGATTGTAGCCGAACGAGCTCCAAGCGAGACTCTGGCCTATTGCCGCTCGCGGTTTCCGGACAGGCAACAGGCGACCACGGCCACATCCACAATGTCCTGCACCGAACAGCCACGCGAAAGATCCATCAGGGGCTGCCGCAGCCCTTGCACCAGCGGGCCAATCGCTGTTGCTCCGCCGATTCGCTGGGCGATCTTGTAACCAATATTGCCGCTGTCGAGGTCGGGAAAGATGAAAACATTCGCCCGCCCTGCGACGCTCGAGCCGGGTGCCTTGCGCGCCCCAACTCCAGGATCAAAGGCCGCGTCAAACTGCAATTCACCCTCAATGGCCAGTTGCGGGGCCAACTCTTTTGCTCTGGCGGTAGCAGCCCGCACCTTGTCCACCCGGGGATGCTCGGCACTGCCACGAGTGGAAAACGAAAGCAGGGCGACCCGCGGTGAATCACCCGTTAGTCGCTGAAAGTTCTCTGCCGTCGCCACCGCGATCTCAGCCAATTGCTGGGCATCAGGATCCGGCACGACACCGCAATCGGCAAAAGCAACGGTTTGTCCGCCGGGCAAGTCCATCAGAAAGAAGCTCGAAACCAATGTTCGGCCGGGCGGCGTCCCCAGCCCATACAGGCCCGCGCGAATCACCGCAGCGGTTGTCGCCAATGAGCCAGCCACCGCAGCATCGGCTGCTCCCAGACGCACCAACAGCGCGGCCCAAAGCAACGGATCGGAAACGGCTTCTTCCGCTGCCTCCCGCGACAATCCCTTGGTCCGACGGTTCTCGTACAGCCGCTCGGCACAGCGCCCCTGGAATTCCGGATCGCCGGCTGCGAGGATTCGCACCCCCTCCACGGATCCCGCCGGACATTCGTTGGAAGCGATTAACCAGACTTCAGCGAGCCCCTCAGCCACCAGCTGCCGCGCGGCGGCGCGGACCCGCGGGTCCGCCGACTCCGGCAGAATCACCCGCCGACGCAGCGTTCGGGCCTTGGCTCGCAATTGCTCCATGACATTGCTCATCCCCTCATTCTGCCAAAGCGCCACGGGACTGAAAACGGGCTGCCCGCCACTCGGCTGGTCAAACTGCCGCTCGATCGGACATAATCCGGGTTTGAATCATCATTCCCCAGTAAATTCTCAGGAGAGCGGCCGCACCGATGGCGAAAATCAAAGTCAAGAATCCGGTTGTGGAAATGGACGGCGACGAGATGACCCGAATCATCTGGCAATGGATCCGCGAACGTTTGATCCTGCCCTATCTCGACATCGATTTGAAGTATTTTGACCTCTCCGTTACCAAGCGTGATGAGACCAACGATCAAATCACAATCGATGCTGCCAATGCTACCAAGCAGCATGGCGTCGCCGTCAAATGCGCGACCATTACCCCCGACGAAGCCCGGGTCAAGGAGTTCGGGCTGAAGCAGATGTGGAAAAGCCCCAACGGGACGATCCGCAACATTCTCGACGGCACGATCTTCCGCGAACCAATTGTTTGCCGGAACGTTCCCCGAATTGTGCAGCATTGGGACAAGCCGGTGGTCGTCGCCCGACATGGCTTTGGCGATCAATACCGCGCTCAAGACTTTCATTTTCCCGGTGCCGGCACGCTGAAGATCTCCTGGACGCCTGCCGCCGGTGGGGAGCCAATCGAGCGGGAGATTATCAAGGCCCCCGGCGCCGGAATTGCCATGGGGATGTTTAACCTCGATGAGTCGATCCGGGGCTTTGCCCGCGCCTGTTTCAATTACGCTCTGGGACGAGGATACTCAGTTTATCTCTCCACCAAGAACACGATTCTCAAGGCCTACGACGGTCGGTTCATGAAACTCTTTCAGGAGATTTTCGACGCCGAGTTCAAACCTCAATTTGACTCTCGCCAGATGACATATGAGCATCGCCTGATCGATGACATGGTCGCCTGCAACCTGAAATGGAATGGTGGATACCTCTGGGCCTGCAAAAATTATGACGGCGATGTCCAGTCGGACACCGTTGCCCAAGGCTATGGTTCACTCGGTCTGATGACGAGTGTATTGATGTCTCCCGATGGCAAGACGATCGAGGCTGAAGCCGCACACGGCACGGTGACCCGGCATTATCGCCTGCACCAACAGGGGAAGCAGACTTCGACCAATCCGATTGCTTCGATCTACGCCTGGACGCGCGGACTGCAATACCGCGGCAGAATCGACAACACTCCGGATGTCGTCAAATTCGCGGAGACTCTGGAAAAGGTCTGCGTCGATGTGGTGGAAAGCGGACGGATGACCAAGGACCTCGCAGTTCTCATTCGCCCGGATCATCCCTATCTCTCCACCGAACAGTTCATGGACGCTGTAGATGCGGAACTCCGCAGTCAACTGGCCTAGGACTGTCTCAACTGGCCTAGGACTGGCAACTGGCCTAGGACTGGCCGTGGGGGGGCTCAAACCTGGGCCCCAGCGATTCCACCGCGTTTCCCAGCCAAGAGATTCCCAGCCGAGAGATTCTCAGGGCGGGTCGAAGCCAACTTCGACTCGCCCATTTTGTTGGTCGCGCACCGTTCAGTCCGAAAATTCAAGAGTCTTGCATCTCTCGCGTGGCTGGCTGAGAATTCGCTGCCATTGCCTCGTTCCGGATCGTGCCGTTCTCAGCTCCAAGCTTCCGTCGGAATAGACTCTCATCATGAACCAGCCCATCAACGTCGACCGAGAAGTCTACGCCATCCCCCGAAAATTCCGGCTCGCCGAGAACATGCATATCGTGTTCTGGCTGATCAAGGATATGAGCTGGGCTCTCAAGTTACAGTTGCTCGGCGTGACCATGTTTGTGCCGACCTTGCTCTTGTCGCTGATAATCACCTGGCAAACGAGAACTGTCCGGTCGGAACTGTTCCACAACCTGGCGGTCACCTGCTGGATTATCGCCAATGGGTTTTGGATGATTTGCGAGTTCTTCTGGGAAGAGCTCGATTACCTCCGCTACTACACAGCGATTCCGTTCTCGGTGGGCTTGCTGTTTGTGATTTACTACTATGTTTCCGAGCTATTGTCCCGCAAACCGGGAACAATGACGGCCGCCGAACCGGAACAATCAACCAGCGAGAACCGGCCAACCAACGAAAACTCACCGCCGGTGGAGTAGGCTGCTCCGCAAGCTCTTCCCCGTGGCTCCACGCCGCGACTCGCCTGGAGGCCCGACTATGCCAGAACGCGGGCCCCCAGCTGATGGTCGCAGGCAGCAATGATTTGCTGGCTGACTTCTTCCAATTGCTGTCCGGTCAGCGTACCGCTGGGGCTGCGGAGCATGACGGAAAGCAGCAGCCGCTTCTTGCCCGGCCCGTCTTTGGCTTCATCCCGAAACGTTTCGAGGTACCGCACCGACTCCAGCATCGGGCCCGCTGCTGCGCGAACGGTTGACTCCAGAGCAGCCCAGCGCACGTCTTCAGCAAGGACGAAATTGAAATCGCGAATGACCGGAGGGTATTCACTCAACTCCTGATGTAGCGGCACCAAAACCGCGGACCGCTCCAGCAAGGCCAAATCAAATTCAGCCACGATGGCATCGTGCCGCAATCCAAACAGCTTTCGACCCCAAGGGCTGACTTTTCCCAGCCAGCCCCAGCGTTCACCGCCCAGCGTCAACTGAGCGGCCTGACTGACATCCAGCAAGTCGTGTTCGCAGTGATGTGTTTCCATCGGCAGCGCCGGATTGAGCGTCTGCACCAGTGTCTCCAGCACGCCTTTGACGGCTGCAAAGTCTCGGCTGCTCACCAGACTGCAGAGCAGGGGATCTTGCGGGATCCCCGAGTCCTGAGGCAGGTAGACCTTGGCAATTTCAAATAACTCCACATCGTCGTTGGAGCGGTACTCGTTAATCCGTTTCGCCTCCAGCAAATTCGGAACGAGGCTGCGTCGCACAAAACTGACCGGCCCGATGTTCTGAGATGCCTTCTCCAGTACCCCGAGCATGGGCTGGTTGCTGACCAACGGCGGGCACTCGGTCCATGGCGAAAACGAATCGGCCCACAACTGCGGAACCAAGCTGGGCGTCATGGCCTCATCAAAGCCGCAGCCGGTGAGCACACGGCGTACTTTATCTCCCACCCGATTGGCAAGCGGGCGGTAGGAAGCGGCCATTGGAACAGGAACTTCATCCGGCACTTTGTCGTAACCGTAAATGCGTCCCACCTCTTCAATCAGATCAACTTCTCGCTCCAAATCACGCCGCCAAGCGGGAGCCCGCAGCGTCCAAGTGGTCCCCTGCTCGGTTTCAATACTCAGCCCCAATCCCAGCAGGGTCTTCCGCACAACATCGACCGGAATATCGATCCCCAAAACCCGGGCAATGCGTTCCAGCCGGAACTGAATGAAGTGTGGCTGTGGTACAACCGTCTTAACGTCAATGACACCAGAAGCCAGCTGCCCGCCGGCTGTTTGCAGGATTAACTCACAACAGCGAAAGCTGGCCCAATCCGCTCCTTGCCAATCCACGCCTCGCTCGAAGCGGTAAGAAGAAGGACTGTGCAGAGCCAACTTGCGGGCAGTCGTACGGACGGTGAGCGGGTCAAACCAGGCTGACTCGATCAACACATCGCGAGTGGAGGTGGTGACTTCACTGTCCGCACCGCCCATCACTCCGGCAATCGCAACCGGCCCCTCACCGTCAGCGATCACGCACATTCCCGGTTCCAACTCATACTCACGATGGTCGATCGCCTGCAACTTCTCGCCGGGCCGAGGCTCGCGAACCACAATTCGGCTCCCCCGCAGCTTGGCGAAGTCAAACGCGTGTAATGGCTGGCCGCATTCCAGCATCACGAAATTGGTGCAGTCGACAACGTTGTTAACCGGGTTGATCCCGACAGCCAACAACAGGTCCTGCAGCCAAGCCGGACTGGGGCCGACTTTGACACCGCGAACCAGCCGGGCAGTGTACCGGGTGCAAAGTCGCTCCGCCTCGATCGATACCGCGGCCACTTCGCTCAAGGCTTGACCTTGGGTCGCCGGTTGCGGCTGGGGGATCTGCAGGGGAACATCGAACAGAACGGCCATTTCGCGGGCGATCCCCAAATGCCCGAGACAATCGGGCCGATTACTGGTCACATCGAGATCAATCGCCCAATCACTTCCCTGCGGGACCGACTTTTCATGGTTCAATCCGGACATCGTCAGCCGCTGCTCAACCTCCTCGCGCGTGGCGGGCACAGCAACATACTTTTTCAACCAATTCCAGGAAACAATCATGACTCAAATCCGTATCGAATGAGTTAGCCGAGAAGAAGGCCAGGCGGCTGTTGCCCACCAACAGGCAACTAGAACTGGCGGAGGAATCGGACGTCGTTGGTGAAGAGGTGCCGAATGTCCGTAATCTGGTGGCGAATCATACAAAGCCGCTCGATTCCCAAACCAAACGCGAAGCCGGAATACTCTTCTGGGTCGTAACCGACAGCGGCAAAGACATTCGGGTCAACCATTCCAGCGCCGCCGAACTCAACCCAGCGACCATTCCAAAAATAGTCCGCTTCGACACTCGGCTCGGTGAAGGGAAAAAAGGAGGGCCGAATCCGAATCGGCACCTTGCTTCCGAGGTAATTGGTCGCGAAGAGCTTGAGAACCGTTTTGATGTCGGCCAACGTCACCTTTCTGTCGACCATCAAGCCTTCAATTTGGTGGAACATCGGGTAGTGCGTGGGGTCAGCAGTATCAGGCCGATAGACTCGCCCGAGAGAAATGATTCGCACCGGGGGACGGGTCTGCTCCATGACCCGAATCTGCACCGTGCTCGTCTGACTACGCAGCAGCAAAGGCTCGGCCGTCTGCCGACCAGCAACGGCAAGGTAAAAGTTGTCCAACGGGTCCCGGGCCGGGTGGGAAGCCGGAATGTTGAGGGCAACGAAGTTGTGCCACTCGTCCTCGATTTCTGGCCCCTGGGCCGGGGTAAACCCAAGTCGGCCCATGATGTCAATCAGCTCTTCAATGGTCTGCGTAATCGGATGAAGCTTGCCCAGACGCTGGCCGGTTCCGGGCAACGATGGGTCGAATTGAGGGTCAAGCGAACCTCGCCGCAGTTCTGCTGTGAACCGCAGGCGGGCCTGCTCAAATGCCTCCTGAATCTGGTCCTTGGCCTCATTCAAATGCTTGCCGGCCAAGGGCTTCTCGGCGACAACTACCTGACCAAGCTGCTTCTGCACATTTTTAAACAGTCCATTTTTGGCACCGAGGTAATGGACGCGGGCCGCCTCCAATTGGTCTGCTGACTCAGCTGCCGCAAAGGCTTGCAATGCCCCGGCCAACAGCTGCTGCAATTCCTGGCGATAACCCTCCGCCGTCAGCGGAGCAACAGAATTCATCTCTCAGTTCCTCAAGTGCAAGGACTCTAAAGCCTGGTGAAGACCTTGAAAGCGCGGGGGGAACCAGCAGCGTTCATCGTCAGCCGACACCGACGCTACTGGCGCACGGCCGTTCGCGCCCGCTCCAACTTCGCGGGCTTCAGTTTACCCCCCGAAGCCAACCGTTAGAAACGGGAGTTACTCGTCAAGAAGCTGTGGGACAGCGAAACAAAGCCTTTTTCGGCTCGATCATGCCAGACCGAAAGTGAATTGCGGAATTCAACCGAGCAAGTGGGTTAGGCTTCGCTGAACGGCCCTTCGCAGAACGGCCTCAGCTCGGAAGACTAAGAGGGCGACTGCTTGGAAACGACGTTCCAAAAAAAAGGCTGCCGGCTCACCGACAGCCTTCAGGCAAATTCCATCCCATCCGACAATCTAACCGGCCTAGCTGGCCAGTGCTCGCTTGACCGCTTCGACAATCGCGTCAAAGCCGCGGGAATCGTGAACTGCGATTTCCGATAGGGACTTGCGGTCCAGCTCGATGTTGGCTTTGACCAATCCGGCGATGAAGCGACTGTAGTTGAGGCCGCGTTGACGGCAAGCAGCGTTGATACGAACCATCCAGAGTTTGCGATATTCGCGCTTCTTCAGCCGGCGACCGACAAACGCAAATGCACCGGCGCGGAGCAACGACTCCTTGGCAGTACGAGTCAGGCGGCGACGACCACCGACAAAGCCCTTGGACCTTTCAAACAATCGCTTTTTGGCTTGAGTTCGGGCTGCACCCTTGCGTGTACGCATGTGTGGATTTCCTTTGACAGGATGGTTCAATTGATGAGCGATTGAGGCCCCGGAAAACGATCCGGTGTTTACTTGCCCACAATTCGCTGTGGCCTGGACCGGCATGCTGACTAGCGCCAGAAACCCGCCTCAGGACCTGCAAACCAAGCCAAACTCGAAACCAGCACGACACACGGAGATGGGCTTCTAAGCGATTAAACGCTCGCTGCCACCAATCTTCCGCCGTGTATCTACCCTCCCGCCGTTAACAGGCAGGCGTTACCGAGTAACCGGTCTGCAATCAGAGCAACGCGGCCAAATGCTGCGTTCCCTCTGTTGGCGGCAATCTGACGATGGCCGCCGGCAAGCTTCCGGAAAAGCCTGCGTGTGTTTTGTTGTCAGCAACCTATTCAAAAGGATGCCGTTCGACGGGGAAGGACTCGCTTCTCTTTCCGAGTCATTTCTCAAGCAGTTCAGGCGAAACACATGCTGAGGTCAAAGCAAGTCGGCGGCCCGATCAGGCCTCGGACCGGTTTACTTGGGACCCGTTTTACTGAAAAACTAATTGCAGGGGCCCAGAATGCTCAGTTCCCGCGATTTCGTTTTCAGGGAATTAGTTGCTGTATTTCCCCAGCGCGAGTTGAATCTTTCGCTCGAACGTCTCGTGAACGAGAGCATCACCACCGCGCAGGCGGCGTTTCCGCTTCGCGCTAACCCGAACGTTTCGGTGACTGGTTCCGCAGGGACGGTGCTTCACTTTGCCCGTGCCGGAGAGGCGGAAACGCTTCTTAACCCCTTTGTGGGTCTTCATCTTATTGGACATAGAACACCTTCAACTCATGCGAAATTTCGAACTCGCGATTCTATTGACCGCCGTCCGGTTACAGAAGGGGATAAGTCTGAATTTCGGCAGGGAATCGCAAAAAAGCGACTCGCAGGCGAGTTTTCGCTCCGAAATCGGAAAAATGCCACGTTCGCCGCCACAAACCCTCGCCATCCCATACCCCCAAGCCGTCGGTTGGAGGAGGCGACCGCTCACTCGCTTTCGCAGGCACAATCGCTAGCAATGGACACCTAGGTAAATTGACTGCCCAGGCCTCGTCCGACTCGTTGGCTTAATGCTTGGGCCGTTCTTCATCAAGATAAGCAGCCTGAATATCACCTCGCTGTACCGGCCAAATGTGGAATTTCCCAGCCAACCAACTGGAGATCACCCAGTCTCCTGCAATCCCCGCGTCGGTCAGCGTCCCTTGATATCGGACTTTGTGTTTGCCCAAGTAAAGCTTGGTCCATTCGAC
>Ga0164292_10000372_pt1 | contig 34588 bp, 40 predicted proteins | sample GEODES117metaG_FD_111486 | JGI IMG/M metagenome (GOLD analysis project Ga0164292, IMG submission 111486) | Eutrophic lake water microbial communities from Lake Mendota, Wisconsin, USA - GEODES117 metaG | ecosystem: Environmental > Aquatic > Freshwater > Lake | place: USA: Lake Mendota...
GGCCGTGGTGAGCTCGTAATCCGAGAAGCCGAGCTGCTTGCCGCCCATCAACCCAGTCCTGGCCTGCGATTACAGGCCCATTGTCTCGTGGATGGGCTGGGTTTTCCAGAGCCTCCCTAGCGCTTTTTCTGCATATTGTTCGCTAATTAACCGCAACCTTCGCCTCCGCTGCCTACATTACTCGGGCATAAGCAGAAAGCGATTGGGTGGGGTCATGGCGAGCGAATCACCGTTGAATGATCTTGTGCAGGAGAGGGCTCCCGTCAAGATCGATATTTATACAACCAGATTCTGTCCCTATTGCATCCGGGCCAAGGGTTTGTTGGATCGAAAAAGAGTTACCTACAATGAATATCTTCTCGATGATGATGACTTTCAGAGGGAGGTCATGATCAGGCGTTCCAATGGCCGCACAAGCGTGCCCCAGATCTTCATCGGCGGGCGCGGCATCGGCGGCTGCGATGAGCTTCATGTGCTCGACAGCGTCGGGGAGCTCGATGTCATGCTGGGTCTTGTCGACTGAGTTTTCCCGCCCTTGAGCCGCCCGATCGAGGCCTCCGGTGAGGCCCCTGGACTCCAGAATCAGCGGGAACATCTTTTCGTCATCGATCCGATTGCCCGCCTGAATCCTGCCAAGGATTCGAGCGTGGCTCTGATGCAGGCGGCCCAGCGGGCCGGCCAGGCCGTATGGGTGTGCTGTCCTGCCGATCTCTCCGCGGCTGCGGCCCCCCTGTCGTCATCTTTGGCCTCCCCGACGGCCGGCCATGCCGCCTGGGCGTGGGCCCAGCCGGTGGAGCTCGCTGCAATGGAAGCGGATGCCGCTGGCTGGAAGGTGCCTGAACCCTGGTTCCAGCTCGGGGAAGCCCGGTTGGTGCCGCTCGATCGCTTCCGCTGGGTCTGGATGCGCAAGGACCCGCCCGTGGATGAGGCCTACCTCTACGCCACCCATCTGCTCGAACTGGCGGAACGGCGCGGCGTGCGGGTACTCAATCGCCCCTCTTCCCTGCGGGCCTGGAACGAGAAGCTCGGGTCGTTGCGGTTCAGCCATCTGATGGCCCCCTCCCTGGTGAGCAGTCGGGTGGAGCAGCTCGCCGCGTTCACGGCCGAGCATGGGGAAGTGGTGCTCAAGCCGCTCGGGGGCAGGGCCGGCCAGGGCGTGGTGTTCGCCGCCGCCGCCACCCCCGGCCTGCGGGCCCTGCTCGAACTGGTCACCGCCCAGCAACAGCTGCCGGTGATGGTGCAGGCCTTCCTGCCGGGGGTGCGGGCCGGCGACAAACGCATCCTGCTGGTGGATGGGGAGCCGCTCGGCGCCGTCAACCGGGTGCCCGCCGGTGGGGAGTTCCGCAGCAACCTGGCGGTGGGCGGCTCCCCGCAGGCTTCCGGGTTGAGCGAGGTGGAGCGCAACATCTGTGCCGAGATCGGGCCGGTGCTGCGGGCCGAGGGCCTGTTCTTCGTGGGCATCGATGTGATCGATGGCCGCCTCAGCGAGATCAATGTGACCAGCCCCACCGGCGTGCGTGAGGTGGAGCGGCTGGGGGGCCAGCCCCTCGCCGATCAGACGATCGAACGGCTCACCTGAACGGCTCACCTGAACGGCTCAGCAGAGCGGCTCAGCGCCTGATCAGATCCGAGGCGCGGCTGGCGGCCCCGGCCGTGAGCTGCTGGCGCAGCACCTCCAGCTTCAGCGCCACCTCCTCCAGCTCCCGCTCCGGCACCGATCCCTGCACGATGCCGGCTCCCGCGGTGAGTTCGAGCCGCTGGCCCCGCAGGGTGCCGCTGCGGATCGCCACCCGCAGGTCGGTGTCCCCCTCGCTGTCGATCCAGCCGATCGGCGCGGCGTAATGGCCCCGCTCGAACGGTTCCAGGCTGCGCAGCCAGGCCATCGCCTCCCGCCGGGGCAGCCCGGCCACCGCCGGGGTGGGATGGAGGGCTTCGGCCAGGGCCAGGGGGCTCTGGCCCTGGAGGTCGGCGGTGATCGGCGTGTGGAGATGCACCAGGGAGCCATGGCGGGCCAGGCGGGGATGGCGCGGCCGCTGGGGTTGCAGGCCCGCCCGCTGCAGCACCGTCGTGATCGTTTCCACCACGAGTTCGTGTTCGTGGCGATCCTTCTGCGAACGGAGCAGGGCCGCTGCCTGTTCGCCGCGGGGCGCCGTGCCGGCCAGGGCATCGCTGCGCAGCCGGCCCTGGCGCACGGTGAGCAGCCGCTCGGGAGATGCCCCCAGCAGGGCCTCTCCAGGGGAGTGCTGCCAGAGGAAGCGGCAGCTGCCGGGCTGGCTGCGGCGCAGTTGGGTCAGGAGGGTGAGTGGATCGAGGCTGGCGGAGAGCTGCAGCTCCTGACGCACCGCCAGCACCAGTTTGCGCAGCTCCCCCTGCTCCACCAGGGTCAGGGCCCGCTCCACCGCGTTGCGATAGCCGGATTGCCACTGGGTGCCGTGCTGGATCGCCAGCGCCGGGCCCGGGGGGAAGGGGAGGCGCTGACCTGAGGCGCCGGCCACCCGTTCGAGCTGGCGGGCCCTTTCCCATAGCTCCTCGGCGATGCTGCGCGGGGTCACCTCCCCCCCCAGGCTGCGCTGCAGCCGCAGCCAGCACTGATTTCCCTGGCGGCTCAGTTGCCAGCGCGGCAGCACCGCATGCACCCCGGCGGCACCGAGGCCCAGCTGCAGGGGGCTGTCGAAGAAGGCAAAGGCCAGCAGCACCCGGGGCCGCGCCAGCGGCGGAGTGTGCGCCGGCACGCCGGCCAGCCGGCTGAGGCTGAGGCTGCTGAACCGCTGGGCCAGTTCGAAGCGGCGCGGCCCGCTCAGCTCCAGGCTGTTGCAGCTCCCACAGGCGGCAATGCTCAGGCCCGGTGCCCCATCCCAGAGGAAGCGAAAGCCATGGCCTGCCCCCGGTGCCGTGGTGTCGAGGTGGGGCAGCAGGACCAGGGGATCGAGGCTGGCCAGCGGTACGGCCAGGCTGAGCACCCCTTCATCGTCCTGGCGTGCGGTCGCGTCGAGCTCCAGCCGCCGCGCCGCGGCGGCAGCCTCGGAGAGCAGATCGGGGAAGGACGAAGGGGGCTGCACCGGCTGGAGCTTCGGGGCCGCTCGGAAGGCTGCTCAAATGTATGGGTCTTTCTCCGTCCGCCGGCTGCGTCTGCCATGTCCGAGCATCAGGTCGTCGCAAGCCGTTACGCCGCTTCCAACCTCGACGCTGCGGCCCCCTGGGATCGGCGGCGCCTGTGGAAGGCGGCGATCAAGTGGCCGATGTACGCCGTGGCGGTGATGCCGGTGCTGCTGGCGGGCGGCTGGCGCCTCGGCCAGGGACTGCCGCTGCGGCTCGACCAGTTGCTGTTCTTTCTGCTCGCCGCCGTGCTCCTGCTGGCCTGGGAGAACCTGTCCAACGACGTGTTCGATGCCGACACGGGGGTGGATGCCCTCGGGAAACCCCATTCGGTGGTCAATCTCACCGGCCGCAGGGATCGGGTGGCCCTGCTCGCCAATGGCTGCCTGGGGTGCGGCCTGGCCCTGATGGCGCTGGTGGCCCTGCGCAGCAGTCCCGCGGTGCTGGCGCTTGTGCTCGCCTGCTGCGGGCTGGGGTACGTGTATCAGGGGCCGCCCTTCCGGCTCGGTTACCGCGGCCTGGGGGAGCCGTTGTGCTGGCTGGCCTTCGGCCCCTGCGCCACGGCGGCTGCCCTGCTGGCGCTGGCACCGGCCGCGGCGGCGGGGCAGGGGGCGGCGATCCCCTGGAGCCAGGCCCTGCTGCTCGGCGCTGGCCCGGCGCTGGCCACCACCCTGGTGCTGTTCTGTTCCCATTTCCACCAGGTGGAGGAGGATGCCGCCCATGGCAAGCGGTCGCCGGTGGTGCGGCTCGGCAGTGAGCGGGCGGCGGGCCTGATCCCCTGGTTCGTGGCCGCCAGCCTGGCCCTGCAGTGGGCCCCGGTGCTGTGCGGCTGGTGGCCCCTCTCGGCCCTGCTGGGGGCCATCGGCCTGCCGCCGGCCCGGGCCTTGATCCAGCTCCTGCAGCACCACCACGATGAGCCGGAACGGATCACCGGCAGCAAGTTTCTGGCGCTGCGTTTTCAGGCCCTGAGTGGGCTGGGCCTGGCCGTCGGGCTGGCGATCCGCCCCTGGCTGGCGGTGGCCTGGCGGTGATGCCGAGTGGCCGGCTGACCCTCGCCTGGCGCCCGTTTCGCTTCCGCCTGGCCCGGCCCCTGCACACCGCCTGCGGGGTGCTGCAGGAGCGCTGCGGCTGGCTGCTGCAGCTCCAGGAGGAGCGCGAGGGACGGCGGGGCTGGGGCGAGGTGGCCCCGCTGGAGCTGGAGGGGGGCCAGGCGGAGCACCGCCGTTGTCAGCGGGCCCTGGCCGCCCTGGGGGATTCCCGCGAGCGAAGCGAGCTGGAGCCGCTGCTGCCTTCCCTTCCGCCGGCACTCGCCTTCGGCCTCGGGGCTGCCCTGGCCGAACTTGACGGTTTGCCGGGGGGGGCAATCGGGGGCATCGGTTGGCTGGAGGCCCCCGCCGCGGCAGGGCTGCTGCCGGCCGGGGCGGCGATGCTGCCGGCCCTGGAGGCCTGGCTTGCCGGCCTGGGTGGCGATGGGGGTGGCCGTGGTGATGGCGATGGCATGGTGCCGAGACCGGCGCTCAAGTGGAAAGTGGCCGCCGCTGGCGCTGCCGAGGAGCTGCGCCTGCTGGAGCTGCTGCTGGCCCGGCTGCCGGCCGGAGTGGGTCTGCGGCTGGATGCCAATGGCGGCTGGGATCGGGCCACGGCGAGGGCCTGGACGGAGCGGCTCGAGCACGACCCCCGGCTGGAGTGGCTGGAGCAGCCGCTGGATCCCGCCGACCAGGAGGGCCTGGAGGCCCTGGCGGCTCGCCTGCCCGTTGCCCTCGATGAATCGCTGCAGCGTTTTCCCGCCCTGCGCAGCCGCTGGCAGGGTTGGCAGGTGCGTCGTCCGAGCCAGGAGGGGGATCCCCGGCCGCTGCTGGCCGAGCTGGAGCGGGGCGTGCCGCGAAGGATGCTCAGCACCGGCTTTGAAACGGGCATCGGCCGTCGCTGGTTGCACCATCTGGCGGCCCTGCAGGCCCAGGGACCCACGCCGGCGGCCCCGGGGCTGGCCCCGGGCTGGCAGCCGACAGGACCCCTTTTCGCGCCGGATCCCTTGGTGGCCTGGGCCAGTCTGGCGGTGGCGGCGGAGGGGGAACCTTGAGCGCACCGACCTGGAGCGCACCAAGCTGGAGCTCACTCACCTGGTTGCCCGAGGGGCCGCCCGAACTCCAGGAAGCGACCTTGACGGCGACCTGGCGGGTGGGCGGGCTGGTGGCCCTGGCGGCCGCCAGCGAGCGCCGGCAGTTGGAGGCCGCCCTGGCGGCGCTGCCGCCGGGCGCTCTGGCGGGGGGGCTCGCGGGCTACGGGGCCGGGGTGCTGGTGGGCAGCGGTGGCAGCACGGGCGGCCGCCGCTGGTGTGTGCAGCCCCTGCGCCATCTGGAGGCCTCCGCTGCGGCCACCGCTGCCTGGCTGCGCGAGCAGGGGATCGATCCGGCCCGATGCCTGCATCTCGATCCCCTGCCGCTGCATCACGTCAGTGGTCTGATGCCGCTGGTGCGGACTCGTTGCTGGGGGGCGGCCCTGCGGCGGCTGCCGCCGGAGCTGCTGCGGCAGCCGGCGGCCCTGGCAGAGACCTGTCCCCTGCCGCAGGACAAATCGGTGCTGCTCTCGCTGGTGCCCACCCAGCTGCGGCGCCTGCTGGCCTGTGCGGCGGCGACCGACTGGCTGCGCCGCTGTGCCGTGATCTGGGTGGGGGGGGCGGCGCTGCCGGCTGACCTGGCCAGCGAGGCCCGCCTGCAGGGGCTACCCCTGGCGCCCTGCTACGGCGCCACCGAGACGGCGGCCATGGTCTGTGCCCTGCCACCGGCCAGGTTCCTGGCGGGGGAGGAGGGATGCGGCCCGCCGCTGAACGATGTGGAGTTGCGGCTGGATGGCGCCACGGGGGCGGTGGAGGTGCGCACGGCGCGGCTGAGTCCGGGCTGGCTGGCTGGGGCCGAAGGGGTGAGCCCCCTGCTGCCGGAGCCGGGCGGCTGGTGGCGCAGCGGCGATGCCGGCCGTCTGGAGGGCGGTGGGCTGGTGGTGGTCGGTCGGCTGGACGGCGCTATTCATAGCGGCGGCGAAACCGTGTTTCCTGAACAGCTGGAGCAACGGCTGCAGCGGCAGGCCATCGCCGCGGGGCTGCCGCTGCGGGCGGTATTGCTGCTGGCGGAGGCCGATCCGGAATGGGGGGAGCGACTGGTGGCCCTGGTGCGTCCCGAAGAGGCTGCGGCGGCAGAGGCCTCCGGCTTGCTGCAGGCCCTTGCGGGGCTCACGGCCGCCTGGCTGCCGGCGGAGCGCCCCCGCCGCTGGTTGCCCTGCCCGGCCCTGGAGCCCAGTGCCGCCGGCAAATGGGAGCGAGGGGTCTGGCGCCGCTGGCTCCGGGAAAGCGGCGGCGAGCAAAGGACGGTGAATTGGTCCTGAGGCGCTCACTGCCTACCCGGTTCCGCCCATACACGCCTCGATTGATATGGGCGATGGTGTGGTTGGAGTTCACATCACAGGCAGGGGGTGAACAGCGTGGGTGGTACTCGCCTTGTTTTGTCCGGTGACATCGAAGATAAAAGGATATCCTTTCGAAGTGCAGTTGCCTGATGGATATGCCGTGAGCGGGGTTGTCCTGTCCGATCAGCTGAAGATACCTGGCACTCGTGTAATTCACTAACACGCCACTCGAGCGCTGGGCTGGGATCTATGCTGCTGAGATGCTTCTCCTTTTCCCATTATGACCAGCACAGAAAACCCGAGGCCACCGTTTCCACCTTTCGACGCTGAGACTGCAGCCAAGAAAGTTCGTCTGGCGGAAGACGCATGGAACACACGCAACCCAGAGACAGTCTCGCTCGCTTACACGCCCGACAGCACTTGGCGCAACCGCTCGGAGTGCCTTTCAGGCCGTCCGGCCATCGTTGAGTTTCTGACCCGCAAGTGGAATAGGGAGCTCGATTATCGCCTCATCAAAGAGCTATGGGCTTTTCGCGACAACCGCATTGCCGTGCGCTTTGCTTACGAGTGGCATGACGATTCGGGTCACTGGTTTCGTTCCTACGGCAACGAGAATTGGGAGTTCGACGACCATGGCTTCATGCGGCGACGCATTGCCAGCATCAATGACCTCCCAATCCAAGCCAGCGACCGAAAGTATCATTGGCCTCTCGGTCGACGTCCCGATGACCATCCTTCTCTTTCTGACCTCGGTCTGTGATGCAGATTGACCTAGCGACTAAGCCTTTGTCGCTCACTCAGTCGACGAAGCGCCGGTAGAGCCAGCGAACGAAGCCGCCGACCACGGGCACCGGTTCGAAGGTGGGGCCAACGAAATCGAAGTAGTCGCGATGGTCGATGATCTTGCCTTCGCTGTTGAAGCGCAGGCGGGTGGTGCCGGGATAGACGAATTCGATTCCCTTGATCTTCAGCCCCATCTCCCATTCCACGAAGGCGGTGTTGCCGTCGATGGCGATCGCGCCGGGCGTCAGGTAGGTGTCATCGCAGCGCTTCAGCAGCCCTTCCTGTGCCGCCAGGAACGCGGCGATCCCCTGCCGCTCCTGGGTGGGGTCCTGGAAGTGGACGTCGTCGACATAAAGGGCGCGCCACTGGGCTTCACTGGGGGCCGGAGCGCCGTAGGGCTTGCTGAACAGGGAGCGCAGGCTGGCGATGTCCACGGGGGAACCAGGGCGAGGCAGTGCAGGCTAGGGCTCGCTCGAGGCCTCCAGCCAGCGCCGGATCCCTTCCGGCAGGCCGCAGCGCTGGCGCCGCTCGGGATCGATCGCCAGATGGCGCGTCAGCCCCTGGGCCGCCAGGTCGTCGTGGCGGTGGAACCGGTAGGTCACCTCGAATCCCTCCGCTCCGATCGGGCGTGGCTCCAGGCCGATCCGCAGCGGATCACCCACCACTAGCGGCCGCCGGAAGTCGGCCTGGCAGTGCACGATCGGCAGGGCCACCGCCGGGGAGCTGCCGGAGGAGGCCGGTCTCGGGAAGATCAACTCAGCCGGTAGACCGAAACGCTCGAGGCTCTCCTCATAGGCCTCATGGCACCAGCGCAGCAGCTGGTGGAAGTGCAGAACCCCCGCGGCATCGGTTTCGCCGAAGCGCACGGTGCGGCAGAGCAGCAGCCAGTCGTCGGGACGCATCGCTGCGGGGGCCGGGTGGATGGAGTGGTGGATCAGCGATCCACCGAGCCCATGATCACGTCGATCGAGCCGAGGATCGCCATGATGTCGGCCACCTTGGCCCCCTTGAGGATGTGGGGCAGGATCTGCAGGTTGTTGAGGTCGGCGGCGCGGATCTTGAAGCGCCAGGGGGTGACATCGTCGTTGCCCTGAAGGAAGACCCCGATCTCCCCCTTGCCGGATTCCAGCCGTGTGTAGAGCTCACCGGAAGGGATCTTGAAGGTGGGCGCCACTTTCTTGGCCACGTATTGGTAATCGAAGCCGAACCATTCACTGCCTTTGCCCTCGGCCAGGCGGCGGGCCTCCAGGTTTTCGGTGGGACCACCGGGAATCATCCGGATGGCCTGGCGCAGGATCTTCAGCGATTCGCGCATCTCCTGGATCCGCACCCGGTAGCGGGCGAAGCAGTCTCCTTCCTTCGTCCAGGCCACGTTCCAGTCGAAGTCGTCGTAGCACTCGTAGTGATCCACCTTGCGCAGGTCCCAGGGCACACCGGAGGCGCGCAACATCGGTCCGGAGAGACTCCAGTTGATCGCCTGGTCGCGGCTGATCGTGCCCAGGCCTTCGATCCGTTTGCGGAAGATCGGGTTGTTGGTGATCAGCTTTTCGTATTCGTCGATCTTGGGGCCGAACCAGTCGCAGAAGTCTTCGCATTTCTCGAGCCAGCCATAGGGCAGATCCACCGCTACACCGCCGATGCGGAAGTAGTTGTTGTTGATCAGTCGTTGGCCCGTGGCGGCTTCCCAGAGGTCGTAGATCATCTCCCGTTCACGGAAGATGTAGAAGAAGGGCGTCTGGGCTCCCACGTCCGCCAGAAAGGGGCCCAGCCACAGGAGATGGTTGGCGATGCGATTCAGCTCCAGCATCAGCACCCGGATGTAGCTGGCCCGCTTCGGCACCGGAATATCGGCCAGCCGTTCGGGTGCATTCACCACGATCGCCTCGTAGAACATGCCGGCCGCATAGTCCATGCGGCTCACATACGGCACGAACATCACGTTCGTGCGGTTCTCGGCGATCTTCTCCATGCCGCGGTGCAGATAGCCGATCACCGGCTCGCAATCCACCACGTCCTCGCCGTCGAGGGTCACCACCAGCCGCAGCACCCCGTGCATCGAAGGGTGATGGGGGCCGAAGTTGACCACCATCGGCTCGGTACGGGTTTCCAGTTGGGTCATGGGCCCTGAGCGGTGGCGGTGGCGGGATATTAGGAAGCTAGAGCTCGCGCAATGGTGGTGGGGGGAAAGCCGCCGCTTCGGTAGGAAGGAGCCCATGGAGAGCTCCCCTGCCGCATCGGATTCCGCAGCCCCGTTTGAGCACCGGCCCGTGCTGGCCGAGGCGGTGCTGGCGGGTCTGGCCCCCCTGGCCGAGCTGCTGGCGCAGCATCCCGCCGGCGGCCTGCTGATCGATTGCACCCTCGGCGGCGGCGGCCACAGCGCCCTGTTGCTGGAGGCCCACCCGCGCCTGCGCCTGATCGGTCTCGATCAGGACCCTTCGGCGCGAGCCGCCGCCGCCGAACGCCTGGCGCCCTTCGGCGACCGGGCGACGATCGTGGCCACCAACTTCGCCGATTACTCCCCCAGCGAGCCTGCCCTGGCGGTGCTGGCCGACCTGGGGGTGAGCAGCCCCCAGCTGGATGTGGCCCAGCGGGGCTTCAGTTTCCGCCATGACGGCCCGCTCGACATGCGCATGAACCCAGGGGCCGGCGAGACGGCGGCCCAGCTGATCGAGCGCCTCGAGGAGGGGGAGCTGGCGGATCTGATCTACGCCTTCGGCGAGGAGCGGTTGTCGCGCCGCATCGCCCGCCGCATCAAGCAGCAGCTGGCGGAGCAGGGGCCCTTCAGCGGCACGGCCGGCCTGGCCTACGCGATCGCGGGCTGCTACCCGCCCAAGGCCCGCCATGGTCGTATTCATCCGGCGACCCGCACCTTTCAGGCCCTGCGGATCGCCGTCAACGACGAACTGGGCGCTCTCGATCGGTTGCTGCAGCACGCCCCCGAATGGCTGCTCCCTGGCGGCATGCTGGCGGTGATCAGCTTCCATTCGCTGGAGGACCGCCGCGTCAAGACGGCCTTCCTCAGCGATGAACGGCTGCAGCGCCTCACCCGCAAACCGCTGGTGGCCGATGCGGCCGAGCAGGAGCTCAACCCCCGCAGCCGCTCCGCCAAGCTGCGCGTGGCATTGCGCCGATCGACCCTCAGCGGACTCTGAGGCGAGCCCACCGTGCCAAGAGGGGACTGTGCAAAAGGGGACTGTGCAAAAGGGGACTGGACGAAAGCAAAGGACTTGAACAGAGTGAATCCCTCTTCCGGCTTCGGCCTCGTCGTCCATGGGCCTGCTGGCCGCACTCTCCCTGCCCGTGCCCTCCCTGCCGGATCTGGCTCTCCCCGCTGGGGCCCGTGGCGATCTGCTGTGGTGGGCGGCGTTTCTGATCCAGTGCTGTGCCATCCCCGGCACCCTGTTGCCGGTGCTGCCGGGGCTGGCCCTGCTGCCGCTGGGAGCCCTGGTGTGGATCTGGGCCGTGGGCTGGACCGCCGGCTGGCCCGTCCTGGCGCTCGCCGGGCTGATCATGGTGCTGGGCTGGGGCGCCGATGCCCTCGGCCTGGTGCTCGGCGCCGCCCGCATGCAGGCCACCCGCTGGGCCTACATCGGCTCCGGCATCGGCCTGCTGGTGGGTCTGCTCGGCCTGCTGCCGGCTCTGCCGGTGGGTGGGCCGTTGGTGGGGGCCATGGTGGGGCCGTTGGCCGGCGCTTCGCTGGGCGAATGGTTGACGGCGCCACAAGCCCTGGGCTGGCTGGGGCTGGAGCGGCTCAAACGCTCGTTGCTGGTGGGCCTGGCGGTGGTGGCCGGCATGCTGGTCAGCCGCCTGGCCCAGTGCCTGCTCGCCGTGGTGGGGGTGATCGGTTTCGTGCTGCTCAGCCGGGCCGTGCCTGGTTGAGGGCAACAGAGCCTGGGGCGAGATCTCGCTGGCTCAGGCCGGTGCGATCCTCCCGGCCGAAGATCTGTCGATAGGCCGCCGTGGAGATGCAGCTGGCCAGGGGCAGCATCGGCAGGATTCCCACCAGGCATGCCATCGCCCCGGCCAGCAGCAGCAGCCCTTCGAGCAGGTGCAGCACCAGCACCCTGCCCCACTGACGATCCACGCCCTGCCGCCCCTGCACCAGGGTGTTCCAGGGGCCCGGGCCCCGCAGCAGAGCGATCTGGGCCAGGAAACTCTGGCTCACGGCCAGGTAGGTGGTGACGGCGGCAGCGAGCAACAGGCTGATCGCTGTGGTGCTGGAGATGGCCGGATCCGGGGTGCGACCACTGGCAGTGGCACTGGCCAGTTCCTTGAGGATCGGCTCCACCAGCGGGCGCAGCGGCAGGAAAAGCAGCCCCAGCAGCAGGGAAAACAGCAACGTGGCCAGAAACAGGCGCCCCACAGCAGGGCCATCCCAGCGCAGGAACGTGAGCAGGCCGGGCCGTCCCCCTTCGAGGGCGCACCAGGCGCCGCGCACCAGGCCGGTGACTCCCCAGACCTGGATCAGCAGCGTGGCCAGGCTGCCGAGCAGGCCCAGCGGCCCGGAATCCTGCAGCCTCGAGGCGATCGCCTGCAGACCCAGCAGCAGCAGGGCGAAGGCCATGAAGGGCCATGGCGCCCGTCGGAAGGCCCGCCAGCCCTCCTGCACAGCCAGGCCGATCTGCAGCCGCTGCGGCGTGGGGGAAACGGGGAACGGAACCATCGCAGCGGTGGCCTGATGGCCAGAACCTAGGCAGGACAACGGAGTTCCGCCACCGCTGCCGCCACGGCGTCGATCGCCGCATCGATCTCTGCCGGCCCGGTGCTCCGCCCCAGCCCGAAGCGGATGGAGGCGGCGGCCTCGCTGCGACTGCGGCCGAGGGCGGCGAGCACATGGGAGGGACTGCCCTGGCTGCAGGCCGAACCGCTGCTCACGGCCAGGCTGCGGCGGAGCAGCCGGTGCAGCCGCTGGCCATCGACGCCGCCGATGCAGACATTGAGGTTGTGGGCCAGGCGCTGCTCGGGATGGCCGTTGCGACGCAGGTCGCCGAGGGCGGCGAGGCCCTGCCAGAGCCGTTGGCTGAGGGCCCCCAGTCGCTGCCGGCGGGATTCGCTGTCGGCCAGGGCCAGATCCACCGCTTCCCCCAGCCCCACGATCAAGGGCACGGCCAGCGTGCCGGCCCGCAGGCCCCCCTCCTGGCCGCCGCCATGGAGCTGGGGCGCCAGGGGGACCTCCGGACGCTTCACCAGGGCCCCGATTCCCTTGGGTCCGTAGAGCTTGTGGCCGCTGAGGCTGAGCAGGTCGATGCCGAGCGGCTCCATGGCGAGGGGGATGTGGCCCACGGCCTGGGCGGCGTCGCAATGGAACAGCACCCCCCGGGCCCGGCAGAGGGCACCGATGGGTGCCAGGGGTTGCAGCACCCCGATTTCGTTGTTGGCCGCCATCACCGACACCAGCAAGGTGTCGTCGTCCAGGGCGGCCTCCAGCGCTGCCGGATCCAGCAGCCCTTCGGCGTCCACCGGCAGCAGCTGCACGGGAAAGCCCTGGCGCTGGAGCCAGGCCAGCGGATCGAGCACGGCCCGGTGCTCCGTGACCACGCTCACGATTCTGCGGCGGGGGTTGCCCCGCGCCAGGGCCGCTTCCGCCACCCCTTTGAGGGCCAGGTTGTTGGCCTCGGTGGCCCCGCTGGTGAAGATCACCTGCTCGGCCGCCGCGCCCACGGCCCTGGCCAGCCGGCCGCGGGCCCTCTCCACGGCGGCGGCGGCCTCGAGACCCGGCCGGTGGTTGCGGCTGGCCGGATTGGCGAAGGTCTGCGTCCACCAGGGCGCCATCGCCGCCACCACGGCCGGATCGCAGGGCGTGGTGGCGTTGTGGTCGAGATAGGCCAGCATGGCCCCATGCTGACAACTGCCTGGCGCCCTGCGGCGACGCTTCTGTTGCTGGGTGCCGTTCTGGCCCCCTCCACCCCGGCGGCGCCCCTGCCCCCGGCTGCCGCCCCTTCCTCGTCCGCCGCCCCGACCCCTGCGAAAGCGGCGATTCCTGAGGATGGTGCCGAGCCCGGCCCGCCCCGGCCCGCCGATCTGGTGGTGTTGCAGGAAAGGATCGGCCACCAGGGCAAGGAGACGATCGGGGTGTTCGGTGCAGTGGCCGATGCGGTGCAGCCCGGCCTCTGGCGGGTGCAGCTCTGGACCCAGACCTCTGACCGGGTCACGATCGCCACCGATATTGTTCGTTGCAGCCCCACGGCGCCGATGCGGGTCACCGGCGATGAGCGCCATCTGTTCGTGCGCCAGCTCAATCCCGGCGGGCTGATCACGCGGGCCAACCGGCTCGATCACCTGATCTGGTGGGCCGTCTGCCAGCCGGCCCAGGCGGGTCGCGACCCCGCCACCCTTACCGGTGTGGCCCGACAGCTGGGCTACAGCGGTCAGTTGCAGGAGCGGGAGGAGGTGCTTCCGGCTCCGCGTCGATAGATTCGGGCCATGGCCAACTCCACCGCCGCCGGCAGTGCCGGCACCCCCGAACTCGATCCCGAACCCGGCGCCGAGGCAGGTGCCCTCTCCTCCGCACCGGAGGAGCAGGCCCCACGGCCTCCCGTGCGCCTGCTCCTGGTGGACGACGAGCCGGGCCTGCGCACCGCCGTTCGCGCCTACCTGGAAGATGAGGGCTTCGCAGTCACCACCGCCAACGACGGCGAGGAGGGCTGGACCGTGGCCCAGGAGCTGCTGCCCGATGTGGTCATCACCGACGTGATGATGCCCCGCTGCGATGGCTATGGATTGCTCAAGCGTCTGCGGGCCGACGAACGGCTCGGCGGCACCCCCGTGATCTTCCTCACGGCCAAGGGCATGACCTCCGACCGCATCGCCGGGTTCCAGGCCGGGGCCGACGACTACATCCCCAAGCCCTTCGATCCCGATGAGCTGGTGGCCCGGGTCAACAACGTCGTGCGACGCCAGGAGCGGCTGCTGGCGGAGGCGGCCCGCTTCGCCGATGCCGACATCGGCGCCATGGCCAAGCAGATCACCGAGATCCGCTCGATGCTGGGCACAGGCGGTGCCAAGAAGAGCGCACCGGAGGTGAAGCTCGACTTCACGCCACGCGAGGCCAGCGTGCTGCAGCTGGTGGCCGAGGGAATGATGAACAAGGAGATCGCCCGGCGTCTCGAGACCTCGATCCGCAACGTCGAGAAGTACGTGAGCCGCCTGTTCATCAAGACCGGCACCTCCAGCCGCACCGAACTGGTGCGCTACGCCCTCGAACACGGGCTTGTCGACTGACGCGGGCGGGCCGGCGGGCTGGCTGCCGGCCGCCCTCAACCAGGGCTGGACCTACCGCGACCGGATCGGGCCTGCGGCAGCCGCTCTTTCGGCGCTCGATTACTACGCCACGCACCATCCCCATTCCGATCGCCAGGAATGGGGGGGGCGTCTGCAGGCCGGCGAGATCACCAGAAATGGCCTCCGGCTGGAGGCCGATCAGATTCTCGCGGCCGGCGATCGGCTCGCCTGGCGGCGTCCCCCCTGGCTGGAGCCGGCGGTGCCTTCGTCGTGGCGGCTGGTTTACGACGACGATGATCTGCACGTGATCGACAAGCCAGCGGGGCTGCCGGTGATGCCGGCGGGCGGGTTTCTCGAGCACACGTTGCTGCGGATGCTGGAGCGGGCCGTGGCGCCCCCCCCGCGGCCCGTGCATCGGCTGGGTCGCTTCACCACCGGCCTGCTGGTCTGCGCCCGCCAGGCTTCCACCCGGGCCTGGCTCAGTGCCCAGCTGCGGGAGGGCAGCAGCGCCCTCGCCTCGGGATGCCGCAAGGTGTATCGGGCCCTGGTGGTGCCGGGGGTCGTGGTCGGCGCCATCGGCGAGCCCCTGCAGCTCACCACCCCGATCGGCCGGCTGCCCCACCCCCTGCTGGGCTCGATCTGGACGGCTGCCGCCGATGGGCTGCCGGCCCGCAGCAGCCTCACCCTGCTCGAGCGCCGCGCCGAGGCCGATCTGGTGGAGGTGGAGATCGCCACCGGTCGGCCCCACCAGATCCGGATCCATTGCGCCGCCCTGGGCGCTCCCCTGCTCGGGGACCCGCTCTATCTCCCCGGGGGTGGCGTGCGGACCACCGTGCTGCCGGGAGAAGGGGGCTACCGACTCCATGCCCATCGGCTGGAACTGCGGCGTCCGGATGGGTCGTCGCTGCTGCTGGCAGCGGAGGCAGCGGCAGCGCTGCGGCGTTCGGGCGAAGCGTGAGGTGCGCGGGGGACCGGCGCACGAGGGAGTGGGTCTTCGGAAAATTTGTACCTAGGTTGAGGTTGAGGACGTGGACTGCTTCCGCGCTCTCGAAAGCCGCCTGGATTGCTCCTGTGCCTCCTGGATCCTTCCCTTCCGAATCCGATTCCTCCTCGCAGGCCCAGAGCTGCCCGGTTCCCCAGGCCTGCCTGGCGGAACGGGCGCTTGATGTGGCCAGGGAGCACTGGCGTGAAAACTGGGTGGAGCGACGCGCGCAGGAGCGCTATCCCCTCGGTATTCCCTTCTCCGGCGTGCTTCTGCTCGACAGTGGCCGTTGCCCGCCGATGCCGGTGGATCTGGTGGACCTCAGCTTCGGTGGTGCCTGCCTGCTGATGAGTTCGATCGTCAACCTGCAGCGCGGTGAGGTGGGAGAGCTGCGTTCCCGCGACCTTTCCAGCCAGCAACCCGACGGGGTGATCAGCCGCCGGGTGTGGGTGTGCTGGGAGGAGGCCCGCGACTGGATCACCGCCGTGGGCGTGGCGTTCGAACACCCGCTTGAGGTGCTGCCGGCCACCGTCGAGGCCTGAGCTCAGGCCCTCTCGAAGGCGATCAAGCGGGAGAAATAGAACGGTGCCTGATTGAGGCTGCGGCGCACCGGCCGGAATCCGGCTTCGGCGGCGGCGGCCACGATCCCTGTTTCCCGCAGCGTGTAGGCCCGGGTGGTCTTGCTGGGCCCCGGGAACAGCTGGCCGATCTGCTTCAGCACCGCCAGCAGGGGCGTATAAGGCGCGAAGCTCACGATCAGATGGTGTTCCGCCATGGCCGCCAGGTGGCGCACCATCTCCTCGGCGGCCTCCTGGGGGTAGTGGATGAACACATCCAGGCAGATCACGGTGTCGAAGCGGCCTTGCAGGCTCTCGAGGTCGGAGGCGGTGAACTGGATGCGGCCGGCGGGGATGCCGGCGGCCTCGCTGCGGCGCCGGGCCTCGTTCACCATCGCTTCGGAAAGATCGCTGGCGGCCACCGAACCGGCGCCCAGCTGCGCCAGGGGCAGGCTGAGGCTGCCCACGCCGCAGCCCGCATCGCAGAAGCTGCGCTGCGCCAGATTGCCCTGCTCCTCGAGCCAGCGCAGCACCTCATCCACCGTCTTCTGGTGTCCGAGGCGGATGTTGCGCTGCACCTTGTTGACGTCCTCGCTGTCGCTGTAGATGCGGTTCCAGCGATCGAAGCCCGTGCTTTCGAAGTAGGCCTGCACCTCGGCTTTCTCGGCGGCCTTGGCCTCCTGCAGGGTCGGCGGCAGCTCGGTGGGCATCGGGGAGGGGCAGGCGGCGGACGGCGCGGATCCTAGGCAGTGGCGGCGGTGCGGGCTGCCCGTTGCCACTGCAATCCCTGCGGCCCTTCGCTCCAGCGCAGGGTGTGGGCCAGGGGACGACCCAGCAGCAATCGTTCCAGCGGGGCCCGTTGCCCCAGCACCCGTCGCGGCACCAGGGTGGCGGCGGCGATCGCCCAGGCCGGCCGACCACTCCAGCCGGCCAGCCGTCGCACCCCTTCCAGCAGCGGCAGCGTCACCCCGGCCAGGGTGCCGTCCTCCAGCCGGCAGCTGCCGTCCTGCACGATCAGCAGCCGTTCATCCCAGCGGTGGGCCCCTTCCCCCAGGCCATAGGGCGCCAGGGCATCGCTGACGATCACCACCTGCTCCGGCGCCAGCCGCTGCAGCAGCACCGCCATCGACGGCGCCACATGCACGCCATCGGCGATCAGGCCGAGGGCCACCCCTCCCTTCAGCACGGCGGCGGCCAGCGGTCCCGGCGCCCGGTGCTGCAGGGGCGCCATGGCATTGAAGGCATGGGTGACCATGCCCACCCCTGCCGCGAAGGCCTGCTCGGCCTCACCTTCCGTGGCGGTGCTGTGGCCCAGGCTCACCAGCACGCCGCGCTGCCGCAGGGCGGCGATCACCTCGCTGGCCCCCTCCAGCTCCGGCGCCAGTGTCATCAGGGCGATGTCGGCTTCCGGACCGCCCTGGAAACCCGCCAGCCGTTCCTCCAGGGCGGCGAGGCCGGGGGGGCAGAGGTGGGCCAGGGGATGGGCGCCCCGCCGTTCCGGTGCCAGGAAGGGACCCTCCAGATGGGCCCCCAGCAAGCGGCACCGTTGGGGGCGGTGCCGCTGCCGCGCTTCCGCCAGCACGGTGAGGGCCTCGCGCAGCGGCCCCACGCCGCAGGTCACCAGGGTGGGGCAGATCGCCTCCACCCCATCGCGCCACAGCAGATCCAGCAACGCCTCCAGCTGCGGCAGGTCGGCGGCGGTGAGTTCGGGGAAGGCCAGGCCGAGGCCACCATTGATCTGCAGGTCCACCCCCGGGGGGCTGAGCCAGTCGCCCTGCCAGTCCTCCCCGGCGGCGGTGCTGCCGGCCGGGATCGGCTCCACGGCGGCGATCCGCTCTTCCCCGTCGATGCCGATCCGCCAACGGCGGCCGGCCCGGTGGCTGCAGACCGTGGCTTCGGCCAGGCGGACATTGCTCAGCCAGTGCATGGGGGGATCGACGGGCGGGAGAATGCCATCCTCGCCGCCCTCCCCCCTTGGCCTCCGATCCCGTCCCTCCCCCCCCTTCCACCCCGGTGCGGGTGGCTGTGGTCATGGGCAGCGATTCCGATCTGCCGACGATGCAGCCGGCGGTGGACCTGCTGGCTGGCTTCGGTCTCGCCTGTGAGGTGCGGGTGCTTTCCGCCCATCGCACCCCGCTGGAGATGGTGGAGTTCGCCCGGGGGGCGGCGGCGCGGGGGCTGGCCGTGATCATCGCGGGGGCCGGCGGCGCCGCCCATCTGCCGGGGATGGTGGCCGCGCTCACCACCCTGCCGGTGATCGGGGTGCCGGTGCAGAGCAAGGCGCTTTCCGGGGTGGACTCGCTGCACTCGATCGTGCAGATGCCCGCCGGCATTCCTGTGGCCACGGTGGCGATTGGCAACGGCACCAATGCCGGCCTGCTGGCGGCCCAGATCCTGGCGATTTCCGATCCGGCGCTGGTGGAGGTGCTGCAGGCCTATCGCCAGGGCCTGCATGACCAGGTGGTGGCCAAGGACCGCCTGCTGGTGGAACTGGGCAGCAGCGCCTACCTGGCCCAGATGGCGGCGCCTAAGGTCCGGGCGGTCCCTGCGCCCGCGCCTTGAACCGCACGCTGCCCCTCCGCCGGCTGTTGACGCATGCGTTGCTGCCGGCCCTGCTGGTGTATTCGGCCGCCCTGCTGCTCAGCCGTGCCGGCGGCATCACCGATCCTGAGCTGGTGATCCGGGATCTGGCCCAGACCTGTGGCTATCCCCTCGGCGTGGGCCTGCTCTCCAACCTGGGCTATCTGCTGTGGATGGCCACGGCGGCGATCTGTCTGTTCGTGGCGCTGGCCGGAGGCCAGGAATCGCGGAGCCGGTTGCACCCCCTGCTGCTCAGCGGTGGCTTGTTTTCGCTGCTGCTGTGCCTGGATGACATGTTTCTGCTGCACGACCGCTACATCGGCGCCACTTTTCTCTATCTCCTCTACGCGGTGTTCGCCGTGCTGATCCTGGTGCGTTTTCGCAGCCAGGTGCTCGAGATCGGAGGCGCCCTGTTTGTGATCCCGGTGGCGCTGCTCGGGGGATCGATCCTGCTCGACAAGCTGCAGAATGTGCTTCCCTTCTCCTACAACGAGGTTCAGTTGGTGGAGGAAGGGCTCAAGTTTCTGGGCATTGCCGGCTGGCTGTTCTTCTGGTGGCAGGTTGCCGCCCGGGCCGCCAAGCTGAGAACCTCCGCCTGATCCCAGGCCCCCTACCTCTCTCCGGAACCGATGCTTGAGCGGCTGGTCCTGCCCCCCTGGTTGCGGTTCAGCCTGGCTCTGCCCCTGCTGGTGCTGAACCTCTGGGTCCTGCGGCAGCTGCTGCTGCCCCTGGCTCCCTTCCCGGCCCTGTTCCTCACGGCCGCTCTGATCGCCTTTCTGCTTGATATCCCCAGCCGCTGGCTGGTGGAACGGGGCCTGCCCCGCCCCCTGGCGCTGGTGCTGGTGCTTGGCCTCGGTTTCGGGGCGGTGGTGCTGGCGGTGCTCTGGTTGCTGCCGCGGTTGGTGCAGCAGCTCGATGAACTGATCACCACCCTGCCGGGCTGGCTGTCCCAGGGCGAAACCCTGCTCAGTCAGCTCCAGGACTGGGCCGCCCAGAAGGGGTTGCCCAGCGATTTCGGTGATCTGAGCAGCGACCTGATCACCCGCACCAGCAAGCTCGCCAGCCAGTTCAGCCAGCAGCTGCTGGGCTTGCTCGGCGCCACCGTGGGCATCACGGTCAACACCGCGATCGTGCTGGTGCTCACGGTGTTTCTGCTGCTGGGGGGAGAGAGGATCGCCGCTGGCCTGGCCGCCTGGTTGCCGCCTGGCGTGCGCTCCCTGGTGACCGGCACCCTTTACCGCACGTTTCGGGGCTATTTCGGCGGCCAGGTGGTTCTGGCCCTGATCCTCAGCGGCCTGCAGATGGTGGTGTTCACGCTGCTGGGCATTCCTTACGGCGTGCTGTTCGCCGTGGCGATCGGCTTCACCACCCTGGTGCCCTATGCCAGTGCCCTCACGATCGTGGTCATCAGTGTGCTGCTGGCCCTGGAGGATCCCCGCAAGGGGCTGGAGGTGCTGGCCACCGCGATCAGCGTGGGCCAGGTGGTGGATCAGATCATCCAGCCGCGGCTGATGGGGAGCATCGTGGGTCTCCAGCCTGCCTGGCTGCTGATCAGCCTGCCGATCGGTGCCCGCCTCGGCAGCCTGCTGGGGCTGGGTCAGCTGCTGGGGCTGCTCCTGGCGGTGCCCCTGGCCAGTTGCGGCAAGACGTTCCTCGATGCCTGGGCGATGCGATTGCGGAGCGGCGAGGAACCGATCACCGGCGATGCCATCGCGCCATCGTCGAACTAGGCGGGGCAGCTCCCCCCTGGGGCTGCCGGCATCGCTCTACGGGCCTCAGGCCGCCGCCGGCTGGGGAATGATTCCCCGCTCCTGGAGGAAGCCGATCACCTGCTCCACGCAGCTGTCCAGGCTCTGGCTACCGGTCTCCACCCGCAGCTCGGGGTTCTCCGGGTTTTCGTAGGGACTGGAGATGCCGGTAAACTCCTTGATCTCGCCGGCGCGGGCCTTGGCATACAGCCCCTTGGTGTCCCGCTCTTCGCAGATGCCCAGGTCGGCGGCGCAGAAGATCTCGATGAAGTCGCCCTCCTCCACTAGGGAGCGTGCCCGTTGCCGGTCGGCCTGGAAGGGGGAGACGAAGGCGGTGAGCACCACCACGCCGGCGTCGAGGAACAGCTTGGCCACTTCGCCGATGCGACGGATGTTCTCCTCCCGGTCGGCGTCGGAGAAGCCCAGATCGTTGCAGAGGCCGTGGCGGACGTTGTCGCCATCGAGCACGTAGCAGGCCAGCCCCTGTTCAAACAGGGCCGAGTTCACGGCGTTGGCGAGGCTGCTCTTGCCGGCTCCCGAAAGGCCCGTGAACCAGAGGATGGCGCTGCGGTGCCCGCGCTGGTGGGCCCGTGCCGCCCGGTTCACGCTGGAATGGTGCCAGACGATATTTGTGGCTTTGCCCAGCGTGTTGGTGGGCAGGGAACTGGAGGTCATGGCCGAGTGGCGCACGGGCTTGCGGGCATTCTCCCCTGACGGGAGACTGTTCACAGAAGAGCGTGAACTTCTCAGCCCCCGGCCTGCTTCGGCCGGAAGCCGGCCTGCTCCAGGGTCGTGAGAGCCACCGCCACCTGATCGCCCTGCAGCTCGATCACGCCGTCCTTGTAGGTGCCCCCGGTACCGGCCCGGGCTTTGAGGCCCTTGAGCAGGCTGAGCGCCTCCGGCTCGGGGATCTCCAGGCCCGTGATCGCCGTCACCAGCTTTCCGCCTTTGCCGGCCTTGGTGCGCTGCACCCGCACCCGTTGCTGCGCCTTCGCTGGGGCTGGGGCGGTCGTTTCGGGGCGGGCGGTGCTTTCGGCGTTGCTGAATTCCTGCCAGCCTCCCTTCTTCGCCATGGCTTCCGCCTGCAGCTGCGACGATTCTGGCCGGCCGCCCCGACCTGCCCCAGCGGAGGTTCTTGCGAGGGCTTCCGGCTTCCTAGGCTGCGCGTATTCCCATGTCGTCGCCGGTGACCTCCACCGTTTCTCCCGCCAGCCAGGCCCCGTCGCCCGATCCCACCGAGCTGGACCCTTCGGTGCGGCCCGATGCCCTCGGTCGTTTCGGTCCCTACGGCGGTCAGTACGTGCCCGAAACCCTGATGCCGGCGTTGGCGGAGCTGGAGACGGCCGCGGCCGAGGCCTGGAACGATCCGGAATTCACTGGTCGTCTGGCCCATCTGCTGCGCACCTACGTGGGCCGGCCCACGCCCCTGTACGAGGCGGAGCGCCTCACCGAGCACTACCGCCGTTCGGAAGGGGGGCCGCGCATCTGGCTGAAGCGCGAAGACCTCAATCACACCGGCGCCCACAAGATCAACAATGCCCTCGGCCAGGCCCTGCTGGCGCTGCGCATGGGCAAGAAACGGATCATCGCCGAAACCGGCGCCGGCCAGCATGGCGTCGCCACCGCCACGGTCTGTGCCCGGTTCGGCCTGGAGTGCGTGATCTATATGGGCGCGGAGGACATGCGCCGTCAGGCGCTCAATGTCTTCCGGATGCGGCTGCTGGGGGCCACGGTCGAGCCCGTGACCGCGGGCACCGCCACCCTCAAGGACGCCACCAGTGAAGCGATCCGCGACTGGGTCACCAACGTGGAGACCACCCACTACATCCTGGGGTCCGTGGCCGGGCCCCATCCCTACCCGATGCTGGTGCGCGATTTCCATGCCGTGATCGGCGAGGAGACCCGCCGCCAGTGCCATGAGGCCTTCGGGGGGTTGCCTGATGTGCTGGTGGCCTGCGTCGGGGGAGGCTCCAATGCCATGGGGTTGTTCCATGCCTTCGTGCCCGACCGTTCCGTGCGCATGATCGGGGTGGAGGCCGCCGGAGAAGGGGTGGCCACGGGGCGTCATGCCGCCACGATCACCGAAGGGCGTATCGGGGTGCTGCACGGCGCCATGAGCCTGCTTTTGCAGGATGGCGAAGGTCAGGTGCAGGAAGCCCACTCGATCAGCGCCGGCCTCGACTATCCCGGCGTTGGCCCGGAGCACAGCTACCTGCGCAGCATCGGTCGGGCCGACTATGCCGCCGTCACCGATGAGCAGGCGCTGGATGCCCTGCAGCTGGTGAGCCAGCTGGAAGGAATCATTCCTGCCCTGGAGACCGCCCATGCCTTCGCGGTGCTGGAGACCCTCTGCCCCACCCTGGCCCCCGGCACCGAGGTGGTGATCAATCTTTCCGGTCGGGGCGACAAGGACGTGAACACCGTGGCCGAACGGCTTGGAGATCGGATGGGCGGCTGAACCAGCTTCTGCTTACAAGGGATCTTCTTCCCATTGGAAGCGCGGAAGTTTGGTCAGGGTTTCCTGCATATTGCGGGCCCAGATCTCCATCGAGCGGGTCACCTGACTGTTCTCCTTCTCCAGCTTGAGCCTGCGGGAAACCCGCAGTTCATCGGCCGGCATCAGGGCAATCTCGAAGGGTGGACCCACCGTGAGGTTGGAGCGCCGGGTCACAATCTGGGAGACGAGGCAGAGACGGGCCGCGTCCTCCAGGGAAAGCCCCGTGTGGCCGATGTAATCGAGCGGTGGCTTGCCGTATTTGCTCTCGCCGATCTGTAGAAACGGGGTCTCGGTGGTGGCCATGATCGCGTTCCCCTGGGGGTAGATCAGGTAGAGGCCGTGGCTCTGGCCGGCGATCTGGCCGCCGAGGATGAAACTCACTTCGGCGCTGGCGCCGGTCTGCCGCAGGGTGGGGCCCACCTCCTCCTGCACGGCCACGCTCAGCCTGCCCACGTAATCGGCAGCTTCAAACAAATAGCGGGCGCTGTGCAGGTCGGGTTTGGATCCCGCCACAGGGGGCCTCGGCTCTTCCTGCTCGGCGTGACGATCGAGATCGCGGCGGATGCGGTTGAGTACGGCCTGGGCGGTGGCCAGGTTGCCGGCTGTGAGCAGCACGAACAGCCGATCTTCCGCCGGCTGGAACACATGCATCTTGCTGTACGACGAGATGTAATCCACCCCGGCATTGGTGCGGGAATCGGAGGCGAACACCAGGCCTGCCTCCAGCAGGAAGCCCACGCAGTAGGTCATCAGCTCAGCAGCCTCTCAAGGATCGAAGCCACCGACTGCACCGCTGCCCGGGCCGTGGCATAGGCCATCCGCATCGGGCCCACCAGGGCCACCTGGCCCACGGCGCCATCCTTCGCACGGTACGACGATTGCACCACCGCGCATTGATCCAGGGCCCGGTGCGGGTGTTCGCGGCCGATCCAGATGGCTTCGCCCGCCGAGCTGTCGCTGGCACCCAGCACGCTGCGGGGCCCATGTTCCACCAGCTGGACCAGGGGCAGCAGGGTGGAGGTGCGGCTGAATTCCGGCTGGGCCAGCAATCCGCCCAGGCCTGCGGCCACCACGTCGTCGCCGTCATGGCGGCGCACCTGGGCATGGGTCTCGAGAGCCTGGCGCAGCAGGTCGCCGCTGCACTGCAGTTGGCGGGGCAGCCGGGCCCAGGGGATCGGATCGCCGGGTCGGCTGCGTAATTGCTCGTTGGTCCAGCGCTCCAGGATCGGCAGCTCCTGTTCCGTGCCGCTGGGCAGTCGCAGGTTGAGGCTGGCGGTGAGGGCAGGTGCCTGCACCAGGAACACCAGCAGCCGATCGGAGCTCGCCGCCAGTCGGATCGCCTGCAATTGCGGCCGGGGGCGCGCCGGCCTGCTGATCAGGCTCAGCAGGCCGGTGAGGTCCGCCAGACGACGGGCCAGGTGCAGCAGTAGGTCATCGAGGGCGGCCCATTGCAGGCTGATCCCCGCCAGCTCCCTTTCCAGCTGCAGAGCCGGGGCTCCCGGCGCAGGCAGCAGCCGGTCCACATACAGGCGATATCCCTGCTGGCTGGGGATCCGACCGGCGGAGGGATGGGGCTGGGTGAGCAGTCCCTTCTGTTCCAGGGCCCCCATGGCGGAGCGCACTGTGGCGGGGCTGGCCGGCAGGTGGAAGCGACGCACCAGGGTCTGGCTGCCGACGGGCTCCACCGTGTCGACGTAGTGCCGAACCGTTGCCCGGAGCACCTCCTCTTGACGGCGCGGCAGGGTATCCAAGGCAGGGGGATCGGGGGATGGGAGGGGGAAGGGCCACCGGGACCGGATACCCGTGGAGGATGGTAAGCAGAAACCTCCAGCCGGGGCCGGATCAGTAACGGGGTACCGACGGATCCACCTCCACGCTCCAGGCCTCGATGCCGCCCTGGAGGTTCCAGACGTCGGCATAGCCATGGGTCTGCATCAGCCAGCAGGCGAAATGCCAGCTGCGCACGCCGGCATGGCAGAGCACCACCACGGGAAGGTCGCGCTGGATCCGGCTCTCCACCGCCTCCAGCCACTCCTGCGACCGGCTCAGGGGGAGATGCAACACCGGCAGGGGCAGCCGCGCCAGGGCCAGTTCCTCATCTTCGCGGACATCGACCAGCTGGATCTCCTCCCCCCGCTCTAGCCGCTGCTGGAGATCGCGGGGCTGGATCCGCTGAGGCAGGGGGGGAGAAGGGGCCATGGCGAGCGCGGCTGCGGGGGGGGCGTCAGGATGGGCCCATCCTGCTCAAGGTGCATGAAGCTCCGGCCCTTCCTGGCGGCGCTGCTGGCATTGGTGCTGGTGCTGGTCGGACTCGGCCTGTCCGGCTGGTGGCTGGTGTGGAAAAACAGCCCTCTGCAGCTGGCCCACCGGCCGTTGGTGGTGCCCACCGCAGCCAGGTTCGTGCCCCGCCAGGCCGCCCTCAGTCTCCATCTGTTCAGCGACGGCGAGGAGCCGGTGCGCTATGCCCGGGCGGTGGCCCCCTCCGGCCAGCGGCGCGAGGCGGTGGATGCGATCGAGCGGCTGCGCGACGGCAGTTTCGCCGCCTTCGGCCTCGACTACCGCTCCGAGCTGGCCGGCTGGCTGGCGCCGGACATCACCCTGGCGCTGCTGGATCAGGGCGGCGTGGAGGGCCAGCCTGGCTGGCTGCTGGCACTCACCAGCCGCGATGAGGAAGGGGCCCGCCGCTTTCTGCAGCGTTTCTGGCAGACCCGCAGCCTGGCCGGTGCCGATCTGCAGGTCAGCAGCTACCGGGGCATGGGCCTGATCAGTGGCCGCGGCGCCCTGGTGGGGGAAGACCCCGTGCCGCTGGCCACTGCCCTGGTCCGGGATGACCTGGTGCTGATCGCTTCCGGCCGCGGCGTGCTTGAGCAGGCCCTGGATGTTTCCCAGATCGATGAACTCAATCAGGCGGCCCAGCCGGCCTTCGCGGCCCAGCTGGCCGAGCTGGGGGAGGGGGCGGCCCTGCTGCAGGCCAGGCCGGCAGCGATGCGGCGCTGGCTGGATCTGCCCCTGCCGGAATCACCCGGATCCGATCCCACCCTGCTCACCGCCGTGCTTGAGCCGGAGGGGCGATCGCTGCGGGTGAAGGCAAGGCTCGACCTGCCGGCTCCGCTGCCTGCCGCCAGGGCCAGCGGTCCTGATCAGCGCCAGGCCCTGCTGGAGGGGCTGGTGGGAGAAGCCCGCAGCCTCGCCCTGCTCGAGGATCCTGCCCTCTGGCTGGAGCAGCCCCTGCTGGCCGCCTGGGTTCAGCCGCTGCTGGGCTCCCAGCCCGGCAGCGGTCCGCTGCCGGGCCTGGTGGCGGCGGCGGCGCGGGGATCGCTGCTGGTGGCCGAGGGGCCCCAGGGCTGGTTGCTGGGCAGTGGCTCCGATCAGCCCGACCCTGCCGACTTGGAAGCCCCCCTGGCGGCCGAGGGACTGATTCCGGCCCCGCTCGAGCTCGACGATCGCTCCCTGCTGGTGTGGACGCAGCTCCAGGCCGGCCGCGGCTCCCGGCGCACAGAGGGTCGGGATCAGCTGGAGGCTTCCCTGGCCGGATGGCGCAGCCTGCAGGCCGGTCAGGCCTGGTGGGGCCAGAGCCTGGCCCAGCTGCAGGCGCGCGGTGGCCGCTCGGGCCAGCAACGCCAACACCAGCTCCAGGAGCTGGGCCAGCCCCAGTCCCCCCTGCAGTGGGCCCTGGCCGAAGGCCCCGCCCGTGCCCTGCTGCAGGCCTGGCAGCCGTGGCGGCTGCTCTCCACCCTCGCCGGCGGCGGCCTGGCCGAACCGGTGCAGGGGCTGACGCTGGCGATGGAACCGGAAGGGGCGACCCTGCGGCTCCAGGGCCGGCTCGAGCTGAGCTGAGCGATGCAGAGGGAACTGCTGCTCCTGCGCCATGGCATCGCCGAGGACCTTGATGAGGACCTCGATCCACAGCGGGGTGATGCCAGCAGAGCCCTCTCGCCCCGGGGCAGGGCCCGCACCAGGGCGGTGCTGCAACGGCTGCGGGCCCTCGATCTCACCGCCGACCGCCTGCTCGCCAGCCCGTTGGTACGGGCCCGTCAGACGGCCGAGATCGCTGTGGAGGAGGGGCTGGCTCCCGTGCTGGAGCTGGCTGAGCCCCTGGCGCCCGGAGGAGATCCCCTGCCCCTGATCTCCCTCTGGGCAGGAGCGGGCCACACCCCGGAGCCGGAGGCCCCCCGCCGGCGGCTGCTGCTGGTGGGCCATGAGCCCGACCTCGGCCGGCTGGCGGGCCGGTTGATCGGAGCTCCACCCCAGGCCATCGCGCTGCGCAAGGCCGGCCTGGCGCTGCTGCGGCTGCCCCAGGGTCCTCTGGAGGAGGGCACGGCTTCGCTGCTGCTGCTGCTGCCGCCGAAGGTGCTTCTGATCTGAGCTGCGGCAACCAGTGCTACGGCAGGCGCTGCGGTTCAGCGCGTAGGTTCGTGGTTCCCCCAGAGATCGCCGCAGGAGGAGCCGTTGGAGGACCAGGTGTCAGGCCAGGTGTCAGGCCAGGTGGAAATCCAGCCCCAGCAGTCGATGCCGAAGCAGCAGCCCGCCTCCGATGCCCCGGTCTTCCGGCCGGGCCTGGAAGGGGTGCCCGCCACCCAGTCGGCCATCTGCGACATCGACGGCACCCAGGGCGTGCTCACCTACCGCGGCTATCCGGTGGAGCAGCTGGCGGCCCACAGCAGCTTCCTGGAAACCGCCTACCTGTTGATCTGGGGAGAACTGCCCACGATCTTCCAGCTGCGGGAATTCGAGCAGGACGTGCAGATGCACCGGCGGGTGAGCTTCCGCATCCGGGACATGATGAAGTGCTTCCCGGCCAGCGGCCATCCCATGGACGCCCTGCAGGCCAGTGCGGCTTCGCTGGGACTGTTCTATTCCCGGCGTGCCCTCAACGACCCGGAGTACATCGTGGATGCGGTGGTGCGGCTGATCGCCAAGATCCCCACGATGGTGGCGGCGTTCCAGCTGATCCGGAAGGGCCAGGACCCGATCCAGCCCCGCGACGACCTCCCCTATTCCGCCAACTTTCTCTACATGCTCACCGAGCGGGAGCCGGATCCCCTGGCGGCCCGCATCTTCGATGCCTGCCTGATCCTCCACGCCGAACACAGCCTCAACGCCAGCACCTTCAGTGCCCGCGTCACCGCCAGTACGCTCACCGATCCCTATGCCGTGGTGGCCTCGGCGGTGGGCACCCTGGCCGGCCCCCTGCACGGCGGTGCCAACGAGGATGTGCTCGACATGCTCGACCAGATCGGCAGTGTGGATCGGGTGGAGGCCTGGCTGGATCAGGCGATCGCCCAGAAGCAGAAGATCATGGGCTTCGGCCACCGTGAATATCGCGTCAAGGACCCCAGGGCCGTGATCCTGCAGGGCCTGGCTGAGGAGATGTTCCAGCGCTTCGGCCACGATGAGATGTACGACGTGGCCCGCCGCCTTGAGGAAGTGGCCGCCGACCGTCTCGGTCCCAAGGGCATCTATCCCAATGTGGATTTCTATTCCGGCCTGGTGTACCGGAAGCTCGGCATCCCCCGCGACCTGTTCACCCCGATCTTCGCCATCGCCCGGGTGGCCGGCTGGCTGGCCCACTGGCGCGAGCAGCTGGGGGCCAACCGCATCTACCGACCCACCCAGATCTACACCGGTTCCCAGCAGCGGGGCTGGCTTCCGCTCGAGAGTCGTCCGGTGGCGACCGGGACCGCCTAAGTTGCCTGCCGCTGCGCTGCCATGGTGAACCTGATGGTCGTGAGTCCCGGTCTGGATCTCCAGGCCAGCTTCCTCGAAGCGCTGCAGGGTCTGGGCCTCAGTTCCGGCCTGGCCAGGCTGCTGTGGTTGCCATTGCCGATGGTGATGGTGCTCGTGGCGGCGGTGGTGGGCGTGCTGGTCAACGTCTGGCTGGAGCGGAAGATCTCTGCGGCCGTCCAGCAGCGGATCGGTCCGGAATATGCCGGTGCCCTCGGGGTGCTCCAGCCGATGGCCGATGGCCTGAAGCTGGTGTTCAAGGAAGACATCATCCCGGCTAGGGCCGATGGTCTGCTGTTCACCCTCGGCCCGGTGCTGGTGCTGGTGCCGGTGATTCTTTCCTGGCTGGTGGTGCCCTTCGGTCAGAACCTGCTGATCAGCAACGTGGGGGTGGGAATCTTCCTCTGGATCTCTTTGAGCAGCATCCAGCCGATAGGCCTGCTGATGAGCGGCTACGCCAGCAACAACAAATACTCTCTGCTGGGCGGCCTGCGGGCAGCAGCCCAGTCGATCAGCTACGAGATTCCGCTGGCCCTGGCCGTGCTGGCGATTGTGATGATGAGCAACTCGCTCAGCACCGTCGATATCGTCAACCAGCAGACCGGCGCTGGCATTCTCAGCTGGAACATCTGGCGCCAGCCGGTGGGCTTCGTGATCTTCTGGATCTGTGCCCTGGCTGAATGTGAGCGCCTCCCCTTCGACCTTCCGGAGGCGGAGGAGGAGCTGGTGGCCGGCTACCAGACCGAATATTCGGGCATGAAGTTCGCCCTTTTTTATCTGGGCAGCTACATCAATCTGGTGCTCTCGGCGCTGCTGGTCTCCGTTCTCTATCTGGGGGGCTGGGGCTTTCCGGTGCCTGTCGAGTGGTTGGCCGGTTGGCTCGGGCAGTCGGTGGATGCGCCGCTCGTGCAGTTGATCACCGGCAGCCTCGGGATCGTGATGACGGTGCTCAAGGCCTATCTGCTGGTCTTCTTCGCCATCCTGCTGCGCTGGACGGTGCCGCGGGTGCGGATCGACCAGTTGCTCGATCTGGGCTGGAAGTTCCTGCTGCCGGTCGCTCTCGTCAACCTGCTGGTCACCGCTGCCCTCAAGCTGGCCTTCCCGATGGCTTTCGGAGGCTGATTCCCGGCCCATTCCGGCCCGGAGAGGGCCATCATGGTTCGACTCCCGTTCCCCCAGCGTTCTCCCTCCATGTTCGGGTTCCTCAGGAAAGTCGGCGCTTACACCCAGGACGCCGTGGGTGCCGCCAAATACATCAGTCAGGGTCTGGGGGTCACCTTTGATCACCTGCGCCGCCGGCCGATCACGGTGCAGTACCCCTACGAGAAGCTGATTCCCTCCGAGCGCTACCGGGGCAGGATTCACTACGAGTTCGACAAGTGCATCGCCTGTGAGGTGTGTGTTCGTGTCTGCCCGATCAATCTTCCTGTGGTCGACTGGGTGATGAACAAGGCCACCAAGAAGAAGGAGCTCCGCAACTACTCGATCGATTTCGGGGTCTGCATCTTCTGTGGCAACTGCGTCGAGTACTGCCCCACCAACTGCCTCTCGATGACCGAGGAGTACGAGCTGGCGGCCTTTGATCGCCACAGCCTCAACTTCGACAACGTGGCGCTGGGCCGGTTGCCCACCAGCGTGACCACCGACCCCGCCGTGTTCGCCCTGCGGGAACTGGCCTACCTGCCTAAAGGGCAAGTCGAACCCCACGGCGTGCCCGCCACGGCTCCCCGGGCAGGCAAACTTCCCGAGCAGGTGCTTGAGGGCCTGTCCTCTTCGGCCTCCAGCGGAGACAACGCCTGATGACGATCGCGTCCACCACCCAGCAGATCTGCTTTTTCGTTCTTTCCACCACCCTCGTGCTGGGGTCTCTCGGGGTGGTGCTGCTTCCCAACATCGTCTACTCCGCCTTCCTGCTCGGGGGGGTGTTCCTTTCGGTGGCGGGTCTTTATCTGCTGCTCAATGCCAGTTTCGTGGCTGCCGCCCAGGTGCTGGTCTACGTCGGAGCGGTGAATGTGCTGATCCTGTTCGCGATCATGCTCGTGAACAAGAAGGAGACCCTTGCGGCCGTCCCCGGCCTGCCGCTGCGCCGCGTGCTTTCCGGAGCCGTCTGTGCCGGCCTGTTCGTGCTGCTGTTGCGCGTCGCCTTCACCACCGAGTGGGCCGTGCCCGGGCCGCTGCCGGTGGGAGAGGAGGCCACGATCCGGATCGGTGAGCATCTCTTCAGCGACTATCTACTCCCCTTTGAACTCGCTTCGGTGCTGCTGCTGATGGCGATGATCGGTGCGATCGTGCTGGCTCGTCGTGATGTGTTCAGCAGCGACGTGATCACCGGCGAGCCTGTGGATCAGGGCCTGATCGAGAAGAGCCGCACCCCCCTGCTGATCGAGAAACCCCTCCAGGAGAGCACCCCATGAACCCCGAGCTCACCAGTGCCATTCCCCTTCAGGCTTATCTCGCCGTGGCCGCCGTGCTCTTCTGCACCGGCGTCTGGGGACTGATCAACAGCCGCAATGCCGTACGGGTGTTGATGAGCATCGAGCTGATGCTCAATGCGGTCAACATCAACCTGATGGCCTTTTCCAGCTACATCGATGGCCAGCTGATCCGGGGCCAGGTGTTTGCCATCTTCGTGATCACGGTGGCTGCGGCTGAGGCGGCCGTGGGTCTGGCGATCCTCCTCTCCTTGTATCGCAACCGCGAGACCGTGGATATGGAGCGCTTCAACCTGCTGCGCTGGTAGGCGCCGTATGCGGCTGCAGCGGGTCTGGCTGATCGTGCGCAGCGGCAGCCTGGTGGCCGAGCGGGAGGCCCGTCGCTGCGCAGAGGATCTCCGGGCCGCTGGCATCCACGTCACCGTGGCCGCCAGCGGCCTTTCCGCCAATCCGTTCCCCGGTCTGCTGGCCACCGAGTCGGCGCTGCCGGATCTGGCGGTGGTGCTCGGAGGCGACGGCACGGTGCTGGGGGCGGCGCGCCACCTTGCTCCCCACAACGTGCCGATTCTCAGCTTCAACGTGGGTGGTCATCTCGGCTTCCTCACCCAGGAAAGGGGGCTGTTGCAGCTCGGTGCGGAGGACAGCCTCTGGCAGCGGTTGCGCGACGATCGCTTCGCCCTGGAGCGCCGGATGATGCTGGAGGCCAGGATCGACCGCGGCGATGGAGTGCCACTTGCGGGCGAGGGAAGCGAGGGCCATGGGGACGGCCCCCATGGGGCTCTCAACGACTTCTATTTCCGTCCCTGTCTTGATGAGGTTTCCCCCACCTGTCTGCTCGAGCTCGAGATCGATGGGGAGGTGGTGGACCAGTACCGCGGGGATGGCCTGATCATCGCCACCCCCACCGGTTCCACCGGGTACGCGATGGCAGCCGGAGGGCCGATTCTCCATCCCGGCATCGAGGCGATCGTCGTCAATCCGATCTGTCCGATGAGTCTTTCGAGCCGGGCCGTGGTGGTGCCGCCCCGCTCCCGGCTCACGGTCTGGCCCCTGGGAGAGAGCAGTCGGCGGGTGAAGCTCTGGAAGGACGGCGCCCATGCCAGCGTGCTCGAACCCGGCGACCGGGTGATCGTGCAGCGTGGGCCCCACCCGGCGCTGCTGCTGCTGCTGGAACAGAGCCCTTCGTACTACCGCACCCTCACCCACAAGCTGCACTGGGCCGGCAGCATCACGGCGGGGGAGGCCTCCCCCAACTGAGTCGTGCGCCCTGTGTCGCCAGAATGGCAACTTTCGTTCCCTCAGCTGCGTGGCCCTGGAGATCGAGAGGCGCTTCCTGGTGCATGGGGAGTCCTGGCGGAACCATGTGCAGCACCATGCCCGTCTGCAGCAGGGCTATCTGAGCCCCGCCGGTGAAGGCCTCACGGTGCGGGTGCGGCTCAGCCGCTCCGCGGGAGGCGAGACCGCCGCCTGGCTGACCCTCAAGCTTCCTGGCGCCGATGCCCGCAGCCGCTTCGAATTCGAGTATCCGATCCCGATCGAGGATGGGGAGGCCCTGCTGGCTCTCACCCCACGGCAGGTAGGGAAGACCCGCTACGCCCTCAACCTGCCGGGGGGGGAGTGGGTGCTCGATGTGTTCGAGGGGGCGAATGCCCCCCTGGTGGTGGCGGAGGTGGAGCTCACCCATGCCGAAGCCGATTTGGACCTGCCCCCCTGGTGCGTGGTCGAACTCACGGATCGGGGCGAGCTCAATAACGCCGCCCTGGCCTACCGGCCGCTGCAGTCCTGGCCGGCCGCCGAGCGGGAGGCCCTGCTCGGCGGCCGGCCAGGACTGCAGGGGCGACCAGGCAATCAGTCGTCGTGAGTGCCGTGCTCCAGCGAGCAGCAGTTGAAGCCGTCCCGGCAGATCTTGCCGTTGTCCATCGCCCAGTTGAGCAGCGCCACCCGATTCTTGGCGCCGGTCTTGGTGAAGATGTTGCTGACGTGGTTGTCCACCGTGCGCTTGCTGATCGTGAGTTCTTCGGCGATCTCCTGGTTGGTGAGGCCGGTGGCCACCCGCTCGATGATCTCCAGCTCACGCTCGGAGAGGTCGGCGCGAGGGGGCAGCAGACTGCCGTGCTCACTGCGATCGGTGCCCGGGCGCTCCGGGTGGGGACGGGTTCCGGTCGGGCCCTGCTCCTGCATCAGGCATTCCACGGCGTTCCGCCCACTGTAGGCAGGCTGCTGCTGCATGATGACCCTGCCAAGCAGGGGTGATGTGCTGCTTCAACAGGCCCTGTCCAGCGGCAGGTTCGCCGTCACGGCCGAGGTCACTCCGCCCCGGGGGGGCGATCCCGCCCGCACCCTGGCGGCGGCGGCAGCGCTCCGGGGGGTGGTGGACGCGGTCAATGTCACCGATGGCAGCAGGGCGGTGATGCGGATGAGCAGTCTGGCGGTCTGCCGGCTGCTGCTCGACCACGGCCTCGAGCCCGTGCTCCAGATGACCTGCCGGGACCGCAACCGGATCGCCCTGCAGGCGGATCTGCTCGGGGCCCATGCCCTGGGGATCCGCAATCTGCTCTGTCTCACCGGCGATCCCCTGCGCGCCGGGGATCAGCCGGAGGCGCGTCCGGTGAATGAGCTGGAAGCGGTGCGTCTGCTGCAGCTGGTGCAGCGCTTCAATCTGGGCGTCGATCCGGTGCAGGGTCAGCTCCCCGATGGACCCACGGCCCTGTTCGCCGGGGCGGCAGCGGATCCCCAGTCCCCCAGCTGGAGTGGGCTGGTGAGTCGGGTGCGACGCAAACAGGCGGCAGGCGCCCGGTTTCTGCAGACCCAGATGGTGATGGACAGCAGCGCCCTGCGTCGCTTCGTGGAGGAGGTGGCTGCGCCCCTAGAGCTGCCGGTGCTGGCGGGGGTGTTTCTACTGAAGTCCGCCAGGAATGCCCTGTTCATCAACCGGGTGGTGCCCGGTGCCTCGATCCCGCAGGAAATCATCGACCGGCTGGCCGCCGCCTCCGATCCTGCCGAGGAGGGCATTCGGATTGCGGCGGAGCAGGTGGCCTGTTACCGCGACATTTCCCAGGGGGTGCACCTGATGGCGGTCAAGGCGGAGGAGAAAATCCCCCGCATCCTCGAACTGGCGGGGCTGCCCTAACCCGCCTTCAGCGCCAGGTCGGTGCCGAGCAGCTCCGCCATCGCCTTCTGCTGGGGGGAGGGCGAGAGCACGTCCTGGCGGCGCACGTCGGTGATCAGCCAGTCGAGGGCCGCTTCCTGGAGGTCGAAATGGTCGCCGTTGCGGTCCACGCAGTAGCGACCGAACACCAGCTTCTCCACCAGGCGCACTCCGGCGCCGATGCGGGAGTAATCGAAGATGATCGAGTTATCGATGGTGGCGCCTTCACAAATGTGGCAGCTGGGGCCGATCATGGCCGGCCCGATGATCGTGGCGCCGTTTTCGATCTTGGTCATTCCCCCCACATAGATGGGGCCTTCCACCTTGATCTTGTCCCAGTCAGCGGCAACGTTCAGGCCCGTGTAGATGCCGGGCCGCACTTCCTTGCCAGGAATCTGCACCTGTCGCACATCGCCCTGCA
>Ga0164292_10000373_pt1 | contig 34414 bp, 30 predicted proteins | sample GEODES117metaG_FD_111486 | JGI IMG/M metagenome (GOLD analysis project Ga0164292, IMG submission 111486) | Eutrophic lake water microbial communities from Lake Mendota, Wisconsin, USA - GEODES117 metaG | ecosystem: Environmental > Aquatic > Freshwater > Lake | place: USA: Lake Mendota...
CAGCGGTAACCGCAGCGGCGAACCCCTCTGTCTGGCTCCCGCCGAGGCGCTGGAGCGGCTGGCCGGCATCGCCGATGCCTTTCTGGTGCACGACCGCCCGATCGCCCGGGCCCTGGACGATTCGGTGCTGCAGATCATCGAAGGCCGGCCGGCCCTGCTGCGCCGTGCCCGTGGTTTCGCCCCCCAGCCGCTCCCGCTGCCCCTTCCGCCGGGGCCGCCGCTGCTGGCCCTGGGGGGAGATCTCAAGAATGCCCCCGCCCTCGCCCAGGGGGGGCGCCTCTGGCTGGCCCCCCATCAGGGCGATCTCGACGACGTGCGCCTGCTGGAGCGCCTGCAGCAGGGCCTGAGCGAACTGGAGGGGAAGGTCAAAACGCCGCCATTGGCGGCAGTGGCCTGCGATGCCCATCCCGACTACCGCAGCCACCAGCTGGCCCACGGCCGGGGATTGCCATGTCACGGGGTGGGCCACCATCTCGCCCATGCCCTGGCGGTGGCCGCCGAGCATGGCCTGAAGCCACCGCTGCTGGCCTTCTGCGCCGATGGTCTCGGCTACGGCGAGGGCGAAGGCGAGGCCCTGCGGGGTTCGGAACTGCTCTGGATCGATACCGGCTCCTGCCGGCGGCTGGCGGCCCTGCGCCCCTTCCCGCTGCCCGGAGGGGAACGGGCCAGCCGCGAACCCCGCCGCGTCGCCCTCGGCCTGCTGCACAGCGCCGACCTGCTGGCCCATCCGGGCGCCGCCGCCGTGGAGGCCGCCTTCAGCGCGGCGGATCGGGCCCTGCTGCTGCAGGCCCTGGCCGGATCCTGCAACAGCCCCCACGGCTCGTCCCTGGGACGGCTGTTCGATGCGGTGGCCTCGCTGCTCGGGCTGGCCCAGGTGCTCAGCTACGAGGGGGAGGGGGGGCTGCGGGTGCAGGGAGCCGCGGAGCAGGCAGGGGAGTTCGCGGGGGGCTACCCCCTGCCCCTGATCCAAGACTCGGCGGCAACGGATGCTGCCGGGGGCCTGCCCCTGGGGCGGCTCGACTGGGAACCCCTGCTGCGCTGCCTGCTCGCGGAGATCGCAGCCGGGGAAGGGGTTGCCGTCTGCGCCGCCCGGTTCCACCGGGGCCTGGCCAGCGGCATCGCCGAGGCCCTGGCCACCGCCTCCTCCGCCGCCGCCGCCGCCGCAGCAGCCGCAGCAGCGAGCGACTGCCGGCAGGTGGTGCTCGGCGGCGGCTGTTTTCAGAACCGCCTGCTGCTGGAGTTGTGCCTGGCGGAGCTGCGAGCGCGGGGGCTGCAGCCGTTCTGGCCGCAGGCGGTGCCGGCGGGCGATGGCGGCCTGGCGGTAGGGCAGGTACTCGCCCTGCGCCCCCCCTGGCGGGGCTCGGCACCGACCTAACCCGGCGCCCGTGACCTACAACGAAGAAGCCATCCGACTTCGGCGGAGCCTGCCCATGTGCCTGGCCGTGCAAGGCCGCATCCTGGCGATCACGGACCACCGGCCGCTGCCGCCGGAGGCCGGAACAGACGACGATCCCCTCTGGCGGGTGGCCCAGGTGGATTTCGGCGGCGTGCGTCAGCAGGTGAGCCTGGCCTGCCTGCCCGAGGCCCAGGTGGGGGATCAGGTGCTGGTGCACGTGGGCCTGGCCCTCTCGATCGTGGAGGAACGGCCTGCCGATGGGGAGGAAAAGGCCTACCTATAAGGAAAGAGCCACGCTGCGCAGAGGCTGGAGCCGATGGAAAGCACTGCGCCGCTGAAGCCGATCACGATCGACGGCAACGAAGCCGTGGCCAGGGTGGCCTACCGCCTCAGTGAAGTGATCGCCCTCTATCCGATCACTCCCGCCACACCGATGGGGGAATGGGCCGACCAGTGGAGATCCGAGGGTCGCCCCAACCTCTGGGGCACCCCTCCCAGCGTGGTGACCCTGCAGAGCGAGGCCGGCGCCGCCGGAGCGGTGCATGGGGCCCTGCAGGCCGGAGCGCTCACCACCACCTTCACGGCCTCCCAGGGATTGCTGCTGATGATCCCCAACCTGCACAAGCTGGCGGGGGAGCTGACGCCGGCGGTGCTGCACGTGGCGGCCCGGGCGCTCGCCGCCCAGGGACTCTCGATCTTCGGCGACCACAGCGATGTGATGGCGACCCGGGGTAGCGGTTGCGCCATCCTCTGCTCGGCCTCGGTGCAGGAGGCGGGGGATTTCGCCGCCCTGGCCCTGCGGGCTTCGCTCCAGGGCAGGCTGCCGATCCTGCACATGTTCGACGGCTTCCGCACCTCCCATGAGATCCAGAAGGTGGAGGGGCTCACCGATGCCCAGCTGCAGGCGCTGATCCCGGAGCCGCCGCTGGAAGAACACCGCGGGCGGGCCCTCAGCCCCGACCATCCGGTGCTGCGGGGCACGTCCCAGAACCCGGATGTCTACTTCCAGGCCAGAGAATCGGTGAATCTCCACTACGACCGTTTTCCGGCGTTGGTGCAGGAGGCGATGGATCACTTCATGGCACTGACGGGTCGTCGTTACCAGCCCTTCGACTACTGCGGCGCCCCCGATGCCGAGCGGGTGATCGTGCTGATGGGCTCCGCCGCCGAAACCTCTGAGGCCACCGCCGAGCACCTGCGGCAGCAGGGGGAGCGGGTGGGGGTGCTGAAGGTGCGGCTGTTCCGGCCCTTCGATGTGGGCCTGTTCGTGGCGGCGCTGCCCGCTTCGGTGCGGGCGATCGCGGTACTGGATCGCTGCAAGGAGCCGGGGTCCGCCGGCGAACCGCTCTACCTCGATGTGGTCACGGCCCTGAGCGAAGCGTGGTCGGAACACCAGGGAGGCTCCAGCCTGCCGCGGGTGGTGGGGGGCCGCTACGGCCTGGCCTCGAAGGAGTTCACACCGGCGATGGCGAAGGCGGTGTTCGACCATCTGGCCGCGGTGCTGGCGCCTGCAGCGTCGCCGCTGCGGCACTTCACGGTCGGCATCGACGACGACCTCACCCACCGCTCCCTGCCGTTCGATCCGGGCTGGTCGATCGAAGCGGAGGACGGGGTGCGGGCGGTGTTCTATGGGCTGGGGTCGGACGGCACCGTGGGGGCCAACCGCAGCACGATCCGGATCATCGGCGAGGGCACCGATCTGCACGCCCAGGCCTACTTCGTCTACGACTCCAAGAAGGCCGGCTCGGTCACGGTGTCGCACCTGCGCTTCGGCCGCAGCCCGATCCGCGCTCCCTACCTGATCGAGCGGCCCACCCTGGTGGCCTGCCACCAGTGGGACTTCGTGGATCGCTTCGATCTGATCGAGGGTCTGCCGCAGGGGGGGGTGCTGCTGCTCAACAGCCCCTTCGCCGCTGCCGAAAGCTGGTGCCGGCTGCCCGAAGCCCTGCGGCAGGGCATCCGGGAGCGACGGCTGCGGGTGTGGCTGATCGATGCCCACCGGGTGGCCCGGGAGGCCGGCATGGGAGGGCACATCAACACCGTGATGCAGGTGTGCTTCTTCGCGCTGAGCGGTGTGCTGCCCCGCCAGGAGGCGATCGAGCGGATCCGCGATTCGATCAGCCGGCGCTACGGGCGCAAGGGGGAGGCGGTGGTGGCGATGAACCTGCGGGCGGTCGACGCCAGCCTCGACCACCTGCATCCGCTCGACTGGGAGACGCTGCCACCGGAACCCGCAGCAGCTTCAGCGGCAGCAGCCGGGCCAGGAGCGGCCGAAGACGACACCGCCGACGACGACGGAATGGCCGCAGCGCCGCCGTTCGTGCGCGAGGTGATCGGGCCGATGCTGGCGCGGCAGGGGGATCGGCTGCCGGTCAGCGCCCTGCCCTGCGATGGCAGCTGGCCCACGGGCACGGCCCGCTGGGAGAAACGCAACATCGCCGAAAGCGTGCCGATATGGGATAGCGACCTGTGTGTGCAGTGCGGAAAATGCGTGATGGTCTGCCCCCATGCCGCGATCCGCGCCAAGGTGATGGTGCCGGAGGCCCTGGCCGCGGCGCCCAGCGGCTTCCGGCACACCCCGGCCCGCGACCCGGACTTCGCCGGCCAGGCCTTCACCATCCAGGTGGCTGTGGAGGACTGCACCGGGTGCCGCCTGTGCGTGGAGGTGTGCCCGGCCCGGGATCGCGCCGAACCGAAACGGAAGGCTCTGACCATGACCCCACAGCGGCCGCTGCGGCCGCAGGCCCGTCAGAACTGGGAGTTCTTTCTGGCCCTGCCGGAAGCGCCCCGGCTGGCGCTGAATCTGCACCGCATCGGTCAGCAGCAGCTGCAGCAGCCGCTGTTCGAATTCTCCGGAGCCTGTGCCGGTTGTGGCGAAACCCCCTATCTCAAGCTGGCCAGCCAGCTGTTCGGCGACCGGATGCTGGTGGCCAATGCCACGGGCTGCTCCTCGATCTACGGAGGCAACCTGCCCACCACCCCCTGGACGAAGAACGGCGAAGGACGGGGCCCTGCCTGGAGCAACTCCCTATTTGAGGACAACGCCGAATTCGGCTTCGGCATGCGCCTGGCCCTCGATCAGCAGCGCCGTCAGGCCCTGGATCTGCTGGAGCGCTGCCCGCCCCTGCCGCCGGACCTGGTGGCGGCGATCCGCGACGCCGACCAGAGCGATGAGGCCGGCATCCACGACCAGCGCCAGCGCGTCGACGAACTGCGCCAGCTTCTGCTGCTGCACCTGGCTGGCGAAGCCAAGGAGGCCCCAGGGTCCACCGCCGCCGCCCGGCTGCTGACCAGCCTCGATGCCCTGGTGAGGAAGAGCGTCTGGCTGGTGGGGGGGGATGGCTGGGCCTACGACATCGGCTTCGGCGGTCTGGATCACGTGCTGGCCAGTGGCGCGGATGTGAACGTGCTGGTGCTCGACACCGAGGTGTACTCCAACACCGGCGGCCAGATGTCGAAGGCCACGCCGCTCGGAGCGGTGGCCAAGTTTGCCGCCGCCGGCAAGGAGGCGGCCAAGAAAGACCTCGGCCTGATGGCGATGACCTACGGCAACGTCTACGTGGCGAGCGTGGCGATGGGCGCCCGCGATGAACACACGATCCGGGCCTTTCTGGAAGCGGAAAGCTATCCGGGGCCCTCCCTGATCCTGGCCTACTCCCACTGCATCGCCCACGGCATCGACATGGCCAGGGGCATGGAGCAGCAGAAATTGGCGGTGGATTCGGGGCGATGGCTGCTCTATCGCTACGACCCGAGGCGCACCGCCCGAGGGGAGAACCCACTGCAGCTCGATGGGCCGGCACCGAAGCGCCCCCTGGCCGAGGCCATGGCCACGGAGAACCGCTTCCGCATGCTTTCGCTCAGCCAGCCCGAGAGGGCACGGGAGCTGGAACGTCAGGCCCAGCGAGACCTCGATCGCCGCTGGGCTTTCTATCGGGCCATGGCGCAGCCCCAGGAGCCATGATCCCCCCCGACCTCTCGGTGACCTATCTCGGCCTGGAGCTGCGCAGCCCGCTGGTGGTGGGAGCGGCGGCGCCCCTCAGTGGCGATCTGGAGGCATTGGCGGCGCTGGAGCAGGCGGGGGCGGCCGCCGTGGTGCTGCCTTCGCTGTTTGAGGAGCAGCTGGAGCGCGATCAGATCGAACTGCATCACTACAGCCTCGCCGGCAGCGACAGCTACGGCGAGGCGCTCAGTTACGGGCCGGATGCCTCCCTGTATGCGGTGGACCAGGACGTCTACCTGCGCCTGATCGAACAGGCCCGCCGCCGGCTCTCGATTCCGGTGATCGCCAGCCTCAATGGCTTCCGGCCGGGCAGCTGGGTGCGCTGCGCCCGGCAGATGGAGGCGGCGGGTGCCCACGCCATCGAGCTCAACATCTACTCGCTGCCCACCGATCCCCAGCTCTCGAGCACCGTGATCGAGGAGCGGGTGGAGGAGATCGTGCGGCAGGTACGCGCCGAAGTGGCGGTGCCCCTGGCGGTGAAGCTGGCCCCGTTCTTCACCAACCTTGCCGCCATGGCCCACCGGCTGGCGGCGGCCGGAGCCGACTCCCTGGTGCTGTTCAACCGCTTCTACCAACCGGACATCGACATCGAGACCCTGGAACTGCGGTCGAATCTGCTGCTCTCCACCCCCCACGATCTGCGCCTGCCGCTGCGCTGGATCGCGCTGCTGCACGGCCGTGAGCGCCTCGATCTGGCCGCCAGCGGTGGCGTGCACCGGGGCACGGATACTGTGCGCCTGCTGATGGCCGGTGCCTGCGTCACCCAGGTGGTGGGGGCTCTGCTGCGCCATGGGCCGCAACGGCTGACCGGCCTGACCGAGGAACTCTCCCGCTGGCTGGCCGAACACGACCATCGGACGGCGCGGGAGCTGATCGGCTGCATGAGTCAGCAGCGCTGTCCCGATCCGGCCGAATACGAGCGGGCCCAGTACATGCGCGCCCTCCAGAGCTACCGGCCGCTGCCGCCGGAGGGGGAACCGGGGCCGTGGTGAGCGGTCCTGCCCCGTACGCGGCTACCGCCGTGCAGGAGCTGGTGGCTGAGCTGAAACAACGGGTCAGCCGGCCCTGGACCCTGATGGAGGTGTGCGGCGGCCAGACCCACGCGATCGTGCGCTGGGGGCTGGATCAACTGCTGCCCCCGGGGCTGCGGCTGATCCATGGTCCCGGCTGTCCGGTGTGCGTGACCCCCGCCACCACCCTCGACCAGGCGATGGACCTGGCCCGCCAACCCGGGGTGATCCTCTGCTCCTACGGCGACATGCTGCGGGTGCCCGGCAGCAGGCCCAGCGATCTGCTGGCGGTGCGGGCCGACGGCGGCGATGTGCGGCTGCTCACCTCCCCTCTGCAGGCGCTGGATCTGGCCCGGGCCCATCCCGATCGGCAGGTGGTGTTTCTGGCCGTCGGCTTCGAGACCACCGCACCGGCCACGGCCCTGCTGGCCCGTCAGGCCCTCGCCCTGCAGCTCCCCAACCTGTCGCTGCTGGTGGCGCACGTACGGGTGACACCGGCCATGGAGGCGATCCTGACCGGAGAGCACAATCAGGTGCAGGGTTTTCTGGCCGCCGGAAACGTTTGCGCCGTGACGGGCACCGGCGAACTGCAGCAGCTGGTGCGCCGACATCAACGGCCCGTGGTGGTCACCGGCTTCGCGCCGCGGGAGTTGATGGAGGGAGTGCTGGCGTGCGTTGCGATGCTGGAGAGCGGCAGACCGGGCCTCGGCAATGCCTATGGCCAGGTGGTGCAGCCGGAGGGCAATCGCCAGGCCCGGGCCCTGCTGGCGGAGGTATTTGAGGTGGTGGATCAACCCTGGCGCGGACTAGGCCCGATCGCCGGGGGCGGCCTGGCCCTGCGCCCCCCCTACGACGCGCTGGATGCATCACGCCGCTTCGGGCTGGTCCACCCCGCTACCCTTCAGGCGCTACCGGAAGCGGAACCCGCCTGCATCAGCGGTCGGATTCTGCAGGGCCTCAGCACACCGCCGGATTGCGCCAGCTTCGGCGTGGAATGCACGCCAGAACACCCGCTGGGCGCACCGATGGTGTCGAGCGAGGGAACCTGCGCCGCTTATCACCGATTTCGCCCCGATATGCAGCAGCCCTGAAGCAGATCGGCCAACAAGTTCAGCTGAATACGAAGTGCAGATTAAGGTGAGACTGCCGGTGCAGAACCAGTACTGGTTTCTCACACTTTACCAGTCTCGATTAGTCATCTCTTCCCATGAATGACAGGCTTCGTGTTCTGCAGCGTCAACCCCGGCGCATCTCCATCACCCTCAGCTTTCATGTGCACGAAGCACTGTTGAAGCGCTCGGAGGAAGAGGGACGATCCGTATCCAACCTCTGTGCTTTCCTGCTGGAGGATTCCCTGAACCAACAGGGAAAACTGCAGCCGATGGAGAAACTGCAACAGGGGGTGCTCAGCCAGGATGGGCGCTACCAGGCCTCCTCTCCCGATGGCCGCTATCGCCATGCCGGCGATGGTCATCGCGTGGCACCCGGCCGCTCCGAATGGCGTAAGGAATGAGGCTGGCGCTGGGCCCGCTCAGCGGGCCCGTTCAGCATGCCCGTTCAGGCCAAGGGGCAGGCCACCTGATCGCGGCCGTTGCGCTTGGCCTCATAGAGGGCCTCATCGGCGCGGGCCAGAGCCTCATCGGTGCTTTCGTGGGGCGAAGCAAGGGCCACGCCAATGCTGAGGGTGGCGCGTATCCCCTTGCCATTCCAGAGGATCGGTTCCGCCACCGAACTGCGCAGCTTCTCGGCGATACGAACCGCATCTTCCTCCTTGCTTACGCCACTGAGAACCACCAGCAGCTCATCCCCACCGAGCCTGGCCGCAATATCCTGACTGCGGAGACCCTTGGCAATCCGCTCGGCGATGCTCTTGAGCACGAGATCGCCACAGGAATGGCCATAGAGATCATTGATCGTCTTGAAATGGTCGATATCGCAGAAAAGCAGTGCCAGGTTCTGGCTGTTGTACATGTTGCTGATGAATAGCTGCTTCAACCGCTGCAGTCCCTCGCGGCGATTGAAGAGGTTCGTGAGCTCATCCACGCTGGCCCGGTGCTTGAGTTCATCATGAACCTGCATGTCCTTATCGATGCACCAGAAGCAGGCCACCACACCATCAAGCTGGCCGCGTTTGTCGAGATACGGGCCCGCATGTATCTCCACCCAGCGATAGGAACCACAGAGCTCCAGCAACCGCAGACGCAGCATTACCCTCTGGCCCTTGTCGAGGCTGAGAAGCATGGTGATCGTGGTGGGCAGCCCCTCCGGATGGATGAACTGCTCCAACGGCTTGCCCCGCCAGTCCTCCTGGCTCCAACCGAGAAGGCTGGTCAGCGAAGGGGAAACCCAGTCGATCACCCCCTCACGCAGAAGGAGCACAACATCCGGCAGGCTCAGGAGAAGATTCTGATAGTCAGCCCTGGGAGCCGATACGGGAGAAACAGAAAGATCTCGAAGCGATTGAATCAGTGTCATTCAGTCAGCCTGGCTCAACCAAAGGTTCATCTTTTTGGTTCTATGTAGCCCTGGCGGCCGAGAAGTCGAATGCACAGAATCCGCATTGCTCCTGCTGTGCTCGTGCCGCTGGCTGCAGCGAGTGGGATCACCTTCCCCTGGACGGCTCGGGATGCAAAGCGGGAGCGAGTTTACGCCGCAGTTTGAGCAGCGCCTTTTTTTCCAGGCGCTGGACCTTATCGCGACTGAGCCCCATCAGATTGGCGGTTTCCGCCTGGCTGTGACGCAATTCGCTGCCGTAGCGATGGGCGATCACCTGGCGCTCGAACGGCTCCAGCTGCTGCACTTCACTGATCAACCACTGGTAGTCATCCTTGATCACCGTCTGGGATTGACCCGGGATCGCATCGAGGAGGCTGAACTCGGAATCGCTGCTGCTTCCCAGGGGCTGATGCAGAGACAGGGTGTTGAATTCGTACCTGGCCCGGATCGCCATCTGGAGCCTCTCCTCGGAGGTCTCCAGCATCTCAGCGATCTTGCCTGGCTGCAGGCGCTGATCGGTTTCGCTGCGGATGGCGGCGGCCTTTCGGGCGAGACTCACCAGATCCGCCGGGATCCGGATGGCTGGCGCCTGATCCTGAAAATAACGGTTGATCGCCTGACGAATCCACCAATAGCCATAGGTGGAAAACTTATACCCCCGCAAGGGGTCAAACCTTTCCACAGCTCTGATCAGGCCGAGATTGCCCGCCTGGATCACATCCATCGGATCGACATAAAGACCGGAGATCCGCTTCTGTTGCTGCAGGCAGGCGGAGATCACCAGGCGCAGATTGCCGGTGACCATCCTTTTCATCGCCTGCCGACCACGTCGCACGAGATGGGGAGCAGGATCCGAATTATTTTGCCAAGCCTGTACGATCGAAGCGAGATGCAGCTCTTCCGCCGGCTCAAGCAGGGGAATTCTGTGGACCATTTTCTGATAGTCACCGAATGCATCTGCCATCGATTGTGCTTGGTCTCTTCCTGGATGATCTTGCGGATTTGAGGCAATCAACCAGCCAGCATCCGATGCTCCGCAGATCTGCGGCATGCCACCTAGAACAGGTCATGACCCCATAGCAGTCATCAGCAGGACGAAGCATAATCGCGGCACATTTCAAACAGTGTTTGGCAGTACATATTTTGCCGTCATAGATTCGATTAGCCATACCGAAGCGAACCCATGACCACGCCCAGCTGTGACGATTCCAGCCAGGAAGATTGCTGTCAGCTGCCGTGGGAAGATTTCTCCCCCGATGCTCAGCTTTTGATGCGGGACATCCTCAGCATCGATGATCAGATTCGCAGCCTCGAAAGCCAGCTCAACGCCCTACAGGGTGCCCGCAGACTTTTTCTCAGCAGCCTGCTCGTCAACGTACGCCGCTACGCAGGGTCCGCTGCAGCAACGGAGATGGATTCAGATAACGCTGAAACCACTCAGTGGCAAGATCTGCAGCTTGTCTGAGGGTGCCCGGCTCCTCGAACAGATGGTTGGCCCCCGGCACCACGAGCAGGGAGTGGGGGGCGGTCATGCGGGCAGCGGCCTGGCGATTGATGCGGAGCACCGGAAAATCCTTTCCGCCCACGATCATCAGGGTCGGACTGCTGACGCGGTGCAGGGCTCCGGGAGCCAGATCCGGCCTGCCCCCCCGGCAGACCACCGCCCGCACCTGGTCCGGCCGGGAAGCGGCGGCATTCAGGGCAGCCGCCGCACCGGTGCTGGCGCCGAACAGTCCGAGCTCCACCCCCCGATGCCGGCTAACTTCACCGAGCCAGTCGATGGCACCTGTGAGCCGATGGGTGAGCAGACTGATATCAAAGCGAAGCGATTCATCTGCAGCATCGATCTTCTCTTCTTCCGGGGTAAGCAGATCAAAAAGCAAGGTGGCGATTCCGCTTTTGTGCAGAACATCCGCCACTAGCTGATTGCGCTTACTGAATCGACTGCTACCACTGCCATGGGCAAACAGAACAAGGCCTGATGGCTGCGGAGGAATCGAAAGTATTCCCGGTAAAATTGCATCACTTGAGTGAATAGCAACATCCCGTGAATCGATGGCTGGCTTAGTCCTATCGGTCAGTGTCACCATGGTCTGGCTGCTTTCCCTTCGTCCTAATCCGGCCCCTCGCCACGGCGAAGGAGAATCCAGCAATCCGCTGTCGATCTGCTGCAGCGCGATCAGCAGTCGTCAGCAGGGATCAGCAGGGATCAAGACTGGAGCCGATGCGTTCGCGCAGCTTGGCCAGGGTTTTTCTTTCGATGCGCTGAATCCGGTCTTTGCTGAGACCGGTTTTTTCCGAGATGTGCGCAAATGTCGCCCGATTTTCCCGCCCGTAACGCATCTGCAGAATCGTGAGTTCGAGTGGCTGCAATTGCTCCAGTTGGGCGTGCAAGAAGTGATAGTCCTCTTCTGTCTGCATCTCCTGGCCATCGGTGAGGGCATCGAGCAACTGGCTGCCATCGCAGAACTGCTGATCCAGGGAAATGGTCGAGGCAGTTCGAACATGCTGGAGAGCCTTGGCAATCTGCAGACTCTCGCCCGCCCCCTCCCGATGGTCCGTGGCATCAGAAAACCTGCCCGCCTGTTGGGCGAGCCGGGCGACATGGGCGGGCAGGCGAATGCAACCCCGGTTCTCCTGTACGTAGTGACCCACTGCCTGACGAATCCACCAGTGGGCATAGGTGGAAAACTTATAACCTCGACTGGGATCATATTTAGCTGCGGCACGAATCAAGCCCAGATTCCCGGACTGAACAAGATCCATGGGATCAAGCTGCAGGTGATGGATGCGGCGCTGAAAGCGAGTGACCACGCTCACCACCAAGCGTTGATTGGCCGAAACCATCCGGCTCATGGCCCGACGGCCAGGGGATTCCACCTCTTTGGTTGGCTGGGATGCATTAATCCATCGCTGAATGATGGTACCAAGATGCACTTCCTCAGACGCTGTAAGCAGTGGTATTCGACCTATGGAGCGCAGATAATCCCCGAACATGTCAGACATGGCAGGCACTGCATTGCTTCGTGATCAATCCTGCCTTCCATGAGGCCTGATTTTTTTCATTGCCCCCCGATTGAAGCTGATCTGCTTCAGGTGGGGTAAACGTCAATTTCAGAACTCATCGCGAAAATCCAGCTATAAAGTTCATCAATCCGCCGTTGATGTCGTAGCTTGTCGATCTCGCTGAATTTTCCTGAAACCACCATCCGCCGCAGAATGTCGATCTGGCCCAGCAAGTGCTCAATGCGGCAGCAATAGCGATCGATATCGATGTCAGCGCTCAGTTCCATTTCTGGGGTCCGCCTCTAGAAACATCACACCACCTTTCGCTTCTCACTCCCTGCGATTGATCTGGATCTGCAGCGGATTTCCTGCGCATCTGTCAGCCTCCCTCCGCCAGACCGCCCACCATGAGCACTGAATGGGACCGGATCCAGCTGGCCCATGGCGGGGGGGGCACCTGGATGCAGCAGCTGATCGATACCGAGCTGCGGCGCCTCTACCCCGACCCCCAGCAGCTGCTGCACGATGCCGCCTGCCTGGACCTGCCCCACGGCCGGCTGGCCTTCAGCACCGATGGCTACGTGGTGCATCCGCTGGAGTTCGAGGGGGGCGACATCGGCCGGCTGGCGGTGACCGGCACCGCCAATGACCTGGCCATGGCCGGGGCCCGGCCCCTGCACCTCAGCCTCGGACTGATCCTCGAAGAGGGTTTCGAGCGGGAGCGGTTGCGGCGGATTGTGACCTCGATCGCCACCACGGCCCACAGCTGCGGCGTGACCATCGCCACCGGCGACACCAAGGTGGTGGAGCGGGGCAAGGGGGATGGGGTGTTCATCACCACCAGCGGCATCGGCCTGCTGGAGAGTCCCAGGCCGATTCAGCCCGGGGCGATCGAACCGGGGGACCAGCTGCTGGTGAGCGGCGACCTGGGCCGCCATGGGCTGGCGATCCTGGCGGCGCGCCACGGGCTGCAGCTGGAACCGCCCGTGGCCAGCGACTGCGCCCCCCTCTGGCCCGAGGTGGAGTCGCTGCTGCAGCGCGGCGTGGTGCCCCACTGCCTCAGGGACCTGACCCGCGGCGGCCTGGCCAGCGCCGTGCACGAGCTCGCCACCGCCCGGGGGGTGGAGATGGTGATCCACGAGGAGCGGCTGCCGGTGCTCGAGGTGGTGAGCCGCAGCTGCGACCTGCTCGGGTTCGAGCCGCTGCACCTGGCCAACGAGGGCCGGATGGTGCTGGTGCTGTCCCCTGACGATCTGGAGACGGCGCTGGAGCTGCTGGAGCCGTTGGGGGCCGCCTGGATCGGCTCGGTGCAGGCCCTGCCCGCTGAAACGAACGGCCGGGTGCTGCTGCGCACCCCGTTCGGCAGCGAGCGCCGGCTGCTGCCGCTCAGCGGCGAGCTGCTGCCACGCATCTGCTGAGAAGTCCCATAGGCTGCGCACTGCTTTCGCTGCCGTTCGTTGAGCCAGGAATCCTTTCGCTACGAACCCGTGGAGCGTTTCGGCGCCAGCATGACCAGCCCCCGCCCCTGGAACACGGCGGCCCTAGCCGGCGTGGAGCAGCTCAACGGCCGGGTGGCCATGCTCGGCTTCCTGGCCGCCGTGATCGGCGAAGGGCTCACCGGCCAGGGGATCGTCGGGCAGCTGGGCCTGATGCTGCGCTGGATCCTGGGCTGACTGCGCCGCTACCCCCGATCCTGCCGCTGCCCCGGCCCCGGCTAATCGCCCATGCCGACTGGAGCACCGACCGCCGCCGGCGCTGGCTGACGGTGGCCGAGCGGCACGAGGGCGGCTACGAACTGTGCCCGCCGCAACCGGTGCCGGATCCAGCCGAGCTGATCCCCTCCCTGCTGCGCCGGGCGGGGGGCGAGGGGGTGCTGCTAGGGCTCGACGTGGTGATCGGCCTGCCCCAGGCCTATGGCCACCGGGCGGGCATCGATGCCTTCCTGCCCTGGCTGCAGCAGCTGGGCCAGGGCCGCTGGGCCTGGCTGGCGGAGCCGGCGGCCCTGCCGGAAGAGATCTGTCTGGAGCGGCCGTTTTATCCGCTGCGCCCCGGCGGGGCGCGGCAGCTCCATCTGGTGGAGGGGCTGGGGGTGGGCTCGATGGCCGAGCTGCTGCGGGTGTGTGAACGCGGCGAAGGGCAGCGGCGCAATGCCTGCCCGCTGTTCTGGACCCTGGGGGCAAACCAGGTGGGGCGGGCCGCCCTCTGCGCCTGGCGGGAGGTGCTGCTGCCGGCCGTGGCGAGCCTGGGGCCGGAGCTGGGCGTCTGGCCGTTCGATGGTGCCCTGGCTCCGCTGCTGCGCTCGCGCCGCTGCGTGGTGGCCGAGGCCTATCCGGCGGAGGCCTGCGTGACGCTTGGATTAGGGGGTCCTGGGCGGGGCTGGAGCAAGAGGTTGCAGGCCGATCGGCAGCGCCAGGGGCCGCGGCTGCAGGCCTGGGCCGAGGCCCGGGGGCTCAACCTGGCGGCGGTGGAAGCCGAGCTGCTGGAGGGTTTCGGCGCCGCGATGGGGGCGGAGGACCGCTTCGATTCGCTGGTGGGATTGCTAGGGATGGTGGCCGTGGTGCTCGGGGAGCAGTCCGAGGGGCTGCCCCAGGGGAAGCAGGTGAATCTGGGGTTGGAGGGATGGATCCTGGGCCACCCCTGGGATCCTGCCTAACGTGGCCAGGAGGTGAACGATGGGCGATCCCTGGAGCGCGTGGCAGCTGTGGGCGGCACTGGCTGCCGTTTTCGCCGCCCTCACCAGCCTGCTGGCCAAGATCGGGGTGGAAGGGATCGGCAGCAACCTGGCCACCTTCCTGCGCACCGGTGTGGTGCTGGCGCTGCTCACCATGCTGCTGCTGGTGAGGCGGGAATTCCAGCCCCTGGCAGAACTACCGCGCCGCAGCCTGCTGTTCCTGGGCCTCTCCGGAGGGGCCACGGCGATTTCCTGGCTCTGCTTCTTCCGGGCGCTGCAGCTCGGTCCGGTGGCGCGGGTGGCTCCGATCGACAAGCTGAGTGTGGTGCTGGTGGCGCTGCTGGGCGTGGGCCTGCTGGGGGAAACGCTGCAGCCCCGCGCCTGGCTGGGGGTGGTGCTGATGGCCCTGGGGTCGGTGCTGGTGGCTTTGCCCTGAGCATTGCTTTTCGGCTCTTAGAACCCGGAAGCCACCTCTGCATGGGGCAGCGCCAGCCCCTGCTCTTCGGCAACGGCGACCAGACGCCGATCCTGGCTCCACAGACGGCAGTGGCTCAGCCTGGCGGACGCCAGCAGGTGGGCATCCACATAGCCGATGCCACGGCCCATCAGCTGGTCGCGCTCGATCAGCAGCAGCACTTCCGCATCGCTGGCCACCAGCGCCGCTGGCAGGCCTTGCAACAGCTCCAGCACCGGCTGGCGGTTGCACAGATGGCCGCAGGCCAGTTCGCCGATCACCCAGGGATGGATGAGCACCTCCGCTTCCTGCAGCAGCGCGGCCAGGCGCGGCAGGCCTCGGCGCAGATGCTCCACCCAAACAGAGGTGTCGACCAGGATCAAGCGGCGCTCCGGCGACGGGAGACCGGCTCCAGCTCGGGCTCACTTCCGCCCAGAGCCGCCAAGCGGCGGGCGCTCTCCCGCTCCACCAGGGCCCGCAGGGCTTCCCTGAGCAGGGCACTGCGCTCCAGGTGGCCGCACAGCTGCTCGGCTTTGGCCAGCAGCTCATCGTCGAGTGTCACAGTGGTGCGCATGGTCCCGCCCTGGGGTTGCATCAGCATAAGCATCGTCTGATGATGCATTAGATGCGCCGGCGTGCTCGCTTGTCCAGGCTGTCGACCAGCAACACCACCAACGGCGCCAGGGCCATCGGCCCCAGCCAGGCCAGCGGGAAGGGGGCGGTAGAGAAGAGGGCCTGCAGCTGCGGCTGCAGCACCACAACAGCGGCCAGCAAGGGTTCGCTGGCCAGCCCCAGCCAGAGCAGACGGTTCGGCACCCTCAGCAGCCGCCAGAACGGCAGCTGATCGCTGCGACAGGCCAGCAGGGCTCCCATCTGCGAGGCCACGATCAGCCCGAAGGCCACCGCCGAGGCCTGGTGCTGGATCGCCTCCACAGCCGCCGGAGCCCCGCCATGCAGCAGGGAGGGGGCCAGGCGCTGGAGGGTGGCCCAATCGACCCCATGCCGCTGCCACACCAGCAGATACCCCGCCATCGCCATGGCCGCCTCCACCAGCCCCAGCACCAGATAGGCCCGCACCATCACCTGCCGGTTGAGCAGCGGCGCGGCGCGGGGACGCGGCGAGAAGCGCATCACCCCTGCTTCCGGCGGTTCGGCCCCCAGACCCAGGGCCGGCAGCAGGTCGGTGCCCAGATCCACCGCCAGGATCTGCAGCACCGAGAGCGCGGCCGGGATCTGCAGGGTCACCATCGCCAGGAACGGCACCACTTCGGGCACATTCGAAGCGAGCACGTAGGTGATGAACTTGCCGATGTTGGCCACCACCGAACGGCCGTAGCGCACGGCCTCCACAATCGTGGCAAAGTTGTCGTCGAGCAGCACGATGTCGGCGGCCTCGCGCGCCACATCGGTGCCGCTGAGCCCCATCGCCAGACCCACATCGGCGGCCCGCAGGGCCGGCGCATCGTTCACCCCATCGCCGGTCACGGCCACCACCTCACCCAGGGCCCGGTAGGCCTGCACCAACCGCAGTTTCTGCTCCGGTGCGATGCGGGCGAACACCAACCGCTGGCGGTATTTGAGCAGCTGCCGCAGCTGCACGTCGCTGATGCGGGCCAGGGTGGCCCCATCGATCACCCGTACCGGATCAGCCCCCCGCTGGCCGTTGTCGGAGGCGGCGGGCTCCAGCAGGCCGATCTGACGGGCGATCGCCTGGGCGGTGAGGCCGTAGTCGCCGGTCACCATCGTGACCTTGATCCCCGCCTGGTGGCAGCGGCGGATCGCCTCGGGCACCTCCGGCCGGGGGGGGTCATAGAGACCGATCAGGCCGAGCAGCTCCAGCCGCTGCTCCAGCTGCTCGGCACTGGCGGGGGTATCGGGGCTGGCGGGCTGGCCGTCCAGACGGCGGCGGGCCACGGCGATCACCCGGAAGCCGCGGCCCGCCATGGCGTCGTTGGCGTCCTCCACCCGCAACCGGCGCTGGGCATCGAGCGCTTCCACACCCGCCGGAGCCAGCCAGTGGCTGCACTGGGCCAGCAGCTCCAGGGGGGCCCCTTTGGTGAGCAGCAGGTCGCCCTCCCCATCCGCCACCACCACGCTCATGCGGCGACGGTGGGAGTCGAACGGGATCTCGATGCGGCGGGGATGGAGACGTTGCTGGGCGATCGGCTCCAGTCCGGCCGCCAACGCCGCCATCAGCATCGCCGTTTCGGTGGGATCACCGACGGCCCGCCAGGGTTCGCCGTCATCCGCCCGCTCCAGGCGGGCATTGGAGCAGAGCACCGCCCCCTGCAACAGCTGCTGGCGCGCCGCTACCTCCCCGCCAGCCTCACCCCCCGGCAACCAGCACTCCTGCACCGCCATCCGGTTGCCGGTGAGGGTGCCGGTCTTGTCGGAGCAGATCACGCTCACCGAGCCCAGGGTCTCCACCGCCGAGAGCCGCCGCACCAGGGCCCTGCGGCGGGCCATGCGCTGCAGACTCAACGCCAGGGCCAGGGTCACGGTGGGCAGCAACCCTTCCGGCACGTTGGCCACAATGATGCCCACGGCGAACACCAGGCTCTCCAGGGGGCCCAGGCCCACGAGGGCCCAGCTGAGGGCAAAGGCGATCAGGCCCATCGTCACGGCCACGGTGCTGATCGTGTGCACGATCCGGCTCACCTGCTGCTCCAGGGTGCTGACGCTGCGGCGGGTTCCCTCCGCCAGCCGCGCCACCTGGCCGAATTCCGTCTCGCTGCCGGTGGCGTAGATGATCGCCTCCCCCCGACCCGAGGCCACCGTGCTGCCGGCCAGCACCAGATTGGCCCGTTCGCCGGTGGCCATCGGCGCTTCGGCCAGGGCGGGGGAAGGGGTGTCGACATGGCGGGCCACCGGCAGGGATTCGCCCGTGAGCACCGAGAGATCGACGTAGAGCGCATGGGCCTGGGTGAGCCGGCCATCGGCCGGGATCCGATCCCCCTCTTCCAGCTCCACCCGATCGCCGGCCACCAGCTGCTCCACCGGCAGCCGCCGCAGCTCCCCATCGCGCCACACCTGCACCTGACGCGGCAGGGAGCGCACCAGGGCAGCGAAGGTGCGTTCCGCCTGGAATTCCTGCCAGAACGAGAACAGACCGTTGATCAGCACCACCGCCCAGATCGCCCAGCCCAGCTGGGGGGTACCGGCCAGGAAGGCCAGCCCGCCGGCGATCCACAGCAACAGGGCCATGAAATGCCCCATCTGATCGAGCAATCGCAGCAGCAGCGGCCGCCGCCTTCCCTGCGGCAGCTGGTTCGGCCCGTAGCGGGCCAGGCGCCGTTCGGCCTCTTCCTGCGTCAGGCCCAGGGGGGTGGACTGCAGGGCGATCAGCACCTGCTCCGGCGGCAGCGACCAGATCGGCTGGGAGGCGGAGAGCTGCAACGCTGGCGCCGGCGGCTACCCCTCCACGATGACGATCACGCCCGCCGGCGGTGCGGACCTCAGAGCTGCGCGAGGGCCCGCTCGAGGGCATCGGTGCAGGCGTGCAGGAACGGCAGGTTGAGGGTGTCGAGGGTGTCGCTGCTGCGGTGGTAGTGGGGATTGCGCAGGAAGGCGGTGTCGGTGACCATCGCGGCCCGGTAGCCGTGATCCCAGAAGGGGCTGTGGTCGCTGCGGCGCACATCCGGCAGCGGCCTTCCGCAGAACGGCACCGGCAGCAGCCTCACCGGCAGATGGCGACCGATCCGCCGGGCCATCGCCGGCAGCAGAGGCAGGCAGGCGAGGTTGGCCACCACCGCGATGAAATCGCCGCGATCACCGTAGAGATGGCGCATCGCCGCCAGCGGATAGCGCTGCTCCGCCCCCGTGTAGCCGAGCATCTCCAGGCTGAGCATCAGCTGCAGCGGTTGGCGCCGGCGGTGCAGCTCGCCGGCGAGGGCACGGCTGCCGAGCAGACCGTTCTCCTCCTGGTCGAAGGCCACGATCCACACCGGGCGCCGGGGCGGCTGCCGGCTCCAGCTGCGGGCCAGTTCCAGCAGGCTGGCCACGCCACTGGCATTGTCATCGGCACCGCAGGAGCCGGGCGGGCCGTCGTAGTGGGCCCCCACGAGCACGGGGGCGGCATTCGGCCGCCGCCCCGGCAGCCGCAGGATCAGGTTCTCGCCCTCCGCGAAGCGGTGCCGTTCCACCGGCCCCAGGGCAGCGAGCTGATCGAGCAGGTAGTGGCGGCAGGCGAGCCAGCCGAGCCGATCCCAGCGGGCGTGGCGCGGGCGGGCAATCTCCTGCAGATGCCGCTCGATCCGCAGCCGGCGCGCCTGCCGTTCCTCCCCTACCCATTCGGTGCTGCCCCCCATCAGGTGCCGGGGCTGCTGCCAGCGCCAGTGGCCCCCTTCACGATCCGGTAGACGGCGGGCACCACCAGCAGGCTGAGCAGGGTGGAAACCAGCAGGCCGCTGAACACCACGGTGCCGATGCTGATCCGGCTGGCGGCACCGGCCCCCCGGGCCAGCAGCAGCGGCAGGAAGCCGGCGAGCGAAGAGATGGCGGTGAGCAGGATCGGGCGCAGGCGTGCCACGGCCGCCCCGTGGATGGCGGCATCGAGCTCCATGCCCGCAGCGAGCCGCTGGTTGGCGAATTCCACGATCAGGATGCCGTTCTTGGCGGCCAGGCTGGCCAGCACCAGCAGCCCCATCTGGCCGTACACATCGAGGGGAATGCCGCGCAGGCTGAGGCCCAGCAGCGCCCCCAGCAGCGCCAGCGGCACCGTGACCAGGATGATCAGCGGATCCACGAAGTTCTCGTAGAGGGCGGCCAGCACCAGGGCCATCACCAGGAGTCCGAGCGCGAAGGCCCGGCCATTGCCGCCGCCTGCCCGGGCCTCCTCCCGCGCCAGACCGGCCCACTCCAGCGCGATCGCATCGGTGTTGCGCTGCTGCTGCAGCTGCTCCAGCAGAGCCATCGCCTGGCCGCTGCTGACCCCGGCCTTCGGCAGGGCCCGGATGCTGATCGAGCGCACCAGCCGGGTGTGGTTGATCGTGGTCGGCCCGGTATCCGGCACCAGCCGCACCACCTGCTCGAGCGGGATCAGCCGACCTTCGCGGTTGCGCACCTGCAGGGCCAGCACATCGCTGGCGTCCCGGCGCGAGCGGCCCTCCAGCTGCACGATCACCTTGCGCACCTGGTCGCCCTCAAAGCTGTCATTCACGTAATCGCTGCCGAAGCTGGCGCCCAGGGTGTCGACCACGGCCGCCAGATCCACCCCCAACGAGGCCATCCGCTGCCGGTCGGGACGCAGCTCCAGCAGCGGTGCCCCGGCACTGAAGCGGGTCGAGACCCGCTCGAATGATCCGCTGGCCTGGGCTTCAGCCACGAACGCCCGCGCCTCCTGTTCGAACTGGGCCAGCCCCAGCTGACCGCCGCTGTTGTCGAGCAGCTCCAGCTCCAGGCCGCCCTCACTGCTGAACCCCCGTACGCTCGGCGCCTCGCTGAGCTGCACCGCCGCCTCCCGGATCGAGGCCAGCAGCCGGCGGTTGATCTTCTCGGCCACAGCCGCACTGCTCTGGTCGGGGCCGCTGCGCCGGGCTACCGGCTTGAGGCGCAGGAAGAACTGCCCCTTGTTGGGGCTGCTGTCGCCGAAGGAGCGGCCGGCATAGAAGTTGGCGCTGGCGATCAGGGGTTCCTGGCGGGCGATCTGCCGCACCTTGTCGAGCACCTTCTGGGTCTGGGCCAGGGAGGAGCCGTCCGGCAGGATCACCACGCCGCGCAGCTGGCCGGTGTCCTCCTGAGGGATGAAGCCGGTGGGGTGGCGGCCCAGGGCGATGCCGGTGAGCACCAGACCCACCAGCAGCAGGGCCGCCACCGGCAGCCGGGCCGCCAGGGCGCGGTCGAGCCAGCGGCCATAGGGCTGCTCCAGGGCCTCGAGGGCACGGCGGGGCGGATCGATCCAGCGCCGCAGCCAGGCCGGCTCGAGCCGCTCGGCGTGAAGCAGGCGGCTGGCGGCCACCGGCGTGAAACTGAGGGCGTTGAACGTGGAGAAGGCGATCGCGGCGCTGATCGTCAGGGCGATCGGCGCGTACAGACGCCCCACGCTCCCCTCCAGGCCGAGCACCGGCAGGAACACCACCACCAGCACCAGCGAGGTGGCCACCACGGCACCCCCCAGTTCGGCCATCGCCTCGCGGGCGGCCTGGAGCGCCGGCCGGCCGCTCTCGAGCCGGCGACCGATGTCCTCACTCACCACGATGGCGTCGTCCACCACCAGGCCGGAGGCCAGCACCATCCCGAACAGGGAGAGGGTGTTGATCGAGCCGCCCCCGAGCCGCAGCACGATCAGCGCCCCGATCAGGGCCACCGGCACAGCGGCGGCGGTGATCAGGGCCAGGCGACTGTTGCCCAGACCCAGCAGCAGCACCACAAACACCAGCAGCACCGAATCCCGCAGCGCCTCAATGGCGCCATCGATGCTGGTGCGTACGTTCTCGGCTTCATCCACGATCACCTCCATCTCCACCCCCGGGGGGAAACGGGGAGCCAGCTCTTCGAGGGCCTGGTCCACGGCCCGGCTCACCTGCAGAGCATTGCTGCCGTCTCGCTGGTAGATGCCGAGCGCCACGGCGTATTCGCCGGCGAGGTTGGTGGCGATCGTGTCGTAGGTCTCACTGCCCAGGCTCACCCGACCCACATCGCGCAGCAGCGTGGTGCCGCCGTTGGCGCTGCGCCCCACCACCAGGGTTTCCAGTTCGGCAGGAGTACGCAGGCGCCCCTGCATCCGCAGCGGCAGGGTGGTGATCTGGTCCGGCGGCGCCGGGGCCTCGCCCACCTGCCCGAGGGCCGCCAGCACGTTCTGCTGCTGCAGGGCCTGCCGCACCTCGAGGATCGTGAGGTTGCGCTGCTGCAGCTGGCGGGGATCGAGCCAGAGCCGGAAGGCGAGGCTGCTGCCGCCGAACAGGCTCACATCGCCGACGCCGGGCACCCGCCGCAGCCGGTCGCGCACCACCTGGTCCACCCAGCCGCTGAGGAACACGTCGTTGTAGGTGCTGCGGCTGGCGCTGAAGCTCAGCACCTCCAGCAGGTCATCGGAGCTGCGGCGCACCTGCACCCCGAAGCGCGCCACCTGGGCGGGCAGCTGGCGGGCCACCACCGTGGATTCGTTCTGGGTGTTGATCTGGTTCAGCTCCGGGCTGCCGCCCTCGAAGCCGAGGGTGATGCTGCTGCCGTTGGCCGAACTGGTGGAGCGGATCGTCTCGAGTCGGTCCAAGCCATTGAGCTGCTTCTCCAGCAGGGCGGTGACCCCCTGCTCCACCACCTCCGGTCCGGCGCCCGGATAGCTGGCGCGCACGGTGACCCTGCTGGGTGCGATCGGCGGCAGGTTTTCCACCTGCAGGGCGGGCAGGCACACCAGCCCGCCCAGCAGCACCAGCAGGCTGAGCACCAAGGTCAGGACCGGCCGGCGCAGGAAGGGGTCGGAGATCGACTTCAAGGCGCGGGCTCACTCACGGGAAGCGGGTCAGCCGGAGGCGGCCAGATCCCGCCTGAGCACCACCGCCAGATAATCGGGGGATTTGTAGCGCCCCGGCAGGCAGGTGTGCAGTTGCTCCAGACGGCTCCAGCAGACGGTGCGACGGATCTCCTCCAGACTGCGCCCCTCCTTGAGCAGCAGCCGCAGCGCCTTGCAATAAAGGGAATATTTGGCCTCGAGTTCCCCGATCGAAGGGGGACGGGTGGATTCCACTGGGCCCGTCATGGCGAGGGGGGCGCCCGGGAAGCAGTAAGGGCGCAGGGTCAAGCCTACGAGCTGGCCAGCACGCCCTTGCTGCCGCCATGGCCGAGCAGGGCGGTCTCGGCATCGCTGAGCCGGCCGGCCCGATGCAGCACCCTGGTGATCCGGGCGATGTCGAGCACGGCATGGCAGCGATAGCCCCCCTTCTCCAGGCGGCGGCGGGCGCTGTCATCGGCCTCACCCCCATGGTCGATGAACACCACCACGTCAGTGACAACCAGACCGGAGCCCTCCAGCTTGGCGATCCCTTCCAGCACGCTGCCGCCGGTGATCAGGATGTCGTCCACCACCACCACGGTGTCGCCCTCGTTGAAGTCGCCCTCGATCAACCGGCGGGCGCCGTGGGCCTTCACCTCCTTGCGCGGATAGATCAGGGGTTTGTGCAGCTGCAGCGAAAGGCCGGTGGCGGTGGGCAGCGACCCATAGGGAATACCGGCGATGCGCTCGAACATCAACCCTTCGAGTTTGCCGGCGTAGGTATGGAGAACCCTGTGGAAGAGATTGGGATCGGAGATGATCTGGCGAAGATCGATGTAATAGCTGAACAGGGCACCGGAAGCCTGTACGTATTCCCCGAACAGCAGGCAGCCGATATCGAAGAGATCCACGATCAGGCTGGCCAGCGAATCCTCTTCGACGCCCGGAGGCAGGTCGGCGGCGGCGGATCCGCCGTTGCCAGGTCGCGCCGGGGGAGCGGCCACGGAGGCGGGCCCGGCCGGAGCCTGAGGCGCGGCGCCGGAGGCCGCAGGGGCCGGCAACCACAGCTGGCAGGCATCCTCCCGCCGGGGCTGGCGCTGCTCCAGACAGTGGTCCCGCCGATTGCTGATCCTGCGCTTCAGCTCCTCGGCCCGCTCGGCGATGTCGTCCTCCACCAGCAGGTTCTGGGGCAGGGGCAGCAGCAGACCATCAGCCACCTGACTGAGGCCGGCCTCCAGCAGGGCATCGAGACGGTCCTCCTCTCCCCAGAGGCTGCGCAGGATCAGGAAGCGTTCGGGGGCCTCCCGCCGCACCCGGGCCAGGATCGCCGGATCGCTGGTGCCCACCTCCAGCAGCAGCTGCTCCGGGGTGGCCCAGAGCTGGCTCTCGCGCACGATCCGCACGTAGAGCGGGTCGTCTTCGCTGGGGTGGTGCTGCAGCACCCGTGCCGCCGGGTTGGAGCTGTGGCAGGTCACCACCACCGCCTTGTCGGGATAAAGCAGGAACGGGGCGGCGATGTCCTGCCCCGCCAGAGGCGAGAGGGTCACCGCCTCGGCCCCGAGGTCGCGGAACAGGTAGGAAGCGAGGGCCGAAGCGCTGTTGAGATCCCCGTGTTTGGCGTCGATGATCAGGGGGATGTCGAGCGGCACCAGTTCGCGCACCTCCCGCAGCAGCTCCAGCCCCACCGGCCCCAGGGCCTGGTAGAAGCCGAGGCTGGGCTTGTAGGCGCAGACGTGGGGCGCGGTGGCCTCGATCACCGCCTTGATCCAGTGGCGGGCCTGGGAAAGGAACGAACGCCCGCCCATGCCGCGGCGATGCGCCCAGCTCTGCAGCATCTCCGGGTTCGGGTCCAGTCCCGTCACCAGCAGCGACTGGCGATCAGCGATGGCGTCGGTGAGCTGAACGAAGAAGCCCATCGCACGGGGGAAGATCGGGATGGTGCTAAGGCCTCTTCGGGGCCGGACGCGAGCCGTGGAAACAGCTCTTAACTCAGAAACCCACAGGCAGGGGCAGCGGCCGATAGTCCGCCTGCCAGCGGCAGGCCTCCAGCCGCGCCCTGGCCTGCTCCGGCGTGCTGGCATGGCGCGCCAACCCCTCGGCCACCGCCGCCAGGGCCACGGCTTCGGCCACCGCCTCCGACACCGGCCGCACCTGGGCCAGGGGCGGCATCAGGGCGGCCTCCGGATCGCGGGCGGCCGGAATCTGATCGGCGAGGGCCTCGAGCGAGGCGTCGATCATCGCCTCGCTCACCTCCCGGGCCCCCACGGCCATGGCGGCAAAACCCAGGCCCGGAAACACGAAGCAGTTGTTGCACTGGCCGATCACCCGCTGCCGCTCCCCGACCCTCACCGGCTCGAACGGGCTGCCGGTGGCCACCAGGGCCCGCCCCCCACTCCAGGCGAGCAGATCGGCGGGGATGATCTCCGCCAGGGAGGTGGGGTTGGAGAGGGGCAGCACGATCGGTCGCTCCACTCCCCGGCAGAGGGCCTCCACCACCTTCCGGTCAAAGGCGCCGGCCACGGTGGAGGTGCCGATCAGCACCCCCGGCCGGATCGCCTCCACCACCTCCAGCAGGCCGATGGGACGCCCGGTGTCGCGCCCGCCATCGAGCCCGGCGGCGGCCAGCAGCGCCGCCGACTTCTGATACGGAACCATGGCCGGGCTCAGGCTGCTGAGGCCCTCATGCACCAGGCCCTGGCGATCGATCAGCCATAGCCGCGCGGCGGCCGCCTCGGGCCCGAGACCGGCGCGTTGGAGCAACCGCAGCAGCCGCTCGGCGATGCCGCAGCCGGCGCTGCCGGCCCCGAAGATCACGATCGGGTCGTCCCCCAGCCGTTTGCCCAGCCCCTTCAGACCCGCCAGGATCGCCGCGGTGGCCACACCGCTGGTGCCCTGGATGTCGTCGTTGAAGCTCGGCACCCGCTGGCGGAAGGTATCCAGCACCCGGCGGGCATTGGCGGCGCCGAAGTCCTCCCAGTGCACCAGAGCTCCAGGGCAGACCGCCTCCACCGCGGCGATGAACCGCTCCAGACAGGCGTCATAGGCGGCGTCCCGCAGCCGCGGCTGCCGCAGCCCGGGATAGGTGGGATCCTCGAGCAGATCGCTGCGATCGGTGCCCACATCGAGCATCACCGGCAGCCCCCGATCGGGCGCCAGGCCGGCGCAGAGGGTGTAGACCGCCAGCTTGCCCTGGCAGATGTGAATGCCGCCCACCCCCTGGTCGCCGATGCCGAGGATGCCCTGGGCGTCGGTCACCAGCAGCAGATCCGGCGGGGGAGCGCCGTGGGAGCAGCAGGCCTGGCGCAGGATCCGCTCGAACTCGTGCTGCTGCTCCGCCGCCAGATAGATCCCCTGGGAGGGGCTCCGGTAGGTGATGCTGAAGTGCTGAATCGCCTTGCCCACGGTGGGGGTGTAGACGATCGGCATCACCTGCTCGATGTGGTCCGCCAGCAGCCGGTGAAACAGGGTGAGGTTGCGCTCCCGCAGCGTCTGCAGATAGGCGTAGCGCTCCAGGTCGCTGTCCATGGCGGTGAGGGCCCGGTGGCAGCGTTCCACCTGCTGGTCGATGGTCTCCACCTGCCAGGGCAGCAACCCCTCCAGAGCGAAGGCCCGTCGTTCCTCCCGGCTGAAGGCGGTGCCCTTGTTGAGCAGGGGGTCGTTGAGCAGGTCGGCGCCGCGCAGAGCGAGGGGAACGGGGGCGTTGCCGGCGACCACGGGGACGGATGGCGAGAAGACTTCTCTATAGAGCAACCGCGGGCAACAGCCGCCACTGCAGCTGCTCGCCGGCGTGGAAAGGCACCAGTTCGATCGGGGTGCCGGCGGCATCGTTGAGGTGGAGCCGCGGCGGCACCGTGTGGCTGTCGCGCACCAGGGTCACGCTGCCGCTGTTGGCGGGCAGGCCGTAGAAGCACGGCCCGAACTCGGAGGCGAACGCCTCCAGCCGATCCAGGGCTCCCTCCTGCTCGAACACTTCGGCGTAGCTCTCGAGCGCATGGGTGGCGTTGAAGATGCCGGCGCAGCCGCAGGCGGCTTCCTTGGCATGGCGTGCATGGGGCGCCGAATCGGTGCCGAGGAAGTATTTCGGGTTGCCGGACACCGCCGCCGCCCGCAGGGCCAGCCGGTGGCGCTCCCGCTTCGCCACCGGCAGGCAGTAAAAATCGGGCCGGAGCCCCCCGGCAAACAGGGCGTTGCGGTTGATGTGGAGGTGGTGGGGGGTGATCGTGGCGGCCACCCGCGGGCCGGCATCGGCCACGAACGCCACCGCCTCGGCGGTGGTGATGTGCTCCAGCACCACCTTCAAGCCCGGATGGCGCTGCAGCAAGGGGGCGAGATGGCGTTCGATGAACACCGCCTCGCGATCGAAGATGTCGATCTGCGGGTCGGTGACCTCGCCGTGGATCAGCAGCGGCATACCGATCCGCTCCATCGTTTCCAGCACCGGCGTGATCAGGGCCAGGTCGGAAACGCCGGCGGCGGAATTGGTGGTGGCATGGGCGGGGTAGAGCTTGGCGGCGGTGAACACCCCCTCCCGATGGCCGCGTTCGATCTCGGCTGGATCAATGGCGTCGGTCAGATAGGCCGTCAGCAGGGGGGTGAAGCGGCTGCCATCGGGCAGGGCGGCCAGAATCCGCTGCCGATAGGCGCGGGCGGCCTCCACCGTGGTGATCGGCGGGCTGAGGTTGGGCATCACGATCGCCCGGGCGCACTGACGCTCCGTAGCCGGCACGACCGCCTGAAGCATCGCGCCATCGCGCAGATGCACATGCCAGTCGTCGGGCTGACGGATCGTGAGCCTGGTCGTGAGCCGGCTCGGGAGGTCGGACATCGGCAATCTCAACGCTGGGATCGTGGTGAGTGGTAGCGGTCAGTGGCCCTAGCCGCGTTTCCGGCCGAGGCCCGCAGCCTCTCCACCCAGATGGCCGGTGACCAGGAAGCCGCTCAGGGCCAGCAGCAGCAAGCTCGTGCAGAAGTAGACCAGGGAGGGCCCATCGGTGATCGGCAGCGTCAGCATCGCCTTGAACGCCGACACGATCAGGGCCACCACCAGCACCTTCACCAGCTTCTCCTTGAGCTGGTCGAGGTCGCGGATGTCGAGCAGGCCGCTGCCGCCCTCCCCCTTCTCACGGGCGGCATCGATCGGGGAGATCAGCAGTTCGTACACCCCATAGCCGAAGATCAGCAGGGCGATGCCGATCAGATAGAGGTCGATGCCGGTCACCACCCCGCCCAGCATCTTCGCCATGTAGGCCTTGTCGGCATCGGCGCTGTGGCTCAGCCCCAGGATCGCCCGAGCGATCTCGATCGTGCCGAGCACGAAGGTCACACCGGTGCTCGCCAGGCTCATCACCACCGGCAGCACCGCCACCAGCCGGAACTTCCACAACAGCCGCTCCCAGGCCAGCTCCAGCCGCTTGGCTCGGCGTCGCTTGACCGGAGCTGGGTCGGGCTCGCCGGAGTGGGGACTGGCCATGGTGGCGCCTGAGGTTTCCGAACAGTAGGTTCGCGGTGGTGCTGTGCCCCCGAGCCATGGACCCCGATGCCGTTGCCCTCTGGATCCAGCCGCGCAGCAGCCGCGACCAGCGCCGCCTATACCGCCCTGCTGGCCGAAACCGGCGCGCCCGGGCTCAGGGTCGGACCCGCTCCAGCCAGCCCACCGTGAGATCGTTCGGGTCGGTCTGGAGGTAGAGGTAGCCGCTGCGATCGGCGAGCACAACCGCCCGGTAGTTGTAGTTGACGCCGAGCGAATCCTGTTGCCTGACCGTGGCCAGGCAATCGGGCGTGACCTCGATCGAGCCGGTGTACGTGGCCTCCTCGATCGTGGAGCCGTAGCTGGAGATCGCGATGCCGTTCACCTTGCCGCCGCTCCAGCTCTCGTTCTGAATCACCGCATTCGGGGTCCAGCGCCCCGCCTTCCAGTCAAGCCCCTGCTGCATGCTCACCACGGTGCCGTCGAGCAGACCGGCGCTGCAGCGGCCTTCGGGCTGGCGGAACCAGCGGGAGGCCACCACCAGATCCGGAAGGGTACCCAGCGAATAGCGGGGCACACCGCCGTTGTCGAGCACGGCCTGGCTGCGGCTGATCGCATCGCCGTAGGTGCGCTCGATCGCCACCCGGCAGCCCGAGATCGGCCGGTAGGTGCCCCCGTAGCTGGATTCGCGGTAAGCGAGGCCCCGCCGCTCCAGCCGCACGCCGCTGAGGCGACCGTCGGGCTGCCAGGTTTCCTGCAGGATCCGGGCCACCGGTTCGGCGGCGACCTGCCCCTGCCCCATCACCACATAACGCCCCGGCTGCGGGGCCGCACAACGGGGAGCGGCCAGGGGCGAAGCCTGGAGAGCGGCCAGGGGTAACGCCTCAGCAGGACCGCCGACCAGCAGGATGCCGCCGCTGGCCAGGGCCAGGCCCTTGAGCCCCCATGCCACCGCTGCCTGGACCTTGCTTCCCTGGATTGCGTTCACCGGTGTGATCTGCGCGTGTGTATGTGGGCCTTATAGCCGCAGACACCAGCCGCCAACATCACCGGACCCGCTTGCGGCCGGCCAGAAACACCACCGCCATCGCCAGATAGCCGAGGGCCCAGCTGGCTCCATGGCCCCAGCCGGGGGAGAGGACCGTGTCGGCGGGGGTGAAACGCCAGGCATGGATCAGCCCCACCCAGGATCCCGCCGCCGCCACCAGCGCGCAGGCAGCGGCGGCACGGAAGCGCTGATCGATCACATACACCAGCATCGCCGCCAACAGCATCGCCGCCAGGATCTGGCCCTGTTCGAGCGCGAAGGCACCGGCCGCCCACACGTCCGCCTGTTGCAGCGGGCCCAGCAGCTGGGGGCCGAAGGGTTGATCGACGCTGCCGCTGCCACCGGCCCGCAGTCCCGCCTTGAGCATCAGCGAGCCCCAGCCGGCCAGACCGGGCAGCAGCCCCAGGGCCACGGCCGGCGCATGGCGCGGCGCCGTGGCCTGGAACGCCTGGGCCGCCATCACCAGGGCGATGTAGAGCACGATCGCCATGCCCGCTTCCACCGGCACCAGCAGCCCCACCACGCCGAACAGCCCCAGCAGGCAGCCCAGGCCCATCACCAGGCCATTCAGCCAGGAGTAACCGATGCGGGCGCCCATGGCCTTCCAGCCCGGATGCCCGATGTACAGGCTGGTGGGGAAGCAGGAGCCAAGCAGGGCCGCCACGGTGGAGCCGATGCCGTTGATCAGCAGCGAACTGCGCACCGGGTAGTCATCACCGGCGGCGGCGGCGCTCTCGAGGTTCTGCAGCGACCCCAGCACGTTGAACAGGCCCATGGGGATCGTCACCCCCAGCCAGGGCAGCAGCTGCTGGCGGCCGGCCCAGAGCGCCTCCAGCTGCAGCTGCGGCAGCTGCGGACCCAGCTGCGCCATGCCCTGGTTCCAGGCCGTGGCATCCACCCGCAGCAGGCCAGTGGCCCAGGCCAGGGTCACCCCCACCAGCACCGCCAGCAGCCCCCCCGGCAGCGGCAGCTTCACCTCCCCGAAATAGGCCAGCAGGATCACCCCCAGCACCGCCAGCCCCACCACCGGCACCGCATAGGTGCGCAACAGGAAGCCGAGGCCGATGTAGCCGAGGGCGATACCCGCCAGGGTGGAGAGCAGCGCAGCCCGGGGCAGCCAGCGCCGCAGCACTCCGGCGCCGAAGGCCCCGGTGGCCTCGATCAGGCCCGACCCCAGGCAGGCCACCAGCCCGGCCTGCCAGGAGAGCTGCACCGCCTGCTCGGGGGCAAGGCCCTGGCCGAGGGCGGTGAGCTTCACCGGCAGCATCACCAGAAACACAAAGGCGAACAGGCTCACGGTGTTGATGCCGTAGGGGAGAGCCGTGCGGTCGTCGCGACCTTCGGCACGGCCGAGCCGGTGGGCCTGGAGGGCGTAGGCGAGGTTGCCCACCACCAGGCTGAGGCCGGTGGCGGGCAGGATCACCCCGAAGATCAGGCGATCGGGGTAGCCCAGCACACCCCGGCACAGCGACACGATCAGCAGGATCTGGATCAGGTTGTCGAGCCCGAGCCCGAGGAATCCGTCCAGGTCCCCCTGCACCCACCAGCGCGGCCCGGGTCGGGCGGTGGGGGCGGGGGGAGCGGAGGGGCTGGTCATCCGGAAGGGGGATCGGGGAAGGCAGGGGAATCCTCCTGCCGATCAGGGAAGAGCACCCCATCGAGGTGATCACATTCGTGCTGCACCACCCGGGCATGGAAGCCCTCCACCTCCCGCTCCAGCCGCCGACCCTGGGGATCGAAGGCCCGATAGCGCAGCCGCCGGACCCGCCGGATCGGCGCCCGCAGGCCCGGCACGCTGAGGCAGCCCTCCAAGCCCATTTCGGTTTCCTCGCCCAGGGGGGTGAGCTGCGGATTGATCAGGATCGTCTCGGGGATCGGTGCCGCCTCCGGATAGCGGGGGTTGTGGGTGATGCCGAAGATCACCACCCGCAGGGGCACCCCGATCTGGGGGGCCGCCAGGCCGGCGCCATCGAAAGCCGCCATCGTGTCGCGCAGGTCGCCGATCAGCTCCAGCAGCGCCGGAGTGCCGAAGTCGGCCGCGGGCAGCTCGGCGGAACGCCGGCGCAGGCGGGGATCACCGATCTGCAACACCGTGCGAACGGCCATGGCGCAGGGGCCCGGGCGGGATGTGAATCAACAAAGTCTGGCGCAGGCCATGGGGACGACGGCGGTTCGTCAGTTCGACACCGATACGACAGAATCGCGCTTATTCGCGATACAGCTGATGACCTTCCTGGCAAGCGGGGGGCTGATCCTGGTGGGGATCGCGCTGTTGTTCGCGGGTGGGGAACTGTTCGTGGCCGGGTCGGTGGCCCTGGCACTGCTGCTCGGCATTCCCCAGATCGTGATCGGTCTGACGGTCGTTTCGCTCGGCACCAGTGCCCCTGAACTCTTCGTGAGCCTGCTCTCCACCCTGCAGGGAGGAGACGACCTGGCGGTGAGCAACATCGTGGGCAGCAATATCTTCAATGTGCTGATCGTGCTCGGCATGAGCGCCCTGGTGGTGCCGCTGCGGGTGAAGAGCCGGTTGGTGAAGCGGGACGTGCCGCTGCTGCTGGGGGTCTCGATGGCGGTGTGGGGCATGGCCTCCGGCGGGCGTCTCACCTGGCAGGCCGGCCTGGCCCTGCTCACCGCCCTGGTGATCAACCTGATCTGGGAGATGCGCACGGCCAAGGAACATCCCGAGGAGGGGGACGACGATGCCGAGGAGGGCCGCAGCAGTGGGCCGGTGGCCGCTGGCCGCCTCGCTGCCGGCCTTGTTTTGCTGGTGCTGGGCTCCCAGCTGCTGGTACGCGGCGCCACCGACGCGGCGACAGCCCTCGGTGTGAGTCAGACGGTGATCGGCCTCACGATCGTGGCGGCGGGCACCTCGATGCCGGAGCTGGTCACCTCCCTGGTGGCGGCCTACCGGGGCAAGGCCGACCTGGCGATCGGCAACGTGGTGGGCAGCAACCTGCTCAACCAGGTGGTGATTCTGGGTCTGTGCGCCACCGTTTCCGGCGGCAGCGGCCTGGCGGTGGATCCCGTGATGGTGAACCGCGATCTGCCGGTGATGGTGCTCACCACCCTGGCCTGCCTACCGATCTTCTGGACCGGAGGTGTGATCACCCGCCTCGAGGGGGGCCTGCTCGTGGGGATGTACGGGCTCTACCTGATCGAACAGTTGCTGCTCCACTCAGCACCGACCCTCAGTGACGAATACCGACTCGCCCTGCTGGTGGGGGTGTTGCCCTTGCTCCTGGTGTTTCTGGCCTGGCAGGTGCTGCGCTGGCGGCAACTTCGGCGCCGTCCGGACCCCGGGCTGCTGTGATGGCGCACAATATCTACCCCGCAGGTGAAATCTTCCCGGCACGTGAAATCTTCTCTGCGCGTTGTCGTTCTCTGTTGTGATGGCCTCTATCAACGCCACCTGATCCACAGGGCTGCCGAAGAATTCGATCTGGTGGGGGTGGTGATCCAGCAGCCCCGGATCGAAAGCCGCTCTCTCCTGCAGCGACTGGCCCCTTACCGCGACCCCCGCCGCGTCTGGAGACAGCTGCAGAGCCGCCTCTCCCTGCCGCGATACGAACGCAGGGGGGATCTGCTGCGGCGGCACCTCTTCTACCGGGATGGCCAGTTTCCAGACATCCCCGCGGCAGTGCCCCGGCTGGAGACCACCTCGATCAACGGCCCCGAGACCGTGGCCTTCCTGCGCAGCCATCCCGCCGACATCGTGCTGGTAAACGGCACCCAGCTGCTGCGGGATCCGATTCTGGAGCTGTTGCCGACGCTGCGGCACGGGATCATCAATCTCCATACCGGCCTCTCTCCCTATTCCCGGGGGGCCAATTGCAACCTCTACATGATTCTCGAAGGCCACCCGGAGCTGGTGGGGGTCACCGTGCATCACATCGATCGCGGCATCGACAGCGGCGACATCATTCTTTCTGCCCAGGTCCCCTATGAGCCCGAAGACAACTTCGAGACGGTGGATGTGCGCAGCTTCGCCCTGGGGATCGACCTGCTGATCGAAGCGGCCCATCGGCTGGAGGCCGGCAGCGCCGAACGGGTGCCCCAGTGGGAGCAGGGCAAGCTGTTTCTGCGGCGCACCGGCTACGTCTACGAGCCCCACCAGCGCCTGCTGGCCAACCGCAGGATCGAGCAGGGACTGCTGCGGCAGCACCTGGGCCAGGCCGCCGGCAGCGATCCGTCCGTGCGCCTGGTGGGCTCGCCGGAGGCGCCATGCGCCTCCTGAAGCGACTGAGCAACCGCGGACGGGATCTGCTGTTCGTGCCCCCCCTCGACCGCCACTGGCGCCGGCGGCGGCGGGGCAGAACCGACTGCCTTCTGTACCACCGGGTGGATCTGCCGGGCCAGGTGCCCTTCCTCGATGCCTACGGCGTGCCGCCGATCCCCCCCGAGCAGCTGGAGGCAGAACTGGCCTTCCTGCAGCGCCAGGGGGCCCTGTTCCTCACCTTCGCCGATCTGCTTCGGGGCGTGCAGCCACCGCCGGATCGCTTCGCGGTGCTGGTGAGCTTCGATGACGGCCTGCTCGACAACTACACCAACGGTCTGGCGGTGCTGGGCCGGCTTGGCATCCGCGCCACGATCTTTCAATCGAGTGCCCTGGTCGATGCCGAGCAACTGATCTGGGAGCACGCCCTCTACTGGATCTGGAACCAGCCGGAGCTCGAGCCCCAGCTCACCGCCCTCGCCCAGCGGCGGCTGCCTGCCCTGGCCCACCTCCAGGGCAGGGCCCTGCTGGAAGCCCTGCGCGAACAGGTGCCGATCCCCGCAGTGGAGAGCCTGCTGGCGGAATTCCGACAGACCGTTGACTGCGGCGAGGCGATGGCGGAGCAGGCCCGCCGGCTCTATCCCCGCCGGGCCGACCTGCTGCGGGCCCGCTCGGCCGGCCATGAGATCGGCAGCCATGGCCACCACCACTATCCGCGGCGCAGCCTGGAGGATGGGGCCTTCGAGGAGGAGCTGGTGCGCTCCGCCTCGCTGCTCGGCGAACTGCTGGGGGAGAGGCCCCAGGCATTTTCCTATCCCTTCAACAGCTACGCCCCCGGCGACGATCAGCGCTGCGGCCGCCATTACCGCCAGGTGGCCACCGTGGATGGCCGACCGATCGAGCGCGACACCTCCCCCCTGGCCCTGCCGCGCTTCACCTGGCCCGGCCCCCATCGCAACCCGCTGCATCGGCGCCGCTGGCTCTGGACCGGCCGCTTGTGAGATCCCACTGCCGCCAGGGTGGCTGCCAGGGCGGGGAGGCCGGGGAATAGCGTCTGATCCGATGGGCTCCGGCCGATTCCCCTGGTGAGCGTGTTGCCCCTGGCCGCCGAACTGATCCCTGGTTTCAACATCGCCTGGGCTGATGGCTTCAGCCTCGACCAGCTGCGCGAGCTGATCGGCCGCTGGGGCTATCTGGTGATCTTCGGCGCGATGCTGCTGG
>Ga0164292_10000375_pt1 | contig 34348 bp, 34 predicted proteins | sample GEODES117metaG_FD_111486 | JGI IMG/M metagenome (GOLD analysis project Ga0164292, IMG submission 111486) | Eutrophic lake water microbial communities from Lake Mendota, Wisconsin, USA - GEODES117 metaG | ecosystem: Environmental > Aquatic > Freshwater > Lake | place: USA: Lake Mendota...
AGCTTTGAGTTTTGGCGACCGCGTGAATCGGATCATGCGCTGCATGAGGTTGCGGTGACCTTGGCCGCTCAGTGTGCGATCGACCAGCGTCTGTGGCAGCAGGCAGCAGGCGCCTTGCCGCATGGTGAGCAGCGCAAATTGGAATTTGCGTTAGCGCTTGCGGCGCAGCCCAGTGTGCTGTTACTCGATGAGCCCATGGCCGGGATGGGTCCTGATGAGACGCTTCGTTTAACAGAGCTGATCGGCTCTTTGCGTGGTCGAGTATCGATGCTTCTCGTTGAGCACGATATGCAGGCGGTATTTCGGCTCGCAGATCGCATCTCTGTGTTGGTGTATGGCAGCGTGATCGCCACCGGTACCCCAGCTGAGATACGTGCGAACGCAGCTGTGCGGCAAGCCTACCTCGGCGAGGAGACCGCTTGATGTTGCGCGTGCAAAATATTCAAAGTGGTTATGGCCTGAGCCAAGTGTTATTCGATGTCTCTCTTGAGATCGGTGTCGGTGAGGTGGTTGCGTTATTGGGACGCAACGGGATGGGTAAGTCCACGCTTGTGCGTACGGTCTTTGGACAACTGCCTCTGCAAGCGGGGCGACTAAGCTTTGAGGGGCAAGACGTGTCGGGATGGGCTCCTGACCGCATCGCACGTCTTGGTTTGGCGATCGTACCTGAGGGTCGTCAGTGCTTTCCTAATCTTTCCGTGCGCGAGCATCTGACGGCTTTTGCCGCACAGCGTAACGGCAATGCAAGTCAGCGGTGGGATCTTGAACGGGTCTTTGACATGTTTCCACGTCTGCGCGAGCGACAGGGCAACATGGGTAATCAACTGTCGGGTGGCGAACAACAAATGTTGGCAATTGGTCGTGCGTTAGTCACCAACCCCAAATTGCTGATTCTTGATGAGGCCACTGAGGGGTTAGCTCCCATCGTTCGGGAAGAGATTTGGCAATGCCTGGCGCGCTTGCGCGAGGCTGGCCAAACTATTTTAGTGATCGATAAATATGTCGAGCGACTGATTAAGCTTGCCGATCGACATATCATTCTCGAGCGCGGTCGGGTTGTATGGCAAGGTAGCTCTGCCGCGCTAGACGCCGACCGTGGTCTTTGGACGCGCTACCTAGGCGTTTAATTTCGCGAACACTTTGTCGGCAGCCGCTATGGTCGCTGCAATCACGCTGTCGTCGTGGGTGCTCGAAACAAACCCTGCTTCGTAGGCCGAGGGTGCGAAGTACACCCCTTGGTCAAGCATGGCATGGAAAAACACCTTAAACATTTCAATGTTGCTTGCGGAAACTTCGGCTAAGGTAGTTGGAACCTTGTCTGAGAAGTACACACCAAACATGCCTCCGACACAGTCTGCACTGAATGCAATCTTGTGCGCGCGTGCACGCTCCATCAGGCCATCGCAGAGGGCACGGGTACGCTTGCTGAGGTCTTCATAAAAGCCGGGCTTGGCCAAAAGCTTTAACGTCGTGATGCCTGCTGCAACGGCGACTGGGTTGCCTGAGAGTGTGCCCGCCTGGTAGACACCGCCCAGTGGCGCGATGTTGCTCATGATTTTGGCGCTTGCGCCGAAGGCGCCGATGGGCATCCCGCCGCCGATCACTTTTGCGAGAGTGGTGATGTCGGGTTTGATGCCGCTCAGACCTTGCACACCTTGTGGTCCGACACGAAAACCTGTCATGACTTCGTCGAATATCAAGAGCGCACCATGCGCTGTACATTCACTGCGCAGGGTTTCCAGAAAACCTGCGACAGGCTTGATCAAATTCATGTTTCCAGCGATCGGTTCCACGATGATGCAAGCGATGTCTTTGCCGTGTTGTGCGAAGGCTGCTTTGACGCCAGCGCTGTCGTTGTAATCCAGCACGATAGTGTGCGCCACGAACTCGGGTGGCACGCCAGCTGAAGTTGGGTTGCCAAAGGTCAGCAGCCCTGAACCTGCTTTCACAAGCAGACTGTCTGCATGACCGTGATAACAGCCTTCGAATTTGATGATTTTGTTACGCCCCGTTGCGCCTCGGGCTAAACGAATGGCTGTCATAGTGGCTTCGGTGCCAGAACTCACCAGACGCACCTGCTCGATCGAGGGCATGCGTGCGATCAGCATTTCGGCGATTTCAATCTCTGCCTCGGTGGGGGCACCGTAAGATAGGCCATGGACGGCCGCCTCTTGCACGGCACGTACTACTTCTGGATGCGCGTGCCCAAGAATCGCGGGCCCCCAAGAGCCGATGTAGTCGATATAGCGTTTGTCCTCTGCATCCCAAAAATAGGGTCCTTGGGCGCGGGCTACAAAACGGGGCGTACCACCGACGGAGCGGAAAGCTCGGACAGGCGAATTTACGCCTCCAGGAATACTGCGACTGGCGCGTGCAAAGAGTTCGGCATTAGTTGGCATAGGAAGTACTCCGCTTAGTCAGGAGAAAGTATCAGGTTTTTGTGTGAGCGTTTTGAAACTTCGCGCTGAAGGTGCGCGCAGTTTCTTCAATGTTGGGTGAGGCAAAGAGTCCGCCCACCACGGCGATTGTGTCAGCGCCAGCCCGGATCACCGAGTCGGCCTGCGCGACACCGATACCGCCGATCGCGACCACAGCGGGGCGGGGATGTGGCATTGCCTGGCATAGTGTTTGGCCGTCGGTCAGTACCGACAACGGTGCAGGTGGGGCGAGCGGTTTGGTTTGGGACGAGAACATGGCGCCAAAGGCAATGTAGTCAACGTCATGCGCTAAGTGCTTCGTGGCAAGAGAGGTATCCGCGTAACAAGAGACCCCAAGCAATAACTTGGGACCGATTTCACGCCGAACCAACGCTGGTGCATCGTCTTCTCGTCCGACGTGTACGCCGTCCGCGCCGATTTCCAGAGCAAGACGCCAATCGTCGTTGATCATAAACACAACACCGTACTCTTGACACGTGTCCCGTAGTCGTCGCGCAAGGGCTTTGCGCCAGGCTGATGTCGCTGTTTTGTGGCGCAATTGCAACCCAGTCATGCCCCCGCGGGCGGCGGCGCGCACTGCTTGGTCGAGCTTATCTGCATCCGTCCATTCTGGTGTCACACCGTAAAGGCCGCGCGGAAATCTGAGGTTATTGTTCATAGGCACGAAGCTCAGAGGGTTTCGGTCAGGAGGCACTAGGGTGGCGGCGCGCGATCCGTCGCCCCATTCCTGGTTGAAAAGACTGCGCGAGCGCTTGTTCAGCATGAGCACAGGCCTGTTTTGCTGCCTCTTCAACGCTTAGGCCTTGGGCCAGTAGGGCGGCGAGTGCGGCAGCGACCAATCCACCAGAGTCACGTAAGCGTTCTGGTGGTGCAACCCAGGGCCAGGTGAACGTTTCGTTATCTGGTCCAAGCAGGATGTTCACCAAGTGCCCGGGGCGCTGCGGGCTTCCCGTGACCAACACCCAGTCGGCACCAATCGCCTGCAGCGCTTGTGGTCCGGCGGTCAGTCCAGAAGCTTCGAGTACCTCTTCTGTGATCCATTGTGTGAGTCTGCGGGCTTCGATGACCACCACGTGCGCTTGCGGAACGAGTAACTCAAGAACGGATCCAACGAGATCTTCGACTTCTTCTTCCTCTTCCTCCTCGGGTTGCTCAGTGGTAATTTCTGGCGCACCTAAATGCAGAACCAAAGGAACCTGGCTGTAATCCGCAGCGATTTGCGCGACCGCGCTGACTGCTTCGGCAGAGTTCAAAGCCCCCACTTTGATTGCCCCAACCGGCACGTCTTCGAGCAGGCAGCGGGCTTGATCATCAATCTGCTCGGCCGGACAGGGAAACACGGACTCGCTTTCGGCCGTGTCCTGAATGGTGACCGCGGTCAGTGCTGCGATCGCATGCCCACCGAGCGCAGCGCAGGTCACCGCGTCCGCGGGCAGGCCGTCTGAGCCAGTTGGGTCAAAAGGGCCAAAAATCAGCGTAATTGGAGTTGAAATAGGTTGATTCATGTCAAAAAGGCAAGCGATCTGCAGGCAAAGCCTTGTTGGTTTCGGTAAGATTGACCCCATTGTAAGAGATGAGCCGTTTTATCCGCCTAAAATTCCCGGTGGAGCGGTAAGTCCTGAAACGAAGAGAAAAAAATGCGTACTTGGATGTGTTTGATTTGTGGTTGGATTTACGACGAAGAGACTGGCGTGCCCGAAGAGGGTATTGCCCCAGGTACCCGTTGGGAAGACGTGCCACCGAACTGGGTATGCCCAGAGTGCGGTGCGCGCAAAGAAGACTTCGAATTGATGGAGATTTAAGCCGGGCCTATGACGCAGCAACCCACGCCGGCCGTCGAGCCGATTGACCTGTCCAATCAGTTTCTGATGGCCATGCCTGGTATGGTCGGCGGTGAGTTTGCTGGCACGGTGATTTATCTTTGTGAGCACGGACCCAAAGGGGCACTCGGCTTGGTGATCAACCGACCGACTGATCTTAGCGTGGCGGGTTTGCTCGAAAAAATCGATTTAAAGCTTGAAATCGCACTGCCTCAGAACGCGTCCGTCTATTTCGGTGGGCCCGTCCACACAGATCGCGGCTTTGTTTTGCATTCGCCTGCGGGCAGTTTCAGCTCCAGCATCCAGCTTGGGCAGCTTGCCCTGACCACCTCTCGCGATGTGTTGCAGGCCGTTGCACAAGGCAATGGCCCCGACAAAATGCTGGTGACCCTAGGTTACTCAGGGTGGGGCGCCGGGCAGCTTGAAAACGAAATCGCACAAAATGCCTGGTTGACTGTTCCGGCTAATCCCGATGTGATTTTTGCGACGCCTCCAGAGGACCGCTACTCGGCCGCACTTAAACTGCTTGGGATTGATCCCGCAATGTTGTCTAGTGTGGCGGGGCATGCCTGAGGAAACGCTTCTCGCCTTTGATTACGGCGTCAAAAAACTAGGCGTTGCTCTCGGAAATTCTTTGCTTAGGCAGGCTAGGCCCCTCGAAATCATCGAAAGTGCTACGCGTGACGCGCGCTTTGCCCGTATCGAAGCCTTGCTTAAGCTCTGGCAACCAGAGCGCTTGGTGGTCGGGCTTGCCCTCAACACGGATGGTTCAGATCAAGAGGCGACTGCACGCTGCCGACGTTTTGCACACCAACTAGAAGGTCGCTTCCGCTTGCCCGTTGCGTTGATTGACGAGCGAGGGTCGAGCATGGAAGCGCAGAAAATTACCGGCAATGCCCCTGATGATGCCGTCGCAGCGGCTATTATTCTCCAACGCTACTTTGATGCGCTGACTTGAGGCTCGACGAATGGCCCCCATAACCCCCGCCTACACGCCCGCTACCTTGCCTGACGCTGAAACGCTTTACGGCAATCTCTTGTCTGCGGTGCGCCATATTATTCAATCCCTACCCACTGGTCTGGTCCATTTAGTCGGGATTCATTCTGGCGGTGCATGGCTCGCGCAACGACTGCATAAAGATCTTGGGCTTGCACAGCCCATGGGTACGCTGGATATTAGTTTTTATCGCGATGATTTCGACAAGATTGGTTTGCATGCGCAAGTGATGCCGTCAGAGATATCGTTTCCGGTTGCGGATAAGCACTTAATTCTGGTCGACGATGTGCTCTACACCGGCAGGACGATTCGTGCGGCAATGAACGAACTGTTTGATTATGGCCGACCAGCTTCGATACGTTTGGCAGTCCTGGTCGATCGTGGTGGAAGAGAGTTGCCGATTGCGGCCGTCGCAGTGGGCGGCTATGTGGAGCCTGCCCCTGCAGCGAGTTTTGTCTTGTCCCAAACCGACACAGGTGCGTTTGTTCTTAATATTGAAACCAAGGAGCATTGATGCGTAATCCTCAACTCAATCGACATGGTGAGCTGACGCATCTGATTACGACCGAAGGTCTGCCGCGTGACATCTTGACCCATATCCTGGATACCGCTCAGACGTTTGTGCCGCTCGCTGATCGGGATGTAAAAAAAGTACCTCTTTTGCGTGGTAAGAGTGTTTTTAATCTGTTTTTTGAAAACTCCACGCGCACGCGGACCACGTTTGAAATCGCAGCAAAGAGATTGTCGGCGGATGTCTTCAATTTAAATATCAACGTCTCATCCGCCGCAAAAGGAGAAACCCTGCTCGATACGATTGCAAACTTGTCGGCTATGCAGGCCGATCTGTTTGTGGTGCGACACGAGGCAAGTGGAGCCCCCTACCTAATCGCGCAGCATGTTGCACCCCATGTGCATGTGGTGAATGCAGGCGATGGGCGGCATGCTCACCCGACGCAAGGTCTGCTTGATATGTATACGATCAGACATTTCAAAAAGGACTTTGCCAATTTAACGGTGGCTGTGGTGGGTGATATTTTGCACTCACGCGTGGCGCGCTCGAACATCCACGCCTTGACGACATTGGGCGTGGCAGAGGTGCGTGCGGTCGGGCCGTTAACTTTACTACCCTCAGGTCTCGATCAAATGGGCGTGCGCGTCTTCACAGATATGAAGGAAGGCATAAAAGGCGCAGATGTCATCATCATGCTGCGACTACAAAACGAACGGATGGGGGGCGCGTTACTGCCTTCAGCGCACGAATACTTCAAGCATTATGGCTTGACCGAAGAAAAACTCGCTCTGGCTAAGTCAGACTGCATCGTGATGCATCCGGGACCCATGAATCGCGGAGTGGAAATTGACTCGGCCGTCGCCGATGGCCCGCATTCGGTTATCTTGAATCAAGTGACGTTCGGGATTGCAGTGCGCATGGCTGTCATGAGTATCGTTGCAGGAGCATCAGCATGAAGCTTCAGATTAAAAATGGTCGTGTGATTGATCCGGCGAATAAGCGTGATCAACAAACGGATTTATTTGTTGCGGATGGTCATGTTTTAGCTTTTGGTCAGGCGCCCGCTGGCTTCAAAGCAGAGCGTGTGATCGATGCTTCAGGCAAGTTAGTTGTGCCTGGGCTTGTCGATTTAGCCGCGCGTCTACGCGAGCCGGGCTTTGAGTATCGCGGCACACTCGCCAGCGAAATGCGGGCGGCACTTGCAGGTGGCATAACAAGCCTTGTCTTACCACCGGATACAGATCCAACACTCGATGAGCCAGGCTTGGTAGAAATGCTCAAACACCGTGCGAGACAATTGGCGCAGGTGAATTTGTATCCGCTCGGCGCGATGACTGTAGGGTTGAAAGGCGAAACTCTGACAGAGATGGCCGAACTTACCGATGCGGGATGCATTGCGTTCTCTCAAGCGGATACGCCTGTAATCGATACAACAGTATTACTGCGCGCGATGCAGTATGCGCGCACATTTGATTTTATGTTGTGGTTGCGTGCGCAAGACCCCTGGCTAGCCAAGGGTGGCGTGGCTGCGAGCGGTGCCTATGCTTCACGTCTTGGGTTACCCGGTATTCCGCAGCAAGCAGAAACGATTGCTCTCAACACCTTGTTTGATCTTCAGCGCACCACGGGCGTTCGGCTACATCTTTGTCGTTTGTCGTCTGCCGCAGGGATTGATCTTGTGCGGGCCGCAAAACAAGAGGGATTAGCTGTTACGTGTGATGTGTCTGCCAATCATGTGCATTTAACGGATGTCGACATTGGGTATTACGACAGCAACTTCCGACTGGATCCACCACTGCGCGGACAGCGTGATCGGGATGCGATTCGTGCAGGACTCGCCGATGGAACGATCGATGTTGTGTGTTCTGATCACACGCCGGTTGATGATGAGGGAAAGATGCTGCCGTTTGCTGAAGCCGAACCTGGTTCGACGGGCCTTGAACTTCTTTTGTCCTTGACACTGAAGTGGGCGCAAGACGCGAAGGTGCCGCTTGTTGATGCGTTAGCGCGCGTCACGAGTGGACCAGGACGCGTGTTGGCAGCCTCCTCCTCGGCCATTGCCTCGGCGGGGCAGCTTGGCATCGGTGCACCAGCCGATCTGTGCATCGTAGACCCAAGCGCGTACTGGCAAGTGAGTCGACAGTCCTTGTTAAGTCAAAGCAAGCACACGCCTTTCTTGGGTATCGACTTGCCAGGTCGCGTGCAAACAACCATCGTGCGCGGGCAGGTCGCCTGGGAGTTCGCTGGTTGAGTTTGTTTCGCTTTATTTGCAGACTCAGTGCGCTCACCATTTGGGTTGCGCTTGGACTGTGCGCAATCATTCTGTTGAACCCTTTCATTGGTCAGGCAGGACGCGGCTGGACCAAGATGCATTGGTCCCGCATGTTGCTCGTGTTGTGCGGCATTTTGACGACGCGCAGTGGCTCCCCCTTAACGAGCGGTCCGGTCCTGTTTGTCTCGAATCACGTGTCCTGGCTAGATATCTTTCTACTAAATGCCGCACGCCCCACAGTGTTTGTCGCCAAGAGTGAAATTCGTCGCTGGCCGTTACTTGGCTGGCTGGTCGCTGGTGCCGACACAATCTTTATCGAAAGAGCCTCGCGCCATGCGGTGCATAAGGTCGGTCACGCGATGCAAGAGCGTTTTGCACGTGCGCAGGCGGTAGGGTTATTTCCTGAAGGGACGACTTCGCCTGGCTACGATTTACGCCCGTTTTATGCCAATCTCTTTGAGCCAGCGCGTAAGGGTGACGCTTCTATACAACCTGTTGCGCTTGTTTTTTACCATCACGGCAGACGCAGTGACTTCGCCGCCTTTGTGGGTGAAGAAACACTTGCACGAAATTTGTGGCGAGTGCTCGGAGGCACTGGCGTCGCCGTCGAAGTAGTATTCTTGGCTCCCATCTGGAGCTCAGACGGGAGCGAGGCTCCGCCTCGCGCCAAGTTGGGTCATTTAGCTCGTCAGGTCATACTGCAGGAGCTGGTGCCTCGCGACAAAATAGGACCGAGCTAGTCCACATTAACGCTGAGTTAACAGCTCTGGCAGCGCGGGTGTGACCTTAGTCGGGGATAGACACCTAGCGCGTTACGGGCAAACATTTGTTGCTTTTGTTGTGCATCGGCGGACGCAGACGCGTCAATGTAGCGCTTCGTATCGTCGTAGTAGTAATTGGTTAAGGGGTCGATGCCTTGTACAGCACCAACTGTCTCTGAGGCAAACAAAATGTTTTTGGTGGGTAAGACGCGCAGCAATAGATCGATGCCTGGCTGGTGATAGACGCAGGTGTCAAAAAATACGTTGTTAAGTACTTTTTCTTCCAGCGGTGGCAAACCCATGTCTTGCGCTATGCCACGGTAGCGTCCCCAATGGTAGGGTGCTGCGCCACCACCATGCGGGATAATGAATTTGAGTGTCGGAAAGTCTTTAAAAATATCGGAGGTCATGAACTGCACAAAAGCAGTCGTGTCGCCATTGATGTAGTGTGTTGCCACTGCGTTGAAGTGCGGATTGCAAGAGCCGCTTACGTGAATCATCGCAGGCACATCGAGCTCAACCATTTTCTCGTAGAGCGGATACCACCATTTCTTATCCCATAGTGGTGGATCAGTCCAGCGTCCGCCCGTAGGATCGGGATTTAGATTGGCACCAATAAAGCCAAATTCATTGACACAACGCTCAAGCTCTGCGATGACGCGGGCACCGGGTGCAACGCCAGTGGCCTGTGGCAACTGGCATACACCGACAAAATGATCGGGATAAAGGGTACATACACGATGGATCAGCTCGTTATTAAAACGCGCCCAAACCACGTTGGTATCCTCATTGCCCATGTGGTGGTCCATCGCGACCGCTTTGGGCGAGAAGATGGTCATGTCGATACCGCGCTCGCGCATGATGCGCAACTGGTTCTTATCGATACCCGTGCGAATCTCGTCGTCAGAGACTGCAGGAGGTGCCAAGTTGGGTGCTTTGCCAGTGCGCTGGAATTCCGCAATTTGGTCGGCGCGAAACTTCGCCACTTGGGCGGGGGCGGTGGTGAAGTGACCGTGACAATCGATAATCATGACTAACCTTTGTTAAAACGAAGTGAGTTACCCAACAATTTACACAATTTCAAAGGTGTTGAGCAGTTGTCCTTGCGATACTATTTGCAAACTCACAATAGCATTGCAAAGTTTGAGGATTTCCTTCGATGACAAATCCAGTCAATCAGCTCACTCTCGATTGGGTGGCTGAATACGAAAAAAAATGTCAACGCCATCTTATTGATGTTGACGGCCAGCAGGTAATGTGGCGACAGTTTGGTCAAGGTGAGCCCCTACTGCTGATTCATGGTGGGCACGGCAGTTGGTTGCATTGGGCACGTAACATTGATGTCTTGTCAAAAAAATTTACACTCTATATCGCTGACCTAGCTGGCTTTGGTGAATCGAGTACGCCAGAGTTTGACGATTTTGAGAGCATGGTTCAAGTCACTGCTGCGTCGATACGAACACTTTTAGGCCCCACCACACCCTTTAATCTTGCCGGTTTTTCTTTTGGTGGCCTAGTATCTGCCAATGTCGCAGCCGCGGGCTTGGCGGTCAAACGCCTAGCCTTACTCGGCCCTGGTGGGCATGGTGGACCAAGACGTGAGCGCGGCAAACTCGTTAACTGGAAGCGCGCCTTGACGGATGAAGAGTTGCTTGAGGCAATGCGTTTCAACTTATGGGCGCACATGATCTATGCCGATGAGCAGGTAGATCCGTTCGCAATTGGCATCCATACCTATTCCTGTATTCATACGCGCTTTCGCAGCCGAGGAATCTCGAGCCGAGGGCTGCTTGGTCCAGCGCTTGATGTTTATGCGGGCCCGACCTTAATCGTCTGGGGCGAGCATGACATCACCTGTAAACCTGACTATTTGATGACGCACATGATTGAAGGGCATGCAAATCGTCGCGGCGTGATCCTGCCAGATGTCGGTCATTGGGTAAATTTTGAGGACGCCGGACGTGTTGATCCAATCTTGGTCGACTGGTTTGCAGCTTAATCAGCAAGTGGGTCGACGCTCTGATCACAGGCGACCTGCACGACGAATTGATCTTGTAGCCTTACCGCTGTTAGTTGGCCACCCCAGACACAACCCGTGTCTAGCGAAATCAGGTCCGGCCTGAGGGTAAGACCTAAGGTTGACCAGTGTCCAAAGACAACGGTCACATCGCGGGTTGCTCTTTTCGGGATGTTGAACCAAGGAGTCAGCCCTGGCTGCACCACTTCCGGCCCGGTCTTGACCGATAGCATCATGCGACCTTCTTTGTTGCACAAACGAATACGTGTCAACGCATTGAGGATCGCACGCATGCGCTCTGGCCCGCGAAAGGAATCGTCCCAGTAGTCTGGTTCGTTACCGTACATGGTTAACAGGGATTGTTTCCAATCGCTGCTGCGCAATTGGGTGTGCACCTCATCAGCCAGTGCGAGAGTTTTTTCTGTAGACCATTGTGGAAGTACGCCCGCATGAACCAGGAGGTGGCCGTATTCAAAGTGTGCGAGAGGGCACTGTCGCAGCCAGTTTAGAATCTCGGGCGCATCGTGGGCCTCAAGCACTTCGGTTAACGTGTCGCGCTTGCCTGGCCGCCTAGCACCTGCAGCCATGGCAAGTAAATGCAGGTCATGGTTGCCCAAAACGGATAAGGCACGGTCGCCCATCGCCATAATGCGTCTAAGTGTTGCAAGCGAGCGTGGCCCGCGATTCACCAAATCGCCCGCAAACCAGAACCGTGCGGTGGGGTCATCTGCGATCTTTGGCTGTTCAAGCAAATGATTCAGGCTGTCACAGCAGCCTTGGATATCACCGATCATCCAGATACTACCAACGCTCATATCGGTAATTTCTTTGAGAAGAAAAATCCACGATTACGCTGTGCGATCGCGTTTCTGTTTTCCATTAAGAACACAGCAGTCAGCGCAAGAACCATTGCTCCAATGTTCGGTAGCAGCGCAGTCACCACGGGTGACCAGTTAAACAGTAGGCTGACGTTTAGAGCCAGTTGATTGATCATAAAAAAACCAGTACCAAGCAAAATACCTAAAAACACTTTCGCACCGACACCTCCGCGACGTGTTTGCATAAAACTGATCGGAGCGGCGATGGTGAGCATCACCAATAACGTAAAGGGATACGCCATTTTTCTCCAGACAGCCACGATTTGTCGGTCCGCTTGCAATTGATTGCGGTTCAGGTAGTCAATATAGTCATATAAAGCGACTAGGGACATTCTTTCTGGGGTGAGGATACGAGCGACAAGCCGTTCGCTGCTTAAGGAGGTGTCCAATGTTTGCAGTGGCAAGTGTTTCACGGTCGCTGCTGGCGTCTCGGTGACCTTGGCATCGGCAAGTACTTTCTTGATATTTGCATCTAGGCGGGTTTCGACCACCTCCTGCATTTCGAGTTTACCTTTGACAAATCTTCCTGATTTCGCTTGTGTCATGACCGAGAGTGAGAGGCCGTCTGGGAACTCATAAATGGAAAGGTTCTCAACGTTTCCAGAGGTAAGTAGCTTCCCCACGTTAATCACGCGCGTCCCACCATTCGGGGTCGGTTCTTTAAACCAGTAACCGCTTGCTAAGCGGCCCCCTTCGACACGGCCACGCATCAGCAGATTGACTTCGCTACTTTTAATTTCGGCCAGTGGCGTTAAAAACTCAGATAGGATGAGGGCGCCAAAGATGATTGGAATTGACACTGTCCAAAGCATGCGCAATAGTCCTAGCCCACTGACGCCCGAGACGCGCAGAATGACTAATTCGTTGCGTTGCGCTAACCCGGACAGTGCAAGAATGGCACCAATGAGTAGTCCAATTGGCAGTAAGTCGTACAGACGGGTGGGCAACGACAATCCTTGCAGGTAAAACAAGGCGGACAGAGGAAAGCGTGCGTTCACAGTGTCCAGCTCGTCTACAAGCGTAAAGAAGGTGAACAGGCCCAGCAATGCAATCAGTACCACCGAGGTGGACCGATAAATTTCGCGGGCGAGGTAGCGACGTGCAGTTTGCATAAGTCCTAGTGTAATGCCTAGTGGGTACTGTGCAGGGCAGTGCGTAAACCAGCCAGTACGGGCGCAATGTCTGGCCGTATGCCATGCCAGATGCAAAAGCTTTCGGCCGCTTGCCCGACTAACATACCCAACCCATCGCTCGTCTGCATAGCGCCATCGCGTTGTGCCTGAAGCATGAAAGGTGTCGCCTGGGCGCCGTACATCATATCGTAGGCCCAGGCATGCTTTGCGTACAGGCCAGACGCCACGGCTGGCGCTTCACCACTAAGACTACTCGAGCTTGAGTTGATCACCAGATCCCAGCTCCCAGGACTGTCGACTTCTGTTAACCCGCCTGCGGTGAGTTTTCCGGGGGCAACCCAGGTTGCTTTTTGATGCTGTGCGATGAGTTCATGCGCGCGCGCAGGAGATCGATTAATCACATGAAGTTTGGCGCACCCCGCATCCAATAGAGGGCCAAGTACTCCGCGTGCGGCACCGCCCGCGCCGATTAGCAGAACGCGTGTGTCCGTATTGAGTGCAGCAAGTCGTTGTAAGTCCTGAACCAGTCCGACTCCGTCTGTATTACAGCCATGTAATACGCCTTGCTCCGTCCAAAGTGTGTTGACTGCGCGCGCTAACGTTGCACGTTGGCTCAAGTGTGTTCGCGCGAGCTCCCAGGCTTCAAGCTTAAAGGGTACGGTGACGTTCAGTCCCCGGCCCCCAGCGCTAAAGAAATCGTCTACCGTCCGTGCGAAGCCGTCTAGCGGTGAAAGAATCCGGTCATAGCGCAGCTTGACCCCAGTTTGTTCAGCGAATTGCTGGTGAATGAGCGGCGAGCGACTGTGTTCGATGGGGTTACCAACGACGGCGCATAGCGTCGGGGTCTGAGTGAGTGTCATTTCGTGGTGACCGCTCCGTTAACAAAGTGCCAGGTACGGGTTAAGACAAGTTCATCAAGCTGGCTGGCCATCTCTTGAGGGAAGACTGCGAAGGGCGCGGCCAGCTGGGCAATGCGACGCACAGCTTGATTGAGTAAGGCTTTGTCGGACGGACGATTAATTTGAATGTCTGCCACTGAGCCATCTGCACGAATCGTAATGGTCGCTTGCACGCTGCCATAGACCTTGTCGCCAACCCCTTTCGGGTAATGCTGGGTTCCGATTTGTTCAATTCGACGCCGCCATTGATCAATATAAGGGGCGTACGTGGTTTGGTGTGTTGAGGGGGCATCAAAGTGTTTGCGCGGTCGTTCGCTGTATTGTTCAATCTGTTGGGTGAGCACCGCGATACGGCTATTGCGCATAATCGCCTCTTGGTCATCCTCGTCGGAGCCATTCAGGTCGGTATCTTTCAGAAAATGCTCGTTTGGGCGGCCTTCTTGTGCTGTTTGTTGCGCCCTTAAAAGGGTAAGTAGTTCTTGTTGTTGTGCTTCAAGTTGTAGTCTTTTCTTAACCAGCGCTTCGAGCATCAAATCGTCGGATGAGGTACCGCCATGCGCGAGTTGGCTGGAGCTATAACCTTTGGGCGCCTCGCCGCCACCATCTAAATTTGATTGTGCAAACAAACGCGCGAGTGCAGGTGCGCTATCCGTTTGTGCGTTGACCATAATGACTTCAATTTCTGAAGGTAGTGGCGCTGCAGCCGGCTCGGTCGAGAAGTTCCAAGCTAGAACAGTGAGGTGCAAAAGAATTGACAAAGACACCGCCCAATACAAAAAACGACGCTGACCGACGGACCAGTCGGCTGCTTCGTTGAGGGCCAGGGACGCTGTCTGGATTGTCATGATGTTTGCGTGGAGAGGTAGCGGCAGTCAACCTCGAGGGTCAATTCATCCATTGAGAGGATTTGTAAGGTCACACTATCACCCCGTTCGCTTTGCGGGAGCCCGCTTACGCGAAAGACCAAAGGGGCATGGTCTAAGCGAACGAGATCCTCTTTAAGTACGGTCGCTGTGCATTCGGTCATTTGTTGCTGTGTTAACCAGCGCAGACACCAAAAGCGTTCCAGATTACTTTGGAAGTCATGCCACGCGGTGTACTGCGATTCAAACCCGCCGATGATGGCAAAGAGATCGGCATCCTTAGGTTTGAATGGCGCCACCAAGGGCGCTGAAACACCGTGCTCGATCGCAGCAATAATTTGCCACTGGTTGACCAAATCAACATAGCGTCGCAGCGGGGAGGTGCACCATGCATACTGCGCCACGCCAATTGCCTCATGCGGGAGGGCGTGGGTGCTCATACGCACACGGCCGCCTTGTTGCGACCGATAGATACCGGGCAAGCCGTTCGCTGCCAATAGCCCGCCCCAGGTGCTGTTGGCCAGAATCATGTACTCCGCAACCAGTCGGTCGAGTGGCGCGTTACGCATACGGGGCACAATACGGACAGTCGTCTCAGGATTGTCTGGATCGCCATCTACATAAAAGCTGTATTCCACCCGATTGTTGCTCTCGGTTTTGCCACGCACAACATCGCGTTGTTTGCTTAGCGAGAGTGCGAGCGTCCAAAGCGGACGTACCCACTCGTTGTACGGTAGGGTGAGCGAGGAGTCAGCTAGCGCTTCTTCCGTAATCTCTTGATCAAGCGCGCTGTGGCGAAGATTTTCGCGGACAGCAACACGTTCGACCTTACTTTCATGCGAGAGAATTTCACCCGTCTGTGGGTTGGCAATCACATAGAGCGATACCGCCGGTGTGGGACGCCCTGCATCGAGTGAATAGGCGGCAATCACTGAATCGGGTTGCATTGGAATCTTGTCGCCAGGCATGTAGACCGTCGACATCCGTGCGCGCGCCAATTTATCGAAGACGCTATCTCGAGTGACCGACAGGCCAGGTGCTGCGATATGAATGCCAACTTTTAGGTTGCCATCAGGCAGAACCGTAACGGATAAGGCGTCATCGATTTCGGTTGTGGTGACGTCATCAACTGAGTACGCCACGACATCGGCAAGCGGGAGTTCGCGTTCAACGGGCGGTAAGGTCTCGTCGGGAAACCCCTTGCCACGCGGGAAATGGGTCGCGATAAAGCGACCCTTGTGCAGAGCGAGCGCATGCGGCCAAGCGCCAAGTTCTAGGAGCACACGCTCGGGTGGTTTTTGCAAGCTTGTGGCCGCGGCCTCCAGGGCCTTCCATGCCTGCGAATTTTTGTCGGGCCTTGTCACTAGCATCATCGCCGAGTCGGCAATCGCCTGTGGCAAGCGACCGGCAATGATTTCATCGGCCCAGGCGGCCATATCAGCTGCTTGCTGCTGCTTTTTTTCTTGTGCAGCGAGCGCGGCGGTAAGGATCTCTGGAGGCGCGGGACGATAGCGGCCTCTACCACGGCGATGAAAATAAATCGGAGCGCTGTGTAGGCGCAGCAAGAGGGTAGTTTTCTCAAGCGTGTTGACGGGATGGCCGAAGTAGTCTGTGCCAAGCGTTTCAACATCGAATTCATCTTGCGGGGCACACTCCCATAAGAACTGTAGCTCGATCTCTTCTGATAGTTTTTGCGCTTCTGGCATCAAAACCTCTGGCGCAGGGCTTGCAAAAGTAAACAAACAATTAGCTCGTTTGATTTTGCTGCGTTTGCCAGATTCGGATTCAACTTGCAGGGCAGCATCTGACTCGGACATGATATGCCCAGTCTTAAATGCACCCTCTTCTTCAAACAAAACGTACATACGATATCCGGTGATTCAGTTTGGTGCCCCGCTTAGCGCTTGCGGGACAGAGCTTCGAGTAAGCGAGTGTGTACTCCCGCGAAGCCGCCGTTACTCATAACAAGAATATGGTCGTTAGGCTGCGCTGCATCGACGATGGCCTGCACAAGCGAATCGATTTCGTGATGCGCTTGCATGCGCGCGCCGAGTGGAGCAAGCACTTCGGTTGGATCCCAACCCAAGGACTGTTTCCCCTCGCGTTGACCAAAACAAAAAACGAAGTCCGCTGGCTCAAGGGCTTGTGGTAAACGTGCTGCCATTGTGCCAAGTTTCATTGTGTTCGAGCGTGGTTCTAGAACCGCCAGAATTCGCTGCGGGCCAACTTGTGCGCGCAACCCGTCTAGCGTTGTACGGATCGCTGTTGGATGATGCGCGAAATCGTCGTAGACCGTGATGTTGTCGATGATCCCCCGTACCTCCATACGGCGCTTGACGCCGGTAAAGGCTGATAGTGCCGCAATGCTAGTGCGAGGATCCACGCCGACGTGTGAGGCCGCGGCGATCGCAACCAGTGCGTTGTTACGGTTGTGCGCGCCCGTGAGGGACCATTGCACAGTCCCATGCGAAGTCTTGTCGCTGCGGACTTCAAAGGAAAGGGGGCTCAACTCTTTTGTATGCCAGCCAGAGGTCTCGCCTGTGCGGACAAGTTTGGCCCAACAGCCTCGCGCCAAGACGCGGTCAAGTGCTTGCTCGCCGGTTGGTGCGATGACTTGTCCTGAGCGCGCAATGGTGCGCACAAGATGATGAAACTGTGTTTCGATCGCAGCGAGATCGGGAAAGATATCAGCGTGATCGTACTCAAGATTATTCAAAATTGCCGTCTTAGGCCGGTAGTGCACAAACTTTGAGCGCTTATCGAAAAAAGCGGTGTCGTACTCATCGGCCTCGATGACAAAAAGAGGTTGGGCCCGGTCGTATCTGCCCGACACTTCGAGACCAGGAGCAACCCCCCCAATCAGAAAGTTAGGTTGCTTGCCGGCAGAGTGCAGGATCCACGCCAGCATGGAGCTTGTCGTTGTCTTGCCGTGCGTGCCCGCGACTGCCAGTACATGCTGACCTTGCAAGATGTGTTCGCCAAGCCATTGCGGACCCGAGGTGTAGGGCAGGCCGGCATCCAGAATAGCCTCCATCAAGGGGTTGCCCCGGGTGACGACGTTACCGATTACGAAAAGGTCAGGCTTGAGTGCGAGTTGGTCGGCCTCGAAGCCTTCGATGAGCGCAATGCCTTGCTCTTCGAGCTGAGTGCTCATTGGGGGATAGACACCGGCATCACACCCCGTGACGCGATGGCCGGCAGCTCGGGCGATCAGCGCTAAGCTGCCCATAAACGTGCCGCAAATTCCCAAAATGTGCAGATGCATGACGAATCTCCTGTGCGCATTGTAGAGGGAGAGCGCATTGCGTTTCGAGAGGTTTGTACTAGTGACTAGTGGCAATCTAACGCTATGATGTCGCTTATGAAACGAAGAACAATTCTGTTCGGTGCGGCAGGTCTGCTTGCGATGTTCGGCACAGCGCTGTTTGCCTGGAAATCCTCGTCGAGTAGAGCGCCTGCCGCCAACCGTGCAATCGGTGCGCAGTCGTCAGGGGAGGCTCCCGCTAAGCCTGATTCCGCCGCCTTTTATGAGGCAAGTCTGCCAGACTTAGACGGCCGTACGATTGCCTTACGCGATTATCTGGGGCGCCCGACGGTCGTGAATTTCTGGGCAACTTGGTGCGCACCTTGCGTTCAAGAGATGCCTTATCTGGATGAAATCGCAAAAAACTCACCAAATCTTGGTTTTGTAGGGATTGGCATCGATACTGAAGCTAATATTAAGCAATTCATATCTAAAATACCTGTATCTTACAAAATAGTTGTTGCCGGTCATTCGGGAATTGCAATGGTGAGAGCACTCGGAAATGCTGCAGGAGGCCTGCCGTTTACCGTTCTTTTAAACGAAGATGGCAGCATTTTCGATACAATTTTAGGCCAGGTTGAGCCCGAAGATCTGCAGCGTCGAATTAGCAAACTAATAGTGAAATCGAAGACGTAGATAGACAAATCGCCGGATTTAGCCTATAAATCCGTACGTCTTGACTGTTTTTTTGTTACGTTTTGTGGCGTACAAAGCATTCTTGGCTTGGACGACCTCTTATGGCAAAAAATATCCTCGTTTTGAACGGACCTAACCTCAACCTGCTCGGGTTGCGTGAGCCTAACGTGTACGGGCACACCACACTCGCCCAGATTGATGCAAGACTTGCCGCCTTGGCTAAAGAGAGCCGCGTTGAGTTGTCTACCTATCAAAGCAATCACGAGGGCGAGCTAGTGGATCGGATCCAAGCGGCCCGCACGGACGGCACCGATTTTATTGTGATCAATGCTGGCGCTTATACGCACACAAGCGTTGCCATCCGCGACGCGCTAGCTGCAATAAAGATTTCCTTTGTGGAAGTGCATCTTTCAAATGTTTACAAGCGTGAAGAGTTTAGGCACCACTCATATTTGTCGGATCTTGCGGTTGGCGTTGTAGCCGGTCTTGGTCCCGAGGGTTATGAGGCGGCCTTGCGCTTTGCCGTCCTTCACCAGACGGCAGCCTGACGGGCCGACACATCGGATCGACCCCCCCTTTTATTTAACAGTACTTACGGAATAACTATGGATCTGCGAAAACTCAAAACCTTAATCGATCTCGTTGCGGAGTCAGGCATCGCCGAGCTTGAAATCACCGAGGGCGAGGGCAAGGTTCGGATTGTGAAGTTTTCTCAAGCGTTGCAGCCCGTGGCTTATGCACCGACCCCAGCGTATGCGCCGGCGCCTGCTGCCGGCAGTGCTGAGGCTGCTGCGGCGATGCCTGCTGCACCACCTTCGGCCCCAGTGCCCCTGGGGCACACGGTCAAGGCGCCGATGGTTGGCACGTTTTATCGCGCGTCCAACCCCGGTGCACCAGTATTTGTGGAAGTGGGTCAAACGGTAAAAGAAGGCGAGCCGCTTTGCATTATTGAAGCGATGAAGTTGCTCAACGAGATCGAAGCAGATAAATCTGGGGTCATTAAAGAGATCCTCGTGCAAAACGGTGAGCCCGTTGAGTACGGCCAACCTCTGTTTGTGATTGCCTAATATGTTTGAAAAAATTCTGATCGCGAACCGCGGCGAAATCGCACTGCGTATCCAACGCGCCTGCCGCGAAATGGGTATCAAGACGGTTGTCGTGCATTCCGAGGCGGATCGCGATGCGAAGTACGTGCGTCTGGCCGACGAGTCCGTATGTATCGGACCACCCGCTTCGCGCGATAGCTATCTAAATATGCCCGCCATCATCGCCGCTGCGGAAGTAACGGACGCTGAGGCGATCCACCCTGGCTATGGTTTTCTGTCTGAGAACGCGGACTTTGCGGACCGCGTCGAAAAAAGTGGTTTTGTATTTATTGGTCCGCGTCCCGAGTCGATTCGTTTGATGGGCGATAAGGTGAGTGCGAAGAACGCCATGATCGAAGCAGGCGTGCCGGTGGTGCCTGGGTCTGCCGGAGCGTTACCCGATGATGAGCAAGAAGTTCTGCGCATCGCGCGTGAGGTGGGTTATCCCGTCATCATCAAGGCCGCCGGTGGTGGTGGTGGACGGGGCATGCGTGTGGTGCATACGGAAGCGGCGCTGTTAAGTTCTGTCGTGATGACCAAGTCTGAGGCCGGCGCAGCATTTAATAACCCCGAGGTCTACCTAGAAAAATTCCTACAAAATCCTCGGCACATCGAAATTCAAGTGCTTGCAGATGGTGGGCGCAATGCGGTGTGGCTCGGCGAGCGTGACTGCTCCATGCAGCGGCGTCATCAAAAAGTAATAGAAGAAGCGCCTGCGACTGGCGTTGATCGAAAGTTGATTGAGCGAATCGGGGAGCGTTGTGCAGAGGCTTGCCGCAAGATTGAGTACCGCGGCGCTGGTACCTTTGAGTTTTTGTATGAAAACGGCGAGTTTTATTTCATTGAAATGAACACGCGTATTCAGGTAGAGCACCCTGTCACGGAATTAATCACTGGTATTGATTTGGTGCAGCAACAGATTCGCGTGGCAGCCGGAGAAAAATTTAGCTTGCGACAAAAAGACATTGTGTTCAAAGGCCATGCCATTGAATGCCGTATCAACGCAGAAGATCCGTTCACCTTTGTACCGAGTCCGGGGCGTATTACAAACTGGCACACTCCGGGTGGGCCTGGTGTGCGTATCGATTCGCACGCATTCAATGGCTACTTCGTGCCCCCATACTACGATTCGATGATTGCCAAGGTAATTACCTATGGCGATACGCGTGAGCAGGCTGTGGCACGGATGTCTATCGCACTTTCAGAGATGGTGGTCGAAGGCATCAAAACTAACATCCCGCTACATCGTGAGTTAATGGTCGACGGTCGTTTTGTTGAAGGCGGTACGAGTATTCATTATCTAGAAAATAAGCTCGCTGAACGCACTTGAGCGTTCTGGCGAGCAGTTTGGCCGCGCTGCGTAGCTCGGCTTACGGAAACTGTTATGCGTGAATTGGTATTGTTGTGTCCCGGATCTCTGGCTGAGCCGCTGTCCGATGCACTTCTTGAAGCTGGCGCATTATCGGTTTCCGTGGAAGATGCTGATCTTGATACCGAGGATGAGCAACCGCTGTTCGGTGAGCCGGGTAGCGAACCGAATACCCAAGCTTGGGCACACAATCGCTTGATTGTGTTGCTGGCTGACGGAACCGATCCTGCCCAATTGTTACTCATGGCCCGGCAAGATATAGACTCTACGGCTGAGTTGCCGTGGCATTTGCGTGATGTGCCTGATGCGGATTGGGTCAGATTGACGCAGTCGCAGTTCGGTCCCATTCAGGTTGGTGCCCATATTTTGATCGTACCAAGTTGGCATGCGGATCAAATGCTTGCAAAGACTGAGCCTGGTTGTATCGCGATTCAACTCGATCCGGGGTTGGCATTCGGGACGGGAAGCCATCCCACGACCCATTTATGTCTAGAGTGGTTGGCGAAGGAACTACCACGGACCGCGACGGTCTTAGATTATGGTTGTGGTTCGGGAATTCTGGCGATTGCTGCGGCGATGTTGGGCTCTGGACCTGTAACAGGGGTGGACATTGACGACCAGGCTGTGCAAGCCACCCGTGACAATGCGCTCGCTAATCGCGTTACGATTCAGGCAATGTTGCCAGACGCCTTAGCTGAGGGGCAATTTGCTGTGGTGGTTGCAAACATTTTGTCCAATCCGCTCAAAGTGCTCGCACCGATGCTCAGCGGACGTGTGCGCTCGGGTGGTAGTTTAGTATTGTCCGGTGTGCTTGAACGACAAGCACAAGAGGTTGCACAGGCTTACGCGCCGTGGTTGCCACTGGCTGTTTGGCAAGCGCGCGATGGCTGGGTATGTTTGGCGGGCACGAAGCCCTAGGGTAAAAAAATGAGTCTTGTCACGCGTTGTCCAAAATGTCAAAGTGACTTTGTCGTGTCGCTGGAACAGTTGCGTGCGCACGAGGGTTTGGTACGTTGTGGCCAGTGCAAACATATTTTCGATGGTGGGGCTGCGCTCGTCAGTAGTTTGCCTACCTTAACAAGCTTGGCTAGTGCAGCGAAGTTAGTGGAGCCTACCCGCGCGGCGGTCGCTCAGCACACGGAGCCTACGCCCGACTTGCAGCCGATAGGACAGCCTGCAGTGCTGCGTCATCGGGAGCGACTGGTTACAACCCCAATTCACACCCCACAAGAGCCCGAGACGATAGAGCGTATCGATTTCATTCCGGATTATCGGTCTGAACCTACGATCAGTGTGCAAGGTGAGGCGCGCTTGCGCAGTGACGGCCTGGTGGCTGGGCGAACTCCCCCGGAGTTTTTAGCTGAAGATGAAGCGAATGCGGGCTTGAAAACCGTGATTTGGGGCTTTGCAAGTTTTTTTGCGCTTGTGTTTTTGTTGATTCAGCTGGCCTATATTTATCGTAATGACTTGGCGACAAGTATTCCCTGGTTGCGACCTGCGCTGAACACTATGTGTGAATCCTTGAAGTGTGAGGTCAGCTTGAACAGGCACCTCGATCGCATCACGATAGACGGGTCTTCGCTCGAGCAACCGAGCGAACCGCAGGCTCAAGGACGACCCGCTTCGATGACTCTGGCCTTTTCTATGCGTAATCGACTACTGCAGCCGCAACCTTGGCCGCACTTACTGATAGAACTTAAAGATGCATCCAATACGCCAGTAGTGCGAAAAAGACTTGCGCCTAATGACTATCTGCCCGCTCAATTTAAAGACAAGCCATTTCTCGCGAACCAAGAGCTCAATTTGCGCTTGCCGATCGAGGTAACTGGTTTACAAATTACCGGTTTTCAAATTACTCGCTATTTTCCTTGAGGCCTTAGTATGACATCGCCCGTTTTGATTTGTGGTTCCGTTGCTTTTGACACGATCGCCGTTTTTGAAGGTCGTTTTAAAGAACATATTCTGCCCGATCGTATTCATGCACTAAGCGTATCGTTTCTTGTGCCAAGAATGCGTCGCGAATTTGGCGGCTGTGCTGGCAATATCGCCTATAACCTGAAACTCTTGGGTGGCAAGCCGGTGCCAGTGGCAACTGTGGGTGAAGATGCTAGCGATTATTTGCAGCGTTTCGAGCAGCTCGGTATTGATATCAGTTTGTTACAAAGCCTACCTGGTACGCTGACTGCACAGTGCTTTATTACAACCGACCTAGACGATAATCAGATCAGTGCGTTTCACCCCGGTGCGATGGAGCGCTCAGCTGAAAACGACTTAACTGGGCGCGCCGCGACCTGGGCGATCGTAGCGCCTGATTCTAAGGCTGGGATGGTATTGCACGCTAAACGTTTGCGTGCGCAGGGTACGCCGTTTATTTTTGATTTAGGCCAAGCGATGCCCCTCTATGATGGCAAAGACATTCTCGAGATGTTGGCTTTGGCACAGGCGATGACCGTGAATGACTACGAGGCGAGTATTGTTGAGCAGCGCACGGGTAAGTCAATCGAGCAGCTCGCTCAGGGGCTGAAGGCGGTTGTAGTGACTCGCGGTGCAAATGGTGCAACGCTTTATACGGAAGGTCATCAGCATCACATTGATCCGGTTACCCCAAGCGGCGTAGTGGATCCAACCGGCTGTGGTGATGCACATCGTGGTGGACTTTTGTATGGACTCACGCTCGGGTGGTCCTGGCAGGATGCCTGTAAACTGGGGAACTTGATGGGTTCGATCAAGATCGCCTCACGTGGGCCGCAAAACCATGCGCCGAGCCGTGCTGAAATCGATGCGCAGTTTCATGCGCAATATGGCTTGCGGTTGCCCGCATAAGTTCGCTCAAAGGAGTCACTTAAATGCAATTATTTTCCTCTACGCATGCTCGCCTAGGTCGGCTCGCGCTAGCGAGCCTAGCTCTGGTCAGCGTTGCGCTGATATCAGGTTGTGCAAAGCCTTCTGCCTCAGCAAATGTCTATACCTACAATCAAGCGCAGCGAGACCAGGTGATGCGTAACGGCACGGTGGTGAACGTGCGTCCGATTACGATTCAGAAGGAAGGCACTTCTGGTGCTGGGATGCTGGCTGGCGGCGCGGCGGGTGGCGTATTGGGAAGTACGATTGGCGGGGGTACAGGTAGGACCTTGGCCATTCTTGGTGGGGCTGTGTTAGGCGCACTCGCTGGCGACGCAGTAGAAGACCAGGTCGGTAAGAAAGATGGCTTAGAAATCACCGTTAAGCTCGATAACGGCGAGACACGCGTGATTGCGCAAGAGGCGGATGTACCAATTATGCTGAACCAGCGCGTGCAAGTGATTAGTGGCGCGGGACCCACGCGAGTCGTTCCTGCAGCGCAGAAATAATTAGCTAAATTCGCGGTCAGCGCTTTGTTAAGGCGCTGGAGTTGAAGGCGCTTGGATCTGTACTGCGATCGGATTGCTCTGATCAAATATAACGGCACGTTGTGGGAAAGGCAACTCTATGCCTGCCTCCGCAAAAGCAGCAAGAATACTGATGCGCAGGTCACTTAGTATCTGCCCAGGCATAGTGCCTGCTTGCAAGTTAATCCAGAACTGCAAATTAAAAACCAAACCGTTATCGCCAAAGTCCTCAAGCGTAATGACGGGTGCAGGAACTTGCTTGACCTGTGGATGTTCGGCACTGACTTGTGCAAGAATGTTCCGGACTCTTTCGACGCTAGACTTATAAGAGACGGTCACGCGAACATCTTTACGTGCATCACGCGTTGAGTAGGTCCAATTTACAAGCTTTTGTTCAACTAAGACGCTGTTGGGAATTAAGGCATCATTGCCCTGTGCCCCTTGGATCGTTGAAAATCGAATACCAATCGAGGTGACAGTGCCTAAGACGCCATCGATTTCCACTAAATCGCCGATCCGAATCGGTTTTTCTATAAGTAGCATCACCCCACTGATTAGATTTTTAAGAAGGTTTTGTGTACCAAAACCCACACCAATCGCGAGTGCACCGCCAAAAAATGCGAAGGCGCTAAGAGGAATTTCAACGATATTGAAGGCAGTGATAATCAAGGAGAAGCCTGCCGCCAAGGTTAGCCAACGCCCCAATACGACAGATTTACTTGCGCCTAGATTAGCTTTGTCCACTGCCAGAGCGAGTGTTCGGCGAATTAAGCCCGAAATCAGCATAAAGCCAATAATCAGGATGGCCATCGCGCCAGCAGTCTTACCGATAGTCACACTACGTTTTGTTTTGATTTCCCGTCCATCAACTACGATGTTGTCGTCCACCGCGAAGATCTCGAACTGCCAAACATCATTCGCAAACTCGCCGAGCGCGGCCTTAAAGCCACTAAAGCGCTGAGCGAAGCTTTGGTTTAGTTGGGCGAGTGCGATCTCGGAACCACTGATCTCTAGGTATTGCCGAGCGCGCTCAAAGAGGGCGTAGAGGCCCCGCATGCTATCGATTTGCTCGGCAAGCGGCGTGAGCATTTCAGACAAAAAAGTCTTTTCTGCACTGGTGGAGGCCTGGCGCAACTGCTCATTGAGTGCGAGCGTTGATTGGGATTTTTCGGCGATTAGCTGATTTAGATAATTCAGACCTAAATTTAACTGTCGTGCTAACTCTTCATGTTTAGACTTCAACACAGCCAACTGCTGACTGTTATCGACATTCGCGTAAAGATCGCGGCGAATCTCCCACATTTGGATCATCAGTAAGTCGAGGTCGATCTGTGCGCGATACCGTTCACGCTCGGTGCGTGCCGCCTCAGCTCGACGGTCTGCCAGTAGCCGCGCATTACGAGCGGCTGTTCGTGCCTCAGGTGTCGCCGTGGCGTTTTGATCTAGTGCATCAGACTTTGCTTTGGCGGCTGCCGCGAGATCGAGAGTTCGATTGATGCGCAGACTGGCTTGTTGCTCTTGGGTTCTTAGGCTAACAATGCGCTTTTGGAGGTCCGCTTTGATTTTTTGGAAGTCCTCCTCAGTGAAGGTAAAACGACCGTTATAAAAATCCTTAGTCAGCTTAAGCGTTGCAAGACTGATTGCAGCCGTTGTTTGCTCAACGGTGATCGTATCTTTGTCGATCGCGGTATTGGCTAAATCCAAGTTGATACGATCAAGGCGTCTCTGTATCACTTCGCTAGTGCGTTGCGCCTCTGCCCCTGCGCTTGATTGTCGTAGTTCAATTTCAATTTGACTACGTGACTTGCGTAGATCAGCAATTAAATCATTGACAATATTTGTGCGTTGTCTGAGGTGCTGCAATTGAAACTGCAGCCTCAGGATGGCTAACTGCAGCTCATCTGCTGAGGCAAGTGGCCAAGGTGCGGTTCCTGCGGGGGCATGCCAATTTTGTTTTTCTTTACGCGCAGTTTCAAGATTTGTTGTGACACGGCGTAGGTTCTTCAGGTTATCGATAATTTGGCTGTAGGCCTCTTGCATGCTGCGCAAGTAGTTCAAGCGATCTTGCGCGGCCAAGCGCGCAGCGGTTTCCACGTTGGTGCCGTCACTGATTGCCGCTTGTGCCTTGACGATATCTGCCTGAGTCGCGACGAGCCGCTTTTGCATGTCCTGCAGCTGTGCGTCGATGTCCGAGGGGGTTCGCTCGCTAGGCTGCGCAGGCGTTTCGCGAGTGCTTGTCGCTTGCCCCGAGGCTGCGTTGAGCAGGTTGGAGGTGGGTGAGGCACTCTGCGCTAAAGACGACGCCTGAAACGTAAAGGCTAGCGTGACTGCGTAGAAACCTTGCAATACAGAAATAAAGAGCGTTTTCATCACGGGAGACAGAGGAGCCGAGCGTAGCGACACTTGATACGTTACAAAATGAATAACGGGAACAGCGAAAAGCTGATACGGCTGAGCACCATCATCGCGATTTGAGCGAGCACCAATAAAACAAGCGGTGCCAGATCGAACGACCCAAGCTTGGGCGTAATGCGGCGGATCGGAGCAAGCAGAGGCTCCGTTAGGGTCGTCAGTACAGGCATGATCGTGGCCATTGGGTTGACCCAAGACAGCACAGCCTGAATCAGGGTCATCCAAACGATTAAATTCAGTGCCCAACGTCCAAGAGTAACAATACTTGCGCCTAAGAGCCCTGGGAGAAGCTTGGCGGGCAACATGCTTGCCGTGGAAACTAACCACATCAAGAGCAAGTAGGCTGCAGCTGCAAGCAGAGCTCCGAGTAAGCTGGCCCAGTCGAATAGGCCACCTTGTGTGGGGACTATTTTGCGCAAGGGCTCCACCAGCCAATTGGTTGTTTGGTGAATCGCCTTAGACATGGGATTGAAGGGGTGCAGCTTGGCCGCATGAATCCATGCACGTGCCAACAGAACAGCCCCGACTAAATTAAAGATGACATCGAGTAAAAAACGAAGGATTTCGCCAATCATGCGTTTGCTGTCGCCTCGAGTGAAAATGGTGAATGCTATTGTCGCATGCAGGTGGGCGCACTGACCATAGCAGTTACAAAGTCTCACGACTGAGCGATAGATGCATGGTTTGAGCAGACATAAAAAAACCGTCCGGCGAACCGGACGGTCGGATACTGCAAAACCTTAGCTAAGCGCTCAGGGACGGCCGCCCGTAGGAAAGGGCCAAGACGCTGCTGGATTCAGGGCAGTTTTTGCACCTGGAGCTGCAGCGGTCGAGGGGGCAGCGGCTGCCGGCTTCTTAGCAGCAGGCTTCTTAACTATTTTTTTTTTGCAACAGGCTTCTTCGCAGCTTTTTTGGCAGCAGGCTTTTTGGCCGCTGCTTTCTTAGCTACTTTTTTCGCTGCTGGCTTCTTAGCAGCTGCCTTTTTTACAACTTTTTTCGCTGCAGGCTTCTTCTTTGCAGCTGCTTTCTTAACAACTTTCTTCGCTACTTTTTTAGCTGCTGGCTTCTTAGCAACTACTTTCTTAGCGACTTTCTTAGCTGCAGGTTTCTTAGCTGCTGCTTTTTTTACTGCTTTTTTTGCTGCTTTTTTGGCTGTTGCCATGGTAATACTCCTTAGTTCAGGGTCCCAAACATTAAAACCCGTGCTCGACTAGCCCCACCATGAGACGTCGTTTCGCCCGAGTTATTCATCGGCACAAGCCCCTACTAAACTGCAGTAGCACAGCGGTTTGCGCTAATGAATCCGGCACAGCCATTTGAACTGCCTCTCACTGAGAGGCGCGAAGCAATTCAAATGGCACCAGCACGGCGGCTTTTTTGCCGCCCACTGGCAAGTACTAAAGCGTAACAAAGCTCAAAAAGACGAATTATTCCCAGTTAAGGGCGCCGCCGGTTTGATACTCAATCACGCGTGTTTCAAAGAAATTGCGTTCCTTCTTTAAATCAATCATCTCTGCCATCCAAGGAAAAGGATTCTCTTCCTGGGCAAACAGAGGCTCAATTCCAATCTGTTGACATCTGCGGTTGGCAATAAACCGCAGATAAGACTTGAACATCGGCGCGTTCAGACCCAGCACGCCGCGCGGCATGGTGTCTTCAGCGTAAGCGTATTCCAAGTCAACCGCTTTGGCGAACAGGCCGCGGATTTCTTCGCGGAAGGCGGGTGTCCAAAGTTGTGGATTTTCGAGCTTAATCGTATTGATCAGATCAATACCGAAATTGCAGTGCATGGACTCATCGCGCAGGATGTACATGTACTGTTCGGCGGCGCCTGTCATCTTGTTTTGGCGACCAAGCGCCAGAATCTGCGTAAAGCCTACATAGAAGAACAGGCCTTCCATCAGGCAAGCAAACACAATGAGTGACTTCAGAAGTGTTTGATCCGCTTCGAGTGTGCCCGTTTTGAAGTGGGGATCGGCGATTGCGTCAATAAAGGGGATCAGAAACTGATCTTTTGCGCGAATCGACGGAACTTCGTTATAGGCATTGAAAATCTCAGACTCGTCCAAATCCAGACTTTCAACAATATATTGATAAGCGTGGGTGTGGATTGCTTCTTCAAACGCTTGGCGCAACAAAAACTGGCGGCATTCAGGCGCTGTGATGTGGCGATATGTGCCCAACACAATATTGTTTGCGGCGAGTGAGTCGGCCGTAACAAAAAAGCCGAGGTTGCGCTTAATGATGCGTCGCTCGTCTTCGGTTAAGCCAGTGGGGTTTTTCCACAAGGCGATGTCGCGAGACATATTGATTTCTTGCGGCATCCAGTGGTTGGCGCAAGTTGCGATGTATTTTTCCCAAGCCCACTTGTACTTGAAGGGAACCAGTTGGTTCACATCAGTCTGGCCGTTGATGATTCGCTTATCCGCGACATTTACGCGGGTAGCAGAGTCAACAGCCTGCGGTTTTTGCGTTAAGCCAGGGGTCGGTAAGGCAGAGTCTCCAAAAACACCAGTCGCAGCACGTGCGGGCATTGAAGCCGGCATGGGCATACCACCGGCGGCAATCGGCGCCGCGGTTTGTGGAGAGGGTTCGTCGTTCCAGGTCAGCATAATTTTTTCCGGTAGCGGTTATTGGCAGGCTTCGCACTCTTCGAAACCTGGGTCACCAGGCTTCATGGTGCAAGCCGCTCCGAGAATTTCAGGTTCTGGCAGAGCCGAGACCGCTGAGGCAAACGTACCGCTGGTGGAGCCCGCACCTGACGCGTTAACCGCGTTCAGTTCGCCGCCACGACCCGTTGATTTTTCTGCACTTGTCGCACCCAGTGTGCGCAGATAGTAGGTGGTTTTTAAGCCACGCAACCATGCGAGCTTGTAGGTGTCATCGAGTTTCTTGCCCGAAGCGCCAGCCATGTAGATGTTGAGCGACTGTGCTTGATCGATCCACTTCTGACGGCGCGCAGCACATTCGACGATCCAGTTGGGCTCGACTTCAAAAGCTGTAGCGTATAGCGTCCGCAATTCGGCCGGAACACGATCGATGCGGGAAAGGCTACCGTCGAAGTACTTGAGGTCAGCGACCATGACTTCGTCCCAGATGCCTAGTTTCTTGAGGTCGCGAACGAGATGTTCGTTGACCACAGTGAACTCGCCGGAGAGGTTCGATTTAACGTACAAGTTTTGATAAGTTGGTTCGATGCACGCAGACACACCAATAATATTCGATATTGTTGCAGTTGGGGCAATTGCAATGCAATTTGAGTTGCGCATACCTTGTTGTTTGATGCGTGCACGCAACGAATCCCAATCCATCGTGATGGATTCATCGACTTCAACATAGCCACCACGATTCTCGCGTAGCAATGCGATCGAGTCATGCGGCAAGATGCCACGCGACCACAACGAACCATCAAAGCTTGCGTAACGACCACGCTCTGCAGCGAGATCACTCGATGCGCTGTAGGCGTAATAGCAAACCGCTTCCATTGAACGATCAGCAAACTCGATCGCTGCCTGAGAAGCGTAAGGCACGCGCATGACATGCAAGCAGTCCTGGAAGCCCATGATGCCCATACCGACTGGGCGATGGCGCACATTTGAGTTGCGCGCCTTATCGACTGCGTAGTAATTGATGTCGATCACGTTGTCCAACATACGCATCGCGATTTTGATCGTGCGCTGCAGTTTGTCTTGATCTAGTGATTGTGAACCATCGGCATTTTGCTTGAGATGTGCCAACAAGTTGACGGAACCCAAGTTGCAAACCGCGATTTCAGAGTCGTTGGTGTTTAGGGTGATCTCGGTGCACAGGTTTGAGCTGTGTACGACGCCAACGTGTTGCTGTGGTGAACGGATGTTGCAGGGATCTTTGAAGGTGATCCAAGGATGGCCGGTTTCAAACAGCATCGACAGCATCTTGCGCCACATATTGATCGCAGGCATCTTCTTAAACAGCGGTAAATCACCGCGCGCCGCTTTCTCTTCGTAGCCGACATAGGCTTTTTCGAATTCGGCACCGACTTTTTCGTGGAGGTCTGGGCAATCGGAAGGTGAGAACAGTGTCCAGTCGCCACCTTCGATGACGCGCTTCATGAATAGGTCTGGAATCCAGTTAGCCGTGTTCATGTCGTGCGTACGGCGACGCTCGTCACCTGTATTTTTGCGCAGCTCTAGGAATTCCTCGACATCAAGGTGCCAAGTTTCGAGGTAGCAGCAGACCGCGCCCTTGCGTTTGCCGCCTTGGTTGACCGCTACAGCCGTGTCGTTGACGACTTTCAGGAAGGGCACCACACCCTGGCTTTCCCCGTTGGTGCCTTTGATATGACTGCGCATTGCGCGAACTGGTGTCCAGTCGTTGCCTAGGCCACCGGCATATTTTGCGAGGAGCGCGTTTTCTTTGATGGCCTCATAGATGCCGTCTAAGTCGTCCGAAACCGTTGTCAGATAGCAGGAGGATAGTTGCGAGTGCAACGTGCCGGCGTTGAACAGCGTCGGAGTCGAGCTCATAAAGTCGAAGGACGACAGAATTTGATAGAACTCAATCGCTCGGGTTTCGCGGTCAATTTCACCGATTGCCAGACCCATGGCAACGCGCATGAAGAATACCTGGGGTAGTTCAATGCGTTGGCCACGAATGTGCAGGAAGTAGCGGTCGTACAACGTTTGTAAGCCAAGATAGTCAAACTGCAGATCACGACTTGCATCGAGCGCTGCAGCCAGACGTGGCAGATCGTAGCGTGACAGTTCGGAATTCAAGAGTCCCGCTTCAACGCCGCGCTTAATGAATTTTGGAAAGTAAGTTGCATAACGGGTGTTCATATCCTCTTGCGAGGCCTCTTCGGACAGAACTTCCTTGCGGATCGTATGCAGCAACAGACGTGCGGTGACTTTGCTATAAGCGGGGTCGTTCTCGACCATAGCGCGTGCAGCCAAAATAGCGGACTTGTAGACCTCGTCGATTGGTATCCCGTCGTACAGGTTCTTGAGCGTTTCTTTCTGGATCGCTGCCGTGTCGACGAATTCGCCTAGCCCTTGGCCCGCAGATTCAATCGTTGCTTGCAACTTTGCCATGTCGAGCGGCTTGCGTACGCCGTTCTCGGTCACATGCAAGGTGCTGGCTTCAACCGGCGCTTGTTCAATATTTGATTTGGCGCGTTCCTGGGCGCGGCGTTCGCGATACAACACATAGGAGCGGGCAACATCGTGTTCGCCTGAGCGCATCAGCGCTAACTCGACGGCGTCTTGAATGTCTTCTATATGGAAGGTGCCACCATTTGGGCGGCTCCGAACCAACGCTTGAACAACCTGGCGTGTCAGGGAGTCAACAAGTTCGCGAACACGCGCCGATGCCGCCCCTTGTCCACCATTTACGGCTAAGAAAGCCTTTGTCAAGGCAATGCCGATCTTGCTTGGCTCAAAATTCACCACAGCGCCATTGCGTCGGATGATGTGATATTGAGTCCAGGTGGGTTCGGTGGTTTGGGCCGCAGTGGCCGCGAATTGCGGTGCAGACTCTTGTCTTAACACTGCGCCTGTTGTTGTTTGCATATAAAAGCTCCTGCTAGGTGAACGTGGCACACGCCCCGTTCGAGAATGGGTTTACCACTACATGTAGTGTTTTTCTTCGATTTCGTTACCAATTCTAGTAGTTCTAATCAATCAGGGCAATAGTAAAAAGTTAAATTTATTTTCTAGTGTTAACCCTTGATCTACAACGAGTAATATTTTTGTCATGCTGTGCAGTAAGCGCTTCGGCGCAGAGCTTTGTGTGGCTTGGGTTTCCCGCGTGCAAGCACGAATCGGCACGAGGATAAGTTATGTTTGAGGTGTGCGGAACAACAACAAAGCAAAGAAAATTTTAATTTTTTTAACTGAAAATTCTTAGCTGAATGACTCGTTTTGTTGCAATATGGCAGGTGTGTGATGAATGAACTCGACAAGCGCGGGAGCCAGGATGGGTGATTTGGGTATGCGGAAAGTTCGGTCTGTGGTGATGTGTTGTCTAGCGGCGCTCGCACTAGCGGGTTGCGTCATCCCAAGGCCCGAGGGTTCGATAGTGATTCCCGCGCCTGAAAACCTGACCGAACCCGTCTGTATCGCGCCGCCGGCCGGCAATCTGCTTGTTGGTGCTTGGTACATTTTGCGCAAACAGGCTGGTGTGGCTGGTGAGATACAAACGCTGCTGACCTTGAGTCCGGATGGAAAGATGACGCAGCAGACGCGCGTCAAGCAGGGGCGCAACATTCGCTCCGAGTTGCGCGAAGCCGGCTGTTGGGATGCTCCTGCGGGCAAACTCGTCTTGCGTACGCATCGCTCGAACGGCGAGTTAGTCGACTACCGTGACCCTATCTATGTCTCCACCTATCTTATTGAGCGCAATGATGCCAAGCGCGCAGTAGTGAGAGAGGACAAGGCAGGGAGCCGTCCGATGACCGCTCAAAAGGTACACGCAAGCTTCAAACTGCAGTAGCGATCCGCTCAAGCACGGTTTGTTTGCCCAGTATCTCGAGTACCGCATCAATTGCCGGTGTTTGTGTTGTGCCCGCTACAGCGACACGCAATGGTATAGCGACCTGTGGCATTTTTAATCCATGGGTCGTAAGCAGAGATTTAATTAGTGCGGCGATCTCCACGCGGTTCCAGGCAAGCGCTTCTGCTTGCTTGGCGAAGTCACCCAAGACTTGTCGCGCGGCCTCCGTGAGATGCTGTGCTCGCAAGTCATCGTTTGCAGGCGTGAACGTATCGCAAAACAACATCGCAGCTTCTGCAAGTTGCTCAAGTGTTTCAGCTCTGTCCTTGAGGAGTTTGACGACAGCCACTAGATCGGTGCGTTGCGTATCACCCCCGCGCGCAGTCACGCGCGGCGCCACAAGCTTTGCGAGCATGTGATCATCATAGTGTTTGATGTAGTGGGCATTGACCCAATTTAGTTTTTTTGGATCCCACTGCGCCGCGGACTTCGAAAGATGTTGCGGATCGAACCACGCGACGAGCTGCTCGCGGGTAAAGAGTTCATCATCGCCGTGACTCCATCCGAGGCGTGCAAGGTAATTAATCATTCCCTCGGGCAGGTAACCGTCACGGTCATACTCCATGACACTCACTGCGCCATGGCGTTTGGATAGCTTTTCACCATCCGGGCCAAGAATCATTGGCACGTGGCCGTATTCAGGAATGGGGGCGCCTAACGCGCGCAAAATCGTAATTTGGCGCGGTGTGTTGTTGACGTGATCATCGCCGCGCAGCACGTGGGTGATACGCATGTCCCAGTCATCGACGACCACACAGAAGTTATAGGTGGGTGTGCCGTCTGGACGCGCAATCACCAGATCGTCGAGCTCGGTGTTATCAAAGCTGATAGGGCCTTTGACCAAATCGACCCACGCGGTTGCGCCGTCTTGTGGGCTCTTAAAACGCACCACAGGCTTACGGTCCACTGGAATCGGCGGGAGCTTCTTGCCAGTCTCAGGTCGCCAAGTGCCGTCGTAACGCGGCTTCTGTCCGGTCGCACGGGCACGCTCACGCATTGCCTCGACCTCTTGTGGTGAGCTATAGCAGTGATAGGCAGTTCCTGCAGACAACATTTG
>Ga0164292_10000376_pt1 | contig 34200 bp, 41 predicted proteins | sample GEODES117metaG_FD_111486 | JGI IMG/M metagenome (GOLD analysis project Ga0164292, IMG submission 111486) | Eutrophic lake water microbial communities from Lake Mendota, Wisconsin, USA - GEODES117 metaG | ecosystem: Environmental > Aquatic > Freshwater > Lake | place: USA: Lake Mendota...
CTAGGAGTTTCTTTGACTGGACAGTTTGGGCATAAGTTTATGTCAGGCAAACAAGATTTGGTTGCACTAGAGTCATTCTTGATGACTCTTAGAGAAGCAGCAAGAGCAAAGAATAAAGAAGAGGCTGGGAAAATTGGGATTCCTGAGTCTGCCGCTATTACTTGTGTAAAGCCTTCTGGAACAGTATCTCAATTGGTCGGGGTATCTTCAGGAATGCATGCTTGGCATTCTCCATACTATATTAGAACTGTTCGTGGTTCAAAGGGAGATCCAATTTCTACCTTCCTTAAAGAGGTGGGGATTCCAGTAGAAGATGATGTAATGAAGCCAAACGATACATACGTATTTTCATTTCCAGTAAAGGCACCAGAGGGTGCAATTGTCAGAAATGATCTAACAGCTATTGAGCACCTTAACATTTGGTTGGTTTACCAACGTGCATGGTGTGAGCATAAGCCATCAATTACAGTATCTGTAAAAGAAGATGAGTGGATGGAAGTTGGGGCATGGGTTTATAAGAATTTTGATGAAGTATCTGGAATTTCATTTCTACCGCATTCAGATCATTCATACAAGCAGGCGCCATACCAAGAAGTAGATAAAACAGAATATGATGCGCTTGTTGAAAGAATGCCTAAAGATATTCGTTGGGAAGATTTATCTTTTTATGAAACAGAAGACGGAACTTCTACAAATGCCACACTAGCATGTAGCTCAGATGGAAATTGCGAGCTAGTAGACATTTCTAGTTAAAAGTAGTACAATGTAATTGGGGTAAAACCCAAATTCCTGGGCACAACGCCCAGAAATAGGAGGATCTAATGAAACAAGATCTAAACAATGATGGAAAGGTAACTATGCAAGAGAAAATTCTAGCAGCGTTGGCAAGCTATGGTCGTCACTTTTTGGGTGCAGCCATTGCTCTTTACATGACTGGTAACACTGACCCAGGAGACTTACTCAAGGGCGGAATCGCAGCATGTCTGCCAGTTATTTTGAAGGCACTTAATCCAAACGAAAGCTCATTTGGGTTTACAAAGAAGTAAAAATTTAATATAGATTAGGAGTGCCCTTATGGTAAAATATCCATAAGGGCTTTTCTAATTAGGGGTAACCGTGGCAGCGCAAAAAAACTTTGAAGTTGATCAAAATACTACTTTTTCATTTGTTATTGACTATACCGATAACAATGACTTGCCCATAAACCTTTCTGGAGCTACCGCAAAAATGCAGGTTAGAGATACAAAGGGCGGATCTAAATTATCATTTACTTTGACTTCACCAGCTGGCGGAATTACAATTAACGGACCACTTGGCAGAGTTACATGCACAATGACACCTGCTCAAACAAGCAAACTATTTCACCCAAAATCTTCCTACGACATAATGATTACAGATAGCAATAATACAAAAACAAAACTTGTTGAGGGCTTTTTAACTCTAAGTAGATCGGTAACCATCTAATGGCAGAAAATATTGTAAAGATTACGGAACAGATAAACAAGGTTGTTCTTTCATCTCCAGGCCCTCAAGGACCTAGAGGAAAATCTATACTTAGTGGACCATCTGCCCCACTAGACAGCGTTGGAATTGAAGGAGACTTTTACTTCAATACAACAACAAATGAATTTTACGGACCAAAGCTATCAATCACCACTTGGAGCGGGGCCAACAAGATTGATCTTGCTACCAAAGACGATATCGCTTTCGTTTACTCCTGGGAAATGTCTCAGGTTCAAGGCCCAGTAGATGGGGTATATTCTGTGGTAATAAATCATAATTTAGGATTTGGTCCCAATGTAACCGTAATATCTAGCGCAGGCGACGTATTGGAAACAGGAATAGATTATAATAGTCTTAATAGATTAACACTGACGATGGCCCAACCATTTTCAGGGACAGCGCATCTGTCGTAAAGGAGAAAGAAAATGGCAAAAAAATTCTTAGTTAGTTTAGATCTCAATAAAAATGAGTTACTAAATGCTAGAATCCAAAACTTAGGTGCTGCTCCATCCAACCCAGTATCTGGACAGATTTACTATGACACATCTAATAATACAATGTATTATTACAATGGACTCACATCACCAAATGGCCCATGGATGCCGATGTCTGGATCCACAGAGGTTATTCAAGATGTAATTGGCTCTTCGGTAGTAGCTGGAACAGCGTTAACAGCAACATATGACGACACAGCGGGCACAACAACATTAAAGCTTAATGATACAGCTGTAACACCTGGATCATACGGATCAGCAACAGCAATTCCTACATTTACAGTAGATGCACAAGGACGCTTAACTGCAGCAGGAACAGCAAACGTAGCAACAAACCTTTCGATAGCTGGAGACACTGGAACAGATACAGTTAATCTTTTAACTGATACATTAACAGTTGCAGGCGGAGAAGGAATTGACGTAGCTGTAACAAATAACACAATTACGGTATCAGCAGAAGACGCAACCTCAACAAATAAGGGTGTTGCAAGTTTTGATTCAACAGACTTTACGGTAGCGTCAGGCGCAGTAACATTAAACGCTGAGCGTGTACAAGACATTGTCGGAGGAATGGTTGACTCTAATACAGAGTCTGGAATTTCAGTAACATATGACGATGTAAATGGAAAATTAGACTTTAACGTAGCAGATCCTACAATTACTCTTTCAGGAGATGTAACTGGTACAGGAACAATAACAAATCTTGGTGATGTAACAATCACAACTACAGTTGCACCAAACTCTGTAGCTTTAGGTTCAGATACAACAGGCGACTATGTAGCAAACATTCAGGGAACAGCTAATGAAGTAACAGTAAGCCCTACATCAGGTGAAGGCACAACAGTAACAATCGGTCTTCCAGATAATGTAACAATTACTAATGATTTAAATGTTGGCGGAGACCTAAACGTAACAGGAACAATTAACTCAGTAAATACTACTCAAGTAAATATTGTTGATAATAAGATTAATTTAAATACCGACTTTATTGGAATTCCTTTAGCAGATGCTGGAATTCGTGTAGAGCGTGGAGATGGTGCAGATGTTGAAATTCTGTGGAATGAAACAAGCGACAACTGGACACTCACAAATAATGGTACAAACTACCATGCAATTGCTCGCAAGTATGCAGTAGATCTTGCAAATCCAGATACATTAACAGCTTTAGTTGTTACACATAATTTGGGATCAGATGACGTTACTGTTCAAGTTTTTGAAACATCAGGATCTAAGGCTCTTGTTGAAACAGATGTTGAGCGTACATCATCAAATACAGTTACATTAAAATTTGCATCAGCCCCTGCAAGTGGAGCATACAGAGTCGTAATTACTGGTTAAGGAGACACTGAATGTCAGTTAAAAGATTAGTTCCATTAAATACAACAGAATTATCTTCTGACCCGTCAGTAGCAAGAGCTGGAGATATTTATTTTAACAGTTCTGCTCAGGAACTTCGTGTATACACAGGAACAGAGTGGAAGCCAATCGGTGGAAGCACAGAAACTGGCTTGCTTATTCATGAGCACACATATGATGGAGAAATTTATTCGGTTCAAGCAGTTACAACTGCCGCAACTTTTGTAGATGGCGGAACACCACAGCTAAGTGGTCAAACAGAGCTTAACATAGTCGACGGAGGAGCACCATAATGGCAGTTAGTATAAGAATTAGAAGAGGTACTACAGCTCAATGGAATGCATCTACAAATGTTCTTGCAGCTGGAGAAATTGCATTAGATACAACTCTAGGTAAAATAAAAGTTGGAAATGGATCTTCTTTGTGGGGAGCTCTTCCATTTTTTAGTATAGCCCCTTCAGAACTCTTAAGTTTAACTCAAGCAAATATTGCCGATACAGTATTGGACGGAACTGGCTTAGATAAATCTTTTGACTCAGTTGCTGGAAAGCTAACATTATCTGTAGATAGCACTATTGCAAATAAAACATATGTAGATACAGCTGTTTCTTCTTTAAGCGGAACTGCTGCACAGACATACATTCCACTAAGTCAATATGGAAACGCAGACGGAGTTGCCACTCTTGATGAAAATGGCAAAATCCCAGATTCTGAAATTCCAGCCACAATTACAAGAGACACAGAGCTGTCTTCAGCAATTTCTACAGAAGTAACAAATAGAAATACAGCAATTTCAACTGCAATATCTAATCTTGTAGATTCAGCCCCTGGAACCCTAGATACATTAAATGAGATTGCAGCAGCATTTGCAGACGATCCTAATTTTGCTACAAGCATAACAACAACAATAGGAAACAAGCTAGACTCTTCCCTAGCAGCAACAACATATGCCCCTATAGCATCACCAACTTTTACAGGAACTGTAGGTGGTGTTACAAAAGCCCACGTTGGTCTTGGAAATGTCGATAATACTTCAGATGCAAATAAGCCAATCTCAACTTTAACTCAAACAGCTTTAGATACTAAAATAAATGAAATTATTGAATTTAATTCACAAAGTGGAAATTATACCTTGCAATCTACAGACACAGGTAAGCTTGTAGAAATGTCAGGCGGCGGAACCTTGACAATACCTTCTGACGCAGTGTATAATTTTCCAATAGGCACATCAATAGAAATTTTACAAACAGGAACCTCACAGGTTACTATAGCTGGAACAGGATTTACACCAAATTCTACACCAGGTCTCAAGCTTAGAACACAGTGGTCAAGCGCATCGGTATTAAAGAGAGGTAGTAACAGCTGGGTCGTATTGGGTGACCTAGCAGTATAATAAAAAATGCTTAGAAGATTTTTTGGCCGATTTGGCAGAAGAAAAGTTAGCGTTCCGTCACTAGTTAATTTAAGTAAGGCTCAAGCTGAATCTGCACTTGCTGCAAAAGGTTTAAATTATAATCAAACATCAACTGCTACATCAACATCTGCATTAAATTTAACTGTATTGTCTCAAGGAACTCCAGCAGATACTATTGTGCCAATTGGTACATCAATTGATTTTAATTATTATAATTATGTTGCCCCACCTTCATTTGGTCCTTCTTTTGTTCCTAGCCCACCACAGAATTCATCTGTATCTAGCTCAAGTTGGAATGGATCTACAGTAACAATCAATGGAACATTTAATACTTTTCCTACAAACATTGCTGTAAACGGAAGCAACATTGGAAGCTGGACCCCAAGTTCAAACCAAATAACATTTTCTTTAAGCGGATCAGGAAGCAGAACTATTCAGATCTATAACGGAAGAGTTCCACTTATTCCAGAGTTTAGTATTTCATATAATCCAAATCCAGGATTTAATCCAGGTCCAGTGTTTAATCCAGGTCCAATATTTAATCCAAATCCAATATTTAATCCAGGTCCACAATTTACTCCAGCACCACCTATCTTTTGGTCTACTCCATTATTTTTTGGACCTCCTTCTTTTAAAAGTGTTGGTGTTTCAACATTAGTAAGAACTCCAAATGGCCTTGTTAAAGCAGACGATTTACAAGTAGGAGACATTCTATTATCAGCAGATATAGAAGGTTTTATAAATTCTCCACAGGAAAACTCAACTCAGATTGCACTCGCATGGTCAGATACAAATCCAAATATAAATATTACAGAGACTACAATCGTTTCTATAAATAAAAAAATGTCAGATGGCGCAGTAGTTATTAACAGTGATATTTTTTCAAACTACCACTATATTCTAATTAAAAGAGACGGTGTTGCAAAGTTTGTATCTTCAGTAGATGTTTTAAATACAGACCTTGTATACTCTTATGCTGATCAGACGTGGGAAGAAATAACAACCCTAGAATCTGTTCCAATTGTTCATGAGGTTGTTTCCATTAACTGTGAGCCATACGATATGTTCTTTACAGAAAAGATATTAACCCATGACTCAACAGCAATTTAATGTTATTGGCTTTGACTCTGTAGATAATAAATCTATCCCAATTTTTTCAAAATTCCCCGACGAGTTTAACGGAGCCTGGGCTCATATAACACCAATTAATAATGGGAAAATAAGTTATCTTTCTACATTTTATTTTAACGACCAACACCCTTCTGGGACGGTAATAGTTTCTGATTTTATTTTAAACTCTTATCCAGATATGTATAATACTTTTTATTTAGACGGCTTGGCAGAAAAAGTCTACGTTTCACCAAAATTAAGACGGAACGGCTTTGTTGGTATATCAGCACTGCTACTAAGAAGAATTTTTTACTCTTATTTAAAAGGATTTATAGTTGACGGAAGTAAAGATAGAGCCCCATTTATAGAAAAAGCTTATATAAAAACAAAAAATATTTTAAATGAAAGAATAGAAGCAAACGTACCAGAATCTGCTGTTTCAGTATATAATACTGAGCCAGAAAGAGATGCAGTTTATCCGCATATTTGGTATAATCAAAGAATAGGAGGAGTAAATGAGTAATTTATTAAATAGAATTTTTGACGCTTGTATTTATTCAAGCCAATTTAATGAAAGAGAAGATCTGCTTGCAATTTTAAATAATCCAAATGAGGTTGTATGGGAAGAAAGAATTGGCTCGTATATGGAAGGCATAAAAACGTCACTGGACATTAATAACTTTGCTGTGCTAAATAGACATTTACAGTCTTCAAACGTAACAAATTTAATGGAGTTTGCAAAAGAAAAAAATATTAATTATAAATGGCTACACGAAAATGATTTTATAAAAATAGGCAAGGATGCTGAATATTTACAAAGCTTTACTAATGAGTTTACAAAAGACACTGTAAGTGTAATATATGTATTAAAAAACACTAACATGTCTGGATCTATTAGCTTTAAAGATAAAGAAACTACAATTCATCCAGAAGAGGGGTCTTGTATAATTCTTTCATCATCGCCCGAATATAAATACGTTGTAACAAATTCCGAAGACAACGATTTTATCCTAGCAATAGCCTATAATGAAAAAGTTTGATCCTAAAGTAGTATCTAATGTATTTGAAGAACCATTTTTTGAATACATTAAGAATTATTTTGAAAATCATCCACAATTAAGAAGCATACCTTACGACTATTATGGAAGCAAAAGAATGGACTCTTTTGACGACTCCGTAATTCTTGAATGTTTAAATAAGCTTACAGACTTTGCAAGACATCATTTTGGTAAGCCAGACATTCTTCCAACGTATGCAGTTTTTTCAGAATATTCTAGCGGAGCGGCGCAGCTAGATGAACACCTAGATATTGGCCCATGTACATACACAGTAGATCTAGGTCTATATCAAAAAACTCCATGGGGGCTATTTATAGAAGGAAATGAATACAGCTTTGATGAAAATGAAGCAGTATTATTTTTAGCAAATGATCAAAAGCATTGGAAGGGCCCTTTCCCAGATCCAGAGTTTAACAAGGTTGGAATCATGCTACTTCACTGGGTAGATCCAGACCACCCATGGCTAAAGATTCCAAGAGAGGCTCAGAGGGTTCTAAGAAAAAGAGTTTCTGTAGTATGATTAAGCAAAATAAAAATCAAAATGTTTTGTATAGGCTTAATAGAGAGATTAAAATTACTTTAGAAAATTTTGATCACAAAGGGATTTATGAAAAAATAAATAAAGAATTTAATAAAAAAAATATTGTCTACAGGTTCCCAGAAGAAACAAAAATAGAAGTTCCCATATACTCTGATAATAATAAAAATGTTTTTTTTATTTATGATGAAAAAATACATGGCCTTCTTATATATCTAGTGTCTTTAATTAAAATAGCATGCAAAGAGCATGATCTTGATTTTGATAAAAATAAGTATTTTTTATCTTCAAGCCTGATAGAGGGGATAGATACTTCTTGTTGGTATGATACAGGCGGGATGTCTAAACCAGCACTTTTTGGAATAATGTCACTTGATACAGAATTAAAAGAAATAGAGATATCGGGGGTATTGAAAAAGATTTCCCCAGGTGATATAATAATATCAGAAGCAGGCAATAAGATAAAGTACTCTAGTCAAATAAAAGGAATACTTTTTAACATAGCCCCACTATCGATGATAGAAAAACAGTACCCGCATACGTGGATACCAATACTATAAAAGGATAAAGATGATAATCGAAAACCCAGCAAAAGGTATTTATATATATAGAAATGCTTTACCAGAATCTATGGGAATCCCACAAAAAATAGAAAACGCTCTGGGCGATGGTAAAAGCGTATTCTTTAAATGGTCAGAAGCGCTTGTAGGAGACTTCCAAAAAATAAAAGACTATAGGGATTGTGTTGACTTTAAAGTAAGAAGAGATGCGCTAAAAGCTGGTGATCCAAAAGCAGATGAAGTAGCTGCTATTCATGATCAAATAACAGAAAAATTAAACGAATGTCTAGATCATTACGTTGAGACTTTTAGAATGAATCCCCTAGGCTACATGGAAGCTATTAACTTTGTAAAATACGGGCCAGGCCAGCATTTTCAAGTTCATCCAGATAGTGGCCCAACCTATCATTGTGACGTTTCTACAGTAATGTACTTGAATGATGACTATGAGGGTGGAGAACTAATGTTCCCTCATTTTGAATACACATACAAGCCAGAGTACGGAGACATTGTTCTATTCCCGTCTAACTTTCTTTATTCCCATGCAGCTTTGCCAGTAAAATCGGGGACAAAGTATTCTGCGGTAACGATGTTTTCATACAATGACAGAACCCATAAAGACCATATCAATCCTTCAGGCAAACTTCAGGGAAGATCAAGGTTTTTATAGCCCATACCTTTAGATGCTTATGATGTATAATTGTGTAAGAGGTGAACACTAATGGCAACTACATTTCCAGCATCAAAAGACCAACTAATTAATCCACAACCTACAGACTCAACGTCTCTAGTATCTCACGCCTCCCAACATGCAAATGCAAACGATGCCATAGAAGCTCTTGAGAATAAAGTTGGTGTTGATAACTCAACCGACCCATCTTCTCTTGACTATAAGGTTAGACAGCTAGAAATAAATTTTCAAGACCCAAACGAAATTAAAGACCTAGCAGCTGCCTCAATATTGGGCGGTACTCACACTGGAATTACTGTGTCTTATAATGACACTACAAATATTTTAAGCTTGACGGCAACCTACGATGACGATGAAGTAGTAACTGCAGTAGCTCAAGCACTCACAGCTGGAAATGGTATTTCAAAAACATTTAACGATACAACAAATGTAATTACTATTCAGGTTGATACATCTGTTATAGCTGACAGATCCTATGTAGATACAGCAATATCTAACCTTATAGATGCAGCACCAGGAGTGCTAAATACATTAAATGAAATTGCTGCAGCGATAGGCGACGATGCAAATTTTGCAACAACGATAACAACAGCCCTTGCAACTAAACTTAATATAACTACTGCAGCAAGCACCTACCTAGCACTAGCAAACACAACAGAAGTTGTTCAAGATGTTGTTGCAGGAATGGTCTCAGGAAACGTTTACTCTACAGGACTAGGTATTACATATGATGATCCAACAGGAAAATTAAATTTTGAAATAACCACTAAAGATCTTCCAGGGTTTACTGAAGCCGCACAAGACTCAGTTTCTAGCCTATTCGCACACGCTGGCCATACAAATGTAACCGCTACATATGACGATGTTGCAAATCGGATTAATTTGGCAGTAACCGCTCAGTTAACTCAAGAGCAGGCTCAAGACTATATTGCTCCTTTATTTACGCATGGATTAAATCCTAATATTACAGCAACATATGACGATGATACAAATAAGCTTATTTTAGAAACTATTATTCCGCCATCAAAAGCCATTATGTCTGCTTCTGCTCCAGCATCACCAGCAGACGGAGCTTTCTGGTTTGATACTGATGAATACAGAAGCGGCAGCACTAGATCATTAAAAGTTTGGAATGCCCTATCTTCAACTTGGGAGTACGTATCAACAGATCTTTCTTTATCAACAACAAACACCTGGACATCTAAAAATACATTTACCAATGGTGTAATTGTTGGACTAGAGTTCCCTCCACAAAATCCAGTACACGGACAAATTTATTACAACCTTCCTTTAGACAAACTAAAGGTGTGGACTGGTTTACTTTGGGATGATATTCAGGTTGGAGGAGGTGGAGGAGGACTTTCTCTTACACCTACAGACAACACCGCAGCTCCATCTGTTTTCTTTGTTGGACTAGTTGCACCCCCAGCAGGAGCAACACAAACTGGAGATTTGTGGATTGATGTTGATGATATTGATACTCCTTTTAATCAATTTTATACAGGCGGTGTTGCTCCAGATCCAGAACAATATGAATTCTGGGTAGACAATGTTGAACCAATTCAAGAATTAATTTATAGCGCAGACGAACCAGGGACACCTTCATACCCAGGAGAGCTTTGGATAGATACAGATGAATTTGATGGTGCAATTGTAGAGTTTGGAGCAACGGCTCCTAATCCAAATAACGTACAGCTATGGGTAGATATAAATGAAAACGAAAGCCCAAGCTATTATGATCAATTAACTTTTACAAATTATGCAACAGTTGCAAACTTTCCACAAAATGCACCAAATGGTTTTGTTGCCTCAGACGCTTCAACTGGACTGGCGTACGTAAGAAGCCAAGGACAGTGGCTAGCAATAGTAACCGCATCTAATATAAATAATATTATTTCTTCAAATTCAACAGTGTTTGAAGATTTAAAAGCTTTAGCTTGGATGGGCTTTGAATAGCCATTCTGGTATAATTTAGGATAGGAGGGTCATAAAATGTCACTAAAAAGATGGAACGGTACCTCATGGGTCACCGTCGCTGGTTCAAGACCAGGACCCCAAGGTGCAACAGGACCTACAGGTTCTGCGGCAACTATTTCTGTAGGAACAGTTACAACTGTTGCAGCAGGAACAGCAGCATCAATTGTAAATGGTGGAACATCATCAGCTGCAATATTTAATTTTCAAATTCCAGCAGGACCAACTGGCGCAGCAGGTGCTGCAGGATCACAAGGTGTGGCGGGACAAAGAGGTTCTTATACATTTACAGGAATCGCTAATCCAACAGGATCAAACCCAGCAAGCAAGCTAGGATTAGACACATATTTAAATACAACAACTGGAGATTATTTTCAATATAACTCTTCAAACACTACATGGGTTCTTCAAGGAAACTTAAAGGGACCAGTAGGAGCAGCAGGCGCACAAGGTATTACAGGACCCCAAGGTGCAACAGGACCAGCGGGAGAAACAGCAGTACAAAATGTAATAACAGAGCTAGACAGTTGGAAAGCAGACCAGATACTCAATCTTGGTGTATACTATCCAAAGTACGAGTTCTTAACAAATATGACCCAGCAAAATGCAACACTTTTAGCAACAAGCATGATATTCTAGGAGAAAACAACTATGGCAAGAAAAATTTTAAGTTTAACAGATATTGATTTTGTACCAGGCACAGGAACATTAACTATTCCTAAGCTAATTCGCAGAGAAAAATTACTGTTAATTACAAATACAACAGCTAACAAGATTGTTTACAATTTTGCTGATCCTGCCCTAGGATTATATAGTCACTCATTTTCTACTCCTGCTTCAGACCCATATCATGATGCTGCTCACGGAAAAACAATATTAGTATTAAAGTACAACACATCTACAATGTTGCCTACAGATGATTGGCAAATTGTTTATGATACAGAAAATGAAGCATTTGAGCCAGCAGACTATTTGGTAGATGCGGTAGGAAAGCTTCGTACAGCAAACCCAGTATCCCTTATTGATACTGACTTTGAGTATGGTATTCAGAACTCTAAGTGGGAAACACTTACAATGATTCAAAACTATCCAGGATTCTTTGGAAGATCCACTGGTGGAAACGCAATTGATATACAGCTAATTCAAGGAAATGGAGTTGCTCCATTATCTACAATAACTGTTACATGTAATTCACCACACGGATTAAGCTCAGGAGATGTTATATCAGTTCAAGAAACAACTTCAGATAATGCGGATGGAACATTCCTATGCTTCCCAACTGGAGCAACAACATTTACATATACAGCAAAAGGTGTTGTAAATGGTCCTATTCAAGATGGAACACTGACATCAATTTACGGCGGAGGAATTTTTGATAACGCACATATTATGGGCGGAGTTGTAGGACAGCTTGGAACATTTTCTGCAGTATCAGATCAGGCTACACCTTCAAGAATTACAGTAGTTTCACCAAAGCCACACGGACTTCTTCCAGGAACACCAATTCTTGTTACACAAAAAGAAGGAAGCAACTTCTTTGGAAGCTTCTTTATTGACACTGTAGACACACCAAACTCAATGTCATTTATGGCAAATGGACAAATTAATAATCCAATTAACACACTTGATCAAGGATTTTATGCAAAGCCTGAAGGATATGTAAACCATAGACCACATGACGGTGGAGTTATTATGTCTACAGGAAACAATGTGTGCGGTACACAAACAATGCGTCAAACACGTAGATACTTTAGATACCAGTCTGGTAAGTCAATTCAGTTCTCAACAGGAACAAAGTTTACACCTACATTCCAGGTAGAATATTTAGCATCTGCAGGACTAGTTCCAGGATCACAAGACATCACTGTAACTACACTTAATTCTCATAACTTACAGCCAGGAGCATACGTTAAAATTGAAGGAACAGAAACTTCTGGTTCCTATAATCCATTTAACGGAATTCATCTTGTAACATCAATTATTGATGCTACAACATTTAAATACAATGTTGTATTTACACAAACATTATCAGCAATTGATCAAATCCCAGGCGGAGTAAATGTATTTTGTACAGCTTATATTTGGAAGGGTGCATCAACAAGAGCTGGCCTTTATTCAGAACAAGATGGATTCTTTTTTGAATATGATGGACAAGGTATATTTGCTTGTCGTCAATGGTCAACACAGGTACTTAGAGGAAATGTTTCTGTAACTAAGTTTAACTCAACAGTAACAGGAAGCGGAACAATCTTTAGAAAGCAATTAGTTTCAGGAGATAAAATTGTAATCCGTGGACAGTCTTACAGAGTTCTTCAAATTGCTTCAGATTCTTCTTTGACAATTGCTCCCGCCTATCGTGGAGCAAGCCAAACAAGCGTTAAGGTTCGCAAGACTCAAATTATTAAAATTAAGCAGTCGGAGTGGAACCTAGACAAGTTTGATGGAAGCGGTCCATCAGGACACGTATTTGATCCATCAAAAATGCAAATGACATATATTGACTACTCCTGGTACGGAGCAGGAACAATTAGATATGGATTTAGAGGCCAAGGCGGAAAAATTACCTGGTGTCATGAAATTTCTAATAACAATAATAACCTTGCCGCATATCAAAGATCTGGTAACCTACCAGCTAGATATGAAGCAATTAACGAACCAACAAAGTTTTCAAAGCTAGTTGCAGGAGGAACGGCAGTAAGAGGATCCAATCTTCTTCCACAAGACACAGTAATGTATATTGATAATGTAGACTACTGGCCAGCAAGTGGATTTATTAGAATTCAAGATGAAAATTATTGTGAAATTGCACGATATACATCAATTGGTGCATACAATAATACTGCAAAGGGATACGCTATGAATCTTATTCGTAGACAGCCTTATGTTACATATTATGCAGGATCAGCTTATAGCCTTAATGGAACTTATATCGCAGCAACTTTTAGACCAGACTCAACTATTCCTGGAGGATCAGGATCTGCACAAGTTTCAGTTCAAGTTATTTCTCAAGAATGTGCTCCAGTTATGAGCCACTGGGGATCTTCAGTAATTATGGATGGAGGCTTTGATGATGATGCTTCCTTTATCTTTACAGCTGGTATGCAGCGCTACTTACAGGTCGGTGGTTCTGGATCCGTTTCAGCAACTATTGTTTCTAGAGTAAGAACATCAGGAGTTGCAACAATTACAACTTCAGCTCCCCACTCATTACTTGCTGGTTACAACGCAGTAGTTTCAGGTGTAAATGATGTATCTGTAATTACATACAAGCAGCTAACCAATAACCAAGCAAGCCTTACAACATCTGTTGCCCACAGACACAGAGTTGGACAGACAGTAGTGGTCACTGGAGTTGATAACGTATTTAATGGTACATGGACAATTACTGGAGTTACATCTACAACATTCTTGTTTGCTAGATCTTCCAGCAATATTCCATTCCAGGCAGTGTCATCATTTACTAGCCCAACCGCTGTAACTTCAAGCTATTACAATGGAACGTTTTTAGTAAATAACGTTACTTCAAATACAATTTCATATGCTGTTGCACAGCCAGATGAAACTTCATCTGCGGTTAACCCAAATGGAGCTGTAACACAGACGTTTGGAGCAACACAGCAGGCACGTCCTCTAATTTCACTTAGAGTTGCGCCATCTGCCGATAACGGTACTGGACGTAACTTTGGACTTCGTGAATTGTCAAACAACATGCAGTTAAAGTTATACAGCGTTAACATTCTTGCACAAGGACAGTTCCTTGTTGAAGGAATTCTAAATGCACAATCTCTAAACGGTGTAAATATTCCAAATGCATGGGCAACCGATAGGGTGGGATCAGGATCCCTTGCACAAATTATTTATCACGACGGAACTGGAGTCCCTGGATCACCAGTTCTTTCTCCTACCAATACAGTTTCTGGAGGAGACCGTGTATTTGCTTTCTACACAGATAACGGCGGAGGTACAAACTACTCTGTAACACGTATCGATCTTACAAAGGCAAGAGACCTAGGAAACTCTATTCTAAATGGAGACGGTAGCGTTGCTACACCAGGTTTCCCAAATGCCCCAGACATCCTTACAATTGTTGCTACAAATCTTGGTTCTTCAGCGGCCAACATTTCAGCAGTTCTTGCATGGACGGAAGCGCAGGCCTAAAAAATGCCAGATTACTCAACATTAACATCACAGATTAATCAGTTTAAAACAGCAGCAACTGCTTTAATGACTAATGCTAATGATCCGTTAAATGCAAATGAGCTGCAGCTTGTCGGAGCGGCATTAAATCAGATGGGCAACACCCTAGGTGTTGCAGATATTAACAATGCTACTACAGACGCAATAGCAGTAATTAATACCGCAAAAGATTCAGCCATAACAGCCTTTAATACTGGCACAAATGGAACAAGATTAACAGATGCAGAAGCAGACATCGTAGATCTACAAGGAAGAACAACAAATATTGAAGGATTTGTTAATACAAATTCAGTTCAATATACAACACTTCAATCTACAGTATCTGCTCTTCAGACATCTTTATCTACAGTACCTCTTTCATGGCGGATCGCTACAACAAATACCACAGCGTTAAATAATGAAAGAATATTTGTAAATCAAGGTGGAATAACAGTAACTCTTCCTTTCGGCCCAACATTGGGATATACAGTTCAAATTAAAGATGCAACAGGCACAGCAGCAACAACAAACTTTACGGTTTCAAGAAACACAGAAAAGATTGAAGGTCTTGCAGAAGATCTTATAGTAAACGTTAACTCAGCATCTATGACTTTAGTTTACGTTAATGCAACGAGAGGATGGGTATTAACATAATGGCACTTTTTTCAGCTTTAAACGGTCCAATAACAGGAGTATCTGTAGCACAATTAGGAATTACTGCAGCATCCCTAGGAATTCAAAGTGGTCTTAGCTCAGTTCTCCCAGAAGTAACAGACGGATCAAGAAGACCATATTCTATTCCATCTATCTATTCGGTTAATATGCGTGGAAATGCAATGTTTAACAACTACTCATGGGATAACTCAGACGACTGGACTAACTTTTATACATATCTAACTGGCACACAGCCATGGGATGCCGAAAGAGCATTCTGGCATGCATTAGGCGGATATAGAAATATGAACGAAAACAGAAAATCTTATTGGTCAGCTGCTTATAAGCGCCTAGACTATGCAACAAATAATATGTGCGGAACATCAAACTCACGTATGCACACATGGCCTAGAACTACATGCTACGGTCCATTTGGCTCTCGTGTAATGTTTATTCGTAACTTCGGCCCAACAAACCAGACTGTTTCAGTTTGGGGCCTAGTTGGAACCTACTGGTGCAGTGGATACGACGGAGCGGGACTTCAAGTCGGAAGACCAACCTATTCTTCAGGTAAGAATTACGCAAATGCAAACGGTATGTCATGGACAAACCTTGCAACCCTAACAGGAACTAATACGTCTAACTCAGGAATGTCTGGCTCATTTACTTTAAATGCTGGAGAATCTTGTGTAGTTCTATTGTGTAACACATTTACATATTGGACAGATACTGGTAATCAGTACCACTGGAATGAGAACAATGCGTTCTATAACCTGCAAAGCACATTTACAGGATCAAACAACTTTATTCAGCCTGACATTAGATTGACACAGGCAGCATTAATGTATAACGAAGTAAATAATGGTAACTACACATCAACAATTGATTCCCATAAAATTTGGAATTATGCTGCAACAGTATATGGAGATAGATAATGGACGAATTTAAAAAATATGCAAGATTTAGCCCTCAATATGATATTCAAGTTGAGACTAGAACATGGCATGAGTTTCCAACTGATAACACAGAAGATGGTTCAGAGTGGTTTGAGGTAGATGAGACATTTACTGGAGAAAGACATTTAGTTTATAATAACGGATCGCCTAGATTAATGACAGACGAAGAGCATGCCGATTGGCAGGCGGGAATTAATTTAAGCGGAGCACTGCAAGTTGCTAGAACCAAAAGAGGCAACCTATTAAAATTATCAGACTGGGTGGAAACATCTAATTTGTCTGATGAGAAGAAAGAAGAGTGGAGAGTCTATAGACAAGCCCTCAGAGATCTTCCAGAAACCGTAACAGACTATAATATTGTGTATCCTACGGAGCCCACTTTATAATGTCATTATGCTATACTATACAAAGAGGTGATCAATAATGCCAGATTATGCAAGTTTAACGGCTCAAGTAGATCTATTTAAGACTAAGGTAGCAGCCCTTAGTGGATCAAACCTGGGCGCACAAGAATTGGTTTATTTAGCAAAAGCTATTGAATCAATGGGAAATCTTTTGGGAGTCAACGACGTATTGGCAGCTACAAATACAAAACTTAATGACATCTCTAATGCTGTAACTGGTGCTGTAACAACAGTGTCAGCTGCAGGAAGTACACAGGTAGCCGCAGTGGCTGCAGCAGGAGCAACACAGGTAGCGGCTGTTGCAAATGAATTAAATAACTTTACAATATATCAGAATATGGGAGTAATATAAAATGCCAACAACAGTTAGCTTACCAGCACGTTTTTATGCAGGAACACTTACAAATGCCGAAGTAGGAGTTTGGACAGTTCCAGCAGCAGAAACAGATGTAATTACATCAATTACAGTACAAAACATCACACTTGCTGCTCAAACATTTGATGTTAAGATGGCAGGAACATTCTTGGCTTACCAGCTAAGTCTTCCACCACAGACATTTATGACTTTGGACATTAAGCAAGTTCTTAATACAGCTGAAAGTATTCTAGTTAAAGCTTCAAATAACAACGCAGTGACGATGTTTATTTCAGGCGTAAAAATAACATCATCATAATTTAAAGGAGTAATAAAATGTCACAAGTTTCCAACACCACGTCATCAATTTATTTACCAGGCCTAACCACAACAATTAATGCTGCTGTAACACAGGGTCTACAGACTGGTATTACCGCTCAAGCAATTGCTGCAGGTGGAGTAAGCTCAATGTACATGCCTCTTGAAACAAGAATTTATTCTTCTTCAAACTGGACACGTCCAGCAAACACAGGACCAGTTATTAAACTTGTTCTTGTCGGTGGTGGAGGTTCAGGTGGATCTGGGCACTCTTGGTCACACAATGGATCTGGTGGAGGCGGAGCAGGACAACTTATTGAAAGATGGTTAGACATTTCTTCAGTTCCAGTCGGAGGAACTATTCCAATTACTATTGGAAACGGTGGTCCAGCAGTTTCTGGAAACTCAAACGGAAACAATGGAGCAAACTCTTCATTTGGTGTAAATGGAAATGCGTACTACTGTATTGCATACGGCGGAGGCGGCGGAGGCTATCCTTACGGTTCTGGTAACAATGGAAACTCTGGAAGCATGGGCCAAGGAATGGGCAATCAAAATGGCGGAGGCTCAGGCGGAGGCGGCGGAGCAGGCGGAAACTGGCAATATGGCGCAGCAGGCGGAGGCGGCGGATCATCATCTGCAGGACAAAATGGCAAGAATACAACACAGACAAACGGAACTGGTAGTTCTGGATATGCTGGAGGATTTGGTTTTGGACCAGGAGCATCTGGAGGTGGAGTAGGATCAAACCACAGCTGGACATCATGGATTGGCGTTGGCGGAAAAGGTGGCGATGGACAATATGGAATTGCAGGCGGAGGCGGCGGAGGCGGCGGAGCAGGCGGAGGCGGATCCTGTGGAGGCGGAGCTGGAGGCTCACAAACAGTAGACAACTCTGGTGGTCAAGGTAGAGACGGAACTGGCTCAGGAGGCGGCGGAAATAACCATCAATCAGGAGTTGGCGCTAAAGGAGGTGCTGGCGTAGCTATTATTACATACTACGTTAAGGCATAACTATGAGAGACTATATATTTATTAATGAAGATGGAACAGTACATAACATATTGAACCTAGAAGGACCTGAAGCAATTGAAGCAAATGAAGACCTAAAAGATCTTTTACACTTTGATTACACAGACTGGGCTTACGACGATAAGCCAGCACCAGGCTGGACATACAATAAAGATACAGAGGTCTGGACTAAGCCAGTACCACCTATTTCAAATGTTGTTGTAGAGCACCTTGTTCCTCTTACAGAACCAGTAGCAGATACACTAGCGGGAGGTCAAGAATAATGTCAAGAGTATGGGCACTATTAGTAGATAACGTTATAGGAAATGTAATTCTTGCAGAAGAAGATTTTATTGAATCTCATCCAGATTTTTCAGGATTAGATCGGATTGACATTACAGACTATAACCCACAACCAGGAATTATGTGGGTATTAGAAGACAATAAGTTTAAGGCACCAGAATCAGTAAGACCAAAACCAGAGCATGAAGTAGAACATAGCGCTCACGAAATTGAGGTAATATCATAATGGCAACATATGGAACAATTAATCAGATATACGTACCAGGACTTGATGCTCAAATTTTAGCTTCAACAACAGCTCTTTCAACATCTATTGCAATTCCGTTAATTGCAGCAAATCTTTCAGGTTTTTATAACGCATATGAAGTTACAATTTTAAGTGGTGGAACATGGGTACGGCCCGCAAATAGCGCACCAAATATTGAAGTAACATTAGTAGGAGGCGGCGGAGGCGGCGGATGTTCAAATGGTTCAACAAACCACGGTGGAGGGGGAGCAGGGCAACTTCTAAAAAGAATGCTTGATGTTTCTTCAATTCCTACAGGAACTGGAATCTCAGTTGGTATTGCAAATGGTGGAACATGTAATGCACAAGGTGGAAACTCAACATTTGGAACTTCGGGACAACCATTCTATATGGTTGCATACGGCGGAGGCTCAACTCAAGGTGATGGACAATCTGGCAACTGCGGTCCAGGAGCAAATAACATTACAGGAATTGGCTCAGGCGGAGGCGGACAAGGCAACTGGCAGAACTCATGGGGAGGCGGCGGAGGCGGCGGAGGCGCAGGCGGAGCAGGAGAATACCCACATGTTGAAAAGCCTAACTCAGGAGGATATTCTGGATATTTTGGCGGATCAAGAAACTCTTCAGAAGGATCTTCAGGTGGAGGACCAGGATGGGCAAACTCAAACGATTCTGATAGACGTTCAGCAGGTGGACGTGGAGGCCCAGGCCTTTACGGACTTGCAGGCGGCGGAGGCGGTTCTGCTAGAGGTACTGGAGGCGGAGGATCTGCTGGCGGAGGAAATGGTTACGGAGATTATATAGGAACACAAAGAGCTGACGCAATGCCAAACTCTGGTTCAGGCGGCGGAGGCGGCGGAGGAAACACAGGCGGTTCAGGAATCTGTAAAATTACCTATTGGGTAAAAGCTTAATTAAAGAAATAAAAGGAGAATAAAATGCCAGTATCAATGAGCCCACAAGCTGTTACACCATCTTTGTGGACATACACATACCTTCAGGCCCCAATCAATGGCCAAGGTTTTACATACTTTAATATTCCAGTCGAGTTTCAAGACAAAGGAACAGTGAACGCTGGAGGAACAGTAGCATGTAACCTATCAGAAGCTGGCGTATTCAAAGTAATAGCAAACGGAAACTTAACAGTTTCATTTAATAACTATCCAACAACAGCAAAAGGTGCCTTCTGGCAACTAGAGATTAAAGCTGGCGGATCATACACAATTACATGGCCAGGAAATATTAAGTGGGACGGTGGCGGAGCAGCAAACATTGCACCACTACTATCAACAAATACAACACTATTGAATTTCTACACTAGAGACGGTGGAACAACTGTTTTTGGTGGTTATGCATTTGCTGACCTATTCGTTTAAAAAATAAAAGGGGATTACATGTACGCAGTAGTTGAGAACAATCAAATTAAGAGTATTGGTGATATAACCATACTTTTCCCAAACACATCGTTTCCTTCAACTGAAGAGTACGGTGATTTCCTAACAGATAATAACTTGTACCCAGTAACTACTAGCCTAGAATACAATTCAAATACAGAGAAACTAGTTCCATGCGAACCATATCTACAGTCTGGCAAAGTTTACAATGTAAGAGTAGAGTCAATTTCTGCAGAAGATCAAAAAGATATATTGTTAGCTCATATTGATTTTGAACTAATTTCTACAGAAGGACTTGAAACAAAGTCAGACTTATCTGCAAAAGACAAGCAAGCATGGGTAAAGTATAGAGAAAAACTTAACTTGCTAAAAGAAAATTCAAATATATCAGAAATTACATGGCCTGAAAAGCCTGTAGTATATGGTGGGACAGAGGAAAACTAATTGCTACCTAATCAGCGTTCAAACTTTCGTAGAGCTAGATTTACAACATTAGGCTTAAGACTTCATTTAGATGCCTCACTTCCAGCTACAGTAATTAGAGATGGCTCTAACTTTGTTTCAGCATGGAACGACAAGTCAGGCGCAAGTCGACATATGGTTCAGGCAACCCAAGCAAATAAGCCACTATTTCAAGCAACAGGTTTAGGTGGACTAGGTGCACTTCAGTTTGATGGTACAGATGATTTCATGACATTCTCAGATCAAACCTTAGCGTATATTGCAGGAAGATCTTTTACAATTTTTTATGTTGCTTCAAAGCCAGCAAACAATAATACATACATCATTGGCGGAACAGCTACAGGAACAAGAACAAATCTCTTTGCTGGAAACCTAACTGCAAATACTCACAGAGTTGGTTTTTACAATGATGAGCAAGGCTCTATTGTAACAGCAGCAGCAGCGGGAACAACAGAAATTTACACAATTGTTTATGATTCATCAAATAACCAAAGAACCGTTAGAAGAAATAGAGTTGAGGTTTCTCGTGCAGTATCTGGAGGATCCCTATCTTCAATGACAGGGCAGTCATTGGGAAGATATATTTCATCTTATGGAAACTTTAAAATTGGAGAATTTTTAATTTACGATAGAGCTTTGCAGTTTGCAGAACAAGAAACTGTTGAAAAAGATCTAATATCTAAGTGGTCTATAGTCTAAGGGGGATTTAAAGTATGTCATACGCTCCTATTAGATTTGCAGGACCTTCATTAATTCCAGCATCTCCAGCTAAAATATATACAGCTGTATCAACTATAATTATCAAAGAGTTTACTGTAACAAACTTCAGCGGATCAACCTTGCCATTTAGCATTTTCTTGTTAGGAGAAAATGGTGATCAGGTTATCAACCTTTACAACATTAACAGGTCAAGCTAAGACCCATACACTCTTTACGGAAATGTAAACGTCCCAAACAATACAACATTAAAGCTTGAGCACTCATTAATTTTAAATGCTGGAGAATCAATTGCAGCAGTTACTACAACACCAAACTGCTACTCATTAACTATATCTGGCGTAGATCTTTCTGGCACACTTTCAGGAGGAGGCTCAGGCGGCGGTACAACTGGTGCTTCTGGTGCAGGATATTCTGACGTAGTTTCTATAACAACAAACGCAGTTACTACTGGAGCAAAAGTATTTTTTGTAAATAATAGTGGCGCATATACAGCAGGTCAACGTGTTCGTGTAATTAATCCACTTGCTCTAACTACATATGTAGAAGGAACTATTACTCAGGTTGTAAAAAATGTAAGCATAACAGTATCAGTAGACAGAACAAATGGAACAGGTACATACTCTGATTGGGTTTTTGCAGTAGCTGGACTACCAGGATTAAGTGGTACTTCTGGTTCAAATGGTTTACCAGGTCCAACAGGCCCAACAGGAATAACAGGTCCAACAGGTCCAACAGGATCAAGAGGGGCGGATGGAACAAGCATACAGATTCAAGGAGTTGTTCAGACAGTAGGAGATTTACCACCTATACAATCATCAATTCTAGGGGCTGCCTATATAGTATTTGCAACACAAGAAATTTATATATATAACGGTGTTGCATGGCAAAATGGAGGATCTTATAGAGGCTTTACAGGAAACAGAGGAGCAACAGGTGCAAGAGGCGCAACAGGCGCTACTGGGGCAACAGGAACAGCTGGAAGATCAATTAATATTAAAGGAACAAAAGCAGATGTTGCTTCACTGCCAACTCTTGCAAGCGGAAGCAACACATCTGGCGATGCTTGGATTGTACTAACAGATTTACATTTATATGTTTGGGATGGCTCAGTTTGGATTGATGCAGGACAGTTCCAGGGACCTACAGGTGCAACTGGACCAGCTACTATTTCAGTAGGAACAACATCATCAACAGGCCCAACTGGAACCCCATCAGTAACAAATTCAGGAACCAATACAGTTGGAGTTTTTGACTTTGTTTTACAACAAGGCCCAACAGGAGTAACAGGACCTACAGGCGCAACACCTACAGTTGCAGTTGGAACAGTTACAACCACAGGTCCAACAGGAAATTCTTTAGTTACAAATTCGGGATCATTAGGTTCTGCAGTACTTGATTTTACTTTAAAGCAGGGTCCAACAGGCGCCACGGGACCAGCAGGACCAACTACAATATCTTTAGGAACGGTAACTTCAACAGGGCCTACTGGTGTTGTTTCTGTAACAAATTCAGGAACTACAACAGATCTTATTTTAAACTTTACTTTAGCTCAAGGAAATACAGGAGCCACAGGCCCAACAGGTGCAACAGGCGCTAACAGCACAGTAGCAGGCCCAACAGGCCCAACAGGGTCCACAGGACCAACAGGTGCAACAGGAATAGCTGGAGCAGACGGAACAGGAGTTTCAATTCTTGGGTCTTACTCCACATTTGCACAGTTGCAAGCAGCACAACCATCTGGACAAACAGGAGATGCGTATTTAGTTGCTGGAGAGCTTTATGTTTGGACAGGCTCAGCTTGGACAAATGTTGGAAGCATTCAAGGCCCAACAGGCCCAACTGGCACAGCAGGCGCAACAGGAGCAACAGGAGTTGGAGTAACTGGCCCAACAGGTGCAACTGGGGCAAATGGATCAAGCATTCAAGGCCCAACAGGCCCAACAGGCACAACAGGCCCAACAGGTGCCACAGGAGCCACAGGCGCAACTGGCGCTGGCATTACTGGAGCCACAGGCCCAACAGGCGCAGACGGACCAGCGGGAGGTCCAACTGGCCCAACAGGTCCAGCTGGGTTAAGTATTGTAGATAATTTCCAAGTTACAAATAGCGGATCTGGAGCTTATTCAATTGATGGGCTTGATAATAGAGCACTGACATTAGTAAGAGGTCAAACATATTTCTTTACAGTCAATGCCTCTGGACATCCTTTTTGGATTAAAACAGCACAGACAACTGGAACTACAAACCAATACAACACTGGAGTTACAAATAACGGAGATGATGTAGGTGGAATTACATTTACTGTTGACGCAACAGCACCTAATACGCTATACTATATTTGTCAATTCCATTCTCCTATGACAGGTGTAATCAACGTAATTGGCTAAATAAAAGTCGGAGACTAATGAAAATAGCAGTATATACAATTGCTTTAAATGAAGAGCAGTTCGTTAACCGTTGGTATGAATCTGCAAAAGATGCTGACTATTTATTAATTGCAGATACAGGATCTACAGACAAAACGGTAGAGATAGCTAAATCACTTGGTATTAACGTGCATACTATTTCTATAAATCCATGGCGATTTGATGATGCTCGTAATGCAGCTCTTGCCCTACTTCCCTCCGATATTGATTATTGTATATCTTTAGATATGGACGAAATACTCTCAGAAGGCTGGAGAAAAGAATTAGAGTCATTAGAAGGCTCTAATGTAACTAGACCGATACATACACTTGCTACTCATATAGATGAAGCGGGACAATCAGGAACAGAGTTTGACGCATTAAGAATGCATTCAAGACACGGACATAGATGGAAGTTTCCAATTCATGAATCTGTTTCGTTTTACGGAATAGAAGAAGTAAGAAAAAAGATTGATGTAAAAATATCTCATTTTCCAGACAATAATAAATCTAGAGGACAGTACCTTGCTCTTTTAGAAATGGCTGCAAAAGAAGATCCCTTAAGTGATAGATGTGCACATTATTATGCTCGTGAGTTGTTTTTCTATGCTAGATATAAAGAGTCGGCAGCTGAATTTAAAAGACACCTATCTTTAGAGTCCGCCCATTGGAAGCCAGAAAGATGTGAATCTCTTAGGTACATTGCTAAATGTGAACCAGATAATAAAGAGTATTGGCTTAGAAAAGCTATTGAGGAATGCCCAGAAAGAAGAGAGCCTTTTGTAGACCTAGCTCAACATTTTTATGAATTAGGAGATTGGTACAGAGTAAAAGAATATTCACAACTTGCTTTAAATATAAAAGAAAAGTATTTAGGATATTTTTGTGAGTCAGAAGCATGGGGATGGAAGCCCCATGACCTACTAGCCCTTGCAAACTATAATCTAGGAGACTTTGAAGAGGCTTCAAAGCATGGAGAAATAGCTGTTTCTTTGTGTGAAGATCAAAGACTGCATGACAATCTTGCGTTTTATCATGATGCTCAGAATCTTAAAAGTGGTATAATTTAAAAATGCCTAGTAATTTAACTCCTAAGAATTTCAGATATCCAACACTGGATATGTCTCCTGACATTCCTAGAGACTTAGGTTATCTTGCACAAGACATTGATGATTACTTAACAGCAAACCCAGGAGCTACAGGACCTACTGGTCCTACAGGAGCAACAGGTGCTACAGGGTCGACTGGTGCCAACAGCACAGTTGCAGGACCAACAGGTGCCACAGGTGCAACAGGTCCTACTGGATCTACAGGTGCCAACAGCACAGTTGCAGGCCCTACAGGCCCAACAGGTGCCACAGGGCCAACTGGTGCTAACAGTACAGTCGCTGGTCCAACAGGATCAACAGGCGCAACTGGCTCTACGGGCCCAACAGGTGCCACAGGTGCCACAGGTGCAACTGGTCAAGCTGGAACTGGAATTGACATTCTAGGAACTTTTTCTTCTTTAGCTTTATTACAATCAACTCATCCAACAGGAAATCCTGGAGATGGCTACATGGTGCAAGGCAATTTGCATGTATGGGATAGTGTAAATAGCGAATGGGATAATGCAGGACCAATTTCTGGACCAACAGGTGCCACAGGTGCAACAGGACCAACAGGTTCTACAGGAGCTACAGGCGCAGATAGCACAGTAGCAGGACCAACAGGCGCAACAGGCGCAACAGGTTCTACAGGTGCAACAGGCGCATCTGGCGCTAACAGCACAGTAGCAGGACCTACAGGCGCAACAGGAGCAACAGGCGCAACAGGCGCAACGGGCTCCACTGGTTCCCAAGCAACATTTTCTTTAACTTCTTCTACTCCCCCACTTGATCCAATCCAAGGACAAGCGTGGTTTAATACTGAAAATGGTAAAAGTTATACTTACTACGATTCGTTCTGGATAGAAACTGGTTCTTCTTTATCTGGACCAACAGGAGCAACAGGCTCTACAGGTGTAACAGGACCAACAGGTGCCACAGGAACTCAAGGAGTTGCCGTAAACTTAAAGCCTTCAGTAGCAACAGTACCTTCTTTACCGTCTACTGGCAATACTTTAAATGATGGAAGAATTGTTGAATCAGATGGAGATCTTTACATTTGGGACGGATCCTCATGGAGTTCAGTCGGACAAATAGTAGGACCTACAGGAGCAACAGGCGCAACAGGCGCAACAGGTTCTACAGGCGCAACAGGCGCAACTGGTGCAACAGGTTCTACAGGCGCAACAGGCGCAGATAGTACAGTAGCGGGCCCAACAGGCCCAACTGGCGCTAACAGCACAGTTCCAGGACCTACAGGCGCAACAGGCGCAACTGGTGCTAACAGCACAGTAGCAGGTCCAACAGGCGCTACAGGACCAACAGGTGCAACAGGCGCAACAGGCGCAGATAGCACAGTAGCAGGACCAACAGGAGCAACAGGCGCAACAGGCGCCACTGGTTTACCAGGAGCAAGCGGTGGAAAAATAGTTCAAGTTGTTAGTGCTACAACATCAAATACTACATCTTCAACAGGTGGAGCAGGATATGTAGATGTTAGCGGATTATCTGTAACAATTACCCCAACACTTTCAACAAGTAAAATTCTTGTAATGACATCATTTTTAATTTTAGGTACTGGTCCATCATATCAATCTGGTTTGGTTCAACTTGTAAAAAATTCTACATCATTAACTTCAGCAGTACTAGGTACTTATTATCCAAATGGTGGGGGAGTTAATACTGGAAACTATGCTCAATATTCAATTCAGTATATAGATTCTCCAGCAACTACAAGTGCAACAACTTATAAAATTCAGATTAACAACGTCCTTAGCGCAAATAACTGGGGTGCTAATCCAAGTGGAAATCCAATTCAAATTATAGCAATGGAGATACTAGCATGAAAAACTTTAACGCAATACTTTATTTGTATCCAGATGCTGTATTTAGTATGGTAAATGATGACATATCTATGATAACTTGGGTAGGTCAAGAATATCCAGTTCCAACTGCAAAGCAGTTAAGCGATGCAATTAAAGCAATAGAAGATAAAGAAGCACAAGATATTTTAGATAAAGAAGAAGCAAAAAATTCAGCTCTTAGTAAGTTGCAGGCGTTAGGCTTAACAGAAGCCGAAGCTAAAGCGATTGCGGGAGTATAGGAGATATTATGCCAATAGACTTTCCAAATAGCCCCTCATTAAATCAATTATTTACAAGTAGCCAGAACACTTGGATATGGGATGGCACAGCATGGACTCTACAAAGACTTACTACAGGTGCTACTGGTGCCACAGGTGCAACAGGAGCCACTGGCGCAACAGGCGCCGACAGCACAATTGTTGGCCCAACAGGTGCAACAGGATCAACAGGCGCTACAGGTGCCACTGGCGCAACTGGCGCTAACAGCACAGTCGCAGGACCAACAGGCGCTACGGGCGCTACAGGTGCCACTGGCGCAACAGGCGCCGACAGCACAGTCCCAGGACCTACAGGCGCAACAGGCGCAACTGGCGCTAACAGCACAGTAGTAGGTCCAACAGGCGCTACGGGCGCTACAGGTGCCACTGGCGCAACAGGCGCCGACAGCACAGTCCCAGGACCTACAGGTCCCACAGGGGAAACTTTTCCTTCACAAACTGGTAACTCTGGAAAATTCTTAAGTACAAATGGTACTTCGACTTTATGGAATACGGTTGCACAATATTCTTTACCAGCGCAGTCTGGAAACTCTGGAAAATTTCTAACTACAAATGGAACGGCAGAGTCATGGGCAACTGTAGCAACTACAGCATATTCAAACGGAACAAATACTGCAAACTCAAATAAAATATTCTATAACACAACTGGAACGCCACCAACTGGCACTGCAGCTGGCGATTTATATATTTTCTACTAGGATAACATATGACTATAAAAGCATATGATGGAACAACATGGCAAACACAAAAATCATTAAAGATTTATAATGGTTCGTCTTGGTCAACCGCAAAGCAAGCTTGGATTTATAATGGGACAAGTTGGCTAATAAACTACCCAGAATTTCCATCTTCTTCTTCAAATCCATCTATAACAGTATCATCAGGACTCGACGGTAGACTTGGTTGTACATATAGTGCATCTGTAGGCTCATGGAATTCCAATGATGCGTATGTTCCAACATCATATACATATCAGTGGACTAGGTCAGGTTCAGACATTTCTGGAGCGACATCTTCTACATATACAACTGTTTCGGCAGATGCAGAATCAGTGATTGGAGTTAAAGTACGAGCTACTAATCAAAGAGGTAACACAACAACTTCTTCTACTACTGGAACCCAAATGCTCCCACACGTCACATCATTAACAGGTTCAAATACAACACAGTCAGTTTCTACACCAACAGTCTCATTTAACCCAAATGGTTTAAGCTACAGCGGATCCTGGAACTCTATATTAAATGCAACCACATATGAAACTACATCGGGAGGATCTGCAGGGTCACCAAGTGTTAATATTGGAGCACGAACATTTAACGGTACAGGAACTGCAGGTAACGCATCATTTTCAGTAAGAGCAGTAAATACAACTAGACGGATTTCTTTGAGTTGGCCTGCAGCTATTGGCGCAGTATCTTATGATCTTTACGTTAACGGTACTTTTTTTGGAAATGTGGGTAACGTAACAAGTTATGTTTATAATCCTCCTGATGATAGTGCTAGAAACTTTACTATATACCCTAGAACTTCAGGAAATGTTCAAGGATACGGATCATCAGTGGCATCTGCTATAGCGGCTGCAGCAACACGAAGCGATTATGGAACTGGCAGCGGAAACCTTGTTCAACCTAACGCAACATCCCCTACATTCGCTAGCAGTTCTGCAAGTACTTCAAATTTATCCGTATCTTGGGGCGGAGCAACAAATGCAACAAAGTATAGAGTGTATTGGACTACCGCATCTTCAATTTCTTTAGACCCCGCTGTGTCCTATGATTCACCAGAATGGACAGGAACTGCTGCAAGCTATAGTATTTCAGGTAGCGAAGGAAGCACATACTATTTTTATATATCTGCTTCAGGTGACAACAATGTTTGGACACCATATGGATCATACAAAACATCAGCTACAATTGCATATACTGCTCCAGGCGCACCTAGCCCATCTACAAGCGGAATAACTTCAAGTTCATTTACAATTTCATGGTCGGCAGTATCTGGAGCAGCTTTTTATTCTGTAAAAGTTGGAACATCTTCTGGCGGAACAAATATAGTTAATACAACAACAACTAATACCTCATATTCTGTATCAAGTTTATCTTCAAGCACAACATACTATGTAACAATTGCTGCAAATAAAACAGGATATGGCTATGGAGGTGACGGAACTGCATCGGCAACTACAACAGCAGCCCCCCCTTCAGTTGGTGTGCCAACTGTTCAGTTTGAAAGAACTGGAAGTCAAATAAAATGGGGTATTGATAACCCATCATTTAGCGGTGCGTTCACACCATTTGGAATTGAGTGGGAAGTTAGAACAGCCCAAGGAGGCGGAACTGCAATTGCTAACAGTACAATAAACTATACAACATCTATGACAAGGGGTCCAGTAAATGGATATAACTGGAATTATTGGGTTAGATCAACAACAGATTTACCATACAGCGCCAACGCAAGATATCTGAGATGTAGACTTTATGGGCAAAATGACAATACTTTTGCAATATTTGACGGCCCTTGGTCCAGTTGGATATAATGAAGGTTTATGATATGATAACAAAAGAAGAAAAAGTTTTTATTTTAAATCAGTATATAAAAGAACTTAATTGTAACAAATATACTAGCACAAATAAAATTACTCCTGACTTAACTCAGGAGGAGCTTGCTGAAATAAACCTCAGCATAGAGTCAATAGATCAAAAGATTCAAGCCATTGAATCCGAAAAAACAAAAATAGAAGAAGGAGAATAAAATGCCAACATACACAGTTCTAACAAATGACGAGAAAGCAGCAATTGCTCAAGCAGAAATTAGAAGCCTAGAGTATCAGATGTATACACTTGAAGTAAGACTTATCGCTGAAAATGCAAAGTCTGATCCAGACGATACAACTGTTGCAACTTTAAATACACTTATTGCTGAAAAGCAAACACAAATAGCAGCACTTTAATTTAAAAAGGAGGATGGAATGTCATACAAAAATACAGTCTTAAACGACTTTCCAAACTCATTTTATTTATTAGATGAAGTAGAGTCTGGGCAAATAGCAGACTACACCGAGCTATTATCACAGTTTGCTACATATCAAGATTTAAAAGATAGCGGATTAGTTTATGCACAATTAGGTGGAATCTCTGTTTACGACTACTCTGGAAGCTTAAATAATGGATCTGCTTCTTCGACATCTTTAAGGCAAATAATGCCCTTGGTGGCGGGAGGAATAAGAGGAACAGAAATGTTGCCACTTACTGAAATTACCTATAGCCCAAAAGGAATAGCAAACAAAAATTATAAAGATAATACTTTTTCAATAGAGGCCTGGGTTTTGCTTCCAGCATATAATGCTACTGCAACAGTTGTGGGAGACACGGCTACAGACACTGGAATATTCTATGAAAATGGTAATATTATATTTCAAGTAGGTGCCAATAAGGCAGAACATACAGTATCTAATTCTGAAGCAATTCATGTAGTAGGTATATTCCAAAGCAATCTTTTGTCTTTGTATGTCAACGGTATTTTGGTTGACACCACATCTGTAGATAATTATAAATTTTTAAATGACATTGCAACATTTAAAAGTGGTCCTTCTACAGGAAAATTTGTAATAGACTCAGTAGGATTTTATAGGTATGCCTTATCACCTTCTCAGATTTTAAGTCATTACAATGAGGGTACAAAGGAAGTTAATGTATCTCAAATAGCGTCTATAGATGGCGGTTACCTTTTTAGCATGAACACAGAATCTATGCAGCGCAAATTTTCATATACATATCCTGTATCAAAATTATGGAGCGAGCTAAATATTAATGGCCAGTATTTATCAAGTGATCAGTCTTCTGTATATATTCCAGAGGCAGTTGGGGCCAAGTCTTTTTCTTTCACAGATCATTTTATTGTACCAAATTACCTAGGGATTACTAGCTCACAGATACACTGGGAAAATGACGTAAAAGGAATTTTAGTAGAGGCAAGCATAGACAACATAACATGGAGAACTTGCACAAATGGATCGCCATTGCCATACTTTAATAAAAACGATAATCAAATTTCAGATATTATTTATCTAAGGGTAACTTTATCATCTGACGATGCCACCAGATATCTACCGATTTTAAAATCCCTAGACATTGCTTTTTACGGTTCAAAGAATTTCTACAGCGACAATTCTGGATATTATATATCTTCGAATTATGACTATTCTTTGCCAAAGACAAATAGCAAGACGTTGTCATATAATAAAAACAATGGTCTTACTATGTATGACGGACACGGATTTTCTTTAAATAACGTCCCAGCAATTTCAACAGTAGAAGTTATATTTACCCCTCAGTACGACGACAATGTTTTAGTGAGCGGATTAGCCAGTCGGTACGAGTGGAATAATGCGGGGGTCATAACAAAAGCAGGAATATCCTCAATCTATGTAAATGGTATAAATAGGACATCCGCAGTAAACGTATGGGACTTCATGGCTGTAAATACGCCTCACCATATAATCATTGAATTTACATCGGCAGACAGCAACCTTAAGTTTAATCAAAATCAAAATGACTCCAAGTCTGGATCTGGGCATATGTATAACAATCTTGCCGTATATGAAAATGCATTACCGCTATCTTCTAAGCTTAATCACTACTTGCTATATACGGGAAATATCGTAAATCAAATAAATGACACCGCTTTTGGAATTGAAGAGTCCGCCCTAGGTGAAGATTTGACCCCGTTCTTTATAACTGTGGTAGAGCCAGAGTCAGTTAGCCTATAATTTTGTCCACCTCTTGTGCAAACTCTAGACTTTAGCACAGAATAATGGTATGATTTATGTCTATGGATATTAATAAAGCTAAATATAACATTAATGAAGAAGAATCGATTCTAGGCATATACGTATGGGAGATGCCTGACGGTAGATGGATTGGAGACGACGATGGGAACTTTCTTTCAGTCACGTCCAAAAAAGGAAATAGATCCAACATCGATGCTTTGGCTAGAGAAGTTCGCTCATTTGGCATATATGAGGGCGGGCCTAAATTTCTTTCAGCAAGAAGAAAGATTGACGACGAAGAATTCCAGCATCAAAAGCAAAGACTTGACTGGGGACTAGTTCCTGATCCATATGATATCGGAAACTATAAAGACGAAATGAAAAAAATAGGTGGTTTAAGATGACAGTAGAATTTCTCGGTGAAGATAATTCAGAAAACATTATCGACATATCAAATACAGCGGATTGGTTTTCTTTTAAAAAGGATGAAAAAAACAACGACCCGTTTGCAATAGGCCTAGAAGACATCAAAAAGCTTAGAGGTCTCGGGTCATCATTTAAGCGTAGAATTAATAGAGAGTTTTCTAAATCATTCTCAGGCATTGAAGATACTGGAACACAACAAAACCTATTGGCACAAGCAATTAGCGGATACGCTATGTTTGATCTTATTGAGCCTCCATACAACCAAGAGTATCTTTCAAAGATTTATGAAATTTCAACATATAACTATGCAGCAATTAATGCAAAGGTTGCCAATATTGTTGGCCTAGGTTATGACTTTATTGAAACAAAGAAAACAAATGATGCCTTTGATTCAATAACAGATGACAAACAGCTTGAGAGGGCACGTAGAAAGCTAAATAAGCTTCGTCAAGATCTACACGCTTGGCTAGATACAACGAATACTGAAGATACATTTACACAAACATTAATTAAGGTTTACACAGATCTTGAAGCAACAGGAAACGGTTACCTTGAAATAGGAAGAACAACAGGCGGAGACATTGGGTACATTGGGCATATCCCAGCAAAGACAATGCGTGTTCGCAGACTTAGAGATGGCTTCATTCAGCTGCTGTATGGCAAGGCTGTATTCTTTAATAACTTCGGCGAGAATGAAACAGAGAACCCAATCGCTGGTCAAGAAGATCGCCCAAATGAAATTATTCATTTTAAGAAGTACACACCAATGAATAACTATTATGGAATTCCAGACATCATTGCAGCACAGGTAGCCCTTGCTGGAAATGAATTATCTGGCCGTTACAATCTAGACTACTTTGAAAACAAAGCGGTCCCAAGATATATTATTACAGTTAAGGGAGCAAAGCTTTCTCCAGAGTCAGAAAGAAAATTGCTTGAATTTTTCCAAGTTGGATTAAAGGGAAAGAATCACAGATCCCTATATGTTCCACTTCCAGCAGATAGCCCAGACTCAAAAGTTGAATTTAAAATGGAGCCTATTGAAGCGGGTAATCAAGAAGGATCATTTGAGAAATATCGTAAATCAAATAGAGACGAAATTCTACTTGCCCACCGTGTTCCAATTAATAAAATAGGAACTCCAGAGGGGGTTAATTTAGCGGTAGCCAGAGATGCTGATAAGACATTTAAAGAGCAGGTTTGCCGACCAGCTCAAATGACCCTGGAGAAAAAAATTAATGCAATATTTGATGAAAAAACAGATGCCTTGACTTTAAAGTTTAATGAATTAACTTTAACTGATGAAGACACTCAATCTCAAATAGATGAAAGATATTTAAGAATGCAGGTAATTACTCCAAATGAAGTTAGAATTAGAAAAGGAATGATACCTGTTGAAGGCGGAGATAAAATGGTTGAATTAAAGCCCCAAGAGGCTGCTGATCAAAAAGCAACCGCTGGGAAAACCAGGGCCCGAGATTCCGAAAGATCCGCATCCTCCTCAGATAAAGTGGGAGAAGGCCGAAATGCCAAAGGCGAAGGAAGACGGGTCGACTAAGTCCACTCAACTGTTATTTGCTTTATAGTCTATAACACTATAAAATTAAGCATATGAACATTGAAAAGTCTTTATGGACCAGTAACGGCAACGTTATTAATTTGTCGGTTCCTTTTA
>Ga0164292_10000377_pt1 | contig 34194 bp, 33 predicted proteins | sample GEODES117metaG_FD_111486 | JGI IMG/M metagenome (GOLD analysis project Ga0164292, IMG submission 111486) | Eutrophic lake water microbial communities from Lake Mendota, Wisconsin, USA - GEODES117 metaG | ecosystem: Environmental > Aquatic > Freshwater > Lake | place: USA: Lake Mendota...
GGCGACAAACACGGCAGACGGCGCTGCGAGGGCAAGCACCATGGCAACAACGTGTCCGGCCAGTCGGCGAGCAGGGTTCATGCGGCAACCTTTCACGTCACAATCGAGATCACGGTTCAAATGGCGGTCAAGCATCATCCACGCCCTGACTGTGGCATTTCCCGGGGCATCCGTCGATTGCCAGCGTTGAGGGCACTCGTTATGCGAGGGCATGTTTTCCGCCGCCGATGTCACCGCAATCGTGGTTGCCTACAACAGTGCCGCCATGTTGCCGGCCTGCCTCGCTGATCTGGCGGCCGCGAATGTCGCCGTCATCGTCGTGGACAATGCCAGCCATGATGACAGTGCCAGCGTCGCACGCGCTGCCGGGGCGCAGGTCGTGCGATCGCCACACAACCAGGGCTATGGCCGGGGCAACGGGCTGGGCATTGCCGCGGCGCGGACCCGGTTCGTGCTGATCTGCAACCCCGATCTGCTGGTCGGGCGCGGTGCAATCGCAGCCTTGCTGGACGCGGCGGTACTGTTCCCGGAAGCAGGGCTGCTGGCTCCGCTCTTGATCGAGCCCGATGGCCGCCGCTTCGTGCCGGCCCGCTCCTTGCTATCGCCGGACCATCTCAACCAGGCAGGCAAGGCGCTGGTGCCGGAGGGGCCGGCCTCGATCCCGTTCGTGTCGGGGGCCTGTTTCCTGATCGAGAAGGCGCTTTTCGACGCCGTTGGTGGCTTCGATCCGGACATTTTCCTGTTCTACGAGGATGACGATCTGTGCCGTCGCCTGATGGACCTTGGCCGCGCGCCCTTGCTGGTGCCTGCCGCCACCGCCGTGCACCAGCGCGGGGCCTCATCGGCACCGGTGCCCGGCCAGCGTTTTCGCACCCGCTGGCATGGCGCATGGTCAGAAGCCCATGTGCGTGCCAAGTATGGCCTTCCGCCGCCATCACAGGTCAAGCTCTGGTGGAACCGGATCAGGGCCTGGCTCAATGCCGCGCTGATGCGCAAGTCCGACCATGAGCGCTATGCCGGCTCTGTGGCTGGTGCGTTGGCCTATCAGCGCGGCGAAACGGCTCTTGCGCGCGAGGGCCTCTCTGGAAAGCCGTATTGACGCGAGCCGCCGCGCCCCGGCGGATCACTCCTGCCGGATGTCTTTCGCCGGCTGCGACAGCACCTTGCGGGTGGCGCGCAGGTTGCGCCCGCCCTGCCGCGTCTTGTGCGACAGGCCGCTGTTGGCGGCGAACAGACGCTCCTCCTCGGTCCGCATCATCGGCGTCGCCTTGCATGTCGCCTTGCATAGCGCGAGCGGGCTTGTGGCCGGCAGGCTGGCAGGTCCCGGCGATATGGCAAAGTCCAGCCCCAGATGCGCCGCCTTTACCATCGCCACCCTGGCATCCGGCTTTTGGGCGCGCGCCGCATCACGCACGGGGCGTTGCATCACGATGGCCGCATCGCGCCACATGTCGCCCTTGCCATAGACAGGCCGCCACTGCACCTGAGCATCGAGCACATCGAGATGGGCCCATTTCGCTAAAGCGTGCAATCCATCATTGTAGAAACGCCAGCAATCCACAGGATAGCGGTGCAGCTGGCCGGCGCCCGGCGCGACGATGAAAGGCCAGACCGCCTAGCTTCAGCACCCGCCCGATCTCTAGAATGGTGATCCAGAAGAATTCGGTGTGTTCGAACACCTGCCTGCCACCTGCCTGCCACCTGGCTGCACGCCACGATGTCGAACGACGCATCGGCGACCTCGCGCCAGTCATTGGGCTCGGCCACCACCAGATCGACGTTCGGGCCAGCCTCGATGTCGAGCCCGACACAGCGCCGATGCGGTTTGGCGAAGGCCTCACGGTTCGAGGCATGCCCGCCGGCCACCACCGCCGAGCCGACGTCAAGCACGTCCAGCGCCAGGTTCTCGATCGGGGCCAGCACGGTTCTGCGGAAAAGTTGCGCCTTGCGGAATGCCGATTGCCTTGCGGACTGCCGATTCATGCATAGTGGTGACGCCGGACAGAAGCATCGTGAACGGATGTTTCAAGTATCCGTTTCAGCCAACATCAGAAGCGCGTCAATGAACAAATCCTACTTCGACACCGCCCGCACCGAGATCATGCCTTGGCTGCCTGAGCGGGTGTCCCGCCTGCTCGATGTCGGCTGCGGCACGGGAGCTACTACCGCCGCCGTGCGCAAGGCGCGCGACATCGCCTGGTGTGGCGGCATCGAGTATCTACCCGATGTGGGCGCCGAGGCGGTGCCATTGTTCGACAGGCTCTGGATTGGCGATGCGGCGCTTCAGCCGCTGGAGGAGACTATTGCGCCCGCGTCCCTCGATCTGGTCCTTTGCCTCGATGTGCTCGAGCACGGTGGATCCTTGGTCGATGGTGAAGCGGTTCAGTGACCTGCTGGGGCCGGGAGGCCGCCTGATCGTCTCGGTGCCCAACATCCGCAACTACCGCTTCATCTGGCGGCTGCTGACGCGCGGCGACTTCCGCTATCGCGATTTCGGGCTTCTCGACCGCACGCACCTGCGTTTCTTCGTGCGCGAAACCGCGATCGAACTGGCGACCTCTGGCGGTTTGGCGCTGACCCATGCCGGATCAGTGCAGACGCTGAAGCCCTACGAGCCGCGCGGCATCCTCAATGCCTTGTCCTTAGGGCGGCTGGAAACGTTCTTTGCCAAGCAGTGGCTGATCGTGGCGGAGAAGCCGGCCTGAAAGGTTCAAATGGCGCGAAAGCCGGGCCTGACCGGCTCACATGGCAAACGATGTGCCGCAGCCGCACGAAGAGGTGGCGTTCGGATTGGTGATCTTGAACGATTGACCGATCAGATCATCGACGAAATCGAGCGTCGAGCCGGCGAGAAAACCGAGCGAGGCCTCATCGATCAGGACCGTCGCCGCGCCATTGCTCAGCACGATATCGTCCTCATTCTGGCTGCGGTCCATCTCGAACACATACTGGAAGCCCGAGCAGCCGCCCCCGTTAACCGCCACGCGCAGTTTTGTGCCCTCAGCCTCGCTGGCCAGTACGCTGGCGATGCGGGCGAAGGCGCGCTCGGTAACGGAGAGGCTTGCAGGATGGGCTATTTCGGTCGAGGTTGTCGCAGCGCTGCTCATCGCGATCCTGTCTCCCTTGAGAGGAACAAGGTAAGGACAGCGTGCCGACACTTCAAGCGGCAGAGCCGCCCGCCCGAAAGGCCAAGCGTCCGATGCGTGAGCCCGGTGACCGTTTCCGGTCCGCCTTTGCCTGCCGGCCCTCGCAGACCCGTGGCCGGATGGTGACCGAGCCGGGCAGCCCGACACGCAGCGATTTCCAGCGCGACCGCGACCGGATCATCCATTCGAACGCCTTCCGTCGGCTCAAGCACAAGACCCAGGTCTTCGTGTTCCATGAAGGCGACCATTTCCGCACCCGCCTGACGCACACGATCGAGGTCGCCCAGATCGCGCGCGCGCTGGCTCGCTCGCTCGGCCTCGACGAAGATCTCGCCGAGGCGCTGGCGCTGGCCCATGATCTTGGCCACACGGCATTCGGCCACACTGGCGAGGACGCGCTTCAGGCCTGCATGCAGGACCATGGCGGCTTCGACCACAATGCCCAGGCCTTGCGCGTCGTCACGCGGCTGGAGCGCCGCTACCCGAACTTCGATGGCCTCAACCTGACTTGGGAGACGCTGGAAGGCCTGGTCAAGCACAACGGTCCGCTGCTCGATGGCGAGGGCCGGCCAACCACGAAATATCTCGCCCACGGCGTGCCGGGCGCGATTCTGGAGTTCGACACCTGCAACGATCTCTGGCTAGCCAGCCATGCCAGCGCCGAGGCGCAGGCTGCCGCTTTGGCCGATGACATCGCCTATGATGCACACGACATCGATGATGGCCTGAGGGCGCAGCTGTTTGATCTGGCGGATCTGGCAGAGGTGCCATTCCTCGCCGGCATTTTGGACGAGATCGCCGCGCTCTATCCGGGGCTGGAGCGGTCCCGCACGGTCAACGAACTGGTCAGGCGCGTGATCACCCGCTTCGTCGAGGATGTGATCGTTGAGAGCGCCGCTCTGCTGGCAGCGTCCGGCGCTGCGTCCGCCGATGACGTGCGCCGCGCGGGCAGGGCGCTTGTGGCTTTCTCGCCCGCCATGGTCGAGGCCGACCGCAGCATCAAGGCCTTCCTGTTTCCGCGCATGTATCGCCATCCGCGCGTGATGCGGATCCGGCACGATGCCGCCGCCGTGGTCGATGACCTGTTCCGGCGTTTCATGGCCGAGCCGGCCCTGATGCCCGACGAATGGAGCGAGGGCCTTGCCGGGGCCGATGCAGACCGGCTGGCCCGGCGCGTTTGCGACTATATCGCCGGCATGACCGACCGCTATGCGCTCGACGAGCATGCCCGCCTGTTTGACGCGACCCCGCTCTTGCGATAGGCGCGCCCCAGGACTCCAGCGGCCTGATAGGCCCGGCGCATGATTCACGATGACAGGATGCGCCGCCAAGGCGCTGCGGACCATGAACCTTTTCGATGTATTCACCCGGCGCATCGCGGCCGCTCTCGCTGCTCTGTCGGAGCGCGGTGCACTGCCCAGCGGGCTTGATCTGGCCCGTGTGGTGGTCGAGCCGCCGCGCGATGCCAGCCATGGCGACCTTGCCACCAATGCGGCTATGGCGCTGGCGCGCGAGGCCGGCATGAACCCGCGCCAACTGGCCGATCTCATTGCAGCAGAACTGGCCAACGACGCGGACATCGCTGCCGTCTCGGTGGCCGGGCCGGGCTTCATCAACCTCACCCTCAAGCCGGCAATCTTCACGGCGGTGCTGAAATCGGCGCTGGATCAGGGCGACGCCTTCGGCAAGGCAGCAGCGGTGGCGCTGCCGCGTGTCAATGTCGAGTACGTCTCAGCCAACCCCACCGGGCCGATGCATGTCGGCCATGGCCGGGGCGCCGTGTTTGGCGATGCGCTCGCCAATCTGCTCGCCTTCGCCGGGCGCGATGTCACCCGCGAATACTACATCAACGATGCCGGCGCGCAGGTCGATGTGCTCGCCCGCTCCGCCTTCCTGCGCTATCGCGAGGCGCTCGGCGATGATGTCGGGCCGATCCCCGAGGGGCTCTATCCGGGGGATTATCTCGTTCCGGTGGGGCTGGCGCTGGTAAAGGCACACGGCAAAGTACTTCTGACGAAACCCGAAGCCGACTGGCTGCCGCTGGTCCGGAGCTTCGCGATCGGTGCGATGATGGACATGATCCGCGACGATCTGGCAGCGCTCAACGTCGAACACCGTGTGTTCTTCTCGGAGCGCACCTTGCAGGACGGCCCTGATGGCGGCGCTGTCGCCGCGGCGATCGCAGGCTTGTCCGCCCGCGGCCTGATCTACGAAGGTCGCCTGCCGCCGCCCAAGGGGCAGAAGGATGAGGACTGGGAGGATCGCGAGCAGACGCTGTTCCGCTCGACCTCGTTCGGCGACGACGTGGACCGGCCCCTGCTGAAATCGGATGGCGGCTATACCTATTTCGCCTCCGACATCGCCTACCACAGATCGAAGTTCGACCGTGGCTTTGCCGAGATGATCGACATCTGGGGCGCGGATCACGGCGGATACATCAAGCGCATGCAGGCCGCCGTGAAGGCGATCACGGATGGTGCAGGGACGCTCGACATCAAGCTCGTCCAGCTCGTCAAGCTGATGCGCAATGGCGAGCCGGTGAAGATGTCCAAGCGCTCCGGCGAGTTCGTGACGCTGCGCGAGGTCATCGACGAGGTTGGCCGCGACGCGGTGCGCTTCATGATGCTGTTCCGCAAGAACGATGCGCCGCTGGAATTCGATCTGGCCAAGGTTCTGGAGCAGTCGAAGGACAACCCGGTCTTTTACGTGCAGTATGCCCATGCCCGCTGCGCCTCGGTGTTCCGGCAGGCGCAGGAAGCCTTGCCGGAAACCCTTCGCGATGCGGCGAGCCTTGCCGCGGCCAACCTGTCGCTGCTGACGGACGAGGGCGAGATCGCGCTGATCCGGCTGATCGCCCAGTATCCGCGCCTGATCGAGCAGGCCGCCGCTGCCCATGAGCCGCACCGGGTGGCCTTCTATCTGTATGATCTGGCGCAGGGCCTTCACGCCTTGTGGAACAAGGGCAAGGATGCCCCCCAATTACGGTTCGTTAATCATAACGAGCCAGAGTTGACCCAAGCGAGACTGGCACTTGTCCATGCAGTCCGGTGCGTGCTTGCATCGGGCCTTGGCATTCTGGGTGTCTCCAGTCCCGATGAGATGCGCTGAGGCTGTTCAGGTCGCGGCGATGGGCATATAACAGCGTGACAGCTGCGCTGCGGGCGTGATCGCCCTCTGGCGCGGGAGTGGAGGTCGCCATGTCTGAGCAGACGAAAGCGCGTTTTGCCGTCGATCTCGATGATCTGGAGCGCCAGCTCCGTGTCACCGCAGGCGCGCAGCCGAAAACCCAATCCAGCGATCCGCTCGCCGAGCTTGCCCGCATCGTCGCGCAGGATGACCCGTTCAAGGCCATGTTTGCCGACAAGCACTCGCAGGTGCCGGCAGGGTCTGCGCCATCTGTTCAAGCCCCGCCCGTGTACGCGCCAGCTGGCGCACTGTTGACTGGCGGCCGCATCGAACCGTCGCTCGACGCATTGCTGCGTGATCTCGACGCCCGGTCCGCGCCGCGCCCTGCGGCTGCTGCGCCCATGGCTGCGGCATCAGTCACGCCTGTCTCCAGCAGCGCCACGCCCTCCCAGGACATGCTCGACGAGTTCGACCGGCTGCTGCAAAGCGAGTTGCGCGGAACCACCGGGTCTTCCGCCTCAGCGCAAGCGGGCACAGGGCATTCAATTGCTGATGTGCACGAACTGCGCGCCGATGACCTGATGGCCAGCCGGTTCGAGCCCGAAACGGAAACCTTGCCACGGCATGATGGCGCGGCGACCGGCCCCCGCGATCTTGATGCCGATGACGCGGGCGCTCGCCATCATGAGCCTGATCTGTCCGCGCGCCACCCCAATGAGACGTTCACGGATGCGTCGCGCACCGGCTATGCGGCTCAGGATGATTATCCGGAGCCGCCGACCGGCCCGCAGGAGGACATGCGCTCGCTTGAGCCGCAACAACCACGCAAGGGCCTTGTCATTGCCGGCGTGCTTCTTGGCGTCGCCGCCCTCGGCATCGGGGCTATCGTCGGGCTGCGCGGCATGTCCGGGCCATCCGGCGGTGCCGGATCGGGCGAGGCACCGATCGTCCGCGCCGAGACCGGTCCTGCCAAGGTTCAGCCGCAGAATCCGGGCGGCGTCGAAATCCCCAACCAGAACAAGCAGATTTACGAGCGCACGCCTGAGCCCAAGCCAGCCGACACCCGCGTTGTCACCCGCGAAGAGCAGCCGATGGATGTCCAGGCCACGGCGCGCGCCGCTGCACGGGTCATCCTGCCGCCGCCGGGCGCGCCCGCGTCGTCAACGCCTGCCGTCGAGCCGTCTGGCACACCTGCAAACGGCAATGGCGGGCAACCGGCATCCGTGCCGCCGGCTGGAGCCAATCCCCAGGCCGCCAATCCGCAGGCGGCGCTTGGCGAGCCGCGCCGTGTTCGCACCATCTCCGTGCGTCCCGATGGCACGATCGCGCCGTCTCCAGGAAGCACGACGGTGGCGAGCCTCCCACCGGTGCCCCCCACCGAGCCGGCGCCCCGTCCGATCGTTGCCCCGCCTGTGGCAAGCCAGCCCGCACCTGCCCAGCCCGCACCCGCCCAGCCGGTGGCCACCTCGCCGCGCGCCGCGCCGCCAAGGCCAGCCGCGCCTGCGCCGACCCCTGCGGCCCCCGAGCGGGTCCAGACGGCTGCCGCATCTCCTTCCGCTCCCGTATCGCTGCGGCCTGCCGCAGCACCTGGCGCCGCACCGGGAGCCACAGGCGGCGGCTTCATGGTGCAGCTTGGCGCGCCAGGCAGCGAGGCGGAGGCGCGTTCCAGCTTCGCCAGTCTCCAGCGCCGCTTTGCAGGCCAGCTGGCCGGCGAAAGCCCGACCATCCGCCGCGCCGATCTCGGCAATGGCCGAACGGTCTACCGGCTGCGCGTCGGGCCGTTTTCCAGCGAGGATGCGGCTCAGAAATGCGAGGCGCTCAAGGCCGCCGGCGGCCAATGCTTCGTCGCCCGCAACTGAGCCGACATCCATGACAAGAGCCTTGCGGCCCTGCGCGAGCGGGACCGTTTTGCTGTGATCCCCAGCAAATCAGGGCGCCTGTCTTGACCGTGCACGCACTTTGTCGTGCTGCTTTCTGGCATGACGATACGGTCCTTCATTGCCGGATGTGCCGGGCTCGTGCTCTCGAACGAGGAGTGCGCTTTCTTTGCGCGCACCCAGCCCTGGGGCTTCATCCTGTTCAAGCGCAACATAGAGGATCGCAGGCAGGTCCTTGAATTGACTCAAGGCCTGCGGGCCGCCGTGGGTCGCCATGCCCCGATCCTGATCGATCAGGAAGGAGGGCGCGTGCAGCGCATGCGCGCGCCGCATTGGCCTGCCTATCCGCCCGCCCGCTGGTTCGGGCAGGTTAACAACCCGGCCCAGAGAGCGGCGCTGGCGCGCTTGTCCGCCCGGTTGATGGCCCATGATCTGCGCGAGGTCGGCATCGATGTCGACTGCGCGCCGGTGCTCGACGTGCCCGTGGCCGGCGCCCATGATGTGATCGGGGATCGCGCCTACAGCTTCCAGCCGGATGAGGTGGCGCGGATCGGTAGGGCCGTAGCCGAGGGCCTCATCGCCGGGGGCGTGCTGCCTGTGATCAAGCACATGCCCGGCCATGGCAGGGCTGGCGCTGACAGCCACCACAATCTGCCGCATGTCGCCGCATCGCGGGCGGCGCTGCGTGCACAGGATTTCATGCCCTTCCGCCATCTCGCCGACATGCCAATGGCGATGACCGCGCATGTGGTGTTCGAGGCCATCGATGCGGCAGGGCCGGCCACCACATCCCGCAAGGTCTTTCGCCACATCATCCGGGGCGAGATCGGCTATGACGGGCTGGTGATGACGGACGATCTGTCGATGAAGGCCTTGTCCGGCAGCTTTGCGGATCGCGCCCTCGCAGCCTATGCTGCCGGCTGCGACATGGTCCTGCATTGCAACGGTGTCATCGACGAAATGGCCGCGGTTGCCGAGGTCGCCCGGCCGCTGGCTGGTGCTGCCCGGCGTCGCGCCCGTGCGGCGCTGGGCCGGATCGCCCATCTGCCCGAACCGCTGGACCGTACGATGCTGGCCGACGATATCAGCCGTATTCTTGCTGCTGCGGCCTGATTCGCAGTACAAGCCGAAAGGAATGAGCCACTTGGCCAAGGTCCACCCGCTGCAAGCCCCGTCCTTCGATTCGTTCGTAGCGGATGCCAATCCGCGCGGGCGGCCGGGCAGGCATGGACAGGCCGATGACGGTGAGCCCGCTCTGGTGGTCGATGTCGATGGCTTCGAAGGGCCGCTCGATCTGCTGCTCGAACTGGCCCGGCGCCAGAAGGTCGATCTGGCGCGCATCTCGATCCTGGCACTTGCCGACCAGTACCTGGCCTTCGTCGAAAGTGCCCGACGCTTCCGGCTGGAACTCGCCGCCGATTATCTGGTCATGGCGGCTTGGCTGGCCTATCTCAAGTCGCGGCTGCTGCTGCCTGACCCTCCCAAGGCCGATGAACCCAGCGCCGCCGATCTGGCCACCGCGCTGGCCCTCCGCTTGCGCCGGCTCGAAGCGATCCGCGAAGCGGCAAAGCTACTTGCCGCAAGGACGCAACTGGGCCGCGATGTCTTCGCACGCGGCTGCAACGAACAGACCCGCACCGAGCAGGATGGAAGCTGGGAAGCGACACTCTATGACCTGCTCAGCGCCTATGCCCGGCAGCGCCAGAAGCATGCCGTCAACCGCGTGACACTGCACAAGCGCTTTGTCTGGTCGCTGGTCGAGGCGCGCGAGGCCTTGCAGAAGGTCGTCGGCATGGCGGCGGACTGGACCACGCTGGACGCCTACCTGATCGAGTATGCGGTCGAGCCGGCTATGAAGGCGACCGTGCGCGCCTCGGCCCTGTCGGCCATGCTGGAAATGGTGCGCGAGGGGCTGGTCGACCTGCGCCAGGACAAGCCGTTCGCACCGCTCTACCTGCGCCGTCGCACGGCCCCGCAACTGGCTGCTGAGTGAGGAGACATGCCGATGGCAGTTCAGGCAGAGCGGATGCGCGATCCTGATGCGGGATATGACGATCAGGGCGACCTGATGCATGAGGCGCTGCGCATGGCCGAGGCCCTGCTGTTTGCTTCCTCTGAGCCGGTCTCCGAAGCCGAACTTGCCGGCTACCTGCCGGCCCGTGTGGCGGCTGCCGACGTGCTGGCCCGGTTGCAGGAGGCGTATGCCCTGCGCGGGGTCAATCTGGTGCGCGTCGCCGGCAAGTGGGCGTTCCGCACCGCCGAGGACCTTGGCCATCTGCTCGTGCGCCGCGTCGAGGAACCGCGTCGGCTGACCCGTGCCGCGCTCGAAACCCTCGCGATCATTGCCTACCATCAGCCGGTGACGCGCACCGAGATCGAGGAGATCCGTGGCGTCGCCACCTCCAAGGGCACGCTCGACATATTGCTGGAATCGGGCTGGATCCGCCTCAGGGGCCGTCGCCGCACGCCGGGGCGACCGCTGACCTACGGCACGACGGCCGTTTTCCTCGAACAGTTCGGCCTTGACCGCGTCGATGACCTTCCCGGTCTTGATGAACTCAAGGGCGCCGGCTTCATCGAAGGGCGCCTGCCAAAGGGGCTGGATGTGCCGATGCCCAGCGACGATCCGGGCCTGCGCGACGACGAGGACCCGCTCGACGATCTGTTCAGCCCCCTTGACGCGGGCGAAGGAGCCGGCCAATCCGGATGACGCTGGCGCTCCTTGTGCGCCAGCGGGCCCATCCGGAACCTGCCCTGACATGACGGTGTTTGCAGACAACGAGATCGAGCGCGGCTGGCGCGGCTGGGGCCGTCGCGGCACGGCAGGGGCATCGATCCCGGTTTCGTGCGGCTTCGAGAACATCTGGCAGCGCTTCGGCGATGTCACCGCGCTGGCAGGCGTCAATCTCACCATCGATGCGGGCGAGGTGGTCTGCCTGCTAGGCCAATCCGGCTGCGGCAAATCCACGCTGCTCCGGGTCGCCGCCGGCGTGGAGCGCCCCAGCGCCGGGCGTGTCCTGCTGGATGGCCGCGAAGTTGCCGGCCCGGAGCGCTTTGTCGATCCGGAGCGTCGCGGCGTCGGCCTGATGTTTCAGGATTATGCGCTGTTCCCGCACCTGAGCGTGCTCGACAATGTCTGCTACGGCATTCGCGGCCTGGCCGCAGCCGACATGCGCGCCAGCGCGCTAAGGGCGCTGGACAGGGTGGGCCTCGCCGGAATGGCCGACGCCTTTCCCCACATGCTGTCGGGCGGCGAGCAGCAGCGCGTGGCGCTCGCCCGCGCGGTCGCGCCCCGTCCTGGCGTTCTGCTGATGGATGAGCCGTTCTCAAACCTCGACCGCCGGCTGAAGGACGCGGTGCGCGAGGAGACGGTCGCCGTCATCCGCGAAACCGGTGCGACCTCGGTCATCGTCACCCACGATCCGGAGGATGCGATGCGCATCGCCGACCGGATCGTGCTGATGCGTCATGGCCAGATCGTGCAGACAGGCCCGGGCGAAGAGCTCTACATGCGCCCCGCCAGCCTGTTTGTCGCCCGCTTCTTCAGCGATTTTAATGAAATCAGCGTGATGGTGCGCGGCGGCTCCGTCGAGACACCGTTCGGCCGCATCGCCACCCCTTACATCGCCGATGGCCAGCGCGCCGTGATCTGCATCCGGCCGCAGGCCGTGGTCTTGCGCGCGGCGGGTTTTTGCTTGCCGGGCCGTGTCGTCTCGCGCCGCTTTCTGGGCGAAGTCGACGTGCTTCAGGTCGCGGTGCAGGGCTTCGACCGGCCGCTGACCATCCGCGCGCCCGAGCACAAGCCCTTTGCCGAGGGGGCCGATGTCGGAGTTGATATCAAACGCGAGGAAGTCCTTGTGTTCTTGGATAGCGAACCCTAGTTTCCGCTCAAGCCGAAACCGGGCGTCTCCGGAAGGCAATCTGTGACGTTGAGGAGTATTGCCATGGGTGGCGTCAGCATCTGGCACTGGATCGTGGTCGGCATCGTGGTGATGCTGCTGTTCGGTCGTGGCAAGGTCTCCGAATTGATGGGCGACGTGGCCAAGGGCATCAAGTCGTTCAAGAAGGGCATGGCCGACGAGGAAAATCCGCCGGCCCCGACTGCCGCCACCGAGCCGCCGAAGACGATCGATCAGGCAGCCCAGGCTGCCGCGCAGAAGGTCGAGGCCGAGCGCAAGGTCTGAGGGCGCGCTGATCGCGCGTTCACCCTCCAACGGGAGCGACGGGCCTGACGCCTGCCGCGCTGGAAAAACCGAATGTTTGACATCGCCTGGAGCGAAATGCTGGTCATTGGTGCCGTCGCGCTGGTCGTGATCGGCCCCAAGGACTTGCCCAAAGCGCTGCGTTCGGTCGGCGAGGCAGTCGGCAAGATCAAGCGCATGGCGTCGGAGTTTCAGGGCCAGTTCAACGAGGCGATGCGCGAAGCCGAACTGCACGACCTCAAGAAGCAGGTCGAGGATGTGGGCGGCTCCGTGCAGGCGGCAACCAAGGTTGATTTCAACCCGATCGAGACCATCCGCAACGAAATCAAGGGCAGCACCGCCACGACTGATGCGGCGCAACCCAGCACGCAGCCTGTCTCCCTTGCCACGGACGTGGCCGCTGCCGCGCCGCTCCCCGATCCGGTGATTCCGCTGCCGGAACCGCCGCCGCCGCTTGACGTCAGCGCCTACGCTCCGCCAGAGCCTGCTCCCGCCAAGGCGCCGCGCGCCCGCAAGAAGGCCGCCGCGCCCGAAGGAGATGAGGCATGACCGACGTCATCGCCGATGCCGGCAAGCGCCCCGGCGAGGATGACATCGAGGCGTCCCGCGCCCCGCTGATTGACCACCTGATCGAGCTGCGCTCGCGGCTGATCAAGTCGATGGTGGCGTTCATCGTGCTGTTTTTCATCTGCTTCGCCGGCGCGAAATACATCTACAACGTTCTGGTGATGCCCTATGTCTGGGCTGTCGGCGGGCCGGAAAAGGCACGCCTGATCTACACAGCGCCGCTCGAATATCTCTTCACCCAGATCAAGATCGCTGCGTTCGGCGCGGGCTTCTTCGCCTTTCCGGTGATCGCCACGCAGATCTACAAGTTTGTCGCGCCCGGCCTTTACAAGAACGAGCGCGATGCCTTCCGGCCTTATCTGTTCGCCACGCCGGTGTTTTTCGTGCTCGGCGCGGCCATGGTGTTCTTCTTCGCCATGCCGGTTCTGATGCAGTTCTCGCTCGGCATGCAGCAGGCCGCCAGCATCGATCAGGCCGGCATCGAACTGTTGCCCAAAGTCAGCGAATACCTGGCCCTGATCATGACGCTGATCTTCGCCTTCGGCATCTCGTTCCAGTTGCCTGTGGTGCTGACGCTGCTCGGGCAGGCCGGCATCATCGACAGCCAGTTCCTGAAGGAAAAACGCCGCTACGCCATCGTCTTCGTCTTCGTGGTCGCCGCTGTGCTGACCCCGCCCGATGTGATCAGCCAGCTCATGCTCGCGATCCCGATGATCCTGCTCTACGAGCTGTCGGTGTTCTCGGTGCGCTACGTCGAAAACAAGCGCGCCGCGAAAAAGGCCGCCGAGGATGCCGCTGCCTGAGGGCAGGGTGCTTTTCAGTCCGCCGCACCAACCAACTGGCGTTACGGCGCGCGCGCTGCTATCGGGCTGCCGACCAGCGGAGTGACCGGCCATGTATGACATCAAGTGGATTCGCGAGAACGCGGAGGCTTTCAATCGGGGATTGACCAGCCGTGGTGCACAGCCGCTGTCCGATTTTCTCTTGCAATTGGATGGCGTTCGACGTGAGGCGGTCGCGATCCTTCAGGATGCACAAGAACAGAGGAACACTGCTGCAAGCGAGATTGGCCAGTTTATTGCCAAGAAAGACTTTTTGGCGGCAGACGCGAGAAAAATCAAAGCGAGCCATCTCAAGGACGTCATCAACAATCTTGAAGTCGCCAGAGTGCAAGCCGACGGTGCGTTGGAGGCGGCTTTGGCGGCAATCCCCAATATGCCGCAGGCCGATGTGCCGGTCGGCAGCGACGAGCATGGCAATGTCATCCGCTCGGTTCAGGGCAACCGGCCTGAGATGGCCTTTGCGCCTAAGGAGCACTGGGAGCTTGGCGAAGCGCTCGGCATGATGGATTTTGAGACGGCGGCGAAGCTGTCAGGATCACGTTTCGTGGTGCTGAAAGGCGGCCTCGCGCGACTGGAGCGCGCGTTGGGGCAATTTTTTCTCGATACGCACACTCAGCCTGAAAAAGACGGTCTGCATGGTTATGCTGAAGTGACCCCCCCACTGCTGGTGCGTGATGCAGCGATGTTCGGGACCGCGCAACTGCCAAAGTTTGCGGATGATCAGTTCCGAGCGTTGAAAACGTCCACTATCGAAGAACGCCTCAAATGGCATGACAAGAAGGTTGAACTCGAAAGATTGAAAGGAGATGGACGAACAATTGTACGGGATTTCGATGAAGCACCAAGATTTGATGAGCACTGGCTCATCCCCACCGCTGAAGTCCCGCTGACCAATCTTGTCAGCGGCAAGATCCTCGCCGAGGCGGAGCTTCCCATCCGCGTCACGGCACTCACGCCCTGCTTCCGCGCGGAAGCGGGGTCTGCCGGGCGCGACACCAAGGGCATGTTGCGCCAGCACCAGTTCAACAAGGTCGAACTGGTCTCGATCACGAAGCCGGAGGATTCGAACGCCGAGCATGAGCGGATGCTGGCCTGCGCCGAGGCTGTGCTCCGGGCGCTCGGCCTGCATTACCGCGTCATGACGCTCTGCACCGGCGACATGGGCTTTGCCTCGACCAAGACCTTCGACATCGAGGTCTGGCTGCCGGGGCAGAACACCTACCGCGAGATTTCGAGCTGCTCGAACTGTGGCGACTTCCAGGCCCGCCGCATGAATGCGCGGGTGAGGGGCGCTGATGGCAAGTCGCTTGCCCACGTCCACACGCTCAACGGCTCCGGCGTCGCCGTCGGCCGCGCGCTGATCGCGGTGATGGAGAACTACCAGAATGCCGACGGCTCGATCACCGTGCCCGAGGCGCTGCGCCCCTACATGGGCGGCGTCACACGGATTGCGCGGGCCTGAAGCCACAAGCCCACCATACCGCTGTCATCCTGGATCACGTCGGGGATGACAGTGTGGTGGTCTTGGGAGATCAGAAAGCTGGATGCGCCACCGCATTCCGCTTGAGGCGGCACCGCGTATGGCGTAGCGAGGATCAGGCATCCATTCGGCTTCGGGCAGGCATCCATGCGCATTCTGGTCACCAATGATGACGGCATTCACGCGCCCGGCCTTGCCGTGCTGGAGCGCGTGGCGCGCAGCCTGTCCGACGATGTCTGGGTGATTGCGCCGGAAACGGACCAGTCGGGCGTCTCCCACTCGCTGTCGCTCAACGATCCGCTGCGCCTGCGCGAGATTTCGCCCCGGCATTTCGCGGTCAAGGGCACGCCGACTGATTGCGTCATCATGGGCCTCAGGCAGGTGATGACGGACAATCCGCCCGATCTGGTGCTGTCCGGCATCAACCACGGCCAGAACGTCGCCGAGGACGTCACCTATTCCGGCACCATCGCCGCCGCCATGGAAGGCACGATCCTGGGTGTGCGCTCGATCGCGCTGAGTCAGGCCTATGGATCGAAAGGTCGCGCCGCGATCAACTGGGCCTGCGCCGAAACCCACGCGCCCGGCATCATCAAGCGGCTCTTGGCCGAGGGCATTCCGGCGGACATCCTGCTCAACGTCAATTTCCCCGATTGCCTGCCGGATGAGGTGGCCGGCGTGTCCGTCACCGTGCAGGGCCGCCGCAACCAGAACCTGCTGCGCATCGACCCGCGCGAGGACGGGCGCGGCAAGGCCTATTACTGGATCGCCTTCCAGCGCGGCAAGGCCGAGCCCGCCAATGGCACCGATCTGAGGGCGCTCGCGGACTGCCGCATCTCGATTACGCCGCTGGAACTCGACCTCACCCACGAGCCGACGCTGACACGGCTGGCCATCGCCTTCGCCGGATGACCAGCATCGGCTTCGACGAGGCTGACGAGAGCCAACCCTTCGCCGATGGCGCGAAGACCTTGCAATTCCTGCTAGCCCTGCGCGCACAGGGCGTCAATAATCTGGCCGTGCTCCGGGCCATGGAGCGCGTCTCGCGCGTGGTGTTCGCGCCCGCTCGTTATGCGGACCTGTCGCGCACCGATGTCTCGATCCCGCTCGCCTGCGGGCAAACCATGACCCCGCCGACAACCGTGGCCTCGTTTCTGGTGTCGCTTGGCCTCCAGCCCGGCCAGCGCGTGCTCGAGATCGGCACCGGCTCCGGCTATGTCACAGCGCTGCTGCACGAGATGGGCGCGCAGGTCGTCTCGATCGAGCGCTTCCGGTCGCTGGCGCTGGCTGCGCACGAGCGGTTGGCGGGGCTGGGCATGGCAGCAGTTGAAATTCAGCATGCCGACGGCTTGCACGCCACGCGGCTGTTGGGCCGCTTTGACCGTGTCATGCTCAACGGCGTGGTCGATGTCATCCCCGAGAGCCTGTTGCAGCGGCTGGTGCCGGGAGGCCGGCTTGTCGGCGCACTCAGGGTGGATGGCGTGCCGCGCAAGGTCGTGGTGGCCCGCATCGGCGACAACGCGGTCGATCACCATCTTGGCGGGCCGGTGCGGCTGACCCCGCTGGTGGCCGGCGTCGCCAGCCTGCTCTGAGTCCTTCTGCGCAGCAGCAAGGCCGGCTCGGCTGAAATCTGACGAATTGTTCAGCGTCGCAACGCTTTCGTAACCTGAATCCGCTTTTAATCATGCCAGTAAGTGTGTTGCGTAACCTGCGGTGCGGGCTGATGCGTTTGAAGTATGAATGTCTCCGTTCTTCGGCCATGAGCCGTGTCGCCGCCGTCGCCTTGATGGCGGGTGCGCTAGGGGCTTGCAGCTCCGACGTAGGGCGCTTTTCCGACAATCCGTTCGGCAATCCCTTCAAGTCCGGGTCCGGTTCGGCCACGCCGATTGACCAAAATGCGACGGGGAGCATCGGTCGCTCCGCCGCATCGGTCGACAAGCGCGTTGCCAGCACCGCCCCGGCCATTGGCGCCGTATCCTCGCAGTCGCTGGCAGCACCCACGGATACCGGCTCCATTCCCTCCCGCGCCTCGCTGACAAGCCGCGCGCCAAGCGCTGTCGATCTGGCATCCGCAACGCCTGCCGGCGCCGTGGCCGGTTCCGCGGCCGGCTGGTCGGCGGCAGGTGGTACCCCAGTCGTGGTCGCCACTGGCGAGACGGCCAACACCTTGTCTGCTCGCTACGGCGTGCCCGCATCCGCCATTCTGGCCGCCAATGGCCTGTCCAGCGGCTCCAACCTGACACCTGGCTCCCGCATCACGATCCCGGTCTACAATGCTTCGGGTTCCCCGCGCGCTGCAGCCCCCGCCAAGACCACACCTGCTCCCGCGCCGGTTGCGGCCGTGACGCAGCGTCCGGCTGCGACCGCAGCGACACCCGCCGTACCGGCCCCGCCGGCGATGACCCAGCGCAGCGAGCCTGTGCGGACCTCGCAGCCGCCCCAGTCACAGCCCGTCCAGCGCCCGTCCGATGTCACCCGTGTGGTGCCGCCGGCTCCGGTCGGCTCGCCGCGCAATGTCACTTCCGCCGCGTCCGACACCGCCCGCGAGAAGGCGAGGGCGCAGGCCGAAGCGGCCCGTGCCCGTGCCGAGGTGTCCCGCAAGCAGACTGAAACGGCTGCCGATCAGGCAAAGTCCAGCAAGGCCGCCGAAGCCAAGGTTCGCACGGATGCCGAAAAGGCCCGCGTCGCCGAGCTCAAAGCCAAGACGGACGAGGACCGCGCCAAGGCGGCGCAGGCCCGCAAGGCCGCTGAAACCGAGCGCACCAGGGTCGCCGAAGCCAAGGCCAAGGCCGACCGCGAACTCAGGACGGCCCGCGCTGAGGCGGAAGCAGCCGAGCGCAAGGCAAAGCAGCAGACGGCAGCCGCATCACGCACGCCCGACCCGGCCCCGACATCGAGCGTGGCCAAGGACGAGCCGAAGGCAACCGCCGCGCCGGCATCAACCGCCGATTTCCGCTGGCCGGCCCGCGGCCGTGTTATCAATGGCTTTTCCGGCAAGGGTGGCAACGAAGGCATCAACATCGCGGTGCCGGAAGGCACGCCGGTCAAGGCAGCGGGCGATGGCGTCGTGGCCTACTCGGGCAACGAGTTGAAGGGCTACGGCAACCTCGTGCTGATCCGTCATGACAACGGTTATGTCTCGGCCTATGCCCACAATGGCGACGTCAACGTACGCCGTGGCGAGAAGGTTAGCCGCGGGCAGGTCATCGCCAAATCCGGCCAGAGCGGCAACGTCGCCTCGCCGCAATTGCACTTCGAAATCCGCAAGGGCTCGACCCCGGTCGACCCGATGAGCTACCTCAACAACTGAGGCAGGCGCTCCGGTTTCGACCAGCCCTCGCGAGACACCTGTGCTGGTCGTGAAGAGAGACGGGACGGTCCCATGAAAGGCCGTTCCCGTCTCTCATCGTTTTCAAGGCGCTTCAGTGTCAGGACAGCCGCTTCTCCAGCCGCCCGGCAAGATCGGTGATGTATTGCCAGGCCGTGCGGCCTGAGCGTGAGCCGCGCGTCGTGGCCCATTCCAGCGCATCGCGATGCAGAGCCTCCTCACCGATGTCGAGGCCGTAATGCTGCGCATAGCCATCGACCATCGCCAGATACTCGTCCTGGCTGCACTTGTGAAAGCCAAGCCAGAGGCCGAAACGGTCTGACAAGGACACCTTCTCCTCGACCGCCTCGCCGGGATTGATCGAGGTCGAGCGTTCGTTCTCCATCATGTCGCGCGGCAACAGATGGCGGCGGTTGGATGTGGCGTAGAAGGCCACATTGCCGGGCCGCCCCTCGACGCCGCCGTCCAGCGCGGCCTTCAGCGACTTGTAGGATGTGTCGTTGTTGTCGAAGGACAGATCGTCGCAGAAGACGATGAAACGGTGCGGGTCGGGGCGCAGCAGGGCCATCAGAGCCGGCAGGCTGTCGATATCCTCGCGGTGGATCTCGATCAGCTTCAGCGGCAGCGCCGCGAGCTTGCGCTGGTTGATGTCGGCGTGAACGGCCTTCACCAGTGAGGACTTGCCCATGCCGCGCGCGCCCCAGAGCAGCACGTTGTTTGCGGCAAGGCCGCGCGCGAAGCGCTCGGTGTTCTCGGCCAGAAGGTCACGCACCCGGTCGACGCCGCGCAACAGGCCAAGATTGACCCGGTTGACCTCGGCGATCGGTTGCAGCCGCGTCTCGCGCGCCTGCCAGACGAATGCATCGGCACTGGTCGTGTCGGTGGCTGCCGGCACAGGCGGGCGCAGCCGGTCCAGTGCGTCGGCGATCCGGTTCAGCAGCACAATCGTGGCATCAAGGGGCGGCGGGGTCTGGGACATGAGGGCATCGCAACTGGAGGGCAAGCGGGGCGAACTAAAGCATGTTGCGCAAAAGTGGAAACCGGTTTTGCGGGGTGAGCTGTGCGGCGCGCGTCCATCCGGCAACATGCCGTCGCAAGGCCTGCCGCTTTTGATTGATTTCGCAAGGCCCATGGCTATAGTCCGCCCGAATTCGGGCCCTTGCCGGTCCCGGCCCTTGTTCGCTCCCCCGTCGTATTTCTGCCCAGTGAGGTTCATCCGTGATTACCCCCGCATTTGCCCAGGCCCCCGGTGGTGGTGGCACCGACATCATCATGTCGCTGGTCCCGTTCATCCTGATTTTCGTGATCATGTGGTTCCTGATCATCCGCCCGCAGCAGAAGCGCATGAAGGAGCACCGCGAGCTGATCGCCAATGTGCGCCGGGGTGATACGATTGTGACCTCTGGCGGCCTGATCGCCAAGGTCACCAAGGTTGTGGATGACGGCGAGGTCGAGGCCGAGATCGCGGACGGCGTGAAGGTCCGTTTCGTCAAGTCGATGATCCAGGACGTGCGCGCCAAGGGCGAGCCGGTCAAGGACAAGGAAGCCGCCAAGGCCTGATCGCCGGCGGCCGGGTGCCGTGCGAGCACCGCCCTTCGGCTGGTCATCATGTGCGTGATCCCGAGATTCCGAAGGTCACGCTTCGCTGAGCCGACTTCATCCTTCGACAATGACGGGATGAGCGGCTAAGAGCCAGTTCAAGACAGGATTCCCGCGCAGTCCTTGCCGCGCCGGGGCCAACCCACACAGAGGCCGTCGCAGCCATGATGCGCATTTCCCGGATCAAGACCATCCTGATCCTGCTCGCCACCTTCATCGGCTGCATGCTGGCGCTTCCCAGCCTGATGAACGAGAGCACCCGCAAGAGCGTGTTCGGCATGCTGCCATCCTGGGTGCCGCAAAAGGCGGTCTCGCTAGGCCTCGATCTGCAAGGCGGCGCGCATGTGCTGCTGGAGATCGACAAGCCGGACCTGATCCGCTCGATGACCACACAATTGCGCGACGACGTGCGCCGCGTGCTCCGGGAACAGCGCGTGGTGCTGCAGGGCGGCATTGCCATGCAGCCGCGCGGCGTGCAGTTCCGCATCACACAGGCCGACGACCGCGCCCGTGCCATGCCGAAGCTGCGCGAGCTGTCCTTGCCCGTCGGCCAGCAATTGTTCGGGCCGACTGGCAACCAGAGCATCGACATCACCGAGACGCCGGATGGCCAGATCACCATGGCTTACAGCGAGCTGGGCCTGAACGAGCGCATCCGCCGCGTTGGCCAGCAGACCATCGAGGTGATCGAGCGGCGCATCAACATCGATGGCACCAAGGAACCATCGATCCAGCGTCAGGGCCTCGACCGCATCCTTGTCCAGGTGCCAGGCCTGACCGATCCGCAGCAGTTAAAGGAGCGCCTCGGCCGCACCGCCAAGCTGCAGTTCCGCTTTGTCGCCGAAGCCGGCGCTGCCGACACCGAGCAAATGCGCAATCGTGACAGCGGCCAGATGATCTCTGTCGAGCGCTCTGTGATCACCGAGGGCGAGGACCTGATCGACGCGCAGGCCTCGTTCGACCAGCGCACCGGCCAGCCGATCGTCAGCTTCCGCTTCAACATTCGCGGCGCGCAGCGCTTCGGCGATGCAACGACACGCGGCGTGGGCCGCCAACTGGCGATCGTGCTCGACAATGAGGTCATTTCCGCCCCCGTGGTACAGACGCCGATCACCGGAGGGTCGGGCCAGATCTCCGGCTCGTTCACGGTGGAGCAGGTCAACAGCCTGTCGCTGCTGCTGCGCGCCGGCGCTCTGCCCGCCAAGCTCTCGATCATCGAGGAGCGTACGGTTGGCGCGGGCCTCGGCGCCGATTCGATCCAGGCCGGCCTCATGGCGTCTTACCTCGCCACAGCGCTGGTCGCTGTGTTCATGATCGTTACCTACGGCTTCTTCGGCGTGGTCGCGATCATCGCCGTGACCTTCAACGTGCTCTTGCTGCTGGGCTTGCTCTCGGTCATTGGCGCAACGCTGACGCTCCCCGGTATTGCCGGGATCGTGCTGACAGTCGGGATGGCGGTTGATGCCAACGTGCTGATCTACGAGCGCGTCCGAGAAGAGGCCCGTATGGGCCGATCCGCGATTTCGTCTCTTGATGCCGGTTTCGAGCGTGCCTTGAGCACCATCGTCGACGCCAACCTGACCACATTGATTGCGGCCATCGTGCTGTTCTTCCTTGGCTCCGGGCCGGTGCGCGGCTTTGCCGTGACGCTCTCGCTGGGCATTTTCACAACTGTCTTTACGGCTTTCACCTTGAGCCGCCTGATGATCGCGACCTGGTATCGCTGGCGCAGGCCGTCCAAAGTCGAAATTTGAGGGTGCACCGTGGCTTTCCGTCTCCGCTTCATCAAGGACGACACCAAGTTCCCGTTCATGGGCTTCCGCTCCGTGAGCTTCCCGCTCTCGGCGCTGCTGTCTGTGCTGACAGTACTGGCTTTCTTTTCCTTCGGCGTGAATTTCGGCATCGATTTCAAGGGCGGCACGCTCGTCGAGTTGCAGGCCAAGGGCTCGGTGGCCAACATCTCATCGGTGCGTGAGCGCTCCAATGCTCTGGGTTTCGGCTCGATCGAGGTGGCCGAATTCGGCTCGCCGCGCGAACTGCTGCTTAGGGTTGAATTGCAGACAGCGCCAACCACGGCCGAACAGGAACGCGCCCAGCAGAACGTCGTGACCAAGCTGCGCGAGACCTTCGGCAATGATTACGAGTTCCGCCGAGTTGAGGTGGTCGGCCCGCGCGTTTCGGGCGAACTGGTCCAGAACGGCACCATCGGCGTCATCTTCGGCATCATCGGGGTGTTGATCTACTTATGGTTCCGCTTCGAGTGGCAATTCGCGGTCGGCGCGGTCATCGCCACCTTGCATGACATCGTGCTCACCATCGGATTTTTCGTGGTCATGCAACTGACCTTCGACATGACGTCGATCGCGGTGATCCTCACCATCCTGGGCTATTCGCTGAACGACACGGTCGTGGTCTATGACCGAATCCGCGAAATGTTGCGCAAGTACAAGAAACTGTCGCTCACCGATGTCATCGACATCGCGGTCAACGCGACTCTGTCGCGCACAGTTATCACGGCGACCACCACCTTCCTCGCCATGCTGGCCATGGCGATCTTCGGCGGCGAGGTGCTCCGATCGTTCTCACTCGCCATGCTGTTCGGCATTGTCATCGGCACTTACTCGTCGATCTTCATCGCGGCCCCGATCCTGATCTATCTGGGCCTGAAGACCGGCGGCGGCATCAAGGGCGACAAGGACGAGGACGCCAAGCCGTTTCCTGGCAAGGTGCTTGCGCCCGCCTCCCGGGCCTGATCGGTCGGCGCCATGGCCGGGCCAGCACGCAATGACGGGTTCGTGCCGGGCAGATACCTGATCGACGCGTATGGTGCGGGCGGCTTCCGCTTTGGCGAGATGAGCCACAAGGGATCGCTCCTGATGCTACCCTCCGGCGTCAGAGCCTGGTCTGCCGTCGACCGTCAGCCGTGGACAGGCAATCAGTTCACCGAGATTTTCGCCGAGGCAGGCGATATCGAACTGCTACTGCTTGGCACCGGCGTCGATCTCAGGCCCTTGCCCGAGGCTTTGCGCTGGCGTTTCCGCGAGTTAAAGATCGGGATCGAACTGATGACCACGCCGCCGGCCGCACGCACCTACAACATCCTGCTGGCTGAAGGGCGCAAGGTCGCTGCCGCGCTGATCTGCGTCGATTGAACTTGAAAACCGGCCGGCCTGCCACATCTGCCAGTGCAGTGGCGAGCCGTTCCGTCGCCGTTCCGGAAGCAGCACCATGTCGCTGACGACACCGCGTGCGACACCCACGCCGAACCGCGATCTTGGCGGGGCATATGCCTTTTGCGAGGCGCTAATCCGCGATGTCGACAAGGACCGCTATCTGGCAAGCCTGTTCGCGCCAGCGGCGAGCCGCCCGCACCTGTTTGCGCTCTATGCATTCAGTTTCGAGGTCTCGCGGGTGCGCGAGGTTGTCTCAGAACCTTTGCCGGGCGAGGTGCGTCTGCAATGGTGGCGTGATGCGCTCTCGGGCCCATCGCAGGGCAGTGCGCAATCCAATCCGGTTTCGATGGCGCTGCTGGACACGATCGAGCGTTTTCGCCTGCCGGTTGCGCCGCTCGTGGCGCTGATCGATGCCCGCATCTTCGATCTTTACGATGATCCGATGCCGACTGTCGCCGACCTTGAAGGCTACTGCGGCGAAACCTGTTCGGCGTTGATCCGCCTCGCCAGCCTGATCCTGGCGGATGGCGAGGATCCGGGCGGCACGGAAGCTGCGGGTCATGCCGGTGTAGCCTATGCCGTCACAGGGTTGCTGCGCGCGTTTCCCTGGCATGCCATGCGCGGGCAGGTCTATGTGCCGAAAGAGTATCTGCTGGCCTATGGCGCAACCCGCGACGACATCGCTTCGGGGCGGGGCGGGCCAGGCGTGCTGTCAGCCATGGCGGACATGCGACAATTGGCCCGTCATCATCTGGCCAGAACACGGGACCTCAGGGGCACGATCACGCCGGAGACCGCGCCGGCTTTCCTGCCCACATCGCTGGTTGAAACCTATCTCCGCCGCATGGAAAAGCCGGACTATGATCCGTTTACGACCGTGATCCAGGCACCTCAATGGCATCGCCAGTGGCAAATCTGGCGTCAGGCACGACGCGCCATGCGCCGATGAACATTCGTTCAGCTTGGCGCTTTTTGTCTTGAATGTGCCCTGATCGCCCGCTTAACCTAGCGTCATGAGCCGGGCTGGCTTGTGAGGTGCGTTCTCCGCGACAAGGTGGGCAGGCGCGCGTCTCGGCATGGTCCGGTCCGGCTTGCGCAGGCGGTGGCGGCCGCCCGTGTTCTGGGCGTCTGGCGATGCGGGCGCCTGTCGTTTGAGAAGGGTCTTGGAATGACGACTGGGACTGTGAAGTGGTTCAATGCGACCAAAGGGTATGGGTTCATCTTGCCCGACGACGGCGGAAAGGATGTCTTCGTTCACATCAGCGCGGTCGAGCGCTCGGCCTGCGGCCCGCTCAAGGACGGTCAGAAGATCAGCTTCGAGATCACGACCGACAAGCGCACCGGCAAGGCTGTCGCTGCTGATCTCAAGATCATCGGCTGATTGATCCGGGCTGCCTGCCGCTGCGAGGACCGGCGCAGGTCTTTCGCGCGCCGGCAAGGCGCCATCTGACAATTGCCGCGCCTGCAATAGGCGTTGCCAGGCCGAGTGGCTGGTTCAGAATGCCGCCTCGGGCGCGCCACCTATCCAGCTGGCCATGACCTGCTTGGCGCGGGCCGTCAGGGCGCGCTTGCGTGCCAGCGCCTTTTCAGGGCCGCGCATGCGTTTTCCGGTCTCGTTGCGCAGCGCAGTGCCGATGGGCGGAAACAGTCCGAAATTGATGTTCATCGGCTGGAAGGAGCGCGGCCCCTCGTCGATGGTGACGATATGTCCACCGGTGATGTGGTTGATCAACGCGCCCATAGCGGTCTCGACCGGGGGCAGCGACACCGGCCTCCCGTGCCACTCGGCAGCGGCCATGCGACCGGCCATCAGCCCCACAGCCGCGCTTTCCACATAGCCTTCGCAGCCGGTAATCTGGCCGGCGAAACGCAGCCGTGGCTCGGCTTTCAGCCGCAACTGGCTGTCGAGCACCTTCGGCGCATTGAGATAGGTGTTGCGATGCAGGCCGCCGAGTCGGGCGAACTCGGCATTCTCAAGACCCGGAATCAGCCGGAGAATGCGGGCCTGATCGCCATATTTGAGCTTGGTCTGGAAGCCGACCATGTTGAACAGCGTGCCGAGCGCGTTGTCCTGGCGCAGTTGCACGACGGCGTGGGACTTGACCAGCGGATCACGCGGGTTCGTCAGTCCCATTGGCTTCATCGGGCCGTGGCGGAGGGTCTCGCGCCCGCGCTCTGCCATCACTTCGATAGGCAGGCAGCCGTCGAAATAGGGCGTGTTGGCCTCCCAATCCTTGAAGTCGGTCTTGTCGCCGGCAATGAGCGCATCGACGAACGCCTCGTACTGCTCCTTGTTCATCGGGCAGTTGAGATAGTCGGCTCCCGTGCCGCCTGGCCCGGCCTTGTCGTAGCGCGACTGGAACCACGCCACATCCATGTCGATGCTGTCGCGGTAGACGATGGGCGCGATGGCATCGAAGAAGGCGAGTTCGTTCTCGCCTGTCAGCGCCAGAACGGCCTCGGCCAGCGCCGGCGAGGTGAGGGGCCCGGTTGCCACGATCACCGAGGACCAGTCCGCCGGCGGCCGGCCTGCGACCTCGCGCCGCTCGATGCTGACCAGCGGATGGGCTTCCAGGGCCGCTGTGACCGCCGCCGAGAAGCCGTCGCGATCCACAGCCAGCGCGCCACCGGCCGGCACCTGATGGGCGTCGCCCTTGGCCATGATCAGCGAGCCCAGTTGCCGCATCTCCCAATGCAGTTGGCCGACCGCATTGCTCTCATGGTCATCGGAGCGGAACGAATTGGAACAGACCAGTTCCGCCAGCCCGTCGGTCTTGTGTGCGTCCGTGCCGCGCTCGGGGCGCATCTCATGGAGCACCACAGGGGCGCCAGCACTGGCAATCTGCCAGGCAGCCTCCGACCCTGCGAGCCCGCCGCCGATGACATGGATGGGTTGTCTGCTCATGGCACCTTGCCTGCTGTTCGCTCCCGGATAGGGCATGCCGGTGGGCCGAGGCAACCCTTCCGGACCGTTTGAATGCCCGTCCTGCCGTCCGGCTCAGACGCCCTTGATCGAGCGGTCCGTGACATTGAGACGCCCCTCGATGATGGCATCGATCACCGGCTTCTGGCCCGGTGCCGCAGACAGCAGCGGAGCGAGGAGATCGATCTGGTTCGTCGCGATGAGGGACAGCACGTCGGTCATCACCGAGCCGTCGGTCCGGCGCGGCAAGGCGGCCACGACCTGCACCAGTTCTGGCGGAGCTGCCTGATCCTGGCTCTTGAGCCGCGCGACGATCTCGGCAGCGCTGAGGCCGGTACTTTCCACGAAGGCATAGAGGCCGACGCCCTTGCGCCGGTAGGGATATCCCACGATCGCGGCGGCGCTGACCCCGTCGAGCGACGCGGCGATCCGTTCCAGGCGCGGCGCTTCACGGTGCAGCCTGAGGCCACCACCTTCGCGGTCACGCACACCCAGTATGTCGCGTGTGATCAGCTTGTAGACCTTCTTGCCGGTCATCAGCCAGATGCGGGAGGGCAGGCTCTTGCGCCGCAGCACGCGCTCTTCGCCCGGCGTAATCGCCTCGGGGCAATACTTGCGCTTGTGCTTGAGCAGGTGCCGCAGGTCCTCATGGGCCAGCAGCCGGTAGAGCCGGCCACGCCGATCATGCACCGAGGCCAGCTGGAAGTCGGTGACGGCGGCGAGGCCATCAGGCGTGACCAGCCAGTTCGGCTCCTTGGCAAGGTCGTTGTGGCACACGCCGGCCCGGCGCATCTGGCGCAGCAGCCGCTTGGCGTCGCTGAACAGCCGGGTCTGGCCATGCGGCTTTGCCATCTGGAAGGGCAACCCTTCGATGAAGCCGCGGATAATGATGCCGTTCGAGGCCGCATGCAGCATCGGCACGCCGGCAATGCCGGAGGCGCGGGCCAATGACCGTGTCTCGCGCACGCCGAAATGCCAGGCCAGCGGCTTCGCCCACCACCGCGCCGTGGTCAGATCGCGCCGGATCGCCGGATGCCCGCCAGCCTTGTCGCGCCAGATGCCACGGTCGATGGTGGAGAACACATCCGACTTGAGGGTCGCAAGCCGCTCGAAGGCCGAGGTGTCCGTGCTGGGCTGATCCGCAACAGCGGGCGCACGCACGGCGCGGGAGGATGGATGAGGCTCGACCATGCGCCAGTGAGTAGTGAAAAGCGGCAGGCCGCGCAAATCCGTTTTTGCGCTGGCCCGCCGCTGGGGGCGGCACTGAACACAAAAAGCCCGCCATGCGGCGGGCTTCCGGGGCGCTGATCAGGCGATCTGATCAGACGATGTCTCAGGCGGCAGCGTACCGGCGGGCGATGTTGATGATGTCGCCGCGGATGATACCCAGGTCATCAAGCTCGCGGTCGCTGAGTTGCGAGAGTTCGCGCACCGTCTCGCGGTAGCGCAGGTAGGACTGGATCTTGGCAACGATGCTGGCGATGAACATGGCGGTTTTCCTTCGGGCTTAATGGTCTGGCGCGCTGATTGGTGCGCTGCAACATTTCTCATATACGTCATGCGTCCAGTGGTTTTTAGACCCATGTTCCGATATCCGTTATGCGTCGGGAGCATGAGCCATTCATGAAATGGCAATACTTGCGGATGCCGCTGCAGGACTGACCGATCCTTGCCCTGATTTGGCCGTCAGTTGGTGTGGGAATCACCGATGTGGGGTGTCGATTCGGTCAGGTGAACGCCGTGTCAGAGAATCTCTTACGATTTCGAAAGTCACGAGTGTCCGGTGCCGCGCTGGCCTGCGTCGTTGTCGGCTTGTCGCTCGCCATCGTCATCGTGGTCTATGCCTTCGGAGCGCCGCTGTTGGCGGTGATGGGCGAACATGCCGGCTTTGCCGCTCAGGCTGCTGCGGGAAAACTGCGCTCCTGACCGGGAGCTAGTTGGCCTGCCTTGAAAACAGCGGGCTTGGCATCCCCGTGCGGTCCATGATCGCCTTGAGGTTGACCTGAACCGACGGATCGGTGAGGGGGCCCACCAAATCGAACGGCACCTGTGCGCCACCGGTCTGGCTCTGCACGCTTCCGCTCAACCGATAGAGCCGTTCGATCAGCGAGACCGTGCCATTGAGCGCGAGCCGGTAGCCCGGGCCGTTGGCACGGGCTTCGGTCAGGTCGAGAATCCCGTCCTGGATCGTGCCGCCAAAGGCGACCTGTTCGAAGCTGGTCCTACCGCCCCGCCAGTCCCGCATCACCGCGAGGGGCTGCCGTTCCAGGCGTCGCATCGCTTCCGTCAGGTTGGTGCCGAGAAAGTCGCCGTTGCGCGCGCCGAAGCTGATCTTTCCCTGTGTCCGTGCCGTGAGATCTGCCACTGTCCGGCCGCTGGCTTCGATCTGGTATTGCAGCGTGCCGATGCCGCTCATCCGCCGCGAGTCCAGCATGTCCTGGCTGAGCAGGGCCAGATCGACCTTGTCGGCCACAAGCTGCGAGCGCAACTCGATGCCATTGTCCGAACGCCCGATGGAGGCCCGTCCGCGCATCGTTCCGCGATAAAGGTCCGCATTGGCCACGGTGATGTCGAGCCGCTGGTCCGTGCCCATGATCTGGGCGGCGACATCGGTCAGCACCAGACCTGGCAACCGCACGCGCTGCAGGGACAGCCTCAGATCGATATCATGGGCCAGCAACCCGTCCACATCGAGCGGTGCGGAGACGGAGGGGTCGGGCAGGTCGAACAGGCGCGCGTCGATCCCCGATTGCGGCCTGCCAATATCGAGACTGCGCCCGGCAAAAGTGCCTGTCAGCCGCCAGCGGCCCTCCCTCGCGCGCCAGTCCATGGCCCCTGTCAGGGGGTCCTGGCCAAGGGTCAGGGTGGCGTCGGCGATCTGTGCGCCGCTGCCGGAGAGCTTCAGCATGCCGTCGAGCGCGGTGCGTCCCAGCGGGAGCAGCACCGGCGAGCCCGATGCCAGCCAGCTTCCCAACCGTGACATCGAGGCGGCAGAAACCTGCAACTGTCCCTCAAGCATTGCGCGATCATCGGCGCTGGTGCCGGCGTTGCGGCGGCTTGCGAAATCGAGGTTGACGAGATCGGAGCGGATGCGCACCATCGGCAAGGTCGCGCGCTCGGGCGAATTGCTGGCAAAGGCAAAGCTCAGCCGCTCCCCGCGCCAGACGCTTGATCCCTCGACCTCGAAAGCCTCGCCGCGCGCGCGCGCGGAGACCTCGATGTTGACGTCGCGAACCGATGAGACGATGCCCGGTCCGCGCCGGAAGAACACCTCCCCGTTGTTGCGTACCGAGATGTGCGGGATCGCCGGCCAGGCAGCGGCAAGCTGCGAACGCGCCAACTCCAGCGGTTCGATGCCATTTTCCGGCAAGGTCACGTCCACATGCGGGCCGTGGAGAATGATGTGATCGAACTCCAGCCGGCCACCAACCAATGACAGCAGCCGCACATCTGCGCGCAGCCGCGGGATCCGAATCTTGATGTCTCCGTCCGCCGAAGCGACCGTGACCTCGTTGGCTACGATCCGCGGCAATGGCAGGATGGCCAGCACCCCTGTACCATTCGACGAAATCGAGACGCCCAGGTTCTGCGAAAGCTGGGACAGCAGGTAGCGCTCGACGCTGCGCTCGGCCAGATGCCAGGGTGCAAGCATTGCCGCAGCGGCGGCCAGCGCGCCCAGAAGGCCGGCAAGGCGCCAACGACGGCTCATGGCGCGACCTGAGTTGTCACTACCGGCAAGCATGCAACTGCAAGCATGGCTCGAAACAGAACGATCCCTTGCATGATGGCATGCGGGCATCGGCGCTGCGGCCTTGTCACGCTGAGCTCTCTTGCTGGTTCGAAGATCATGCACAAGGTTCCATGCGGACCTGACACGGTCACACAATTCAGCGCTGCCACGCGCGCCAACGGTCAGTCTCGGCCCCTTTCGATAGCTAGTCCGTGCCATGTCGAATGTCGAGATCGCCGACGGATTCCGGCTCGTTTGTCACAGTTTCCTGCGCCTGTTGCCGAAAGAATCAGCACGCGGGCGGCTTGCTCGCGATCCATCCGCCATCAAGTCCCCCAACGACCAGTGTCCGGGTTGACAACGGGCGCGCGCGCGAGAGAAGACGCATCATGATCCGCCGGTGTGTTCCCGACCGGTGGCGGCAATGTCCAGCGCAAGCCAGAAGGACCGCGACATGAAGAAGGTCTACCTAGACGCAACCGCAGCCCTTGCCGGGCTCCTGCATGACGACATGATGATCATGGCCGGCGGTTTCGGCCTGTGCGGCATTCCGGAGGCGCTGATTGCTGCGATCCGCGAATCCGGCGTCAAGGGTCTGACCATCGTGTCGAACAATGCCGGCGTCGATGGCATCGGCCTTGGTGTGCTGCTGGAAACCCGTCAGGTCCGCAAGATGATCTCGTCCTATGTCGGCGAGAACAAGACCTTCGCGACCCAATATCTCGCGGGCGAATTGCAGATCGAGTTCAATCCGCAAGGCACGCTGGCAGAGCGGATCAGGGCCGGCGGGGCCGGTATCCCGGCCTTCTTCACCAAGACTGGGTATGGAACTGCGGTCGCCGAGGGCAAGGAAGTGCGCGAGTTTGACGGCGCGAAATACATCATGGAGCGCGGCCTGTTTGCCGATCTCGCCATCGTCCATGCCTGGAAGGGCGATACCGAAGGCAATTTGGTCTATCGCAAGACCGCGCGGAACTTCAACCCGATGATGGCGACCGCCGCGAAGGTCACGGTGGCCGAGGTCGAGCACCTGGTCGGCGTCGGCGAGATCGATCCGGACCACATGCACACGCCCGGCATCTACGTGAAGCGCATGATCAAGCTCGACAACGCGGCCAAGCGCATCGAGCAACGCACCGTGCGCAAGCGCGACGCGGCCTGACCCCGAACCCCTGCGAGGAGATCAAGACATGGCATGGACCCGTGAACAGATGGCGGCGCGTGCAGCCAAGGAACTGGTGGACGGCTACTACGTCAATCTCGGCATCGGCATCCCCACGCTGGTATCGAACTTCATCCCTGCCGGTATGAACGTGCAGTTGCAGAGCGAGAACGGCATGCTCGGCATGGGCCCGTTCCCGTTCGAGGGCGAGGAAGACCCCGATCTGATCAATGCCGGCAAGCAGACGATCACCGAACTGCCGACCACGAGCTATTTCTCGTCATCGGACAGCTTTGCCATGATCCGCGGCGGCCACATCGATCTGTCCATCCTCGGCGCCATGCAGGTGTCCGAGGCCGGCGACCTCGCCAACTGGATGATCCCCGGCAAGATGGTCAAGGGCATGGGCGGCGCCATGGATCTGGTGGCCGGCGTCAAGAAGGTGGTCGTGGTCATGGAGCACGAGGCCAAGGGCGAATCCAAGCTGCTGAAGGCCTGCAACCTGCCGCTCACCGGGGCAGGGGTCGTCGATATGGTCATCTCCGATCTGGCCGTGTTCACCATCGACAAGAAAAAGGGTGGCATGACCCTGATCGAGCTGGCCGATGGCGTAACCCTCGAAGAGGTCATGGCCAAGACCGAAGCGTCGTTCACGGTCGCGCTCGGGGATGCGAAGGCAGCCTGACGGGCAGCGCCAGTTCGCACCCTTGACACTCTCCGCAAGGCGGGCGGCCTTAAACCGGGGTTGGCCCGCCTACTTCATTTCGCAGGCTGTGTGACAGCAGGATCACCGGGATCAGCCCGACGGCCACGATGCACAGGGCACTGGTCGAGGCCTGCATCAGGCGCTCATCCGAAGCAAAGTTGTGGACGCGCACGGCAAGCGTATCGAAGTTGAACGGCCGGACGATCAGGGTCGCCGGCAACTCCTTCATCACGTCGACGAAGACAAGGGCGGCTGCGGTCAGCAAGGAGCGTGACAGCAGCGGACGATGGATGCGCCGCACCACTTCGGTCGGACCAGCGCCGAGAAGACGCGCGGCATCATCGAGATTGGACCCGATGCGAGCATAGCCGGAACTGACGCTGTGCGTCGCGACCGCCAGAAACCGCACCAGATAGGCGAGCATGAGAGCTGCCAGCGAACCGCTGAGCAACAGCCCGGTCGATATGCCGAACGTGCTCCGCATCAAGGTGTCGAGCACGTTGTCGAACAGGCCGAACGGGATCAGCACACCAACAGCGATGATCGTGCCAGGTATGGCATAGCCCAGGGTGGCGAAGCGCACCGCGCCGCGCGTCACCGGCGCCTCGCTGACCCGCAAGGCATAGGCCATCAAGGCCCCGACCAGCGTGATGAACGCCGCTGCCAGCCCGGCCAGCAGCAGCGAGTTGCGCGCAAGGGTCAGGAATTGCTCGCTCAGAACGGCATCACCGCCCTTGATCTGCATCTGGACGAAGACCGCCACCGGCACCAGAAAGCCGAGGGCGACCGGCAAGGCGCAGGCGGCGAAGGCGAGACCCGCTTTCCATCCCGAAAGCTGGTAGGGCGAAAACAGCCGCGCCCGGCGAGTGGTCCGGGAGAAACGGCGTTGCGAGCGGGAGCGCTGCTCCAGCAACAGTAGCGCCAGCACAAAGATCAGCAGCCCCGAGGCAAGCTGCGCCGCGGCAACCGGATCGCCCATGCCGAACCATGTGCGGAAGATCACTGTGGTGAAGGTGAGGACGCCGAAATACTGCACCATGCCGAAATCCGCGAGCGTCTCCATCAGTGCCAGCGCCACGCCGGCAGCGATCGCCGGGCGCGCCATCGGCAGGCTGATCCTGCGGAAGGCTTCGAACGGCCTCGCTCCCAGCGCGCGCGCCGCATCGACAATGCAGGCCGACTGCTCAACAAAAGCACCGCGCGCCAGCAGATAGACGTAAGGATACAGCACCAGTGTGAACATCACGGAGGCGCCGGAAACCCCGCTCAGCGGCGGGAACCAGTATTCGCCGCGCCCAACGCCGAATGTAGTCCGGATCGCGGTCTGCAAGGGGCCAGCAAAGGCCATCAGGTCCATGTAGGCATAGCCGATGATATAGGATGGCATGGCAAGAGGCAGGATCAGCAGCCACTCGAATTGGCGTGAGCCGGGAAAACGGCAGGCAGCCACAAGCCAGGCCGTGCCGACCCCGAGCACCAGCGTGCCAAGACCCACCAGAATGCACATCAGAAGTGTGTTGAGGAGCACCTCGCCGAGGATCGTGTCGACCAGATGCGTGAGTGTCTGGCCATAGGGGCCAGTCAGCGACCACAGCACGGTGATCAGCGGCAGCGCCACAAGACCTGCGGCGACCAGCGCCGCAGCCTGCACGGCATTGAAACGCCATTGGCGCGCCACGGCGGACTGCCGCGGCGCGCCATGTGGCGCAGGGGATGGCTCGGTCGTCGTCCGCCGCGAGCCTTGCAGGTTCTGAAAGGTCCCGCTGCTGTCGATCAGCGTGGCATCACGTCCGCTCATGTCATTTCCAGCCGGCCCGATCCATGATCTGGAGTGCGCTGGCATTGTTCCTGGCAAAGGTCGCGGCGTTGAGTTGGTCCTGCTTGAAGCTGCCCCAAGCGGCCACACGCGCCGGGGCCGGCACGGATGCAACCACCGGGTATTCGCTGTTCGTCTCGGCGAAATGCATCTGTGCCTGATCGGAGGCCAGATATTCAAGGAATTGCTCCGCCGTGTCACGGTTGCGGGCGTTCTTCGACAGGCCGGCACCGGACAGGTTCATGTGCGTTCCACGATCGGCTTGATTGGGAAAGAACACCCCGATCTTCTCGATCAGCACCCGGTCCTCTCCCTTATTCTCCCGGATCAGGTTGCCGAAGTAGTAGGTGTTGGCAACAGCGATGTCGCCTTCGCCGGCAAACACGGCCCGGATCTGGTCCGTATCACCACCCCGTGGCGGGCGGGCGAGATTGGCAGCGATGCCGCGTGCCCAGGTCTCGGTCGCTGCCTCTCCGCGCGCTGCCAGAACCGAACCGGTCAGCGACTGGTTGTAAAC
>Ga0164292_10000380_pt1 | contig 34151 bp, 34 predicted proteins | sample GEODES117metaG_FD_111486 | JGI IMG/M metagenome (GOLD analysis project Ga0164292, IMG submission 111486) | Eutrophic lake water microbial communities from Lake Mendota, Wisconsin, USA - GEODES117 metaG | ecosystem: Environmental > Aquatic > Freshwater > Lake | place: USA: Lake Mendota...
GTGGTGGTTGCATCAAACTTGTTTGGCGATATTTTGTCCGACCTCGGCCCTGCGTGTACCGGCACTATTGGCTTAGCGCCATCTGCCAACCTCAACCCAGATCGCAAGTTCCCTTCGCTATTTGAACCCGTGCATGGTTCAGCACCAGATATCGCGGGTAAGAACATTGCTAACCCCATCGCCATGATCTGGTCGGGTGCGTTGATGTTGGACTACCTCGGACGCGGATTGACAGGCGCGGCACAGAAGCCTTACCTCGATGCCCATGACGCAATCGTCAAAGCGATTGAAGCAGTGCTCGTGCAAGGCCCCTTGACGCCAGACCTTGGCGGCAAAGCATCGACGAGCCAGATCGGTGATGCGTTAAGTAAAGTGCTCGCGAAGTAAACCATCGGAGATCCACATGCCTGATTACACAAATCGATTTAAAAAATCATTGCAGGCCAAAGAGGCCAACATCGGTCTGTGGATCTCTATTCCCGATCCCTTTACGACAGAAATCTGTGCCACTGCAGAATTTGATTGGATGTTGCTCGACGGTGAACATACACCGACTGATCCACTTACTATTTTGTCGCAATTACAAGCCTGCGCCGCCTACAATACCCAAGTGGTCGCACGCCCACCCATTGGACAGACGCATCTCATTAAGCAGTTACTCGATCTGGGCGTGCAGAACCTGTTGATACCGATGGTCGACACAGCAGAGCAAGCGTGTGAGCTCGTTCAGGCGGTGCGTTACCCACCTCACGGCATTCGCGGCGTGGGCTACGGCTCGGCTCGCGTATCGCGCTGGGACTCACGCAAAGACTATGTCAAGATCGCAAATGACGACGTTTGTCTTTTAGTGCAAGCAGAGACTGCTACAGGTTTGCGCAATCTCGATGAGATCTGTGCAGTGGAGGGTGTAGATGGCGTATTCCTTGGCCCCTCGGATATTTCCGCAGCACTTGGACACCTCGGTAACCCGGGTCATCCTGATGTCGTTGCCACCATTGAAAAAGGTATCACGACTATTTTGAAGCACGGTAAGGCTGCCGGAATCCTCACGCCCGATCGAACCTTGGCACAGCACTATTTGAAGCTGGGTTGCACGTTCGTCGCGGTTGGTGTCGATGCGCGCACCCTCGCGATTGGTGTACGCGAATTGCGGGCGGCCTTTAAGAACTAAGCGTCATCGATTCGGCCAAACCGCGCATCAAGCCAAGCATCAATTCGCAACGAACCGCTTGTACGCCGTGCTGGCGTGCGAGTGCGACTGTCTGACCCAAAATCGCTTCAACCTCAAGTGGGCGTCCCGCCAGAACGTCTTGCAACATCGAGGCACGGTTAGAGCCCGAACGCTTAGTTGGTGTGACCGCCTCGTCAAGATCAATCTTGCCTCGCAAATCAGTGCCGCAAGCTAACGCAATATCAATCACCTCAAGCATGATCTGCTTACGTAAGGCAATGACATCGGGATTAGCGTTCATATTTGCCGTGGGCAGTCTTGTAAGTGCTGCAACCGGGTTCAGCGCGTAGTTAATGAGTAGTTTGTACCAAGTCTCATACCGAATGTCCGTAGTCGCTACGCCTCGGATGTTTGCCGACTGAAGAAGGTCAGCCACTCGATGCGCTCGAGGCGAATCCGATCCGTCAGGCTCGCCAATCATCCAGCGATCTTTGATATTGCTGCGGATTACACCTGGTTCGATCACTTCGTTGGGCGAATAAATGACACAGCCGAGGGTTTTGTCGCGTAAGCGGGTCCAAAGCTCGCCATCAGGGTCTAGCAAGGGAAGAGGGGTCTGAGGGACATCAAGCCCCTTGTTCCACCACCAAGGGATGCCATTGGTCGCAAATACAGCAACGCCGTCTGGTGCCAATAAACGCTCAATCGTTGCAGCTGCAGCGGGCAATGCAGTAGCCTTAAGCGTCACCAGAACGAGATCCTGAGGAGGCAGACTCGTCGGGTCATCGGTAGCAACACTTGGACGGCCGGTAAAAACCTCGTCGCCACGATAAAGCTTCACGCCGTTGCGTTTGATTGCCTCGAGCTGTGGACCGCGGCAAACGAGTGAAAGCTCGTGAGGACCGCCGGGGGGAAACTGAGCGGCAATCCTAGCGGCGAGGTGGCCGCCGACTGCGCCGGCACCATAGATACAAACCTTCATTTCGGTATTTCCATTACTTTACATAATATACATTATGCGGTTATTACGACTAGGCAAACCAATGTTCACCTACTTGATTAAACCTCGATTTGTTGCTCTAGTCGCGGCTCGCTGGCTAGGATCCAAGCGTCCTACCGCTTAACGATTCTCAAACTTTGGTTTACGTTTCTCCGCAAACGCCGTGATGGCTTCACGGTGATCGTAGGTTGTTTGCACGAGTGCCTGATAGGCCGACGCCATATCGAGCGAAACCGGCAAACTCACATGTTGCGAGTCACGTACCAGCTTCTTGCTAGCACGAATGGCATGCACAGGATGTGCAGCGATGCGCGCTGCCATCGCCTTCGCCTCGTCCATCAGCGCCGTATCGTCCACCACTTTTGAAACCAATCCAATTCGTGCGGCTTCTTCGCCATCAAGAAAATCACCCGTAAATGTCATCTCGAACGCCTTAGACATCCCCACCGCACGCGGCAAGAACCAGGCACCACCGTCGCCTGAGACTAGTCCTACTCGCGCAAAACTTTCAGCGAACTTCGCGCTGCGCGCTGCGATACGAATGTCACACATCGTCGCTAGATCTAAACCTGCTCCGATTGCTGCGCCGTTTACAGCCGCGATGATGGGCGCTTCCAAGTTATAGATTGCGACTGGCACCCGCTGAATCCCTTCGGTGTAATAACGGCGAACATCGACAGGCGGCTTCTGTACGGCAGACGTGCTGCGATCTTGCATCCGTTTGACGTTCCCACCAGAGGAGAACCCCTCGCCTGCACCCGTCACGATCACGCAGCCAACGCTATAGTCTTTATTAATTTTCGCCACATACTCAACGAGCATATCGTTAATTTCTGGCGACAACGCATTGCGGGTTTCTGGTTCGTTCAGGGTCAGAATAACAATACCGCCCTCTTGTTCATATGTAACGGGTAATGCAGCCATGCGAATCTCCTACGGGTAGTATCCCGCCTGTATTAATCAAGACAGCTAAATCGTGCCTTCTTTCTTGAGTGCTTCAATGGAAGCGTCTGACATTCCTAGCCACTGCCCATAAATCTCTTGATTATGCTGTCCAAGTTTCGGACTCGATACGGTCGCCACGCGATCAGCGCCGTGAATCATCAGCGGACTACCTGGCAAGACGATACGACCAAGATCTTGATCCTCAAACCACTCCAACATACCGCGCGCGTGCATATGGGGATCGTTCATCACTTCGATCAAGTTACGAACCGGCGCTGCGGGAAACCCGTGCTGCTTGCTTAACGCAACCAGTTCATCGCGTGTGCGCGCGCTAGCCCATTGCTGCACCACCTCGTCTGTTTGTGAGAGATTCTCCACGCGTGCCTTATTCGTGGAAAAGCGAGGGTCATCCTTTAAATCTTCGCGTCCCATCGCAGCGAGCATCTTGTGCCAGTGGGGCTCGGTCACACATACGACAGCGATATGACCGTCTTTCGCTTCATAAACGTTATACGGCGCCAAGGCCAAGCCACCGTGTCGATTACCTACTCGTGGTGGCAGAGCGCCGCTGCCCCGATAAGTAAATCCAAGGTTAGAAGCGAGCGTCGGATAAGCCGTGTCTTGCATCGCCACTTCAACTAATCTGCCCTCTCCCGTCTGCGTGCGCTCATACAAGGCTGTCATGATTCCGGCATAAAGATGTACGCCACTCAAAAAATCGACGATCGACGCACCCGCTCGCATCGGTGGACCGTCTGGCATTCCTGTCACACTCATCATCCCCGAAGATGCCTGAATCGTAACGTCCATCGCCAAATTATCTCGATCGGGCCCTGACAGCCCGTAGCCCGTACCGGAGCCGTAAATCAGTCGTGGGTTGATCTCGTGTAATACCGACCAGCCCACGCCTAGGCGGTCCATGACGCCTGGTGCAAAGTTTTCAACAACGATGTCTGCGCGCTTGATCATCTCCTTGAATAAGTTGCGGCCGCTCTCCGTTTTTAGATTGAGCGTAACCCCACGCTTATTAGTGTTGAGCATAGCCATCGGAAGTGAGGCGCTGCCACTAACCTTCGCACGGATGCGAGACGGCTCACCATTCACAGGCTCAATCTTAATCACGTTCGCCCCAGCCTTAGCCATCAAAAACGTTGCGTAAGGGCCTTGATAGATCTGAGTCAGATCGATTACGGTAATTCCATCTAACGGCGTATTTTTTCGCACTAGCGTGCCTCTTTCAAAATCTTTTTAGCAATCGACATGCGATGAACTTCAGAGGGGCCTTCGTACACGCGCATCACACGAATCCGCTGGGCCATTAGATGTAACGGCATCTCTTTCGTGACGCCCATCGCACCAAACGTTTGCATGGCATGATCAATGATTTCAGCCGCCATTTCGGTTGCGTATACCTTGATCATCGAGGCTTCAAATTTCACATCTAATCCTTGATCCTGTTTGCGCGCGGCATCAAGCACCATCAAACGGCATGCATGTATTTTCATTGCTGCATCGGCAATCCACCATTGAATTGCTTGGCGATCACTCAAGGGCATTCCAAACGTGACACGCTGCTTGGCATGCGTGCACATCATATCGAGTGCGCGTCTAGACATACCGATACACCAGGCCCCCATCTGCAATCGTCGGATCACGAGCCTAAGCTGCATCGGCGCAAAACCTGCGCCGACTTCACCCAAAAGATTCTCTTTAGGGATGCGGCAATCTTCAAACGCGAGCTCGTAGGTGCGGTGACCAGCAAGCATGGGGATTTCGCGCAAAATCTCAAAGCCCTTCGTACCCTTGTCCACAATAAATGCAGTGATGCCTTCATGACGTTTGCCTGAACCGACCCGCGCCATGACGACCACGAAATCAGCTGCAGGTACACGGCTCACCCAGATTTTGCGACCATTGATCACCCAGCTATCGCCATCCAACACGGCACGTGTCAGCATGCCCGAGGGATCACCCCCCGCATTGGGTTCCGAAATAGCGATCGCAGATTTCGCATCACCACTTGCGTAGGGCTCAAGGTACTTCTTTTTCTGCTGCTCGTTCGCGGTCGCCATCAGCATATGAAGATTCGGCGAATCGGGTGGGAACGTGAACGGCACAACAGTGCGACCAAGCTCTTCGTTGAGCGCCATTAAGGTCACCGCCGGAAGATTCGCACCACCCATCGACTCCGGGGCATCCAAGGCCCAAAGTCCTAGCTCCTTGCACTTCGTGCGTAAGCTTTGGTCCTCGGCTTTTGTGAGCGCACAGTGCTCCCCCGCGATCTCACGGCTCAGGATTCCTGCTTCGAGCGGCATTAATTCTTGATCGACGAACTTTGCCACCAGTTCAACAATCATCTTCGCTTCTTCGCTCTCTTGTGCGCTTGCGTGACCCATTTCCACCATGTGCTCCTAATGTTTAAATCTTGATCGGCAATCATACCGAATACTTAAAAAAGTAATCCTTAAGTTAGCCATGGGTTTTGTTGGCAGTGGGCACTTAATTTGGACCGAATGGAGCCCCGCTCTGTTAGCATTCACTGTTCCTGGTTTCGTCGATTCCCACTGAACCAAGGGCGCCCCCTCGAGAGGACACCGAATGAATCGTTTCGATGATGCTGGCAAATTAATACTGCGCCTGACGGTCGGCCTGTTAATGCTGTCGCATGGCCTACACAAGCTGATTAACGGTATTGACGGGATCAGTGCGCTGATCGCGACAAACGGGTGGCCCAGTGTGCTGGCCTACGGTGTCTACATCGGTGAAATTGTTGCGCCAGTCCTAATTATTCTAGGTGTGCTGACCCGCCCAGCCGCGCTGATCGTGGTGGTGAACATGATTCTTGCCATCTATCTTGCGCACAGTCACCAATTGTTCCAACTGACTAAAACGGGTGGTTGGTTTCTTGAGTTGCAGGCGTTTTTCTTATTTGGTGCGCTTTGTGTCGCGCTGCTAGGAGCCGGTAAATTTAGTCTCGCAGGGTCACGGGGACGTTTTAACTAGCGAAAATCACCAAACCGCTGCCGAATAACCGCCATTTCGGAATCAAACACGACGCGTGCTTGCGCTAGGCAGAGACGCTGATCCTCGGCGGGCATCGCTTTACAGGCGTTCTGAGCGTCCTGATGAGCGGCTAACGCTTCAGCGCGCGCGGTTTTGAATTTTTGCTCTGGTGTAACGTCCTCCTCAGTCCAACGAGCAGGGTCAGAATCGCCTGAGCCCGGCCATACAATCTCGGGAACGGGTGGCAACGCTCTTTGCGCAAAACTTATCGGAGCTAGAAAGCTCAGACCGACAGATAACAGCAAGCACCTTGCCAGGGGTCTGAAACGCTTTGAACGAGAGCTACGCATCATCTTTCCTTTGTTCAATAACTTGAGCTACTTTACGCTGATTTCCCAATGAAACGACTCTTTGACTTTGATATGGCGCAAAAACGTATGACATGGCAGGCCTTCATCAGCTTAATGATGGCGTTCTGCCTATCGTCTGTCGCAATGGCGCAACTTAAGCCAGGCGCCACCGCCCCGACTTTTACTGCGCCCGCTGCCTTGGCCGGTAAAACTTTTACGTTTAACTTAGTGGACACGCTAAAAACTGGGCCAGTTGTCGTCTATTTTTACCCGAAGGCCTTTACTAGCGGCTGCTCGATCGAGGCCAACCTCTTTGCTCAGGCGACTGAAGACTTTCAAGCGCTCGGCGCCACGGTCATTGGTGTCTCTGGTGATGACATTGAAACACTCAAAAAATTCTCACTTGGTCCCTGTGGCGGTAAATTTGCAGTGGCAGCAGATCTCGATCGAACGACAATGAAAGCCTACCAGGCGACCTTGTTTTTCTCCTCTGAGATGGCGAGTCGTATCTCTTATGTGGTGACACCGGACCTGAAGATTTTTTTTACTCATGCGAGCCTAAGCCCTGATCAACACGTATCCAGTACCCTTGCAGCCGTCAAACGCTGGCGAGAGCAGACCAAATGACGAGTATTTGTTGGTTTAGAACTGACCTCCGGATAGAAGACCAACCGGCTCTATACGCCGCGGCCGCTTCGGGTTCGGCTATTGGGTTGTTTATCATCTCGGAAGAACAGTGGGCCGCACATCAAGATGCACCCGTCAAAGTGGATTTTTGGTTGCGGGCGCTCAAAAGTCTTTCTCACGAACTGGCCACACTGAATATTCCGCTCAAGCTCCTGACCATTCAGAGATGGAAAGACATACCGTTCGCGTTGCTTTCCTTTGCTAAGCAACAGGGCGCCACCTCGATTCATTGCAACCGAGAGTATGGTCTGAATGAGCGCAATCGAGATCGAGCGAGTTACAAACTACTCAAAGAGCATGGAATCGAGCTAACCGGCCACTTAGGCACAACCCTTTTAGAACCCGGCACGATCAAGACAGGAGGCGACAGCTACTACCGTGTGTTTACGCCTTTCGCCCGGGCCTGCCGTAGCGCGCTCGAGGCGCGTCCCTATGCCCTGACACCTGCACCGGCTAAGCAGGTTAAGTTGGCTTCAGTAACGACAGATCCCGTCCCAGCGACCCTCGCTTATTGTCAAAATGTATCGCAGACAATTCGAGAGGGCTGGCCTGCGAGTGAGGCGGAGGCGCACAAACGTCTAGAGCACTTCTCGGATGAAGCCATCTATCACTATCAGCGTGACCGCGACATCCCTTCTCTGCCCGGAACCAGCACCCTTTCCCCCTATTTAGCAGCCGGCTTAGTCTCGGCTGGTCAATGCTTGTATCGTGCCATGAGTTGCAACCAAGGTGAAACCGGTACGGGAAAGCCAGGGGTCACAACTTGGATCACAGAGCTCCTTTGGCGCGAGTTCTATCAACACCTTCTTCACGGCTATCCAGAGCTCTCCAAGCACCAGCCTATGCGGCCGCAGACAAACGCAGTGCTCTGGCGTGATGCTCCAGACGATTTTGCTGCCTGGACAAAAGCAGAAACTGGCGTACCGTTGATCGACGCAGCAATGCGGCAACTGTTGCATACCGGTTGGATGCATAACCGCTTGCGCATGGTGGTGGCGATGTACTTAACAAAGAATATGCTGATCGACTGGCGACGGGGAGAAGCCTTTTTTATGCGCCATCTCATCGACGGTGAGCTTGCTGCGAATAATGGCGGGTGGCAATGGAGCGCCTCCACGGGTGCAGACTCTGCGCCGTATTTCAGAGTCTTTAATCCAATTAGCCAATCAGAGCGATTTGACCCAAAGGGAGCTTTCATCAAGCATTGGCTGCCTGAGCTGACGAATGTTAGCCCCAAAGAGATTCATGACCCGCTGCCCCTGACTCGCTCAGCCATTGGTTACCCCATGCAGCGCGTCGATCTTCGCAGCTCTCGGCTGCGTGCGATCGAAGCGTTCTCTTCTCTTATCCCGTGAGTACCTCTATGCATCTTGAAAATTTGAGTGCCACCACAATCGATGGTCAAGAACAACAGCTCAAGCTCTACGCAGGCAAAGTGCTGCTTATTGTCAACGTCGCCTCGAAATGCGGATTTACAAAACAGTATGCTGACCTCGAAATCCTGCAGCAAGAGTTCGGTCCTCAAGGTTTTACAGTGCTAGGGTTCCCTTGCGACCAATTTGGTCACCAAGAGCCTGGTGATAATGCGCAGATCGCCGAGTTTTGCGAAACGCAGTTCAAGATCTCCTTTCCGATGTTTGCGAAAATAGAGGTGAACGGGCCTGACGCTAGCCCCCTCTTTGAGTGGCTAAAGCAAGAGAAAGCCGGCCTCCTCGGTACTGAGAGTATTAAGTGGAATTTCACTAAATTTTTGGTGGGTCGAGACCAACGTGTCATTGATCGCTACGCTCCTACGACAAGACCGACAGAACTGCGGGGCGACATCCAACAAGCACTCTCACTTCCCTATACTTCCGCTGACAAATAACCTGGACTGCCAACGTGAGTCGATTTTTACTTGCCATCGCTGTGACCTCTTTAACTTTGCTTGTCGCCTGCTCCTCACAACCCTCGGGTGGGGACATTACGCTAGCGAGCTCGCCGCAGCCTTCCAACACCGCCTCAAACAAACGCTCCCTAGGTGCCGTTGCAGCGAACGAAGCGACTCCAGCGGCCCCCACGAACTTTCAGACAGGCTCCGGCGCGACAATCAACATTGGTACCCAATACAACGACACAACCGTAGCCACCAAGCCTGCCGCCCCGATAGTCTCAACACAAAGCGTTACTCAACCATCGCCGCTGCGCTCGCCCGTGCCTCTACCTCCAGCCGCCACAACGCCCACTCCACCAAAAACGGTCAGTGCGCCACCAGCCAGTCCAGTTGCGCGTGTGCCGCCCAGACCAAAACCAGAGGCTCAGACTTCCAGCAATCAGCAAGGGGTTCAGCCATCAAAAAAACAGGTTCTCGTTCTTACAAAACCGGGTTGCACTGGAAAACAATGTCCAACAATCAAGTTCGAGCGGCTCAGTTTTACCGAGCACGAACGGTTTAGTAATTTCGTTGAGCAGTCGCTCCTGTCAATGGCTCAAATTGAGTCGAATCAGGCCAAAAACTTCGAGACTTTGAATCAACTGAGCGACTACTTTTGGGCAACGGCACGACCGCGGAATGAAATTCTGCTGCGCGCCACCCTTAAGCGTGCAAATCCGACCCTAGTCGTCGTGCAGCTTGATAGCTACCTTTACTCTGGCGGTGCGCACGGGAACTCCACAACACAATATATCAATTGGCTGCCTCAATCGGATATTGTGGTCAATCTTCCGATCATGATCCCGTCAGACAATATGCCTGCGTTCGAGGCGGCACTCAAGCGTCAACATACTCGCTGGTTGCAGACGAACGAACTTGCAAAAGCAGACCCACAGGCCTACAACAAGATGTGGCCCTTCCGTCTTTCCGAGAATGCAGCACTCTTAGAGGAGGGTATCGCAGTGACCTACGACCCCTTCGAGATCGGGCCCTATGCCTTGGGTATGCCCACCCTGGTGGTGCCGTACGCTGAACTGCAAGGCATACTGCGACCAGAGTTAATGCCGCGCTAGCTTATTGGGTTGCTGATTGTTTTGCCCGACGCTCGCGCGCAATTTTCTCTAGTGCTTGGGCCAACGGTATGTTGCCTTTTTCGCGAGCGGTCTCAATTGCGTCTTGGGCCTTGAAGTTCGACGACGTGGGATCTGAGCCCGCGTTGATAAGTGCCTGAATCACCTCGATATTTCCCGTACGAACCGCCAGAATCAAAGCCGTATCACCATCGGGATTCAACTCGTCGACAGAGGCACCCTTGGACAGTAGTAATTTAACCACCGGCACTTGACTCTTTACGGTAGCGTAATGCAAGGCATTCCAGCCGGGTTGACTCACACGCGCCCCTAAATCGATCAGCTTTTGTGTACGCGCAAGATCACCTAGCAGTGCTGTGTACATAATCGGCGTCTCGTTGTACTGATTCCCGAGATTAATGTCTATTTTCGGGTGTGCCATCAACAGATCAAACGCCCGCCAGGAGTCCTCGCGCGCGGCGTAGATCAGGGGTGGTTGTTGATCCGAGTTCCTTCGATTGGGATTAAATCCCGTACGGAAAAGCCCTCGCATCTCGGCATCGCGGTCATTTTTGATCATCAGCCAGTACTCCTTGACTGCCGCTGGACTCGAAGGCTGAGCCGAGACGCTGCTCACAGAGGTCGCCAAGGCACATAATATAAAAAAACCGGAAATATATTTATGTATTTTTCTGGTTATATAGCAAGTAAACATATTTTTATCCGGATAGCATTAAAAGAATCGTAAGGTAACTTATTTAAAGTGATGCTTTAAATAACAATTAGTTGATATTTCACTTTAAATAATTTTATGAAACTAATTTACTTTATATATTTAACTTAAATTTAAGCTCTCAACTTATTGAATAAATTGAAGAAATTGTTTGTTGACGCTGATTCAATCTCGGCGAGTGATACACCTCGCAGGGTTGCTAACATTTCAGCTACGTGTATCACTTTAGAGGGATCATTGATTTGGCCACGATACGGAACTGGCGACAGATACGGCGCATCCGTCTCGATCAAGATGCGCTCAAGCGGTACGCGTCTAGCCACTTCCTGAAGGTCTTTCGCGCTTTTAAACGTCACAATCCCTGAGAAGGAAATATAGAAGCCCAGCTCCATCGCTTGGCAAGCGACCTGCCAGGACTCGGTGAAGCAATGCATCACCCCTCCTGCCTCTTTAGCCCCTTCTTCTCGCATGATCTGTATGGTGTCAGCCGATGCTGCGCGGGTATGAATAATCAGGGGCAACTGTGCTTGGCGCGCTGCACGGATGTGCGTGCGAAAGCGCTCTCGTTGCCAGCCTAAGTCACCCGTCAAGCGAAAATAATCGAGGCCTGTTTCCCCGATGGCTACCACTTTGGGATGCTGACTTTGCTCAACCAGTCCGTCAACGCTGGGCTCAATCGTATCTTCATAATCAGGATGAACTCCCACGGACGCCCAAAGCGCATCATGTTGCTCAACGATTTCTATCAAACCAGGCCAGTCGGGCAAATTAACGCTTACGCACAACGCGTGCGAGACTCGGTTTACACCCATTTTTTTTAGAATTTCTGGGAGCTGCGCTGCCAACTCCGGGAAATCTAGATGGCAGTGTGAATCCACATACATAAGGAATTGTCCGAGACAAGAAGGTTAAACAACATAATGGCCTAACGGTTGATGACTGGCTGGCAACTTTGGCTCACGCGTTGCAAGGCAGCTTGAGCAAACAATTTTGCATTCAAGGGATGTCCTGCGACGCGCGATTGCTGAGCAAGCCATTTGCTTAAATCGCTTAGCTTTTTGGGGTCGCCTTTGCGGGCGATCGCCTCAATACTCTTACTCAAACCAGGGTAATAGCGCGGTGCCAAGCCATGCGCGGCAAGATTCAAATCCACCGTAGCGCGAGAAAGCGCGTCTAACCAAGAGGGCGCAGGAAACTTCGCAACAGTATCCGCGAGCAACCCCAGATCAAAGGATCGGACCGACCCAAGGGATTGCAGCAACCCACCGAGCCACGAGGGACATGCCTGCTCCTCAGACTGCGCTAAGCGCCGCGCTTCTACCGGCGCACCGCCGGCTGCGGAGAGCCACTGTTCAGGCGACGTCACGCCTTGCCCCGCCAACCACTGCATTGCTTCAAGATGGCTGGGTGTAGGCAGCGCAAGCCGACGGCAGCGAGACAGTAACGTGGGCAAAAGCCTGTCGGGAGCGCTGGCGACCAACAAAAATACCGTCGACGCAGGCGGCTCTTCCAGCACTTTAAGCAAAGCATTGCCCGAAATCGTCGTCAAGGCCTCAGCAGGATAAATGACTGCGACGCGCCAACCGCCTCGGTGTGTGGCGTGGTTAAACCAAGGTTCCATCGACCGAATTTGATCGATCCGAATATCCTTAGAGGGAGTCTTCTTAGTTGCCGCACTCCCAGAGGTGCCATCCCCCGACGCATCCAAAGCGTCCTCACTGGTTGCGTCTTCAGCACCCTCTTCTAGTGCCATGGCCTCAGGCCGAATCCGCTTGAGATCTGGATGGTTGCCGTGCGACATCCACCCACAGGCGAGACACTTGCCACAAGCCAAGCCGTTGGTTGGATTTTCACAAAGCAAGGCGGCCGCGGCGGCCAACGCAAACTCTCGTTTACCGATGCCAGCCAGTCCATGGATTAACCACGCGTGCGCAAAACGCTCACGCGCACCTAGCCACTCTTGAGCCAAGTCGGTTTGCCACGGAAGGAACGTTGCTTGGCTCATTTAAGTATCCGAGCCTGCACCAAGCGAGTTAGTGCTTCGCTCAGATCAGTGCGTATCTCGTCAATGGGTCGTGTGGAATCAACGACCGTGAAACGATTGGATTGTTTGGTGGCGCGCTCTAAATAAACCTGACGCGTACGCAGAAAAAACGCGTCTGCCTCAGTCTCAAAGCGATCCTTGTCCCGCGTACGATTCAGACGTTCCCGGGCAACCTCGAGGGGGACATCAAACAACCAGGTTTTGTCAGGCTGCAAGGTCGGATGAACCCAGTTCTGGAGAGCTTCAATTCGAGCTGTTCCGAGCTCTCGGCCCCCGCCTTGGTAGGCAAAGGTCGCGTCCGTAAAGCGGTCGCAGACCACCCAGGTTCCTGCCGCAAGCGCCGGCTCAATCACTGTCTTGATATGTTCAGCGCGTGCCGCAAACATCAGCAAGGTTTCGCATTCAAGTGTCATTGGGGTGTGTAACAAGAGATCGCGAAGCCTCTCTCCGATAGGAGTCCCCCCCGGTTCACGCGTGCAGAGCACGGGCTGGCCAAGTGCGCTGAGCGTCTCAACGATCCATTGCACATGCGTACTCTTACCTGCGCCGTCCACACCTTCCAGCGTCAAAAACAATCCGCGCGCGGGCGTCATGGTTTGCGTCCCAAAATATATTGCGCCACGTTACGATTATGCTCTGGCAACGTCTTAGCGAAGGCACTGGTCCCATCTCCCTTCGCGACGAAATACAGATAGTCATGCTTTTCAGGCTGTAATGCCGCCTGAAGGGAAGCAAGCCCCGTACTTGCAATTGGCGTTGGGGGCAATCCATTACGGGTGTACGTATTCCACGGCGTGTCGGTTTGCAGATCAACCTTACGTAGCCTTCCGGTGTAGGCCTCTCCTAAGCCATAAATGACCGTTGGATCAGTCTGTAAAGGCATATTCAACCTGAGACGATTGATAAAAACGCCAGCGATTCGTGCCCGATCCGACGCCTTACCCGTTTCTTTTTCTACAATCGAAGCAAGAATCAAGGCTTCGTAGGGAGACCGAAGAGGGAGCCCTTCTTGTCGGCCCTGCCAAACCTTTTCTAAGACTCTCTGCTGGGTACGAGCGGCTCGTTCTAGAAGCTCTGTGTCTGGCGTTCCAATTGAGAATATATATGTATCCGGAAATAACAATCCCTCGGGTGGGTAGGATTTAAGCGCAGTCCCACCTTGAATTAATCGAGGAATATCCTGGTCCGACCAAGGAGGATCTGATTTTTTTATATCCGGGCTCGATAAAATGGCTGCGCGGACTTGCCTTAGTGTCCAGCCCTCCACGATTGTAATTTGCCGTGATGTGACTTCCCCAAGCGCGATGCGGCGCAGCACATCCCAGACGCTATCTCCACGGGCGATCTGATAGCCGCCCGCCTTAAGTTTTTTATCAAGCTCCGTGGCCCTGGCAAGCATTGCAAAGGCGCCCGAATTAACCGGAACGCCAGCTTGATTGAGTATCCGCGCAATCGTTGCAGGCGTGGCGCCCGCAGGAACAAGCAGATCAACCTTGGCGCTCGGCAGTTCCAGCGGACGAGTGACCCATTGGTAACCCGCAGCACCTACCGCGCCAAGCAACACAACGACAGGCAATACCAGATAAAGGAGAAGTTTATTGAGCAGTTTCATGAGGTTGACAGTTTAATATGCCTTGCGTAAGTTCCAATCGTTTTACCTATTAAAAGTCCCATGCATCCATTTTTTCAGTACACGACGACCCATACCGACGCGCATCCAAGCCTTAAGACGCCATCGGAAGCCATTACCATCCACCGTCTTGAGGATGGTCTCACGGTGCTGTCTGTAACGGGTGAAGATGCTCTTAGTTTTCTTCAGGGTCAAATCACCAACGATCTCGCAGCGCGTGGTACGGAGGCCGCATGTTTAGCTGGCTACTGCACGGCGCAGGGACGCTTATTGGCAACTGCAGTTTTTAGCCAAAGCCCTTCGCACGCCGCTGCGCAGGCGGCACAGGCTACACAGTCGCACGAGATTTCCATGCTTTTGCGCAGCGATATCGCGACAGCGGTAGCGAAGCGCCTATCGATGTTTGTACTTCGCTCAAAGGTAAAGATAGCGCCATCCGCTTACGCAGCCGCTGGGGTCTGTGCACCCAACAGCAAGGTAGACATGCTCACGGCAGCCTTAGGTCACAGCCTGCCTCTCACGCCTTGGCAGACCATGCACGCCCAGACCGGCATCTGGATCGCAGCACCCACACCGCCTGGTTTCCATCGCTGGTGGTGGCTAGCAGCGCAACATGCTTCTGAGCCAAGCCAATTCAATTGGCCGGGTTTGGGCACGGTTCTAAGCTTGGCGGACACAAAGAAATGGTTCACAACAGATATTCAGCTTGGACTGCCTTGGGTTGAAGCAAAAACCCAGGATCTTTTCATTCCTCAGACGCTCAATCTCGATTTAATTGAGGGCGTCAGTTTCACCAAGGGCTGCTATCCTGGTCAGGAGATTGTGGCGCGGAGTCACTACCGGGGCACGCTTAAGCGCCGCATGACGCTCGCGCGCGTAGACACCTTGCTCGGCACAGACATGACACCTGGCCTAGACATCTATGAGGGCGATCAGCCTTGCGGGCGCGTGATCAACCTATCAAGCGAGGGCGAACAGTCTTGGTTACTCATTGAGGCGCCCTTCGACGCGATGAATCGCAATGCGCTGTTACTCGGCAGCCCAACTGGACCTCGCGTACTGCTAGCGTCGCTTCCTTACGAGATCCGTCCGTTACAAACCTAACGTGACTTACTGTGAGTCGCGTTTGATCAAATTAACAATGCTCGAGAAGTCCAGCTTCCCGCTGCCTTGGGAGCTATGCATCGCAAACAAATTTCGTGCGAGCTCGCCCAACGCAATGACCGACTGAGTACTGACGGCAGCTTCAGCCGCGAGACCCAGGTCTTTGAGCATCAGGTCCACGCCAAAACCACCGGCATAGCCTTTAGATGAGGGAACGTTCTCCATGACACCGGGCCAGGGGTTGTAGAGCTCAATCGCCCAGTTGCGGCCAGAGCTCTTCGCGATGATCTCAGAAAGCACTTTGGGGTCTAAGCCGTTGGCCACACCTAGCGCCAGCGCCTCGGCTGTACCTGCCATGGTGATACCGAGCAGCATATTGTTTGCGATCTTGGCCACCTGTCCGGCACCGGCTGCACCGGCGTGGAAAATGTTTTTACCCATTTTCTCTAACAAAGGACGGGCGCGTTCTAGATCAGTGGCCTCGCCGCCAACGATAAAAGTCAGTGTCCCCGCAAGCGCACCACCGGTACCACCCGAAACTGGGGCATCGATCATCGCTAGGCCACGCTCCGACGCTGCGCGTGCAACTTTCCGTGCCGAATCAGCGGCAATGGTGCTGCAGTCGATAATGAGGGCCTTAGATGGAATCTTTGCCAGCAAACCCTCGGCACCCAGGTAGACCCCTTCGACGTGCTTGCTTGCTGGCAACATCGTGATTACCACATCCGCATCAATGACGGCATCGCTCGCCGATTTAGCAGCACTTGCACCGCCGGCGACTAGCTGAGCAACCGACTCAGCAACCAAATCAAACACCTTAAGGCTAAACCCACCCTTGATGAGATTCAGTGCCATGGGGGCACCCATATTTCCTAATCCAATGAAGGCAACACGTGTCATGACAACTCTCCTAGTGTGTGTAATGGGTGCTTGAACGGCGGCACTGGTAAGGTAAAGAATTTTTCGACCCAATCCGCACTTGCATCCTGAAGTGTCGCTGGATTCCATTTCGGCTGTTTATCTTTATCGATCAACAACGCCCGTATGCCCTCAGCAAAGTCTCCATGCGATGCGGCCATCAAGCCCGCAATCCACTCGGTGCGAAATACCTGCGCAAGCGACATACGCTTCGTACGTTCAAGCAACGCAAAAGTTAGTCTTGCCGAGCCTGGTGAACCAGACGCAAAGGTTTTGGCCGCACGTTGCAACCAGGGGTCTTCTTGCGCGGCAAGCGCCAAGAGGTTTACCGCCACTTGGTCCAAACTCGACGAGACACAAGAGCGTTGAATCAAGGCTTGATGCGTCTGTAACGGACCGACTAACGGAGTAGGTTGCGTGGCCGACTGGGCGAGAAGCTGGTGCAGCTTCGTATGATTACGCGTGAGCGCCAAATTGCGGTCATCGCGAAAGTTCGACTGCTGTCCGGCAGCGCACGCTACCCAACTCGCAGAAGCAATTGCCTGCGTTAACGCATCCCACTTGCCACGCTCGATATGATAATCGGCTAAGCCCGCAAATAGCGCATCGGCCGCACCGACCTGAGCACCGGTCAGCCCCATAAATAGTCCGGTTTTTCCCGGTAGTCGATTTAGCAGCCAAGTCCCTCCTACATCTGGAAATAGGCCGATTGATATCTCTGGCATCGCCAAGCGCGAGGTCTCGGTGACGACGCGGTGACTTGCTCCCATCATCAGACCCATTCCGCCACCCATCACAATGCCATCGCCCCAAACGAGTACTGGTTTGGGAAAGGTATGCAGCCGATAGTCCAGTGCGTACTCTTCCGCAAAAAACGTGCCCGCATATACATTTGCAGTTGGCGCAAGACCTGCATATTCGAGCATACTGTGATGCAGCGCATGAAGATCACCACCTGCACAGAAGGCTTTGTCGCCTGCACCCTTTAAAATCACCAACGCTACCTTCGAGTCGGTTGCCCAATGCTCAAGCTGAGTCGCCAACAAACGCGTCATATCCAGCGTCAACCCATTCAAGGTCTTTGGAGCGTTAAGCGTAGCCACACCCGCAGACATTCCGCCGGCACATGGGATAGTCGAAAAAACGACAGGGCTCTCATCAAGCTGGCTCATTCCAGTATCAATCCTTTCTCTAGTAACTGTTGGGCAATAATCACGCGCATGATTTCATTCGTACCCTCAAGAATTTGATGCACGCGCGTATCGCGTACCAAACGTTCAAGGGGATAGTCCTTCAGGTATCCGTATCCACCGAGAAGTTGCTGTGCATCCAAGCAGACAGAAAAACCTGCGTCCGTTGCAAAACGTTTAGCCATCGCGCTATAAACGGTCGCCTCTGACGAGTCGGCATCAAGCTTGCACGCGGCTAAGCGAACCATTTGCCTTGCGGCCACGACTTGAGTTGCCATGTCTGCATACTTGAACTGCAACGCTTGGAACTGAGTCAAGTCCTTGTTAAATTGCTTCCTACCTCGCATGTAATCGCGGGCGACGTTCATTGCACCTTGCGCAGCACCTACTGAGCAGGTTGCAATATTGATGCGCCCGCCTACAAGCCCCTTCATCGCGAGTTTGAAACCCTCTCCCTCCTTTGCAAGCAAGCAATGTGCGGGCACCTCTACATTGTCGAACGTAATCGCGCGGGTCGACTGACTATTCCAGCCCATCTTGAGCTCTTTGCGGCCATAACTGATGCCAGGCAAGTCAGCAGGAACCGCAAACGCTGAAATACCACCGGCACCACCCGCCCCAGTGCGCGCCATCACTACCAACAACTCGGTCTCGCCAGCGCCTGAAATAAACGCCTTCGCCCCATTCAGGAGGTAAAAATCCCCTTGCCTTTGAGCTGAAGTCTTCAACGAGGCTGCATCCGAGCCCGCGCCAGGCTCGGTGAGGCAATAAGAAGCCAACTTGGTTCCGCCGGCTAATGCCTCGCCCCACTGCTCGAGGAGTTTTGGCGATCCCCAGGTTCCAACCATCCACACGGCCATGTTGTGTATCGTCAGAAAGGCGGTGGTCGAGGGATCCACCGCAGCCAACTCTTCAAACACAATCGAGGCGTCCAGTCGTGACAATCCCAAGCCACCCATTTCCGTAGGCGCATAGAGCCCACAAAAGCCAAGTTCACCCGCACGCCTAAAGGCGTCAACGGGGAATATGCACTCCTGATCCCAGCGTGCTGCGTATGGCGCGAGCTCGCCTTGGGCAAACTCACGCGCAAGCTGTGCGAAGGCTTGTTGCTCTTGAGTCAGTTCAACATCCATACAACCTCCGGTCTACTTTTAAGCAAAAAAGTCAAACAGCGGTAACTACCTTATCTTGCCTCAGACAGTACGATCCGCTATCGGGACTCTATTTTTTGTTTGACGTACCTTCTGACGATGTGCAGCGCGTCTACGACGCGCCACCTTAGGCTCAACCACAAGCGCCCGATACAGTTCTACCCTATCGCCATCGCTAAGACGAGCACAAAGATCGCACTTCACTCCAAAAATACCCACTGTCACAGCCTCATCAACGAGCATACCAAACCCGAGGTGCTCACGCGCTTGACTCAGTGCATCCTGCACCAGTGAGCCCTCGGCTAGCATTAACGTGACTTCTCGACATGTTCGAGCCTGGGCGTAACACACGATGACCTGAATCCAGTTACCGGACAGCGAGGGCAAGTTCAAGAGCCGTCTCCGTAGTACTGCGCTGCGCGTTGCGTGAAGGAATCGATGAAGCTTGTCGCGATTCGATTAAAGACCGGCCCAACAACGACTTCAAGCGCTCGGCTAGAGAACTCGTAACGCAAGGTAAACAACACCTTGCACGCATTGTCTGCCAAAGGCATAAACTTCCACTCGCCATCGAGCGCCGAAAAAGGCCCTTTTACTAAGGACAACGCGATACGGTTGGGGAACTCATGGGTATTATTGGTTGTAAAGGTATGTTTAAGGCCGGCAATCGCAATCGTGATTGATGCCTGCATTCCAGACGCATCCTGTCTATCGACGGAGGCGCCACCGCACCAAGGCATGAATTCTGGGTATTTTTGAACATCCGCAACTAAGTTAAACATCTGGCTTGCGCTGTGCGGAACCAAAACGGAGCGCTCGACTGTGTGCATGCTGTCTTGTGATTGGCTAGAATGCAGACATTTTAGCGGCAGTCGTACGATATGTGCGCTCGGCCCTTGCCATTTGACTAAGGTTAGAGGCGATCATGATTGTGCGCAACAACCGACGTTCTGGCATCTTTCTTTTAGCCGTAATTGTGGTTCTAGGGCTCTTGACCAGCTGTTCCATGAAGGACTGGCCAGCATTTCTCGGCTTGATGGAGCAAGAGCACACAAACCCAAGCGATGCAGTACCCCCACTACCCATCTGGCCAAGCATCACGCAGCACTACCAATTGCCAGCGATCAGTACACCGATCGTCGCGCAACAGGCAAAACTCTACGCCTCGGGAGCCCGTCATTTCCAAACGGTGCTTTCAAACGCGACCCCCTACCTATACTTCGTGGTACAGGAGCTAAAGCGCCGCAATATGCCCGTTGAGTTGGCGTTCCTCCCTATTATCGAGAGTAGCTATTCGCCAAGAACAAAAACGGGGCTCAATCCCGCCGGGCTCTGGGGCCTCATGCCGGTCGCGGCTAAACATCTGAACCTCGTGCGTGATGAATTCAAGGATGAACGCAGAGACATTATTCGTTCAACTCAGGCCGCGCTGGACCTCTTGCAAGAGCTCCATACCAAGTTTGGCGATTGGAACTTAGCCTTGGCGGCTTACAACTGGGGGCCAGGTAATGTGTCTCGTGCGCTGTCTAACAATGCCAAGCGTAAAGTATCAAATACGTACGATCAATTGTCTATGCCCAGAGAAACACAAGTATTTGTACCGAAGCTGTTCGCAATTCGCGACATCATCGCGCGCCCAGATCTTTACAAAATCGCCCTTCCAAACATTCCGGACGCGCCCTATTTTGAGGTGGTACCCGTCGCGCAAACCATAGACATTCCTATCGCTGCTGAATTAGCCGACATGTCACTGCTGGACTTTGTGAACCTTAACCCTGCGTTTAACAAACCAGTCATTGTCGGCAGCCCAACACAGACAATCCTCTTGCCGATCGATCAAGCGAAAAAATTTCGAGCAAACTTGAATCTCCGGAAAGAAGCACTATCGCAGTTCACGTCAGTCGTCATTGAAACAGCAGAAACACCGGAAAGCCTAGCACGGACCTGGAAAGTTGATGCAACACGTGTCCGTGCGCTCAATCACTTACGTTGGGGAGCCCGCCTAAAGGTCGGTACCGTCATTCTCTTACCGATCCCGAGCGGACAACGCCCCTGAGCTAACACCATGCGCGGGACCACTCGCGCATGATGTATGTTTATTGTGCGCGATTAAGCGACAGTACGTGCGGTGTTTTCCTTACCAAAATTGCGCGCGCATCGATCGCTGCATTCGTTGAATCCATCCATGACTGCATGAACGTTAAATATGCGCTGTGTCCAATGGCAGCAAAATCCGGAAGATCTCGTATTCGATCACCACGCGTTGCCGCCACGAGTAAATCGCGTTTAACGATCATGTCGAAGAGGCACTCATAATCATTCACATACGAATAGCCCGTCTTTAGGGAGCATGCCTCAAGGTCTTTTCGCGCTTGTGCACTAAGTGGCGCCCGAGTTTCTGCCCCCTGCATCACATCAACACCACGCGCCAGTTCATCACCAGTAAAGCGGCCAACCGACACACTGTCGAGCATGACGTGATATCTCGCTTGTGCTGCTAAACCACTGACACGCCAGATAAGCGACTTAAGGGCACTGAGTTCAGCGCTTGCGACCGACTTGACCTGAGACTGGCTTAATACAAAGGGGACCGGTGGTAGCGCCATCCCAACGTCAACGGACACCCCTTTTCCACGCGTTAACGCAGTCTGAAACTTAAGTGGATTCTTTTCGTTCGCTCCCGCTGGGAAAAACTCAGTCTCAACACTCCGATCGGAAACATGACTTTGAATCACAGCGGGCGCCAAGTTCGCCCCAATTTGCCTGAGAAACTCAACGGCCATCAAACTATGCCCCAAGGCACTGGGGTGTATACGGTCAGGGATCAATTTAATCTCTTGGGAGGACACCGTAAGTGCTAGCGCATTCTTTAAAGGCTGCTGCCACTGGACCTTCAGCACATCTGTGCCGACTGCCTCAGCTTGCATCGCCGCAACGAGTCGTTCAAGCTGCCTTTGTCGGTCGATCAGTTTTGACGGGGACGCAACACCTGCGATATTCGCTGGACTCGGTTCGACCCAAATAATGCGCTTGACTCCTGCCTCACGCAGACGCTCAATGATGGTTTGAACGTTCTTTATCAATGCGGCGTGCGGGCTAGTCAAAGGATACGCCGCATCATTCATTCCAAAATTAATCACAACAACGGTTGGACGATGTACCAGTACGTCTCGATCTAATCGATTGAGACCGTCGAACGCGGAATGTCCACCAATCCCCGCATTCACAAACGTCAAATCCAAATCCGGCCGACGTAGTAAGAAAAAAGTTTCGATGTATCGTCCGTACGTGTATGCAGCGGTGATGCTGTCACCAAGCCAAACAATGCGATCTCCTTGAGAAAAAGCCAAGGGTTTGGTCTGAGCCATTGCAGTTGTCAACGGCACAAAACCCATCACACATAGCATCAAAAACTGGCGTAAATTTCGCATGAGTATCACCATATTTTCTTCAACCAGATCACACGGTCTTGTACCGCAATCTGTCTTCATGATTCACTCCGAGACCCAAACGGATCATTCACTAGGTGCACTATTACTTTTTGCCGCCGCCGCTGCGGCCTCTTCCTGTCGGATGCGCCGCTTTTCTGCCTCGGTTTGCCACGCAGTGCTTGTACCCCGAGCAACTTGACGCATGCGTTCTTGATGCGCACCTGAATTCGCGGTAATCGTCGCGTTTACAAAAACCAAGTCCGTCACCCCGAAGGTCTTGACAATGTCCTGGATGTTACGAAACACATAGCGATAATCGACAACGACAACTTTATCGAAATGCGGCAACAAGTAGGGTGCAAAGGCATTGCCATACGAGTTCTTGACTACAAGTGCCGTTCTACCCGTACCGGCGTTTGTCGTGCCAACCAACAGCGGCACGTCGCCGCCGAGAAATACGATATACCCACGGCTTTTCTCGGCGAAGAACTCGTGCGGTGCAGGCGTCTTTTGCTCCGGACCAACATATTGAGTGCTCTTCACAGTGACCGTGGTTGGCACGTAGTAGTCAGAGACTTTATCGGCTTGTCTGAGCTCGGGCGCTTGGGTCAGGCTCCAGAATGAGCCTGCGACTCCTGCAACCGACCGCTTGTCAAACGCGGAAAGCTCAAGCGGCGTAAGCCCCATCACCTGAGCCCACGCACGATAGGCATAATAGGCGCCCAGTCCAGTCCAGTGATGATCAGACTTGAAAAACATGGGCTCGGACGTGTGGTCTTGCATTTCGGCGATGACATCGGCAAAGCGTACTTCAGGGTTCAGCGCCGACTTCATTGCCTCTAAGTTGCGCGCCTCCGAGGTCGTGCGCGCTCGCGCCGCTGCAGGCAGATAAAAATGGCTGCTTGTAGGGGTCACAACTACACTGACACTTTGCATATTGTTTGGCTTTGCGACCTGGTCCACCCAAGTGTTTACCGCATTCGCATAGCCCTGCGCAGCCTTGTCTGTGCCCCCAAACATAAATAACGCCTGTCCCTCGTGTAGCAAGACGCCTCCCACCACGTTTAGTGGCTTATTGCTGGAAGCCGCTGGTGGTGTGGGTATGGCCACGCTTGGCACCGGCTCTACCGCCTTAGGTTTAGGCTCAGGTTTAGGCTGTGGCGCAGCCTGAGTCGTCACGTTTGACGGGGCGCTCTCCCGAGCGCTTGCGACTTCGGTCGTTGTCGGCTGAGAAACCGCCTCGACTTGCGGTGGCGTCTCTTGGGCGCTGAGCGCATCGCTCTTCTCGGTACCCGTCGCTCCCTCAGCACGCTCTAGCAGCTCAGGAGAAGCATTAGACTCACGATCAAGCCCTGGGGTAACCAGTGCAATTTCTGTGTCTGCCCCAACCTCTTTGGGCGATTGGTCCTGCTCAGCCTCGGTCTGCGGCTTAGCCCAGTTATTTATATCCTCGAAGCCGGTATCGCCGCCCTTAACCTGAACAACGCGACCGTCTAGCGTCAGACCGCGGTTCGCCCGCACGAAGCTCGCAATCTGGGTAAAGTGCTCACGAAGGGGGAAATGATCGGCAACATAGGACTCAATGCCGCGGGCAAAGCTTCCATCTAACAAACTTTCTTGCGTCAGCGCTGGCCATGCAGCCAACCGGCGATTTTCGGTCTCGGAGACCACTTGTCGCGCCTCGTATTGCGCAAGAAAAATAACGCCCAAGGAAGTAAGCAAAAGGAAAATTAAAAGCGCGTGCAAGATCCGTGCCCACCCACTTGCATGCGGGTAGTGAACACCTGAGGCTTGGGCTGATTTTTCCATCAAAAACGGAAATACAAAAACGGGTTGTAACTTTGACCGACTAGCAAGGCGGTACAGGAAAGCAATAACATCAAGTCGACAGCTAAGATTGCGACCGGTCTCCAACTAATAAGTGACCGCACGACGTTCAAACGCACTACATATGACGACATCCAAGGGGCGACAGGTGTACAAGCAATCAAAGCCAATGGAAGCCAAAGCGCGTGCGCTTGTATATCAGTGAAAGTTTGCTCACCAAACAGTGGTGCATCAGTCATACCAAACAAAATCATCGAAAACTGTTGTAGCTGCTGCAAATCTGTAAAGTAAAAGAGCGCCCAACCCAGCGTGACGATGAGCAGCAGATAAAGGTGTCCAAAAAGTCCAGGGAGCCTAGCCAGCAGACTGCTCAAAAAGAGACGCTCGATCGCAATCCAAACACCAAAATAGAGCCCCCACAGCATAAAGTTCCAACTCGGGCCATGCCAAAAGCCAGTTAACGCCCAAACAATAAACAAGTTTCTATAAGGCCAACGTGCTCGACCTCCCAAGGGGATATAGACATAGTCTCGAAAAAACGTACTGAGCGAGATATGCCAACGTCGCCAAAATTCGGTGACCGATTTTGAAATATAGGGATAATTAAAGTTCTCGTGAAAATGGAAGCCGAACATCATTCCCAAGCCGATAGCCATGTCTGAATACGCCGAGAAATCAAAGTAGATCTGCAACGCAAACATAGCCAAACCCAGCCAAGCATCACCGGTAGACAACGTCGACAGGTCTCCCCCCATCGTCCGCTCGGCCCACTCGCCAGCGACATTGGCAATAAACACTTTTTTAAATAACCCGACACATACGCGATGTAAACCCCGACTAAATAAATCCCAGGAGTGCCTGCGGCCGCGGATCTCCGCTGCGACATGGACGTAGCGCACGATTGGGCCTGCAACCAGCTGTGGGAAGAGGCTTACATAAAGCAAGAAATCGGTGAATCTGCGCTGCGCACGGACATCTCCGCGATAGACGTCAATCGAATAAGACAACGTCTGAAAAACATAAAACGAAATGCCAATGGGCAAGGCATAGCCAGGCAGATTAAAGGAAGCAGCAAAAGAAGTGTTGACGTTCTCGACAACAAAATCACTGTACTTAAAGACACCGAGCAACGACAGATTTGAAACAAGAGAAAGGGCTAGCGCAAGCTTAGGGCCGTTTGTTCCACGCGTGCGCTCCATCCACAGTGCCGCCAGCCAATCAACCACTGCGGTAAGTACCAATAAAGAAACCCAAATGGGTTCGCCCCAAGCATAGAAAAACAGACTGACTGCGATCAGAATATAGTTTTGCGCTTCGGTTGGGGCACCGGGGTCTGTGGTTCCATCCGCACCAACACCATGACGAAATTTTGAGCCAAAAAAATAATAGAGGATCAAACTACAGGGTAGAAACAGATACAGGAATACCAAAGAGGAGAAAACCATGGCAACGTGGGGTATCTGTTACGGGGGGGTGGAGTTGGCAACCGATGTACGTAAAAACAAGACCTGTAATTAACAAAAGCAGCGAATTTTACCTAGATATCTGTCCCACTGCACCACGGGTTAAAATGGGGTTCCTAGATTTACGAGTGTGTAGGCTTTTCAAGCCCTCTGAAAGAAATAATGAGTATTATCGAAAACCGCAAAGCGTTCCATGATTTTTTGATAGAAGAACGCTTCGAGGCAGGCTTAGTCCTGCAGGGGTGGGAGGTCAAGGCTATTCGCGAGGGGCGAGCGCAACTTAAGGAAAGCTATGTTGTGATTTTAGAGGGTGAGCTTTGGCTCTTGGGTATGCATATTAGCCCCCTCCACTCGACCTCTACACACGTCCTACCGAATTCCACCCGCACCCGCAAGCTTCTGCTCAAGGCTGAGGAGATCAGTAAACTGATCGGCAAGGTAGAGCAGCGAGGCTACGCCCTTGTGCCGATTAATTTACATTATAAAAATGGTCGGATTAAACTGGATTTCGGTCTAGGAAAAGGCAAGAAACTGCACGACAAGCGCGATGCTTCACAAGAGAAAGACTGGGCTCGCGAGAAAGAGCGCCTCATGAAGCACGACACCCGGAACCGGGATTAGTAAAAATGGGGCCATCGGCCCCATTTATTCACTTACGACTAGTTTGTTTTTTTAAGTGGCTAGTTTCTTCCAGGTGTCCACAACGGTATCTGGATTCAGCGACATAGATAGAATTCCTTGGTCGCGCAACCAAACCGCGAAATCAGCATGATCACTTGGACCTTGCCCACAAATACCAACGTATTTCCCCGCTTTCAAACACGCATTAATGGCTCGACTGAGCATAAATTTCACTGCCTCGTCCCTCTCATCAAAGTCGGCTGCTAACAGCTCCATCCCCGAATCACGATCCAGACCGAGCGTCAACTGCGTGAGGTCATTAGACCCAATTGAAAAGCCATCGAAATACTCAAGAAACTGCTCAGCCAAAATTGCGTTAGACGGAACTTCGCACATCATGATGAGGCGCAAGCCATTCTCCCCGCGCACTAACCCATGCGCTGCCAGCAAATCGACCACCCGCTTGGCCTGCTGGACGGTACGAACAAAGGGCACCATAATCTCAACGTTGGTCAGACCCATCTCATTGCGTACGCGTTTTAAGGCTTCGCACTCCATTTTGAAGCAATCTGCAAAATCTGCAGAGATGTAACGAGATGCTCCGCGAAAGCCCAACATCGGATTCTCTTCCTCGGGCTCGTAACGAGCGCCGCCTACAAGCTTGCGGTACTCGTTCGATTTAAAGTCTGAGAGACGAACAATTACCGACTTAGGATAGAAAGCTGCGCCGATCGTGGCTATGCCATCTGCAAGCTTTTCTACAAAGAAAGCGCGAGGGCTTGCATGACCTCTTGCTGCAGACTCCACCGCAACCTTGAGCTCTGCATCCACATTGGGATAGTCAAGGACAGCCTTGGGATGAATCCCGATATTATTGTTGATAATGAACTCAAGGCGCGCAAGACCAACACCATGGTTTGGGATGGACGAAAAGTCGAACGCAAGCTGTGGATTGCCAACGTTCATCATGACTTTAAGTCCAATCTCGGGCATCGCACCGCGTTGGACTTCTTCGACTTCAGTTTCAATCAGGCCGTCATAAATGCGCCCCTCGTCACCTTCCGCACATGACACGGTCACTTGATGACCGTCCTTTAGGTGGTCGGTTGCGTCGCCACAACCAACCACTGCTGGAATACCAAGCTCACGGGCGATAATGGCAGCGTGGCACGTACGACCACCGCGATTGGTCACAATCGCAGACGCACGTTTCATGACGGGTTCCCAGTTTGGATCCGTCATATCGGTGACCAGTACATCCCCTGCCTGCACCTTGTCCATATCCGAGAGGTCTGCGACAACGCGTACTGGGCCAGCGCCGATTTTCTGTCCGATCGCGCGACCTGTCACCAAGACCTTACCGGTAGCCTTAAGCTTGTAGCGTAGTTGCACGTCACTGTGGCCTTGCTGAGACTTCACGGTTTCAGGACGCGCCTGCAATATGTATATCTTTCCGTCCACACCATCCCTGCCCCATTCAATATCCATGGGTCGTTGGTAATGCTGCTCGATAATGACTGCGTACTTTGCGAGTTCAATGACTTCTGCATCAGTCAAAGAAAAACGATTTCGTTCGGAAACAGGTACATCTACAGTGCGCACTGCTCGACCTTCCGTTCGTTGAGCATCAAACTCCATTTTCAAGAGCTTTGAACCAATGCGTCGGCTAACGATGGGGTACTTTCCACTAGCCAGTGTCGGTTTGAATACATAGAACTCATCGGGATTCACCGCACCTTGTACGACGGTTTCACCTAGACCATAAGAGGACGTAATAAACACGACATCAGCAAAACCAGATTCGGTATCAAGGGTAAACATGACCCCTGCGCTGCCCTTATCCGACCGAACCATCCGTTGGATACCCGCAGAGAGTGCGACATCTGCATGGGCATAACCTTTGTGGACGCGATAGGAAATGGCGCGGTCGTTATACAACGAGGCAAATACGTGACGAATCTTGTCGATGACGTCGTCAAAGCCGACGACATTCAGAAAGGTTTCTTGCTGGCCAGCGAAGGACGCATCGGGCAAATCTTCAGCTGTCGCAGACGAGCGCACTGCGAATGAGCCTTTTCCATCCGCATCCAACACAGCAAACGCTTTCCTAATATCATCATGCAACTGCTGGGGAAGAGGCGTCTCGACGATCCACTGTCGAATCTGTCCTCCGGCCGCGGCTAATTCACGGACATCATCCGGATTTAAGGTGCTAAGCCGGTCGGCGATACGCTTATCCAATCCTGTCGCGGAGAGGAAGTCACGAAACGCCTGAGCAGTGGTCGCAAAACCGCCCGGTACACGAACGCCCGCATGTGCGAGCTGGCTGATCATTTCGCCTAGTGAGGCGTTTTTTCCTCCGACAGAGTCAACATCCGTCATACGGAGCTGCTCAAATGAAACGACATAAGACATGAAAGTCACCTTTAACAATATTGAAAGCGAGTTTGGTCAACATGTGATACACGCTGACCAAACTGGCCTACACCGTCTTCAAACTGCAGTGTCGAGAAGCAGGTTCAAGGACGATGTTGAGGTGACGTTTCAGAACAAATTGCTGCGGTGCATTATACTACTTCATACCCTTGTGACGGATACTTTTCATGTCAGCGCCAGCCACCGAACGCACTGTTTTTATTATTTCTGACGGCACGGGCATTACGGCCGAAACCTTTAGTCATTCGGTGTTGTCGCAGTTCGAGTCCGTTACGTTCAAGCAGGTACGCGTGCCCTTCATTGACTCGGTCGAGAAGGCTGATACGGTCGTCCAGCGCATTAATAGATGCGCGGCCGATCAAGGTAACCCGCCCATTGTTTTCACCACACTGGTTAATCCAGATGTTCTGGCGCGTGTACGGATTGCGAATGCCCTATTTTTGGACTTGTTCGGCGCCTTTGTCGAGCCTCTTGAGCAAAACCTTGGCATGAAGTCGAGTCACTCCATCGGAAAATCGCACAAAGCTGTGAGCTCTATACAGTACCGTAATCGCATTGAAGCAATTAACTTTAGCTTAGCGCACGATGATGGTCAGTTTGTCTCAGGGCTTGCTCAAGCTGATGTCATTCTGATTGGCGTGTCGCGCTGTGGGAAGACACCGACAAGTCTCTACCTCGCAATGCAATACGGGGTGAAGGCCGCTAACTTCCCGCTAATTCCAGAAGATTTTGACCGAGGCGCCCTACCCAAAACGATCATGCCATATCGGACAAAATTATTCGGCCTGACCATTCAACCCGAGCGATTAACAGAAGTCAGACATGAGCGCCGACCAGACAGCAAATATGCCTCGCTACCGCAGTGCCGTCACGAAGTCGCTGAAGCAGAACGACTCATGCGACGTGAAAGTATCCCTATGTTGTCGACCACAACAAAGTCGATCGAAGAAATCTCGACAACCGTACTTCAAGAGGTCGGCTTAGACCGGCACTCTGCCTATTGAACTGCTCACCGATGTTGTCTGCGCTGCTCAAACAGACAGATAGCCGCTGCTGCAGTGACATTGAGCGAATCCACCGCTTGCGCGTGGTCAATCCGTATGCGCAGCGCCGCCAAGTCAAGCAGTGACTGGCTCACGCCCTGCCCCTCATGCCCAAACACCCACGCGGCTTGAGCGGGCAACTCTACTTCAAACAAGTCGTTCGCCTCGCTTAGCGTGGTCACGATAAGCGGAACAGTCAACCTGTGTGCCACGGCAAGTAAATCGATGTGTTCATGCAGATGCAGACCAAAGTGCACACCCTGACCGCTACGCAGTACCTTAGGCGACCAAAGTGATGCCGTACCCGTTGACGCCAGTACACGTGTGATACCAGCGGCCGCAGCTGTTCTTAAAAGCGTACCTACATTACCTGGATCCTGTACACGATCAAGCCACAACATGTTTGTACTCAAACGCTCTGGTAAAGTCGCGACCGCTGGCCTCACCACGAACAACACGCCTTGCCCCGTATCGACGTTCGACAGATTCGCCAGCAAGCCTGCAGGTAAGAGGCAGCAAACCTCCTCGGACAAATTCTCTATCAATCTGGCGAGAGGCGGTTCTGTAATGCGTGTTTGATCGAATAATGCGTACTGCGGTTGACGCCCGAGCGCCAGAAATGCTTCACATAAATGAACACCTTCTAAAAGAATGGGTTCATCCCTTCGTCCAGCGCTCGACTGCCATTTGAAAAGCTGCTTGTACAAGGGATTCGAGCGTGACTCAATCGTTTTCATTGCTTATCCAATAAGGCACGAACGGGAGCAAAGCTGCGCCGGTGTGCAGCACAAGGCCCGTGGAGACGAAGCCGTTCTAGATGCAGTGCAGTCCCGTAGCCTTTGTGTTGATCAAACGCGTATTGGGGATATTGCCTATGCAGTTGCACGAGCGTCGTATCGCGCGCGGTCTTGGCTAAGATGGACGCTGCAGAGATCGCTGGCACTAACGCATCGCCCTTGATGATTGTTCTCACTGCACAGTTAAGAACGGGTGCGCGATTTCCATCGATCCAAGCTAAATCCGGGACCACCACTAAACCCTGAACCGCACGCTGCATGGCAAGCATTGTCGCTTGCAGAATATTGAGTTGATCGATTTCCTCAACACTCGCACTTGCCACACACCAAGCGAGCGCATGCGCTTTAATCTCGATGGCAAGCGACTCACGCTTCGCTTCGGACAGCGTCTTCGAGTCCGCTAACCCTGTAATTGGATGTGCGGGATCGAGAATGACCGCGGCCGCATAGACATCGCCCGCTAACGGGCCACGCCCGGCTTCGTCTACCCCCGCGCACTGCGCAAACCTCTCTAAATCATCACCAAACAAAGCCACTTGTCGCAGCCGACTGTCAGAGGCTTGCCGCGAGGGACGCTTAAGCCCCGTCATGAACGATATGCTCAAGTGCCTGCGCCACCCGGGTTGGCGTATCGCACTTCAAGGTATGGTGCATTTCAGTAAAGCGATTTTGAATCTGTTCACAGAGCGACGCATTATCTAATAGGCCCCACATCGCACTCGCGAGCTTCTCCGGGGAGGCGTCCTCTTGGATGAGCTCCGGCACGACAAAATCATTTAACAATATGTTGGGCAGTCCAACCCAAGGAAGGTAGGGCCGTTCTTGACCCGACTTCCAGCCCATGACGCGACGAATCATGGGGGATACTGCGTAAGAAATCACCATCGGCCGTTTAAATAGCGCTGTCTCAAGCGTTGCCGTACCACTGGCAACCAAGGCTGCATCACACGCCTCGAGCGCAAGCCATGCTGTCGGATCTGTTTGAACACCCGCTTGTGTCGAGGACAACAAAATCTTTAGATGATTAACGGGAAACTGCGTCAACACGGCCTCAAACTCAAGCTTTCGCGCTTCATTAACCATTGGTACAACAAACTGCAGTGAGGGATCTCGTTTTTGCATGATCTGGGCTGCTTGCAAAAAACGAGGAGCGATTAAACGTACTTCGGATGATCGACTGCCAGGAAGTATCGCAAGCACGCGCGCGTCGTCTGCGATTTCTAGTCGGCTTCTTGCCGCAGCTCGATCAGGCGTCATGGGTATAGCGTCGGCCAGTGGATGACCCACATAGGTCACCGGGATGCCTTCCTTTCGGTAAATCGCTTCTTCAAAAGGGAACAGAACTAGCATGTGTGACACGGATTCGCGAATATGCCGAATTCGCTCGTAGCGCCACGCCCAAATGGAGGGACCCACAAAGTGCACGGTCGGTATGCCTGCGCGTTTTAAGCGATTCTCTAAACGAAAATTAAAATCGGGTGCATCGACACCAAGAAACAACTGAGGGGGCTCACGCAACCATCGAGATTTGACATCGTGGTAGATCCGCAGCAAGGACGGTAAACGCTTGAACGCATCCACATACCCAAACACGGTTAACGCGTGCATTGGATGCCAGATATCCATCCCCTGCGCACTGAGGTTGGGTCCTCCAATTCCTTCTGGGCGCATCGCTGGATTACGTCTCGACAATCCAGCTAAGACTCGTGAGGCAATCAGATCCCCGGAGGGCTCACCAGCCACTAAGCCAAGCCGCCAAGTCATGGGCGGATAATGCCTCGTGTGCTTGCTGCGATGAAGGCAAGTAAAGGTTCGATCGCCTGCGCTACGGCAGGTTCACTCTTCTGACGCGCGCGTAACTCTTCGCAAGCGTCGCTCAGTGACAGACCCCTACGATAGATAATCTTATAAGCATCACGCAAAGCTGTAATCGCTTCCGGAGAGAACCCTCTGCGCTTCAGACCTTCTGCATTAATGCCAACCGGTACGCATGGATTACCTGAGCCCATGACGTAGGGTGGAATGTCCATATGCAAGGCGCTTTGTCCACCAGTCATGCTGTGCGCGCCAATGCGTCCGAACTGATGTACGGCGGCTAGACCTCCGACGATGGCCCAATCACCAATATGCACATGACCACCCATCTGAACGCCGTTAGCCAAAATCACATGACTACCCACCTGACAGTCGTGCGCGACGTGCACATAAGCCATCACCCAATTATCAGAGCCAAGGCGGGTTACACCCACATCCTGCGTCGTACCAATGTTAATCGTGACATATTCACGAAACATGTTACGGTCGCCGATTTCAAGTCGTGTCGCCTCGCCAGCGTACTTTTTGTCTTGAGGAATTCCGCCGACCGAACAAAAGCGATAAAACTGATTGTCACAACCAATCGTCGTATGGCCGTCAATAACGCAATGCGAACCCACAACCGTATTAGCACCAATCTGAACGTGCGGACCAATAATAGAATAAGCGCCCACACTAACCGATGGATGTAACTGGGCTTGCGGGTCGACCAAGGCGGTGGGATGGATCTGGGAAGACATTATTTTTCCAGTGGTCTGATCGCACACATAAGCTTTGCCTCGGCTACTACCTCACCGTCAACAAACGCTTTACTTTGATACTTACAAATCGAGCGTCCTAAGCGCTCGGCGTGAACTTCAATAATTAACTGGTCGCCCGGTAAAACTGGCTTACGGAAACGCGCCGCGTCGATACCAACGAAGTAATACACCGCTTCGCCATCTACAGGCTTTAGACCGGTCTCATCTGCAAAAGAAAAAATAGCGGCAGCCTGTGCCATCGCCTCAAGAATCAAGACGCCGGGCATCACAGGATGATGCGGGAAATGCCCCGTAAAAAACGGCTCATTGATCGATACATTCTTGAGTGCCTTAATCGACTTCCCAGGCACCATATCCAAAACCCGATCCACTAGCAGCATCGGATAACGGTGAGGAATTCGATCGAGGATCTCTTTAATATCCAGCTGTATCGCCATATTGATTCAACGCTTTAAGAAGGCGAGCCCCGAAAGACATCGCAATTAATCGTAGCTAAACTATTCACGCTCGAGCGCACGCAGGCGCTTACGAAGACTCCATAGCTGTGTGACTACCGCCGCATTGCGCTGCCATTCCGCATGCTCACCGAATGGAAAAACGCCGGTATACCTACCGGGCTTTGATACGTCGTTGGTAATGCCTGTACCCCCAGACACATGTACATCATCCCCAATGGTGATATGCCCAGCCACACCCGCCGCACCGCCAATTGTGCACCGTGAACCAATCACCGCAGAGCCAGCAATGGCGGCGCAAGCGGCGATAGCGGTGTGCGCACCGATGCGAACGTTGTGTGCGACCATCACCAGATTATCTATCTTGACACCATCATCGATGACTGTGTTTTCAAGTGCGCCGCGATCAATGGTAGTGTTGGCACCGACTTCGACATCGTTACCTATCACCACGCCACCAAGTTGAGGGATCTTTCCCCACGCGCCCTTGGCAAGGCTCGGGTCAGGCGCAAAACCAAATCCATCTGCACCAATCACCACGCCACTATGCAGAATCGCGCGCGACCCGACACGCACACCTGAATAGATAGAAAC
>Ga0164292_10000381_pt1 | contig 34129 bp, 20 predicted proteins | sample GEODES117metaG_FD_111486 | JGI IMG/M metagenome (GOLD analysis project Ga0164292, IMG submission 111486) | Eutrophic lake water microbial communities from Lake Mendota, Wisconsin, USA - GEODES117 metaG | ecosystem: Environmental > Aquatic > Freshwater > Lake | place: USA: Lake Mendota...
GGCGATGTATCGCGAGTGAACTTCCGATCCGATACGACTCCAGTTGCTGGCCCGAGTGTGGAAGCGTTGTCGGATCTTCGCAGTGGTGGCCCGATCAAGCTGGTAACGCTCGACGGTTCGATCGCGGTCAACGATGGATTGAATGCCGATGGGCTCGGTGTTGAATCCACAGGTGCGGGTGACATCCTCTTGGAAGCCCGTGGGGCAGCAAGCAATCTCACGGTAAACGCGGGAGTAAGGTCTGCCGGAGGACATGTTTCGCTCCGCGGAGAGAACTACGTATTGCTGGAAAACTCCACGACGGTTCGCACTAACGGTAGCGGTTCTGTATATGTGTTGGCAGGTGGCACCGGCATCAGGATGAATGGAACGGCTAAGATCGAGGCTGCTGACGGAAATGTGATGATGAATGCAAGCAACGTCACGGGGGATATTCAATTAGGGTCGATCAAATCCAACAAGGATGTGTTTTTACTCGCAGGCAGATCTATACTCGATAACAACGGTGCGGCCATCAATGTTGAAGCTAACCAGTTAGCAATGGTTGCAACCAACGGATCGATTGGCGCTAGCGAAAATCTGGTTGAGACTACGGTTACGAGTTTGGCGGCTCGGAGCAACACCGATATTTACATCGACGAAACGGATAATGTAGAGCTCACAAACTATGTCGCAGTATCGAATTTTGTAAAGCAAGTAAATTTCAACTCATCCACGACCGATGTCGTGTCTCCAAACGTCAACGGCTTGGTCACCGCCAGCACGATTCAGCTTGAGGCTGGAGGATTCATTTCTGAAACCGCTACAATTTCTGAAACCGCTACAAATGTGCCGCCGGTAATCAGCGACACGTTAATCCTAAATGCTGGGGCTCACGCACATCTAAGTAACGTGACCGTCAATAAACTTGATGCTTCGGTAGGAACTAATGGTGGGTTAAAGACCTGGCAGAACGTTAACATGGTCGCAAGCGACGAAGGGGATGATTTCCTCGACCGTTTAAGGGACACCACCAAAACCTCAACTGTTTCCAACGAAGCAACGGACCGAGTTAACACAAGTAGCGTGGCAGGACGTTTTCAGTTCCACACACGTTTCGCTCAATACGGACTCCATTTAGTCAATACACAGGCACTTGAAATTCTGAGTATTACCGCGGGGGCGTCTGATAATCCGAACCTATACGTGGAAACCAAGGTTGGAGATATCGACGTCAATAGGACAATAAAGTCTACCAGCACCAATATTACTCCAGGTGGAGTCGTCTTGGTTGCCGGTAACAAGTTAAATATCGGAGCTTCTGGCAAGATTGAAACACTAGTATCCGTTAACCAGATCCAGACTTTGATAAACGACCCATTGCAAGCGTACCTTTACGATGCCCGCGAGCCGAACACACTCTTCCGGACAACGGAGTTCGTATTGACAAATAGTCAGTCTTACAGCGATGCAAACTACTCCCATTTCTTTCAGCGAGTGGCGATGCACTTCGGATCGATAGGAGAGCAGGGCTTCTTGGCCTTCATTGGCTATGCTGATGGTAGACTCGAATTCTTTAATCGAGCGAACGCCCTCGGGACAGATGTCCGGCCAATCTCTGGTACATTGACTGCAAGCTACGGGGGTACGGTAGACTACGGAGTTCCCGTCGGAACTATTCCAGCTTCTCTGGTTGGTGGCGAGCCAGCTTTGTTTGTTCGCAGTGAACGTTTTAATCCAATCTTCCTCCAAAGCAATCAATTGCTACCTACCGACGCAGTGATGCGTCGTGCGGACAATATCTTTTTGTTCCAAGGTAATGTTGACGCTGGTTATGATGGCCCAACTGATCCACCAAGCACATTCCAGGATCTGACATTCAAAGCCGAGCCAATTGAAGACGTTAAGTCTCTTGGCGGTCCTGGATTTGCAACCATCCCTGAAATAGTCCTCCCTCCTCTACCTCCACCTGCTGTTTTCGCTGCTGCAGGACTTTTGCCTACGATTGAACTCGTAACGATACCGGCGATTGAATTACCAACAATCGTAGCTAAGACCAGCAAGGTTGAATTGTACCAAGTCGACTACGTAGACATGGATGAGGACGGACAGCCCGACATGGCCGAATTGCCCAACGCAGATGAGATCTTAAAGAAGATTGAATCGTCGGGCAACAATACGAGAATCCAAGTGGAGACCGAGCAAGGAACCGTCGTTGTCAAGATTCCGGACAATGCGATTCCAAAGCTCAACAGCGGTGCCCCGACTCCGGACGAGGTAGAAAAGATCAAGCAAGCGATCCTATCTGACCCAACCAAGCCGACTGGGGCCTACTCAATCATCTTTGTCGATGCTTCAGGAAAAAGGAAGGTGCTGGATGTCTTCCCCGTTAGAGATTTCCCCGAGAACGAAGAGTCGGTGATCGATGAACCGGTCCTATTGCCAGATGACAACTCGAAAGACCCGCAGCCAAATCCTCAACCAAAATTGCAGTCCCTTTGGCTTGATTCCAAGCGAGAGTCCGACTTGGCGAGCACCGATCAAAATCCATCAAGCAAACACGTCTCCAGCGCCTCATCGGCATTCCTTCTAGCAGCCATGTGGTTGTCGAAAGAATCCACGTCGAATCATGACGCTGAGCCTGTCGATAGTCAAGCGAACCCAGGTGTTCCGACTCAGAACGTGTATTCGCGAACGGAACGTATCAAGCGTCGCTTGTCGCGATCCATTACCTAAATCCAAGTCCAGCATTCTTCCAAGTCCAGCAGCTCTTTAGTTTTTGTATCAGATAAACGGCAGCGTAAATCTCACGCGGTGAACACTATGAAAAACTGTCCGAAATGTAATACCCCTAATCCATTAACTGCCGAAAACTGCTCCAACTGCGGCGCAAGCTTTGATGAAGTTGATGGAGGGACCCTTGACGTCAATGGTTCTGCGTCTCTTTTCTCGAGCGATGATGGATCGATTCAGTCGACAAGTGCGAGCCTTGGGGGCGAAAATGCCACGGATTCCCCTAAGGATGATGCAGAAATCACAGACGAAAATCAGACAATCCGCCTTTCCGAATCATTAGGTGGTAGTTCGGATGAAGCACCCACGGTTCATTTGCCTGAAGGGTCCGAGGCCGGTTCTGCCGCGTCATATGGAGGCACACCAACCCCAGGAAAATTGGAAAAAATTTGGGACGCTGCCATTGGTTCTTCGGGCAAAGATTCTAAGCGATCACTTCGTCATCAAGCAGGCGAAGCTGCTGACTCGATCTTTCAGCGGATAGCTGAGCGCTCGGTTGTGTTTGCATCAGGTGAAGATGCGAAAGACTCTGATTATCAGATCAAGGATAAGATTGGCGCCGGTGGAATGGGTATCGTCTACTCAGCATTGCAGACGGCAGTGAATCGGGTTGTCGCTCTTAAGGTAGCCAAACCTGAAAAGACAGCGAATCCTGCAACACGGAGGCAATTCTTTTACGAAGCGGCAATTACCGCGGACCTTGATCACCCCAACATTCCCGCCATTTACGAGTTGGGAGTTTACGGCGGTGACGAGCTGTTTTACTCGATGAAGCTGATCACTGGTTCTGAGTGGGAAACTACCATTCGGAAAAAGACATTAGCCGAAAACTTGGAAATCTTCGCACGTGTTGCTGACGCCGTCGGATTCGCCCACTCGAAAAACGTTATTCACCGCGACTTAAAGCCCGAAAACGTTATGGTGGGAAGCTACGGCGAAGTTTACGTTACCGACTGGGGGTTGGCGGCTGATTTATCGCAACGTGCCAAACTGGCCTTCGGTGGTACGCCAGACTATATGGCTCCAGAAATGGCGAATAACAAACAGAGCCAAATCGGCAAACATTCCGATGTGTATCTACTGGGCGGCATTTTGTTTCAAATCTTGACTGGCCGTCCTCCCCACTTTGCTCGAACGCAGATAGAGCGTTTAGTACTGGCGAGAGACAACGTTATCTTTGAGGTTGAATCGAAAGATCCGTTGATGGTAGTGGCTCGCAAGGCCATGAACACGCTACCCGAAGATCGATACCGCAATGTGGAAGAGATGCAAGCGGCCATTCGGGAGATTCTGCAGCACAACGATAGTATTGAGCTCGCGAATCGATCTTCTGAACTACTGAAGGATGCTGTTCGAACGAAGAATTACGATACGTTTAACCGGGCCATCTTTGGATTCCGAGGCGCGATTGATCTGTGGGGGCAAAACAAGATTGCTCAGGACGGGTTGCAAGCAGCCAGAGTTGAGTACGGTCGATGCGCTTTGGACCAAGGGAACTTTGACCTCGCTTTGCAGACCCTGGATGAAAAGAACCCTCAAGAATCATCTCTTTATTCCCAAGCGAAAAAGGCCAAGCAAGCCGCTGAGAGTCGCGAAATCCGTTTCAAACGATTCCGCCGCGCTGCAGTGTCCGGATTGGCAGTGCTTGTCTGCTGTCTTACAGGTGCATTAGTATGGGCTATTAGAGCTTCTGCGGCCGAACAGGCCGCTTTGAATGATAAGCTAAGAATTGCCCAAGTTTTGGCGAAAAAGGAAACTGAGAGGGCGGCGACTGCAGAGCAATTGGTAGTAACAGAAAAGGAGGCAAAAGAGAAAGATCTCGCAGCACAAAAACAAAAAGCGATAGATGACGCGGAAATTGCAGAGCAGAAACGACTTGCGGAGCTAGCTGATCTTAAACGAATAGCTTCTGAAGAAAAAAGAGAAAGGGATAAGATTGAATTAGAGAATAAGAATCTCGCTGACCAGAAAAAACTACAGGACGTCACTAACGATAAGATCCAGCTAACGGGCTTGAGTAGAGGCATAGTTCTCGCAAATTCGTTCGCTCGTCAATTGGATGTTCAGAATGCGGCAAGATTGCTAACAGATATAGTTAAGATAAATCTCGAGAACTTGCCTGACGGCAAAGCTCCAAGTTTCGAAAACTGGCCTCTCAATCGAATCAAGCTCCTGGCCAATACTGATTTGTCTAATCAGCCTCTCGGCGCTAAGGTAACGGCTCTAGACTTTGCACCTGCGAAGAACTTCGGGGTTGCTGGTAATGAAACAGGGGAGTTGGCGTTACTGAAATTCGCCAACGGTGCGCTGAGCATCGATGAACGAGCGGGACGGAAATCATTAGGCTCCAAAATTGTGGCGGTCGTCATGTCTCCAGATGCGAAACGAGCTATCATTGCGGTTCAGTCCAAGCCAACCGAAGCCGATAGTGCCACTGTTCACGAACTCTACGAATGGACTCTTCCAACGGAAAGTGCCCCCAATGCTAGCGAGCCGACGAAGATTGCGGAGACTCAAAAGCGAGCTTTTCAAGGACTGCAATACTCACCCGATGGAATCACCGCCTTAGCGGGAATTAACCAGGGGCTGTGGTCACGTAAAGAACAAGACAAATGGAAGAAAGTATCGACCTCGTCTAAGACCACCGTTCGTGGCAAGCTGGTCGCTATGGCCTGGGTCAGTGCGACTCGCGCACTGGTTTTATCAGAACTAAACCAGGAAAAGACACTGCACTTGGCGGACGTCACGGCCAATTCCATCGAGATGCTCGAAGTGCCTGCGGAAGTGGCGAATGCAATGACCGCGATAGCATCGGTTGCGGATGGGCGTTTGCTAGTCGGAAGCGACAGTGGACAATTATTTGTGCATCAGATCAACGGAAATCAACTCTTCGCTGGAGAAGAAATCAAACCGCGTCGGCATGAATCGGCTGTTGCCGAGATACGCGTTGCAGGCGGCCGGGTTGCGACTCGAAGCGTCGAGCCAGTCGTGCAAGTCTGGACAATAGCAGCCAATGGAATCGTCGAACATGAAACCACCCTTGCAGGCGCCCCTAGTTCAGAATCGGCGGACAACATTATCGCCAACGTAGCCTTTATCGACATGGACAATATTGTTCTAGTCGATACGACCGGTAATGCGGTTCCGATGAGTGTTGATCGGCAGAAACAGCGACGTCAAATCGTTCGTCGCTCGGCTACGGGCGTTGAATCGTATCCATCTCCGGTAATTGGGATACATGCTATTTCCAAGAAGGATGAAACGCAAAATGCTATTGCCGTGGACAGCAACGGAGTGATCGATGTATGGAATCTACAAACGGGCGTCACCGTTTCCTCGGGAGAGAGGTTCGCCTATATCGGCCACACTCCAGGTGCTAGCGTGGTAGATAGCCTAGTGGATATTGATAAGGGAGTTGTAGTTACAGCAGCTAATCTGAGGAGCGCCGTTCGAGGCTACCTCGTCAATCCCAATCATGTCCACGAGTACTGTTTCTGGGATTTGAAATCTGGCAACATGCTCAAACGCTGGACCGAGGCTGGCAACGACTATGTGAATCCTCGAATAACCATCATGGAACCAGGTCGTCTGCTTACTTATGCAGGTACCTCACAGGTTCTCGATTACTCGGGATTGCAGACGGGCCAGGAGCTAAACATTGTTACGAGCGATTTCCTTCGAAAGGCAGAACCCGCCTTGGCTGCTCCCAATCCACAGGATGCCAGCATCATCGCCATGATGAACTTGAAAGGCAAGTTGATGCTTATGCCACAGCAACAATCTAGCCAAGGTGATGTTCTGTTAAACGGAGTATTGATTGGGTCGAATGGCGAGTTACCGCTCAAAGCGTCATGGTCGCCAGACGGTGAGAGACTTTATCTAGTATTCAATAACGGGAAATTGTTCCGAACCAATCTGACCGAAAACGGTTTTGCAAAACCAAAGCAAATTGGAAATGCAATGGATGACAGTTCTGTCGTCATTACGTCGTATCATGCGGTTGATTTGCTCATTGAGTCGGATGGGGAAGAAGATCGCGTGTATTGCGTCAGTCGAGAGTTAGGAAAAGCCACGCTGTTCGAATGTACCGTCGGATCGGATGGGAATATGAAGAACAAGAAAAAAGAGTCGGGTAGCTTAGCTTGGCTGGATGGTCGAGGCATGAAATCTGTTGAAAGAATTGGAGGCAAAAAGTTCAATGTCCGGCAATTGGATAGCATCGTAACCACGAAGAGAATCGGGGCGCAGTTCTTCGTAACTACGAAACGCGAAGGAGTCTTCTATTCGAGCAATGAATCGAGTGACAGACTGATTGGGCAGGGAGAGTTCAAGGCGTCTTCTGCAGACCGAGATGGAAAGTACGTTTGGTTGTTCCGAGGAGATGGGACTATCGATCGCTTCGAGACCGCAACTCGACAATGGACACGAATGCCTTACAAGTTTGAGAACGCGAAAAATATCGGGGTCTCCCCTGACGGAACTCAACTGGCGGTTCATTCCGATAGTTCCTTGCGAATTGTCGATCCTGATAGTGGGACAGTGACAGCGGAATATGAGGGTATTGCACAATTCACGTGGGATCCTCAGGCAAATGCGAATTTGGGCATGATAAGCAAGATGGGCGAGCTGCTCACATCAGGCAAGAAAGAAGCGTTCAAGAAAGAAGCTTTGCGTAGCATCGATCTAAAGGGAGAAGGTATTGTTTCGCTTCACTTCTTCGATGAACGTTGGCAAAATCAGGAACTCGAACCTACTCGGTACTTGCTCGTTCAGACCGAAAAACAGGTAGCGGAAGAAAGCAATGAGGGGCAGAACTCTGAGGCCGGTAGGCTAGTCTTTGTTCCGTTAACTGCAGACGGAAAAATATTCGAGGATTCGTTACCCACACGTGGTGCGATCAAACTCGCGGTGTCTCCTAAGGAATCCATCCTCGCGACAGGGGACTCGATAGGTGCGATACGGATCTGGTTTGCTTCACCGACTTATGAGAAGTTAGATGAATTGTTTGGGGAGCCATCGGAGCGCGACGCCCCCATACGTGGTATTGCATTCGCGGATGACGGAGATACGCTAGTGACGTCCGACGGAAAGAACAGGTTGAGGGGGCTATTGTCGAAAGACAAGTTGAAGCCAGCTCAATAGTTATTTCGAGGAATAAAATTGCATGGAATCAGTTCCTCGAGCTGATTCCTCAGTACTTATTTAGATTGGCCCAAATCATGTCGTCCGCTGATGGGAATCATTCATCTCCGAACAAGGCGGAGTTGTATCTTGAGGATGCGCTTTCTCCTATTCTGGAAGCTAGTCTGGGCAGGTCGAAGCGATCGCTTACTCCATCGGAATTGGCGAGCTACGTAAAGGTCGCTCGAACGATAAAAGACCGAGGTGAGAGTTTTCAAGAATTTGTGATACAATTGGTGGCTTGCCATCTTTCGATTTACTTGCCCAGCAAGACGCAGGGCTCTGTATCGCTACGCAAGATGAGTGAAACCATCGGTCAGACTCTGTGCAATGACCCAGGTTCGCGAGAGAAGCTTTTAGCCCTACAGGAACAGTTGTTGAGCGCCCCAACGTGAATGAGACAACATCCATACCAGACCTGATTTCCGAAGGACGTGCGCTGGTCCGATCGATAGCGCTTCGTATCTTCCGCAATTTACCAGTGCGAGTCGACTTAGAGGACCTTATTGCCTATGGCGAGTTAGGTCTTGCTGAAGCAGCCAGAGACTTTGAACCAGAGCAAGGGAATCAATTCAGTACGTTTGCATACTATCGCATTCGAGGATCGATCTACGATGGCATCGCCAAGATGACGTGGACCAGTCGGGCTCGATACCGCAGGATGCGTTATGAGCACATGGCACATGAGGTGCTCCAAACCGAGAACAGTCAATCTGGCGCATCGAATAGGGTGGAGGAAAACGGCAAGTGGTTTTCTCAGGTAACCGAACGGCTAGCTATGGTCTACTTGGCATGCGACTGCGATGGCGACACAGACGCGGTTCAAACCGCTCTCGATCCTGGTTCGGAAGCTTCTTCTCGCCTCATACATCGAGAGGCTAGTGAAACACTGAAGAGGCTGGTTTCCAGTCTGCCTGATGATGAACGGCGGTTCATTAACTATGTCTATTTTGAGGGTCTTACTCTGCAAGAGGCAGGTAGCCGACTCGGGTTCAGTAAATCGTGGGCGAGTCGAATGCATGCGAGGATATTGGAAAAATTGGCGGGCGATATTCGCCGGCTGGATATGCACGATTAAACATCCGTTAAACATCCGTTTGTTCTGAGAAGGTTTTGTGGTCGAATGTCTGAGCCAATACTAAATCGCGACGAATTGCTCGCGCCGATATCGGAGTCTAAACCGACAGGGACGAACTACGAGACCGGCGAGGACGTTGAGCTGGGTAGGGCCTTTAGCGAACTGAGATCGCTCGGCCTATCAGCCCGAAGAATTGAAACCAGACGTTTTGAATTGTTAGGAATGCGCCCTGGTGCTCGCAAAGAAGTTTTAGCGGCTACAGCCGGAAACGCGGACGGACCACAAGCTGATCCGAAATGGGAGCGAATCGCTGAACTGTCCTATGACATTTTGGTTAAGCACAGTAAAGATACTCGAGCTATTGTCTACTTAATCGAGTCAATGATCCGACTCTACGGATTGCCCGGGTTGGCAGAGGCGCTGGATGTAGGAGCCGACATAATTGAAAAGTACGGTTTAGCGGTGTTCCCTGAACCGGAGTCCCCGAAAGAGCCGTATTTCGCGCTGCAATTCTTCAAAATGTTAACCGAGTCTGACACCAACAGCATCCGGACAGCCATTTACCAGCTTGAAGTGTTTCCTGAAGAGAGTAGTTTTACCTGGTATGCTCATGTTATCGCCAATAGTTTAGAAAAGCGATCTGAAGAAGAAAGGGCTGAATATGCGGAAGCGGGGGCTGTAGCGATCGACGATTTTAATCGCATAGTCGAGAAGATAGCTAAGATAGACAGCTTTTTGATCTTTGAAAAGCAAATTTCAGACAGCCTAGCTTCGGCGACACGATTCGACACCATCTTATCAAACATGAGCAAGTTCACGATGAGTCTTGGTAACTTGCCAGAGTACTTGAAACAGGCGCTACGGTGGTACCGCAACCTCACGGGTGAACGAATCGAGGCCCTCAAAGCGTTGGCCCCCAAGCAGCCAGACCCTGCAACCGTAGAACTTGCAGAATCGGGCGACCTCTCAAACATAGTGCACAGAGAGATCAGCCTAAGTGGACTTTCTTCTTTGGAAAGTATGACCATCGCGAATCGGGAGCAAGCGTTTGAGAATTTGCTAAGAGTGGCTGCTTATTTTCGGGAAACAGAGCCTCATTCGCCGGTCTCCTACGCGCTCGAACAAGCGGTTCGTTGGGGACGACTTCCGCTGCCGGACTTATTACGTGATCTCGTCGCAGACGAAGGGGTCCTTTCGTCTGTTTATCGACGAATGGGAATTCAAGACCCCCCATAAAAAAAGCGGCCCTATGTGGCATGCTCCCTGCTTTTTGGCTATACTGCCCGGCAATCTCCGTTTTCCTCCTTATGTCTTTTTTGTCAAACCACAGTTTGAAGTCTGGAGAAGTTGTATGAGTTCTGTTCACAGCACATTAGGTCGAGTCAGAAAACCTCGAGTTCACATAACTTATGAAGTCGAAACAGGAGGTGCGACCGAGAAGAAACACTTGCCCTTTTTAATGGGAGTGGTCGGGGACTTTTCGGGCAACATGCCTACCGGTGAAAAAAAGGCGTTGCGCGATCGCAAATTCGTGAATATTGATCGTGACAATATCAACGATGTGCTTAAGAGCATGACTCCTGGTGTCAGTATGGAGGTTGAGAATACTTTGGCTGGAGATGGTTCCATGATGAAAGTAAATCTTAAATTTGAATCTATGGAGGATTTTAGTCCTGCGAAGGTGGCTGAGCAGGTATCGCCGCTCAAAAAGCTTTTGGATGCCCGCAACCAGTTGAAAGACTTGAGAACGAAGATCGACGTAAGCACGGATTTGGAAGCGACCTTGGAGCAGGTGCTCAAGGCTACGGAAAACGTCAATAGTTTGGCAAGCGAGCTCGGCATAGAAAAAGGCGAGAACTAAAAATTCGCCGGAATCAGTCGAGTTTTTTAATCAGAAACATAGAATCTGTATTTGGATTCAATTTGGGGTTCTTCAATGGCTGAAGCAAAAGGGCAGGTCGCTAACGCATCCATTACGATCACAGTCGGGCAAATGGATCGGTCCAGCGCTGATGGGCTTGATAAGGCCTTGAAGAACTCAAGAGCGAAGATCTGTGTTAGCACCGATTTAGAAGCGATCTTGGAACGCGTGCTGTCGACAGAGAACATCAATAGGTTGGCAAGTGAGCTCGGCATAGAAAAGGGCGAGAACTAAAAGTTCGCCGGAATCAATCGAGTATTTTTTAAATAATAACATCGAATCTATATTTGAAATTAATTAAGGGTTTTTAAATGGCTGACGCAAAAGAGCAAGTTGCCGGTGCAACCACAACGACGACAGAATCCAAATTAGGTTTCTTGGAAAAGGCCATTCAAGCAACCAAGCAAACGGAGCGGTCCAGAGCCGAAGAGCTTCTTAAAAACTTCACTGAGCAGGCTCTGAAAGGGACCGTGACCTGGGACAAGAGCCTTTCTCGCTCTATTCAAAATGCAATTGATGAAATCGATAAGAAAATTTCGAAGCAGCTTGCAGCAGTTATGCACAACGAAGAGTTCCAGAAGCTCGAGGGGTCCTGGCGGGGGCTTAGCCACCTGATAATGAATAGTGAGACCGGGACAGATTTAAAGCTTCGGGTCTTGAATTGCACAAAGCGAGAGCTTCAGAAGGATTTGGAGAACGCGGTGGAATTCGATCAGAGCACTATTTACAAGAAAATCTATGAGCAGGAGTTTGGCACACCGGGAGGGATTCCCTATGGTGCTATAGTGGGTGATTTTGAGTTTAAGAACCATCCTGATGACATTCAAATGTTGAGAAATATCTCTTCGGTAGCGGCGGCAGCTTTCTGTCCGTTTATTGCATCCGCAGGATGTGAGATGTTTGGGTTTGATAAGTGGACCGATCTCAACACTCCGAGGGATATTAAGAAGATTTTTGACACCGTTGACTATACCGCTTGGAATAGTTTCCGATCGACAGAGGATTCTCGGTTTGTGACCTTGACGATGCCTCGAACTTTGGCACGACAACCCTACGGAGCTCATACCAAGCCTATCGATGAGTTTGGATTTGAAGAGGTTGAGTTAGGTGCGGATGGTAAACCGAAGACGGTTAAGCATGAGGAGTATTGCTGGATGAGTACTGCCTATGTTATGGGTACAAAACTGACGCAGGCTTTTGCTGAAACGGGGTGGTGTACAGCAATTCGAGGTGCCGAGGGGGGCGGGAAGGTTGAGAACTTGCCGACTCACGTTTTCAAAGCAGAGGACGGAGACAAAGAGATTAAATGTCCAACTGAAGTTCTAATTCCAGATCGACGCGAAAAGGAGATTAGCGATTGTGGTTTCTTGCCACTGTGTCATTACAAAGAAACGGATTATGCTGTTTTCTTTGGGGGGCAAACTGTGCAAAAACCTAAGCAATATGTAGGAAAGAAGGGAGATGAGGCGACAGCTAATGCTGCCATTAGTGCACGTTTGCCGTACATCATGGCTACTGGCCGGATTGCTCACTATTTGAAAGTGATTGCTCGCGACAAGATCGGTTCATTTATGGAACGCACGGACTGCGAGAAATGGCTCAACGAATGGATTACCAACTATTGTTCTCCAGAAGCTGACACGCAAGAAACCAAGACGAGAAAGCCGCTTGCGGAGGCTCGAATCGAAGTTGCCGAAATTCCTGGCGCACCGGGTTCTTACAATGCCGTAGCGCATCTCCGCCCATGGCTCCAATTCGAAGAGCTAACAACTTCTTTAAGATTAGTCGCTAAGATTCCAAGCGGCAACAAATAGTTGCGTTTGGATTCTAGTTTGAATTTGCGGAGGCTTGACCGATGAGTTGCTCCACCTTGATGGGAGCAACTCGGTCCTTGCTCTGCTATTCTGGGAGTTTAAAACGACAGCAAATTTGATTGGTTTTGGTATTCTTACATACGACGCTCTGCCTAAACTCCAGCGTAATTCAAGCCGAATAAAGCGGTCGGTCCGACGAAATGATGGAACTTAGTATGCTAACACCAGAGCCAAGAGCGTTGAGCACGGAAGCCAGTTCGTTGCAAATCGAACTCGAAGAGTCCAGTGCACGGAGCGATAGTCCACTCGAGCAAAGCTCACTTTTGGACAAAGTGCTCGCCAAAGATCGGCTGTCAATTGCATCAGGCGAACGAAGATTCTCCACAGCGGATGGTTCTTCGGCGAGAACCCCATTAGACGACTTCTCAAGTTCCAGGGATTTTGCAACTCTCCTGTGCTTATGGTTTGGTCGTGAGCAGATCGAAAGATGCTTGTACCGTAACCCAAAATGGATAGCGGATCAGCTGGATCGAGATATCGCCCGAATCGATGCGTTGGTAGAAAAACAGCTGAACAACATCCTTCACGCCAAGCCATTTCAAAAGCTCGAAGCGTCGTGGCGAGGTGCTAAGTATTTGGTCGAGACGCGTGAGGAACACCCCGATGCCCGTATTGCTATACGTATTCTCAATGTAAGTTGGGGGGAGCTCAAGCAGGATTTCGAAGGAGCGTTGGAATTTGACCAAAGTCAATTGTTTCGAAAAGTCTATGAGGAGGGGCTCGGGCAACCGGGGGCAGATCCGTTTTCTTGTTTGATCGCTGACTATTCCATTCACCCCCGACTTACAAGCAATTATCGCTACGACGATATGCATATTCTGCAAGGCTTGTCGAGTGTCGCGGCTGCTGCATTCTGTCCCTTAATTGCAAACGCCCATCCATCGATGATGTCGGTTGATCGGTTTTCTGATTTGCGAAACGGGCTTGATGTACAAAACCTCCACTCATCACTTGATTTTCTCGCATGGCGAGGATTTCGCGCGACAGAAGACTCGCGGTTTGTAAGTTTGGCCATGCCTCATATTTTGATGCGAAGGCCCTATCGAGATGAGACAGATCACGGCTTTCCGTTTAATGAAAGAGTAGTCGAGATTGATGATTATCTTTGGGGCGGGGCTGCATTCGCGATGGGAGAAGTTCTCATCAGATCTTTTGCAGAGAGTGGTTGGTTTTCCAATATTCGTGGAGCACAGCGAGGAGTTGTTGGAGGTGGGTTGGTGATCGGGCCTGCCCAGGATCCATTCAATACCGAACCCCACCAAAACGCCGTTCGAACGATTACCGACGTTTCCTTTGCGGATTCGTTCGAACGCGAACTGTCCGCTGCGGGCTTCTTACCACTGTGCGCATGCAAAGATGTTCCTATGGCAGCGTTTTATTCGTCCACAACCGCACAAGTCCAGAAGAGTTATGACACGCTCGAAGCAACGATGAGCGCGAAGTTATCTACGATGCTAAACTACATTTTGTGCGTGTCTCGTTTTGGTCACTTTCTTAAGGTCATTGCCCGACAGAAGATTGGAAGCTGTAACACGCCTGGCGAGTTACAGGATGTTTTGCAGACCTGGATCACAAACTATGTCGCGCCGGATCCAGAGGCGAGCGCGTCAACTCGACTGAAAAAGCCACTTCTAGAAGCCGACATCCAAGTTCACGAAATTCCAGGACGGCCTGGTGAATATGAGTCCATTTTTCACTTGGTCCCACACCATGAACTTGACGACATGAAAGTCTCGATCCGGCTCGATACGAAACTCCTGCCACAACGTTCTTGAACTTCCTATTCCTTAAATCAATTTGGGACACCGATCACCGATGGATGCAAACAGTCTATTTCGCGCAGGCCAACTTAACGAGGCGGTTTCAGCCTCATTGCAATTCGTCAAGTCCAATCCTCTCGATGTTGGCGGCCGCCTTTTCTTGGCCGAGTTGCTCTGCTTTCAAGCAGACTGGGAACGTGCGGAAAGGCAATTGGAAACGGTGACCAAGCAAAGCAAAGACGATGCCTTTTTTGCCTTGCTCGTGCGGCAACTTATCTGCGGTGAAATTCAACGTGAACAAGTCTTTCTTGAGGGACGGGCGCCGCATTTGGTCGGAGAGCTACCACTTGATGCGAAACTTCAACTGGAAGCTTGCACCGAGTTGCGACAAAAGCAAAGCGCCGCCGAGCTGGTAGCTCAAGCCGAGGCGGCCCGCAAGCCTGTCCCGGGAGTGGCTGACGAGCAAGGCTTTGATAACATCCGGGATCTAGACGATCGATTGGCTGGTGTTTTGGAGGTCATTACGACGACGGGCAAGTATTACTGGGTACCGTGGAGCTCTGTGAAAGTCCTCGAATTCCATCCTGCGGAGAGACCGGTAGATTTGATTTGGCGAAAAGCCTCGATCGAAGTCGAGAATGGCCCCGAAGGAGACGTTTTTGTACCGGTTCGATACCCCAATGCCGCGTCGGAAAATTGGGATGATCAATTGCGATTGGGAAGAGCAACCTCTTGGCTTGGGGATGAGGGAGAAGCTGTAGTCGGCATTGGCCAACGAATGTTATTGATAGGTGAAGAGGCTAAGGCAATTCTCGACGTAAGTAAGATCACGATATCGACGTCGGAACCATCATGAGCCGAATTCGTACGGATCAGCTTTTGATCCCCTCATTGCTAGACCGCTTGCTGGACGAAGAACCGGATGTTTCAGTCGAACTGCCAAAGCAAAGAGCTCAAAAGCTCAGGGAACTAAAGCAAAGCGTTAAGCGGGATTTGGAGTATTTGCTCAACACTCGCGTATCACTTCGTTATTTCCCTGAGGACTTCAAAAATGTTGAGACCTCGGTTCTGAATTTCGGCATCCCTGATTTTAGTGGTGTGGCGATGGGCTCCAAAAAACAACAAGAGCTCTTGCGAGAGAGGGTTGAGTCGGCCGTTGTCCGATTCGAAACACGATTTAAAGAGGTTCATGTAGAGTTGGTAATAGATCCCGACAATACGTTACAGCGTTCGATCCGATTTCGAATCGATGGGATATTGCATGCCGAACCTGCTCCAGAACCTGTTGTGTTCGATTCGATACTTAGTCCTGTCGTTGGTGAATTTGTTGTGCGAGAGGATGGAGCATGACAGACCCTCTATTGGAATTTTACAATCGCGAATTGAGTTTCATTCGGAAAGAAGGGCGGGAGTTCGCACGTCGTAATCCGAAGATTGCGGGCCGTCTGCGATTGTCGGACGAAGGTAACATTGAGGACCCACACGTTTCTCGATTAGTCGAGGCCTTTGCATTACTGTGTGCGAGGTTACGATTAAAGATCGAAGACGAATTTCCGGAGATTTGTCATTCCATGTTACAAGCCCTGTACCCCCAGTACATGGCTCCAATTCCTCCCCTGGCAATTTGTCATTTGCGACTAAATGATTCGGCATTGGACTCCCCGCTTGGATATCGAGTCAAGCGAGGGGCGCGCATCGAATCAGATCCAATCGATGGTGTTCAGTGCCAGTTTCGGGTTTGTTATGACACCCATCTATTGCCTCTCGTCATCTCGGGTGTCGAGTATTTAGAACCACCATTTCCTTTTGAACTTGAGAAGACTTGGAAGAATTTAGCCCAGGCTGCTATTCGAATTAGGTTATCTGGTCAATCCGACAAGCTCGCGTTACAGAATCTACAATTTGATTCCTTGAGGTTATTTCTAGGGGGCTCGGTTGTCCTGGGAAATGAACTCTATGAATCGTTCTTTCGTGATTCAGTGGGCATATTACTATGCGGCAACAAAAAAACAGCTCCGATTGCCCTGCCGAGGGCGGCGATTGAACCGGTGGGTTTCTCGGAAAGCCAGTGCCTGCTCGATCATGATCCTCGAACCATTCAAGCGTATAGACTTCTTTGGGAGTTCTTTGCTTTACCAGAGAAGTTTCGGTTCGCCGATTTACGGTTGGGAGATGTCTGGGCGCAAGCAGTAGGCAATGAAAATTCCATCGATGTAGTAATGTTGTTAAGTCGAGCTAGTTCCGTTCTGGCTCGAGAGCTTGGAAACGACACGATACGATTGGGGTGTACCCCAGTCATCAATCTTTTCGACCAGCCAGCCGAACCATTTCGCCATACAGAAACTCAGTCCGAATACCGGATCAAACCGACTTCTCGAAAGCCTCAGAGCATGGAAGTCATTTCCATAAATGAGGTCACCGCATCGAGTCCGGGTGGGGAATCGCAACGCATATTCAGGCCTTTTTTCTGTGCAAGCCATCAATCAAGCGAGCCGGAAGACGAATTGTTTTGGCACTCCACGCGGCGAACGCGACTGTCCGGAGAGTCGGAGGGAGATAGGGGTACAGAAGTCTACGTTACTCTAGTCGACTTGCTTTACCAAACAGTGGATTTGTCGGACTGGACCGTTCACGTCAACACAACGTGTTGCAACCGGGATTTTGTTTCCAAATTGTTTGGCAGTGGAAAACCGAAAGTCTCCATGAGTGAAGCAGGAGGTGCGATTCACGCCGAGTTCTTGACCGCTCCAACCCCGACGATGAGGCCATTAACCGGTGGTTCTTACTACTGGCGATTGATCTCGCATCTGTCTTTAAATCACTTGAGTCTGACCGATTCGCCCAAAGGGGCAGAAGCCCTCCGAGAAATTTTAACGCTGTATAATCCTGCTGACAGCGATGAGACCAAGAGGGCGATTCAATCTCTCGATTCTGTTTCCTACAAACGTTCCGTGGCGAGACTCAACACGGGACATGGAGCCGGTTTTTGCCGCGGCCTAGATATTGAAGTGGTCGTCGACGAGAAATGCTTAGTTGGTATGGGTGCCTATATGTTTGCTACGATTCTCGACCATTTTTTCTCAACCTTTGCTACCATCAATTCGTTCACGCGATTAACGGTTCGAACTCTTTCCGATCAAGATCCTTTGATGGTCGGAAAGCCTCGTGCTGGCGACCGAGAGTGGGTTTGAGAATAGGCCGCAAACATGCCGAGAAAACAGGAACTTGACTCCAAACCTGCCGCGTTGGCACGCGAGGTTAACTTCTTCCAGCTAGTTCGAAAGATCGAACGAGAAACTGGTTTGAGGGTCGGCCAAGATCTATCGCCCGATCAAGAACCGATTGTGTTTCGAGCCAATCCTGATGCTCAATTTCCAGCCACACAAGTTGCCCATTGGGATACGGAATCGGATCCTCCAACGGTAACGGTTTCCTGCTTTGGCTTGTTTGGACCATCTGGTGCCTTGCCGGCTCATTACACCGATATCATCAATCAGAGAGCTAGAAGTCGGGATTTCGCTTTGCGAGATTTTCTCGATTTATTCAATCACCGACTTATTTCCTTTTTTTATCGTAGCTGGGAGAAGAATCGATTTCCTGTGGCCTACGAGACGGCCAAAGCGAATGGCGGCGAGGACCAACTAACCTCGGCATTGCGTGGCCTGATAGGAATGCTTACGCCAGGATTGTGGGACCGACTCCATGTCGAGAGCAGCGACTTATTGTACTTTGCAGGGCACATTGCCAATCGACGGCCCACATCGAGTGGCCTGCGAAACATTCTCGAATCGGCATTAAGGCTACCGATCCAAATTGAACAATTTGTTGGACAGTGGATGGAGATTCCTCCCTCCGAACAGACTCGTATGGGAGCGCATCCGCTCGGTATATCGCTTGGTAATCAGCTCGGAGTCGAGGCGATTGCAGGTAGTCGAATTTGGGATTGCGAAAATCGATTTCGAGTCCGTATCGGACCCGTCACATTCTCGCAATTCTTGGATCTCAATCCAGGTGGCGACAAGATCAATCAATTGTTCGACTACGTTCGACTTTATGTTGGTCCTCAGTACGACGTAGATTGCATGGTGATTGTTCGTCGCGATGAAGTAGTGACCGCTCAATTGGGAAATGGTAGCTGTGCTCGGCTGGGATGGAACACATGGTTAGGTGAATGGAATAAAGACCATGATGCAGAGGATGCGATTTTTGAATGTGTTTAGTAACTCGATAAAGGTTCATCAACTATGGTTCAAGTAGATTTACAAAAACTGTTCGACAAACTGAGCCCGATCAGTAGCCGATCGTTAGAGATGGCAATTGCTACGTGTGTGAAGCGAACAAACTACAATGTTGAGATAGAGCATTGGTTGATGGCATTGTCGGAAACAGACGACTCGGATTTTATTCGAATTCTCGAATCGTTCGAAATCGACTTGGGAAGACTAAAGGCTGACCTAACCAAGAATCTAGATCGATTGAAAACAGGTAATGCCAAATCTCCATCCCTCAGTCCTGATTTGGTCGAATTAGCGACAGAGGCTTGGACTATCGCTACGATCAATTACGCCGCAGGACAAGTTCGTACAGGGCATCTGCTTGTCGCTCTACTAATGAACGAATCGCTAAAGCGATCTGCTTTATCCGCATCGATGCAATTCGAAAAAGCGAACTCTGAATCCCTTCGAAAAGGACTCGTTGAGTTATGCATGGGAACCGGCGAGGATCGCTCCTCCACACGTCTGGGTAGCGCACCGGCTGAGCAATCCACTGGTAACAAGATCTCCAACCCAAATACTCCTTCGCTAGATCAATTTACTATTGATCTAACCGCAAGAGCCAAAGAAGGAAAGATAGATCCAGTCTTGGGCCGTGATTCGGAGATCCGCCAAGTCATCGATATCCTCATGCGAAGACGACAAAACAATCCGATCCTAACTGGCGAGGCGGGCGTTGGAAAAACGGCAGTTGCCGAGGGTTTCGCTCTGCGAATCGCATCGGGAGACGTGCCTGACGCACTCAAGGATGTATCGGTTCGAACACTAGATTTGGGGCTTCTACAGGCAGGGGCTGGCGTCAAAGGGGAATTCGAAAACCGATTGAAATCGGTGATCGAAGAAGTAAAAGCCTCAGCCAAGCCAATCATTATGTTCATCGATGAAGCTCACACCCTCATCGGTGCAGGAGGATCGGCAGGTCAAGGGGACGCGGCCAATCTTCTCAAACCAGCCCTAGCGCGAGGTGAATTGCGTACGATCGCTGCTACAACCTGGGCGGAGTACAAGAAGTACTTCGAAAAGGATGCCGCCTTGGCGAGACGTTTTCAAGTGGTCAAGGTCGAAGAGCCTAGTGAGTCTGTTGCTATCGAAATGGTACGAGGCTTAACCAAGACTCTTGAGAAGCATCATCGAATAAAGATTCTCGAAGAAGCGATCGTTGAGGCCGTTAAGCTGTCGAGTCGATACATTAGCGGACGCCAATTACCAGATAAAGCCATCAGTCTGATAGATACGGCATGTGCACGGATCAATCTTAGTCAGTCATCAACTCCTCCTGCTATCGAAGATGCGGAGCGAGAGATGGCAAAGCTTAACTTGACTCTAGAGATTCTCGACCGTGAAACCTTAACGGGGGCCGAACATAGTGACAAAGCCTCTGACGTTCAAAATCGGATCAAGGAAGTCGAAACTAATCTTCAGAATCTTCGTGATCAATGGGAAAAAGAGAAGGCAATCGTACAGGATATTCATGACATCACCAAATCCCTCCAAACAGGGGCGGTTGGCGAATCGATCGGTTCTAAGGTAGCATCGGATTCAATTGACGAAAAATCGGGTCCTTCGGATTCCAAACTGCTAAGTCCCGACGAGGTGCGTGAACATCAAAATCAGTTAAGAGAGAAGAAAACTGCATTAGCCAATTTGCAAGGCGAATCTCCACTGGTACACCCCTTTGTGGATCGAAATGCTATTGCAGAAACGGTTGCAGCATGGACTGGTATTCCGGTTGGCAGGATGGTGTCGGATGAGATCAAGACCGTATTGAATTTGAAAGACCTGATGGAGAAGCAAATCGTCGGTCAGTCGCATGCCTTGAAGCGTATCGCTCAAGCGATAAGCACATCGCGCGCGCAGTTAAACGATCCTCGCGCACCAATCGGAGTTTTCTTGCTGGCAGGAACGAGTGGGGTAGGGAAAACCGAAACCGCAATTACGTTAGCGCAGTTGCTTTACGGTGGTGAGCAGAACATGACCGTGATCAACATGTCGGAGTACAAAGAAGAACATAAAGTTTCGCTTCTCATGGGATCACCTCCAGGGTACGTAGGATACGGCGAAGGGGGAGTTCTCACCGAAGCCGTAAGGCGAAAGCCCTATAGCGTCGTTCTTTTGGATGAGATGGAAAAAGCTCACCCAGGTATACAAGACGTGTTCTATCAGGTTTTCGACAAGGGGACCATGAAAGATGGTGAAGGTCGCGATATTGACTTCAAAAACACCGTGATCTTAATGACGACCAATGCAGGCACGGATATGATTAAATCGTTGTGCAGTGATCCCGACTCTGCTCCCGAACCAGAAGCCTTTATGGAAGCAATCTTTCCTGAATTGCTAAAGACCTTTAAGCCTGCCTTTCTCGGCCGGCTCACCATCATTCCCTACTATCCTCTGGCCGAAGAAGTAATCCGCAAGATTATTGCCCTAAAGCTTGGTAAAGTGGGCAAGCGTCTCGCTGATAACTACAACGCGAAGTTCTCCTTTTCCGATGAATTGATTCAATTGATTTCGGATCGCTGCAAAGAGGTTGATACAGGAGCGAGAAACATTGATCACATTCTCACTCGATCTCTGCTCCCCGATTTGTCGGCCAATCTGCTGGGCCGATTGGCTGAGGGTAAAGGGGTCGCTAAAGTTCACGTCTCAACGACACCGGAGAAAACGTTCGCTTTCGAAATTGAATAGTAGGTTGGAAGTTAACCCATTTATTCATTAACGGTGCGAAGTTGACAACGCGGAATAACGTTGCGCTTTGACTGTAGATTGGGACAGATTGGGACCGTTTGTCCCGAGCTAATCGATTTTGCAGGACGTTAGTTCCCTCAACATTTCCCCAGCGATCCAACGTCGTCGATCTGCACAAGATTGGCGCGGGTCCGGGTGTCCCAGGGGGTATAGCCTATTGACCAATTCCGCTGTGATTACGTTCAGCACTCAAGTTCTGTTGGCGTAGTCGACAATCAGCTGGTCTGCCAACGGTTGCCATTATCCTATTCTTGTTCATAACTCATTTTTATGTTGAAAAGCTTGGCGGACTTTTTCTCTTGCCCACTGGGCTAAGGTCAACTCCCGGTAGCTGAATTCAGCTGTTGCCAGGGTCCCACGATTAAGTTGAGAAATCGGTTTGTTAGCTTCGACAATAACTTGGTAATGAGGCTCTTCAAAGTTTAGGCGGCCCTCCGTATCTCTCAAGGAGACTATCCCAAAATCGCCGACAAGCTCTGGTGGTGTCACATCAAGCGACTCTGTCGCGATTCGTTTGATTGTCGCAGGTATCTTCGTTCCCGGCAAAGCATCGCATTGAAGAAACACCTTCATTCCAATTTTAAGCCAACGTAGATCCGTTTCGGAAACTGCGGCATGGGCGACTAAACGACTTGAATGCGAATTATCGGAAGAAACCGGAACAAACCATCCAAGCAGCGTTCCCTGAGCAACATGACCACCTAGGTTAACGTTATCGAGAAGGCTAGATAGGCTTTTCGTTTCTCGACCACTGCCGAGAGGAAGCGACAATGGCGTTCTCGTTGGGTAGACTTTTCCTCTTGTGGACGCTTCTTCCCTCAACGTCATGGCTTCCCGCCGAAGTAGTGAGAGCCTTGACTCCCACTCTTTCCTCAATTCTTGAAGAGCCGGCAGTTCGAAAGCCGCTGCAGCTTCGTCGACCATGGATTTTCGAAGCACCTCGATTTTTACGTCAAGAACGCTCAGCTCGTTCTCAAGATCGAGGATCTCCTTCTTTTTGTTCATACTATCAAACGAAAAGATCAGTTCGCTAGCTTCGAGTTCTCGTTCAACAGGACCGATGTGATTCAAGACGGACGCATCCCTGCAGTATAATGCTTTTCGTGTCTCATAATCCAAAAAGCAACGAGATCGAATGGTTAATGGAATAGGTACTTTATATGCAGCCCAAACAGATCCCAACAAAATAAGTATAAACGCAAAAACACGAGTTGGTCGAATAGGTTGGTCCATAAAGAGCTCCAAAAAGACATCCCTCGTCAAACGTTTAAAATAAAAGAATAAGCCAATAAACAGAGTCGCGATAATCACGAGTGCTACAAGTCCAAGCCCCATGGGTACGAGCAACTTCCACAAGATGGCTAGAATTGCCACGAAAATCCCTCCACGATAACACATCGAAGCTATAGCAAAGAGATTCAAGGCCCAAATAGGACGATCAAAATTTTTGGCCATGGGAACTCTACCGCCCAGAACGCGAATAAAGCTTTGCCATATAGCTTGTTGACTTTGCGGAGCAAGGTTAGGGACTCCCCACAAGTCGGACGCAATATAATACCCATCGTATCGGAAAAACGGATTCCCATTAACGATGATGGTGCTTATACCACACACAAGAATCGTCTGAGCTGCGATGGTGTTTAGGAGTCCATCGCCAGACGAAAGATAAACAACACCCGCTAGCGTAGCAATAATCAACTCAACGTAAATACCTCCAGCGGCTATGGCTGCTCGTTGCCATTTGGATGATAATCGCCATGAGTCGGTGGTGTCGCAGTAAAGTGACGGGGCGAAGACTAGCAGCATAAAGCCCACTTCTCGACATCTCACTTTCCATCTTACACAGGCAAGATAATGACCGAGCTCATGCAATGCCTTGATGACAATATAGACCAAACCCAAGAGAATCAATCGGTCACCTTGGATTCGACTGATATCCTCAAACGATACGTTCGGTTTAGTAAACACTCGTCCAGTAATAAGCAGCGTGACCAATGTAAGCGAAGCTAACATTAACACGAAAGCAATCGGGTTCCAAAGCGCATGGGCGATGAATCTTCCAATCCATCCGCTCTCACCAGGCCGGAGCATAGGAAAACGGATGCACAAAGGATTCGACAAACTCTGGATGAGCCAACCGCTCATGCTAGGCCTCAAAGCCAGCCGTCGGGTAGGCGAAGAATCATTCCATTCGATCTTCGAACGCAGAGCGAGTGAAAGTGTCTGGCCACTAGGTACCGGGCTATTCGAGACAAGCAACTGGGATTGTCGCAACCTCTTTAGCAGTGCTTTTATCCAATCTAGATCGATCGGTTTGTGAACGGTTGTCGAGTTGATGACTGACACAATTTCGCTTAGCGCGCGAGTCCCATCCATTCGTTGAACGCACTCATACTCCACGAGGCTCAAGTAATAGTATGCAGAAGTGATACTTTCAACTGCGATCCATCTCGCGGTGTCTGCGTACCAAACCCACTCTAAATCCTGCCTAATCTTCGGGTAATGAAAATCCTGATCAGCGAGAAACATGTTGGAAAACTATTTTCGGTTCAAAATTACTTCTGGCCGTGCTCCGGGTCGAAGTAATCCTTTTTCGTTGTCCACTTCGAAGAAAACCCGAACCTGAGAGTTAAGTGGATTTACTTCGGGGCTAACAAATACGAGTTCCGCTTCGATTTTTGTGGAATCCTGATTCTTGACCCTTACCACGGCTTTAGTCCCGATCATGTCTGCATCGATATCTTCCGACTGCAGAAAGCCCTCGATTCGCAAACGATCGGTCTTGACGATCTGTGCAATGCTGCCTCCCAATTCCGTCCATTCTCCAGGGCGTCGATCCACCGAAACGACAACTCCATCGCACGGAGAACGGATGCTATGCCGAAGGGAAAGCTCTAAGTGCTGCTTGTGCTCCCAATCGGCAACAGCGACCTCCATTGCCAAAAGCTCTTGAACGAATTTTGCTCTTGCTACCTCAAGAACGGATCGGTCCATCACGAGTCGCAACCGATCCACTTCGTTCCTGGGAAAGACGTTAGGTACCTTTTCGTTCGAGTCTATCGCACGTTCATATTCGTTCTTCGCCACTTCCATACTCTTGGTAGCTATTTGTAAATCTATATCATTGACTTGTTTCGATTTGGCCTGTTGGACCGAGACATTTGATTTCTCGACCTGAATGCGAACGGCTTCGTCACGGATCTTCGCTAATTCAGCACCCGCCTTCACTCGCATTCCCTCCTTGATTGAAACTGATTTTAGAATGCCAGCAACAGGAGCCGCAATCGTAGTAGAGTCAATGGATTTGACGATTGCAGCCTCCACTCGTAGCATTGCGATTGGTGGATCTGGGGTAGAAACTTCATCTTGAGCAAAGGCCGAAGAGGTCCCAGAAAATAGAATAACGGCTATTGCTAAAGCAAACTTCATGAACGCAATTCCTCAATAGGATGAACGATTTTGCTGATTCCGTTATTCATTGACCGAAGCAGTACGAGTTAACCAACCTGTTCGCATTTGAATAAACTCTACCAAGGGTCTAAACCACACGTACCATGCAGATTCACTACCGCAAAAAAAGGTCACTCTTGCGACGCTTCCCATTTGAAACTGCTTGGCAACTTCAGAATCAATTGACGCAGTAACAAATTGAAAGCTTCCCTGTCCCAAGTGATTCTCTGAGGATTTCTCGACACGAGTGATAAACGCGTCGAATTGCTTTTCAGGGAAACTATCAAACTGTACGAGAACGCGGTTTGATTTCTGATTGTCTTCTTTGTTGTCTACATTTACGTCATTTGACTCCGAATCGTAGAAGCACCTAATCCAATAGGAATCGCGATCTGCGACGCGAATTTGTAATTGCCATTGATCATTGAGCTGAACGACTTTGAATAAAGCATCCCCTCTTTTGAGAGGCCTCTGATCTAGTTCCCTTTCGATTTCCGAGGCAAGAACTACGCCATCGATCGGGGACTTTAAATCGAGTTCCTTCTGTTGAGATCGAACAAATTCCAACATCGACTTAGCATGCTTCTCTTGGGCATCCAAGACCAGCAGTTCCGAGGTGAGACTTGTCTGCGTTGCTTCGGAGCTAGAGTGCAAAGAGGCTTGATTGATTGCAACCATCAGTCCATTGCGCTTTTCAGCCATGGCTCGGAGTTTACCGATCGCTTCTTCGGCCATCAAATTCAAGCCAGGAGAATGCATTACCGCCAGCACTTGCCCTGTGGCTACATGTTCGCCATCCGTGACGAGAATTTTGTCGATCGTCCCATCGGCTGTCGCGAAAACAGAACGCTGCGATACTGGCTCCAGAGTCGCATCAGCGTGAATCGTCATGGGCCATGGTAAAGCTGCCACATAGATCAACACTAGAGTAACAACCGTCGCGATAATCCATCTAAACGCTTCGGTTGGTTTTCGAGATGAGCTGGGCTTCGACCCAAGTAGTTTTCGCACCCAACGAGGTAAAATCAAAATCCTCTCGTGTTGTTGTACTGAAGAGGCGAATAGTCCTGACCAAAAGGCCATCAAAGACATCTGTTCTTGCATGTCGTTCTCGCTAGACCATTCGGCCACGATTCTCAAGCCGCTTCGTTTCCCTGGGTAGTCAAGGCATGTTCGGCCAACAAGGAGCTTAGCACCTGAATCGTTGATTTCGCGAGAACCGAGTCCCTTGTCTGCTGAAGAAACACTGCAGGTCAAAGGCCTATTTTCCAGATGTGTTGACGCGTATAACTCGATTGCCTTCACCGTAGGTGAGGATCGATCGATATGCATCGAATTGCTTGAGGCGGTCATGACGCCTGTTGTGCTTACCGAAACCAATGATACCCGCTCAGCTTTCAACAGAACCTGAAGCGAATCGACTATCACCTGATCCAATTCGCGAAATGTGGCAGTGTTTCCAACTTGCGAAACCATCAGATTCAAACCAGATATCCGTTCTTGAGCCCTTCCCAGCTGCTGCTTGGTGACACAAACATAGCCGATCTCAGCAAAAGCTTCGGCAAGTGTCCTGACGTTCTGTCCCAAAAGCTCAGATGATTTTCCAGAAAAATGCAAAAGCAAAACACCAGCAGGATTGTGCGGTGGGCCGACGGGAAAGGCGCCAAACAGCCCACCACCAGATGCGGTGCGAAGTTCATCTGTAAAGTTGAACGATGCCGTTTGCTGCAAAATCTGTTCGAAAAAGAACACGCTACTTTGAGACTCGCCGTTACTTTGCACGACCCGCCAAGTTTCCCCAAAGGGAACCGCCAATGCAGCTGATTTACATCGAGTCAATAACCTTAATGCGTCCAGTATTTGAGACCAAACGGCGGAGGAATCGGCATCCGTCTGTGCCATCCGCTCGATACGACTGAGCAATTGATCAGCCACTTCGAGGGTGGAGTTCGTATCTTTGGCTTCACTCACAAGGGGACGCTCAGAATCTTTGGAAATTCGCCAAATTGGTTGGGACGATGTCTACAAGAAGGTTACCGCTGCAATTTACTCTCGACCTCTCAAATATCTAGCATTGCAGCCCGCAAGATCCTAATTTCACGATAGAAGCTCGTCTGCTTTCCTATATCTTCGGCGCAATCGCCGAATTGATAGCATTCGTCAATATGCGATTATTCTGCAAAAATATCAAATCCCGTGATCAACGCAGAATTGGACTAAACCCTCCAAAAGAAACAACCGAACTACTATCCGTAACATTCGAAGAAAAATTCTTCGCCGGACAGTATTTTGCAAAAAGAAGGTCTATCAATGCGACGCTCGCATTTCTGCCTAGCACTCTCCGCAGTAACCATTCTGATTTCCCCGGGCTGCCAGTTGTGGAAAAAGAAAGCCCCCTTGCTTTCAACTGGCTCTAGCCCTCCCTCGTTGGTTTCGCAACTTAGACAGTCTGATGCTATAGAGTCCGCGAACATGCCTCCACACGTCGCGTTAGTGTCGCCTCTTTATTTGGACGAAGCAAGCCTGACTCCTGACAAATTTCAAAACATATCGCTTCAAGAATGCATGTCCTCTGCCTTATCTACCTCTCGAGTGATGAGAGATATGGGAGTCACGGTCCTTCGGAATCCGCAGGGCACAACAACAAACTTAGACCCAGCCATCGTCTATACTGATGCAAGGTCTGGCGAAGAAGCAGCGCTTAGCGCTTTCGACGCCAATTTTTTCGCTTCAAATTTTTTCGAAAACAACGATCGCGCCTTCAACAATAGCTTCTTCGGTAACAGTGGCCAATTCCAACAGGACTTGAATACCAGTCAATTCGGATTGTCCAAGCGATCAGCAACTGGGGGACTTTACACGCTCAGGGGCGTATCGGTTTTCGATAGGAATAACCAAGCTTCAAATAGGCCCGAGATTGGCAACTCGGCGTGGGATAACTTCCTCGAAGCTCAGTTTAGACAACCATTGATGTTGGGCGCTGGTACGGAATTCAATAGAATCGCTGGTCCCGGATCTCAGCCTGGGCAATTGAATGGTGTCTTGATAGCCAGAACCCGCACAGATATCAACCTTGTGGAATTTGAACGATCCGTACGAGATTATCTCGCAGAAGTCGAGAATGCGTATTGGGATTTGTACTACGCATACCGAGAGCTTGATGCGAGAATCCAAGTTCGGGATATCGCAGAGGAAGAACTGCGAGAGCTGCCTGAGTACGACACTAGCAATGGAAGAAAGGCACAAGCGGAAGAGCAACTTTACCGCTTCAAGGCTGACGTAGTCGACGCTCTAAATGGAAGACCAATCGACGGTACACGCACCAACAATGGTAGCTCAGGCGGTACGTTTCGCGGAACAGGAGGTGTACGGGTCTGTGAGCGGAGGCTGAGGCTCATGATCGGTTTGCAAATCAACGATGGTATGTTGCTTCATACATCAGACAGACCGGCCATGACGAAAGTGGATTTCGATTGGGAAAGCTCAGTTCAAGAAGCCCTGACGATGCGAGAGGAACTGCGACGGCAAAGGTGGGTTATCAAGCAACGTGAGCTTGAACTCCTTGCGAGTCGTCACTTCCGAAAACCACAGCTCGATGCTGTTTCGACTTATCGGATGAGAGGTTTCGGTAGTAACTTCACCCATCCATTTAGCGAGGATCTCCACGAGTGGGGGCTCGGGCTAGACATGCAGATGCCTGTAGGGTTCCGCAGAGGAAATGCAGCCGTTCGAAACGCTCAACTGGCACTTGCCCGCGAAACCGAAATTCTTACCGAGCAAGAACGCGCCTTACATTTCGGTCTCAGCAATTCAATCAACGAAGCGAGAAGAGCTTACGAGAACCTTGGTCTTCAAGAAAAACGACTAGAAGCTATTGTTGTACAGCTTCGTGAGTTTAAGCAAGCTCGAGAGGTTGGCCGTACAGAACTCGACGTGCGGTTGGAAACTCACCGTCGACTCTTAGATGCTCGTCTGCGTTACCATCAGGCGGAAGTTGAGTACGCACTAGCACTTAGAAACGTGAACGTGGAACGAGGCACGTTGTTACGATACTGCAACGTATGGCTAAATGAAACATCCCCGTCATCGGAGGTTTTAGCGAAATCAGTTCGACGAACCGATTCTCAAGACTACGTCGTCTCGCCAGACAACAGAGATATAGTCATTGGCAATCCGAGAGTTCGTTAACGCTGAGTTTGGTCAAACCCCAGTAACTCCAGACTGTACTCAGACGGACCATACATTATGCAGTCGATGCACGATTCGGGGCTGTTCGGAAAAATCAAACCAAGCGATTCGCCTTGAAACCAGTTAATGATCGAACTATCGTTTGAACTGCTCAGCATCAATTTAAGCTGAGATGGCCAAAACCAACCGATAAAACCATTTGCAACCGAGAATCCGGGAAGTGCTCCTTGATTCAGAATTCTCGAAAGTGATACGCAATCCCTTCCTAGCAAAGTCACGATCGCATCGTTCGCAACCAACTCTCTAGTAAGGCTTTGGTCCGCAAAGCGAACCCAGTCGTCCCCCAAGAACGCCATCGGCATCAATTCATCCAACGGGGAAACCATCGGGATCAATTCGAGAGGCTCAAGCTCTACTGGGCGACTTTTGCCAATCTTTCGAAAGTGAGCGACTACTAGAAACTCACCATGTTCGAATAGCGATTTTAGGAACATTGGATAGGCGAATTCCGGGTGCTTATGAAGCCTATATCTACGAAGCCCCACGTTGTCAAAAGTCGACTTGTCTTTCGATTGGGAAGATGACCCAACATCTTTACTCCGTGATCCATTGCTGGGGCCAGGCGACTGATAGTTGTCGAAATCGCTCAGATCTATGCCAACTGGATAAGGCTCTTCATCAAGGTTTTCATCGAGTGGACCAACCAAAGATTCTAACAGCGGATCGTTGGCATTCGGAAAAAGATCGTCCCATGCATGTCCGTTTTCAGACTCAATCTTTTGTTTTGGAAATTCATGAAGTTTAGTAGGCAAATCCTTCTTACGAACGAAATCAAAGGAAGATCCCAACGAGCCGGTTTCTTCTGGTGTTTCAACCCCTTTGTCGGGCAAAACGAGTCCGCCGTGTTGCCATTGGAGGTGCTCAATCTTCACCTCGTCAGTGAGCGGTTCTGATAAACGACCTATCCCTTCAGGTCCAGGGACTGGCTGAGACTTAGATGGCGATTGAAGAGGTGGAGATTCAATCGCATGTAGAAATTGCCCAAGCGAGCCGTTCTCAATATCACCCGGCGCCGCTCGAGAAAAATCGATAGAAAAAGTCGTATGACCTGCTCGGACAATATCACCATGATGCAAGGTCTCTCGCTGGCTAATCTTCCTCCCATTCAAAAACGTCCCATTGCTACTTCCTCTATCCTTTATTTGTGGGGGGGTTTGATTGAAATTGATCTCAAAATGGATTCGCGAAATGGTTGGATCCACCTCCACTACGAAGTCGGCTCCTCGCTCTCGACCCACGGTACGTAACTGGCCGAGAGGTATTTTATACTTTTGGCCTGCCCAGTCCCCTGATTCAATTTTCAATTCGAGAATTTCGTTCTCAATCAATTCTGGATCATCCTATCGAGTGATGTGTGGCATGAGTCTTCAGCAGTGACTCCGTTCCTCCGCATGAAGGTGATTCTAAGCTTGACAAAATCTAATACAACCCTTTTCCTTTTCAGATGCGAAAGTGCCAGAAAAACTGAACGCACCCGGTTGCGAGGTTCGATGTTTACCGATGGAAAGAAACGTCTCAGAGTCTTTTTTGTCGGAAGTAATTATGCGTCGTCCGCTTGTCTACTCGGTCTTTGGTGCAGTTTTTTTGACAGCACATTTTGCAGACTACACACTTGGGCAAACAAATCTTGCACTACAGCCCATAGTACCCATAACGCGAGACGAACCATCCCCATCCTACGCGACCGCTGGTGCACTGCAGCCGACTGCTGCTCCGATAATCAACATCGCCCAAGATCACTCGGTTGGGACACAGAGAATCCCGGCTCCGATCATTAACGTAGGGCAAGAAAGTTCGGTTGGGATGCAAAGACTGCCGGCTCCAATCATCAATGCAGGGCAAGAAAACTCGGGAGGTGGGCTGATTGCTCCCACAATGAGAGACAGTAGAGTCAGCCAGGACCATGCGATTGAACTTGCTCCACTTCAAAAGCCGGATCGTCATGCTGCTTTCCAAAACACGAATGGCGGCGCTCCTATTCTGGAAACGCTATCGGTAGTTTCGATGAAAAAGATCATCGATGAGGACAAATCGCGTCAACAGTCAACGGTTCGAAGTGTAGCAGACATGATTGGTCCACCTGTGGAGCCATCACAGCTTTTTGTGAGGAGTCAAACAACTCGTGAGTTTTTAGAAGGTGCAGAGTTCTTCTCACAGCAGCGACGCGAATTTGGTCCGCAAGGCTTGAGCGAATGGTCGCCTGCCGGTTACGCATGGCAAAGCCCCGCTTTTTGTTACTCTCCACTCTACTTCGAACAAATCAACTTTGAACGATATGGGCAGGGCCGCTCCACTCCCTTCGCAGGGGCGTCCTCCGCTGCTCGATTTGTAGGTCACACTTTGATTCTGCCAATCTCCATGATTCACAATCCGCCATGGTGCAAAGAGTGCACCCTCGGCCATCATCGACCCGGTGATTGCACCCCTGTTCAAAGAATGCACAAACCCTAATACTGAGAAAACCGCAATCTACCTGAGATCAACCAGCGGGTTGGCTTTTGCTATTTCGGACAGAAATTGGCCCTGAGCTTCTGTTGCCCCCCAAAACGTCCATTTTGCCCCACTCCTAGGCAAAATCATAAGTGTGTCGACTGGCGACAGAAGCTGAGTTGTTAAAAATTCGCTACCATGCACCAGGTGATGATTCAGCACCGAGGGACGCAGGAACCATCCCCACAAGAGCTTCATGGATTCCTTTAGATCCGCCTCATTCTTAGAGGAGGCTAATAGAACACCGGAATCACCAACCAAAATTCTTTCCACAATTGGCAATGATTCCTCTGAGCCCTCCACCGCAATCAGTTCTAATGAATCGGTGCTACGTATTTCACTCGGCGCTCTCTCGATCAGATCTTGTGCAACGGTGTTAGAGCCAAAGGTCTCTTGCACACCGAATCGCTTCCGATTGAATAGCAAATAAAGATTTCGTAATTCCCCCATCGATGCGATCAAGCGAGGTAGTTCGGAAATTGACGACACTTCCGCTTTGGAGATTAACCCCTTAGATGTGTTCGTAATTTCGATTCGTTCTGGCTCGACTTCTACCGCAGGCTCCTCAGGAACGTCAACAGGAACTGGCACCACCGTTTCAAGACCCGACTGGATCGCGATTTCGAACTCGGCTCTACCCGCGATGATTCGATCGCCATGACCCAAAACGCATCGCATGACATTGTGACCGTTGTGCTTTACAGAATTGCCACTATAGCCAGCAACCTGCCAATCGTTGTCGCGAAAAGCCACCAAAAAATGAATATCGGAGATGCCAGATTCCGAATCAATCACACAGTCCGCGCGACGCGAGGAACCAAACGTCACCTCCTCCTGTTTGCGTACCGTGAACTGTTTGTTCCGCCCGTCACGTCCCAAGTACTTGATACCAAGAAACATATCCCATCCTAAAATTCTTGAGTGTCTTCAGGGCGATTCGATTCGAAAAAGGTTCAACCTCGCAGGTCAAAGTATAGTAGAAACACCACTTACGTGAACGGGATTCTGCGGAAGATAGCCTGAAGTCGATTTTAGGAAGTTCGAGATTGCGATCAGCGACGACGTTACACTTAACCGTCTATGTTGTTGGTAGGTTGTTCTTCCATTGATTGAGGTATGGAGTCGGGTCAATCAGATCGGAGCGGCGAAAGAAAGGAATACTGTCACTTCGCTTTTTTGAGCTTGCAGCATTCGTAACCGTTAACGCACCACCAGCGGACTTGCTGTACATCTCCAAATGGAGCATATCGCTTGGAACGGAAATGCCGACCAAATGCCCCACTTTGGCGATCTTTTGACCTTTCGTAACCGACATACCTATACTCACGCTCGTCGATGATTGCACTTCGCCATAACGAACAATAAAGCTACCGTGGTCAACCTCGATAGCATAGGTTTGAGCGTAGAACGCGTATGGACCTGCAATAACCTTGCCGTCGGCGACAGCGTGAATCGCTGTTCCACTTGGAAAGTACAAATCGCAACCCGCATGTGCCCGTGTCCCATTGCTCCGATTTGACCCAAAGGCTCTCGCTCCCGTTGTCCAGGATTGGCTCGGCAAACTCGAAAAAGGAAAGCAGCATTGGGAATCATTGCTTGTGTTGGTAGGAGTGCCTACCTGGTTTAGTTGACGAAGAGTTGTCCCACCTGGATCGACACGTCCATCGGGTGAACTCATTCTCACCACGTGCCGTTGAAATTCCTCAATCGCCCTTATCGTATTCGGGCCAATTCTCCCGTCCTCCCTAAGAAGAGACGTAACACCCTGCTTTTTCTTGTGAGCGTTCAATAACTTCTGGACGGCGACTACGTCAACCGAAAGATTCACATCACGAACGTTGGCTGGGACTCGGCCCACTGCTTTGCTTATTGTTACGGACACTTTAGATCATCACCTTGTGAGAATAAACTCCACCGGAACTTCCGAGGATTTCACGCAAACCTGAACTCCCTCTCGTAAGTTCTCGGGGCAATTAGCTCTAAGTTGCGAATTTTCTTCCCGCAATTACGAATTTATTCTACCGCGGCGTCCGCTTGTACGTACCAATATCCCGGCTAATAATCACACCACCATTAAACGCTAATCTGACAGCATCAGATCTAAAGGCATGGACGACGACCGGGAAACGACTTTCGGATGACGAGCTGAAGCACGACTAGCCAGCAACCTACTTTTTACGCTTCTGTTGGAATCGCCGGTTCTTTGGGAAATTTTGTCTTGCCTCAGTAGGAAGTGGAATTTCCGTGTAATGGGTTAACATAATCCGTTTCGAGGAGGATTCCAATGACCAAGTCACGTAGAAAATTCACTGCTTCCGAGAAAGCTGCTATCGTTA